>ERZ761602.1898-NODE-1898-length-35476-cov-50.117642_pt1 | contig 35476 bp, 37 predicted proteins | sample MGYA00512165_ERZ761602 | MGnify/ENA primary metagenome ERZ761602 (study PRJEB28899, sample SAMN02445085) | bioreactor sludge metagenome | biome: EBPR sludge; isolation source: Thorneside wastewater treatment plant | place: Australia: Brisbane, Thorneside...
TGACCCAGACCTTCGCCCGTTTCGGCAGTCAAGTCACCCAAGTCGAAATGGGGCCGCGCATTCTGATTCGGGAAGACCCCGAGGTCTCGGAAACGGTCGCCGAGCGTTTTCGCCAGGAAGGCGTCGCGGTGTTGACCGGGCACCAGGCCAAACGGTTTGTGGTGGAGAACGGCGAAAAAATCCTCATCGCCGAACATGAAGGGCAAGACGTGCGCGTTCCCTTCGACGCGGTGCTGGTCGCGGTGGGCCGGATCGCCAACAACCAAGGTTATGGCTTGGAGGAACTGGGCATTCCGGCAAGCCGCACCGTAGAAACCAATGCCGCGCTGCAAACCCTTTACCCCAACATCTACGCGGCGGGCGATGTGGCCGGACCTTATCAGTTCACCCATGCCGCCGCCCACCAAGCCTGGTATGCGGCGGTCAACGCTCTGTTCGCGCCGTTTCGCCGCTTCAAGGCCGACTATTCGGTGATTCCCTGGTCCACCTTCGTCGATCCCGAAGTGGCGCGGGTCGGCCTGAACGAACAGGACGCGAAAGAGCGCGGCATCCCCTACGAGGTCGCGGTGTACGGCATCGACGATCTGGACCGCGCCATCGCCGACGGCGAGGCCCACGGCTTCGTCAAGGTGCTGACCGTTCCCGGCAAGGACAAGATTCTCGGCGCGACCATCGTCGGCGAACACGCCGGCGATCTGCTGGCCGAATACGTGATGGCGATGCGCCACGGCATCGGCCTGAACAAAATCCTTTCCACCATCCACATCTATCCGACCTTGGCCGAGGCCAACAAATACGCCGCCGGGGTGTGGAAAAAAGCCCACGCCCCCGCAACGCTGCTGGCCTGGGTGGAGCGCTTCCACACCTGGCGGCGCGGGCCGGACGGCCGGATCCCGGTGGAGGCGGCGCGCGACAATCCGACCCCGAATCCGACCCATTGACGAGACCCGTTGCCATGCGCACTCACCGCTTGATTTCTCGATTCTCTTTGCTCTTGGCGCTGTTGCTGGCGGCGTTTCAGGTTCAAGCCGCGTTCGATCACCGCCACGCGGCGTGGGACGCGCTGCTGAAAAAACATGTTGTGCTGATCAGCAACGGCAACGCCTCCCAAGTCGATTACGCCGGATTCAAGGCCGAACGAGCCGCGCTGAAGGCTTATCTCGACAGCCTGTCGGCGGTCGCGGAAACCGACTATCGACGCTGGAACAAAAATCAGCAACTGGCTTTTTTGATCAACGCCTACAATGCTTTTACCGTGGAATTGATCCTAAGCCGTTATCCCGATCTCAAATCGATCAAGGACTTAGGGTCGCTGGTACAGTCGCCGTGGAAAAACAGATTTTTCACCCTGCTCGGCCAGGAACGCAGCCTGGACGATGTGGAGCACGGCATGATCCGCGCGCCCGGCGCGTTCGACGAACCGCGCATCCACGCGGCGGTCAACTGCGCATCGGTCGGCTGTCCGATGCTGCGCGATGAGGCGTTCGCGGCGGATCGGCTGGACGGACAACTGGAAGACAACATGCGGCGCTTTCTCGCCGACCGCGACCGCAACCGGTTCGACGCCGCCAGCCGCACGCTATCGGTCTCGAAGATTTTCGACTGGTACCAAGGCGATTTCGAAAAGGGCCATCAAGGCTTCAACTCCTTGGACGCCACCTTCGCCCGCTACGCCGACGCGCTCGGCGACACGCCGCAAGCGCAAGGCGCGATCCGCAAAGGCGGCCTCAAGATCCGCTATCTCGATTACGATTGGGCGTTGAACGCGGTCCGCAACCGCTGAAACGTCAGCCGCGCCTCTGGTTAACAATCCGGCTATCCACCCAAACCACGCATCGCCAAGCTCAACCCTCGGATTTAGCTGTCTGTTTTCCACCCTTGCCGCTGGCGGATAAATCAGCCGTTTGATCCAGCGGCGCGGTTTTATGCGCGATCGGAATCCAGAACGACGCTGCGGCCAGTATCGCGGCCAACACCGAGACCACGATTTGCTTTCGATGGAATCGAACCGTCATTGGCGACGCTCCTGTAGATCAAATAAAGTGTGATGGATCGGTGGGTATTGGCTTATTTCCCTTCAACCAGCGCACGGTTCAAACTCTCGTACGATTTGATAGTCGAGAGAGCAATTTGTCCCCTGGAAGCAGAGCGACATTCACATCGCTGTCGGTCAGACTCGCCGCTGTCACCGGCTCGGCGATCAATAAGACCGCGTCCTGGCAGTCTCGAACGCAGGAAGCGGCCTCGCGATCGTGTGCTTCCATCCGCCACAGATCATAATTTTCGTCCCTTGACGATCCTTGCATTGACGATCTTCCACTCCTGCCCGGCAATATCCACGGCGCGAAACATATCTTCGATTGGCCCGCCGCCGTAATACGAATTAGCGGCCTGCATCCAGGCGTCCAAAATTGCTTTCGGACCGTTCTGTCCGGGTTTCACGCGCTGGAAAAACCGATTGAGCATGACTTGATTGATTTGAACGCCGCATTTTGCCGCGTAGCCAAGCAATAAAGCATTTCCGAACAAATGCCGGAGCGTCATGATCGCCACATCATCTCGCAGCACGCTACACGCGCCCCATATCACCACCGAACAGAACTCATGAAGCCGAAAGCCGGCGGCGTTCTTGGGTAGTTCTCTGCTGGGCTCGTTCCCTTTAAGCAAGACGATTCCGTCCGCTTTAAAATCGATGGCCGTGGAATCTCCGTAGAGCGTCATCGGCGCAAAGTGGCCGCTGAAATAAATCCAATCCGGCCACCCGCTAAAAAACCCGGTCAACTGCTCACCGGTCGTGGAATCGCCGATCATCGAATGTTCGACCGACATTCCCAGCTTCTGGCAGCCGGCTTCCCAGATTCGCGCATCGCTGCCATCGCCCAAGTCTAAAGTCGAATATTTCATGCTCGCACCCACCCCACGATGGAGATTTATCGAAGACCTTTCACGAGCTTGGCAAATTCCGCGCCACCCTCCGAAAATCTCGCGGCGCGGGGCAACGAGGGGCGATAATGGCTTTAAGATGGGCGCAGAATGGCCGGATCAATCTGAACGCTTCCGTTCAATCGGGACCGATTCGAAGGGTCGGATAACGGGCCTTCCCGCCGTTTGACGATCCGATCATCTTGTGGAGCGAGTATGGCGTGGATACTGCTGGTGTTGGCGGGGCTGTTCGAGGTGGGCTGGGCAATCGGCTTGAAGTACACCCAGGGCTTTAGCAAATTGTGGCCGAGCTTGGGAACGGTCGCCGCGATGGCGCTCAGCTTCGTGCTGTTGAGCGAGGCGATGAAATCGCTGCCCGTGGGCACGGCCTACGCCGTCTGGGTCGGCGTCGGCGCGGTCGGCACCGCGGCGCTGGGCATCGCGCTGTTTGACGAACCCGCCAATTCCGGGCGCTTGATCAGCTTGGGATTGATCGTGCTCGGCATCGTGGGGCTTAAGCTCACGTCCCCGAGCTAAGAACCATTCCTTAGCGCATGTAGTTGAACAAAGAGAGATTTTGGATGCGCACGAAGGATTGTTGCGCGGCTTGCAGGGTAAAAGCTTCCTGGCTCAGTCGGGTGGCGGCTTCGGCGTAATCGAGGCTGTCGATGGAATTGATCGTTTCTTGCAGGTGGACGGCGAAATCGCCGTTGGCGGATTCCTGAGCCTCCAGCGCGTTGAGCCGCGAACCGACCTGGGCGCGGACGCCGACCAAATTTTCCAGACCTTGATCCAGTTCGGTGAGGCCGTTGGCCATCACATCATGAAACTGCGGGGACGGCGTTTCCAGCGCGGCCGCCAATTTGTCCAGGCTGGCAAACACGCCTTTGGTCGGATCGGCGGCATCGACCTGAAACGCCGCGCTTCCCGAATCGCCCACCGCAACGTCGAGCGAAGGTCCGGCCTTGATCAAGCGTTGGCCCTGATCGCCGTGATAGCTCGTCTGCTTGTTCGCATCCATGACGAACGGTTGGGTTTGGCTTTTAAAACCCGCGAATAGATATTCGCCGTTGCCGTCCTTGGTATTGGCCAAACCGACCATTTGTTCCTGAATCTGGCGGACTTGTTTGCCGATGGCCTTGCGGTCGCTGTCGTTCAAAGTGTCGTTGTTGGCTTGAACCACCAATTCCCGCGTCTGTTGCAACAGCTCGCCCGCATCTCCCAGCACGCTGTCTTCCAGCTTCAGGCGGCCGTTGGCGAGATCGATATTGCGCTGGTATTGACCGTAGCGGCCGATTTCCTCGTTCAAACTCAACAGCCGCGCGCTGCCGACCGGATCGTCGGCGTTGGACAGCAGGCGCTGGCCGGTCGCCATCTGCTGTTGCACCTTGTTCAGCGCCACCTGCCGCTCGTTCATGGCCTTGGCGGCTTGTTGGTAGATCTGGGTGGTGGCGATGCGCAACATGGTTTATCTCCTGACCGCATCCAGCAAGGTTTGAATGATGGAATCGCCGACCTGGACCACGCGCGCGGCGGCCTCATAAGCTTGCTGGTACTTCATCAAGTTGGCCGCTTCCTCGTCGAGATTGACGCCGGAGACGTTATCGCGCGCTTGGGTGGATTGTCCGAGCAACGCCGTTTGCGCCTTGAGGGACGCGCGCGTGCTGCTGCCCTGGATGCCGACCTCCGCCGTCATTCGGGCTTGCACCTCATGAAAGCTGCTCGACCCGTCCAACAATTTTCGTTCGGTTTGCAAGCCGGCCAGCGCCAGCGCGTTGCCGTTGTTGCCGACGCCGCCCGTCGCGTCGGCGGCGGCGAACGCGCGCGGATCGGCCATCGCCACCTTAAAATCCTTCGCGCCATCGCGGGTCGGCTGGATCAGAAACCGGTCGCCGGCGACCGGCGCGCCGCTGAAGGTGATCTGCATTCCGTCTGCGGTCGAGGGCGGCGACGCGCTGCTCGAAACCATCTTGTTGTCCGACAGCCGCAGCAGGTTGTAGTTGGCGCCGTCGTACTTCAATTCGTAATCGGAAGGCTGCAAAGCGCCCAGATCGGCGATGGTGACGGTCACAGCGCCGCTGCCGGCGTTGGCGGGGTTGGCCGCCACCTTGGGCGCGGGCGGCGCGAAGAACTGCGCGCCAGGATTGCCGTCGAGATCGCGGCCCTGAATATGTTGCTCGTTAAAGGTTTGCGCCACCCCGACCGCCATCAAACCGAGTTTGTTTTGCGCGGGGTCCAGCACCTTGTTTTGAAAATCCAGCATCCCGCCGATTTCCCCGCCGTTTAAAAAGTCCGCAACGCTGGACGCCGTTTTTTCAAAGCGGATGTCGAGCTTTCCCGGATCGGTGGTGGAATGAGCCGTTTCCAACGCGCTGGCCTTGACCCCGACCACCAATCCTTGTCCCTTGCCGACGAACACGTTCATGGTCCCGTCATCCTGTATCACCGTGCTGACCGGGAGCTTGCGGGACAGATCGTTGACCAGGCGGTCCCGCTGGTCCAGCAAATCCGGCGCGGCGTCGCCGTTGCCTTGCGATTGGGCGATGGCTCCGTTGATCTTGGCGATGCCCTCGGCCAGCGCGTTGACTTCGCCGACGGTCTGGCTCAGCGTTTGGTTGACGCCTTCACGCAAGGTCGTCATTTGGCCGTTCAACTCCCGAAATCGGGACGCCAGCGTTTCGGCCTGACCGAGCAACGCCTGTCGCGCCGGGACCGAGGCCGGGCTGTTGGCCGCATCCTGCACCGCGCCGAAAAATTGATCGAGCGCCGGAGCCAAGCCGGTTTTGCCGTTGCCGAGCACGCCGTCCAACTGGCTGATCCAGGAATCCAGGGTTTCCGACTGCCCCACGTTCGAGTTGTGACCGCGCACTTGTTGGGTCAGAAAATCGTCGTAGGCGCGGCTGATCGACTGAACGTTGACGCCGGTGCCGACATAAATCGGATTCTTGGGGCTGCCGGCGAAAAAGGGCGCGTTGTTGGCCAACTCCACCCGCTGGCGGGAATAACCGGGCGTATTGGCGTTGGCGATGTTGTGGCTGGTGGTAGCCAAGGCGCGCTGGGAGGCGACCAGCCCCGACAAACCCGTGCGCAAAATATCGACCATGAATCAGCTCCTCCGGCCCTCAAGACCGCTGAAATCGCGAGTGCGGCCGGTCATGACGCGGCTACCCCTTATCCGGGGATATCGGCTGAATCAGCGCCGACTTTAGGGCTCCCAAAGCTTCATCGAAGGCCGGGCCGTTCATCAGGCCCTGAATCTTGCGGGCATAACGCGGATCGGTGGCGTAGCCAGCCTGTTGCAGCTCGCGCAAATAGGCCCCTCCATCCTTAACCGAATTCAGGGCCTCGGCATAACGCGGGTTGACCTGCAAGAACCGCACGTAATCGTTGAAGCTGTCGGCATAGGACGGATAAGCCCGAAATCCGTCTTTCAAGCGGACCGCCACGCCGTTGACGAATTCGAAGGTCGAATTGACCACCCGCTCGCCTTCCCAGCCTCGGCTCGCCTTGATGCCGAACAGATTGTGGCTGGTGCGGCCGTCGGCGAAACGCGGCACCGAACGACCCCACGCGGTTTCGTGCGCGGCCTGGGCGATCAGCACTTCGGGCGCGACGCCCAAGCGTCGGGCGGCTTCCTGGGCGTGCGGCCACATCCGCCGCACGAACGCCACCGGCGATCCGGGTTTGAACGGCCCGTCGCTGATCGGCTGGGGAGGGGTCTCGGTCTGAAAGGGCGTAGGTTTTGCCGGCGTCGCGGCGGCGGGCATCGCCACGTTGGAGCGGATGCGTTCCACCTGCGTCAAGGTGGCCAGCGGATCGCCGACGATTTCTGGCGAGGTCGGGCGCGCCGGCGGGTTGACGCCCTCGGCGCCCAGTTGCCGGGCGATGGTGTCGGCCAAGCCGAGCTTGCCTTGCTTGGCCATGCTGAGCGCGATCTGCTGGTCGTAGAGATCCCGGTAGAGCCGGGTCTGATCGCTGTCCATGATTCCGCCGTCCTCGCTCGGACTGGCGGCCCGCATGCTTTTTAGCATCATCTGGATAAACACCGCCTCGAACTGCTTGGCAGCTTCCCGAGTCGCCTCGGGCGAATCCTGCCGGGCTTGCTGGCGCAGGCCGGCCAAACCCCGCGTATCGGTGTAGATGAAGGCTGATTCCGCCGCCGCGACCATGCGCGCTTTCCTAACGCAACTTGACCTGAATCTCGTCGAAACGCCGGATCCAGGGTTTGATGGAAGGCGCGCTGGCGGTCAGTTTACCGGCGGCGGCTTGCGCCGAGGCGACGTCCGAATAATCGCCCGCGACCAGGGAATACCAAGGACCGGAGCGGCTGCCGGTCGAGTAATACGCCTGCGGTTCGGTCGAGCCCGTCGCCGCCGCAATCGCTCTGAGCGTGTCCAGGCTCTTGCCGCTGTAAAGCTGCACGGTGTAGCGCTTCGGGTCGCGGGCCTTTAACCAGCTTGCATCCTGAAGATCGCTCACGGCGGCCGGTTCGGAAGCAGCAGCGGTTTCAGCCGGGGGCGCGGCGGCAACCGGCGGGCTGCTCGGCTTCTCCACGCTGGGCGCGGGTTTGGCTTCCGCCGCCAGCAGCGCCGCCTCGGGCGAGTGCGGCGGCGCGGACGCTGGCGCGGTAGCCGGCGGCGCGGCGGGCGATGCGGCCGACGGCTGCCGTGCTTCGGGACTCGGCTCGCCGTGGGGCGCATCCAGTTTCGCCGCCGATCCCGCCAGATGCGGCGGATCGGCCACGAGGGCGGCGGGTTTCGGCGACGCGGCGACCGGTTCGACGGCACGTTCCGGAGGGGCGCTCGCCGGCGGCGGCTCGACATGGGCGGGCGCGGCCGGAAGCGCGGGCTTGATCGGCGCGGCGCGAAAGTGGGCCACCTCGGCGGCGGTTTCGGCGGACGGACTGTTCGAATCCATCATCAGTTTGATGGCGACCGCTTGCAGGCCGAGCGCGGCCAGCAAGGTAGCGGCCAGCAGCGAGGGAATTTTCCAGTTGACGGCAGCCATGGGCATTTTTAGATCACGATCAGTTCGGCTTTAAGCGCGCCAGCCGCTTTGAGCGCTTCCAGGATGGCGACCAAATCGCTGGGCGACGCGCCCACCTGGTTGACCGCTCGGACGATATCGTCCAGCGCGATGCCGGGGTTGAACAAAAACATCGGTTTCTTTTCCTGATCGACCGCGATGGTCGCATTCGGCACCACCACAGTCTGACCCCGCGACAGCGGCGCGGGCTGGCTGACCTTGGGGTCCGCGGCGATGGTGACGGTCATGTTACCGTGCGAAACGGCGGCCGGTCCGACTTTCACATTCTGCCCGATCACTATCGTGCCGGTGCGGGAGTTGACGATGACCTTAGCGGCGGTCTGCGCCGGCACCACCTCGATATTCTCCAACACCGAAATCAAGCTGACCCGCTGGTTGCGCTCGGCCGGCCCGCGCACCTGAATCGAGGTCGCATCGATCGCCTGGGCGACATCGCCGCCCAGCGTCTTGTTGACCGCCTCGACGATGCGCTCGGCCGTGGTGAAATCGGCCTGCCGCAAGTTCAACACGATAGGGCCTTCCTTACCAAAGGTGTCGGGAACCTGACGCTCCACCGTCGCGCCGTTGGGAATGCGGCCGGCGCTGGGCACGTTAATGGTGATCTTCGACTCGCCTGCTTCCGCGCCGAGGCCGCCGACCACCACGTTCCCTTGTGCTATTGCATAGATCGCGCCATCCACGCCTTTCAACGGGGCCATCATCAAGCTGCCCCCGCGCAGGCTCTTGGCGTTGCCGATGGAGGAAACGGTGACGTCGATAGTTTGGCCGGGCTTGGCAAAGGGCGGCAGTTCGGCTTGCAAGGAAACGGCGGCGACGTTTTTCAATTGCAAGTTGACCTCCGGGGGGATGGTGACGCCCAGATTGGACAACATGCTTTTCAGGCTTTTGACCGTAAACGGCGTTTGCGTGGTTTGATCGCCGGTGCCGGTGAGCCCGACCACCAGGCCGTAGCCGACCAATTGATTGTTGCGAACCCCGGCGATGGTGACCAGATCCTTGATGCGCTCGGCCCCGGCGCACTGCATCGCCAGGGCCAGCAGCAAAAACAGCGAAAGACGGCGGAGCATGGGCGGTTCCTCGGAGCGGACGGTCAAAACGGCCACAGCGGGCTCAGGAAAAAGCGGCCGAGCCAGCCGACCGTGTTGGCGTCCGCCAGCGCGCCGTTGCCGGCGTAGGTGATCTTGGCGTCGGCCACCCGGCTGGAGATGATCGAATTGTCGGAGGCGATGTCCTCGGGGCGGATGATGCCGGAAATCTGCACCACTTCCTCGCCTTGGTTGAGGGTCAACATTTTTTCGCCGCGAATGGCCAAATTGCCGTTGGGATAGACGCCGGTTACCACCGCCGAGATATTGCCGGTCAGGCTGTTGCTTTGATCGCTGCTGCCCTCGCCGCCCAGCTCGCGCTCGCCGCCGACGCTCGCGTTCAGCCGCAGCGCCCCGGCGCTGAACGGCGCGCCGAGCAGCACCGGATTTTTGAGGTCGATCTCGCTGCTTTTGTTGACGCTGGTGGTGGCCGATTTGGTGGCGGCGGTTTGCTCGACCAGCCGGATGACCACGGTATCGCCGATCCGCCGCGCGGTGCGGTCCTCGAACAGCCGCATGTCCGCGCCGGCCTGATAAATCGTGCCCGACTGTCGGGAACTCGGGTCGGCGGGCTCGGCCAGCGGCATCACCTGCGGCGTCACCGGCTTGAAGTTGTATTGCGGGGCCAGCCCGCTGCATCCTGTCAGCAACAGAACGAGCGCGAGCGCGGCGGAGGGTTTGTTCATGGCGGCTTATAGATTGTTGTTGACGTATTGCAACATCTGATCGGTGGTGGCGATGGCCTTCGAGTTCATTTCATAGGCGCGTTGGGTTTCGATCATGTCCACCAATTCCTCCACCACGTTGACGTTGGAGGTTTCCAGCGACCCCTGGGCAATCGTGCCCACCCCGTTCGCGCCCGGCTGGCCGGTCTGCGGCGAGCCGCTGGCGGCCGATTCCAAAAACAGGTTGCCGCCGGCGGCTTGCAAGCCGGCGGGATTGACGAAATCGGCCAGTTGTAGGGTGCCGATCTGATTGGGTTTCGGGTCGTTGGGAAGCTGCGCGCTGATCGTGCCGTCGCTGCTGATGGTGACGGTCTGCGCGTTGCCCGGCACGGTGATTTCCGGTTGCAATAGATAACCGTTAGAGGTAACGAGCTGGCCGTCGGCGTTGATTTGAAAAGAACCGTCGCGGGTATAGGCCGCCGTGCCGTCGGGTAATTGCACCTGAAAGAAGCCCCGGCCGTTGATCGCCATATCCAGCTTGTTACCGGTTTGCACCAGATTGCCTTGGGTAAAAATCTTGGCGGTGGAGACGGCGCGTACTCCGGTGCCGAGCATCAAGCCGGAAGGCAGTTGGGTGTTTTGCGAGCTTTGACTGCCGACCTGGCGCACGTTTTGGTAGAGCAAATCCTCGAACTGGGCGCGGCCGCGCTTGAAGCCGGTGGTGCTGGAGTTGGCCAGATTGTTGGTGATCACCGCCATGCGCGTCTGTTGGGCGTCGAGGCCGGTTTTGGCGGTCCATAAAGCGGAAGTCATGGTGGTGCGCTCCTATTCCAGACGCAGCAGTTGGTTGGTGGCGCTGGAGTTGTCTTCAGCGACCTTCATCATCTTGATTTGTACTTCAAAACGGCGGGAGGATTCGATCATGTTCACCAGCGCCTCGGCGGCGTTGACGTTGCTGCTTTCCAGCGCGCCGCCCAGCACGCGAACCGCGGCGTCCGGGGCGAGCGGTTGGCCGTCGCGGGGCCGCATCAAGCCGGATTCATCCTTGTACAGCGCGCCGGCGGCGGGCTTGACCAGCTTGATCCGATCGATTTCCGCCAGATTGGTCGAGCCTTCGCCGATCGGGCGGATGGAAATCGCGCCGCTCGCGCCGATTTCGATTTTTTCGGCCGGCGGGATGGAGATGGGACCGCCGTTGCCCAATACCGGCTGGCCTTCCATGGTGGTCAGCAACCCGTTGGCGTTTACCTGCAAATCGCCGGCTCGGGTGTAGGCTTCCTTGCCGTCCGCGCCTTGCACCGCGATCCAGCCTTCGCCTTGCACGGCGACATCCAGTTCGCGGCCGGTCGTCATCACGTGGCCGAGCCGCAGGTCGGTGCCCGAACGTTCGGCCATGGCGTACGCGCGAGTCGGCAATCCCTGATCGCCGAACACCGGCATGCTGCGAAAATCGGCCACGTCCTGCCGGAACCCGGTGGTATTGGCGTTGGCCAAGTTCTGACTGACCAGGGCTTGCGCCCGCAGGGTTTCCCGAGCGCCGGTCATTGAGACGTACAGCAGGCGGTCCATGGTTCAGTGCTCTCCGGCGTCAGCGGATGTTGATGATGGTTTGAACCATGTTGTTGCCGGCGGTAATGGTCTGGGCATTGGCCTGAAAATCGCGCTGGGCGACGATCATGTCCACCAGTTGCTCGGTGATGTCGACGTTGGAAGCTTCCAGCATTCCGCTGCTGACCAAGCCCATTCCTCCGCTGCCCGGCGTGCTGTTGATCACTGCTCCCGCCTCGGGCGTTGCCGCCCACTGGGTGTCGCCCACCCGCTTGAGGCCGTCGACATTCGGAAAATTGGCCATGCCGACCTGAAGCGGCGTGGTCGCCGCGCCGGTGCTATCGAACGCGATGATATTGCCGTTTTTATCGACATTGATATCGGTCCAGGGCCCCGTGCCGCTGAGCTGCAAGTCGGCCGCGCCGGTTTTATCCTGCACGCGCTGGCCGAGGTTGTTGACGATGAATCCGTCCTTGTCGGGATGGAAGTTTCCGGCACGGGTGTAGGCCGTGCCCGAAGGATCCTTAACGATGAAAAAGCCGTTGCCGTTGATCGCCAAATCCAAGGCGTTTCCGGTCATCTCGGGATTGCCTTGCAAAAACTCCTGATCGATGTTTTGCGTTCTAACGCCGAGGCCAGGATGGATGCCTGCCGCATTGCTGTCCACCAGATCGCCGAATTCGGCGCGACCGCTCTTGAAGCCCGTGGTGCTGACGTTGGCCACGTTTTGCGAAACCACTTGCAGATGCGTGTTGGCCGCTTTGAGGCCCGTCAAACCGATGCTCATAACCATGATCGTGATCCTTCCACCGGCTAGGCCGGATTTTGTTGAAATTTTTTATCGCCCCAAGCGGCTGCTGTTCGCCTTAACGCATCTGCAACAAGGTTTGGGTCATTTGATCGGCGGTGCTAATCACCTGCGCGTTCGCCTGGAAATTGCGCTGGGCGCTGATCATCTTGACCAATTGCTCGGAAAGCTCGACGTTGGAAAGTTCCAGCGCGCCCGAGCGCACGATCCCGAGGCTGGCGGTACCCGGCGGACCTTTCACCGGCTGGCCCGAGGCGGCGGTTTCCGCCCAACTGGAATCGCCGATCGGACTCAGGCCCTGGGTGTTTCTGAAGTTCGCCAAGATGACTTGACCCAGCACCTTGGCTTGACCGTTGCTGTAGCGGCCCGAAATGCTGCCGTCCTCGCCGACGTCCACGCCGACGACGCGGCCGGTGGCGTAACCGTCTTGGGTGATTTCGTTGTTGCCGGAGGGGCTGCCGTATTGGGTGACGCTGTTGAATTTGATCGTCACCCCAGGCGGCGTGCCCGTGCTGTTGATCGGATTCTGAGCGCCGTTGGGAATCCCGATGCCGGTAATGGGATCGGGACCGTTGGTGGGGACGATGCCGGTGCCGCCGCCGGGCGGCAGGCCAGCGCCGGTCAGGCTGATCGCGGCGCCGCCGGTGGCGGCGCCCGCCGCGTTCAAAGTACCGACGATATCGCCAAACGCATCGAAACATAAGGTGCCGTAAGGCGCTGCGGCTCCAGAAGCCGGCAGCGGACTGCCATCCAATTGCAAGCCGTCGATATTGAAATAAACGTTCCATGCGGCGGTGGTGCCGGCGGGAGCGGCGGCGGGCAGCGCATTGGCCCGCACAAAATAGGCGTTTAGGCTGTGATCGTTGCCCAAGCTGTCGAAAACGGTCATCGCCGAGGCAAAGTTATAAGTGCGGGAATCGTTGAAATCGAAAGCCGCTGTCGGCGCGACGCTGCCCGCGTTGAGATTGATGCCGTACTCGCCGGTCGTGGTCTGCTTGGGATCGATATTCGCGGTCTGGGTTTGCAAATCGCTTTCGGTGCCCAAATCGATCGCGCCCGTGGTCGGATTGGTCTGATAGCCCTGTAGCTTCTGACCGAGGCTGTTGACCACATAGCCTTCCTTATTGAGCTGGAAAGCCCCGGCGCGGGTGTAGACCATCGAGCCGTCGGTATCTTTCAGGGAGAAAAAGCCCTCGCCGTCGATGGCCAAGTCCAAGGGGTTGCTCGTCGTTTCCAGATTGCCCTGTTTGAACTGCTGGCTGACCGCGTTGAGCTTGACGCCGGTGCCGATGCTGCGGCGGGTGGAGGTGCCCAGATCGCTCAGCGAGTAGATATCGCCAAACTCGGCCCTCGATGACTTGAAGCCGGTGGTGTTGTTATTGGCGATGTTGTTGCTGATCACGCCGAGATCGGCGCTGGCGGCGTTCAGCCCGGTCAGGGCGGTGCGGAAAGACATGGATTTTTCTCCTTGCGGATGCTTCGATAAATGCCGCAGCGTGATCGTCAGCGGCGGTCGCGGTCGTTATTTCTTGATCTCGGCTTCCATCAACGTCACCAGCTTATCCAGTGACGCCTTCATTTCGACGATGCCGTTGAGGGTGCTGAACTGCGCCAGCTGCGCCATGAACTGCTGGCCGTCGAGCGGCTTGGTCGGGTCTTGATTCTTGAGCTGGGTGGTCAGCAGCCGCAGGAAATCGGCTTGACCGAGCTGGTCGTTGGCTTTTTTGTCCGTCTTTTTGGCGGTTGAGGAACCGGAAGTAGAAGCGGAAGCGGCGGAAGTTAGAGAAACGCCGGAAGTTGCGGTCATGTCGTTATTCCTTTCAATTGCGATCAGTCGCCCAAGCTCAAGGTGCGCGTCAGCATCTGCTTGGAGGTATTGAGCACCTCGACGTTGCTCTGATAGGAGCGCGACGCGGAGATCATGTTGGCCATTTCCTCGACCGGATTGACGTTCGGCAGATTGACATAGCCTTGCGGGTCGGAGAGCGGATGGTCCGGCCGGTACTCGCGCCGCAGCGGCGCTTGACTTTCGACGATGCCCAGCACGTCCACGCCGGCGGACTCGCCGTCGCTCCCGGCGGCGTCGAGTTGGGCGGCGAACACCGGCTGGCGGGCCCGATAGGTTTGCCCCGTGCTGCTGCTGATGCTGTCGGCGTTGGCCATGTTGCTGGCGGTGGTGTTAAGCCGCGCGGTCTGCGCCCGCAACGCCGATCCGGAAATATCGAAGACTCGAAACAGCGACATCGTTATTCTCCACGGATGGCGGACAACAGGCCCCGCACCCGGTTGCCCATGAGTTGCACGCTGGCCTGATAGCGCAAGGCGTTATCGGCGAAGGCGGCTTTTTCCTGCTCCTCCTCCACCGTGTTGCCGTCGATGGCCATTTGCGCCGGAGTCCGATACAGCAATGCGCCCGAGGCATCGCCGCGAGGCTGCAAATGCCCGGCGTGCGTCAGCTTCAACGACCCTTCCCGCCCCTGCAAACCGTCCAGAGTCGCTTTGAAATCGAGGTCGCGCGCCTGATAATTCGGGGTATCGGCATTGGCGAGATTGGACGCCAAAATCTCGGCGCGCCGGGAGCGCACCTGCATCGCCTGACCGTGAATGCTCAAGGCGCGTTCGAAATTGATGGCCATTTCCGTCACTCCTAAATGCTTGACCGCCGGCGGGCGGTTCGCGATCCAGCGGAGCCCGCGTCGAAAAAGCGGCGCGTCCGCGATACTGCTTGACCGGAAGCAAATGACATGCCGCTTCATTAAAAGGCGACTTTTTTGGCTTTTGGCGACGGAGAATCGAACATTAACTGTGGCATTTATTCTATTGTGGAATCGCCTTGCCCTCCGGGTCGGATACCGTGTGATGGCTCGTAACCAGGAGTGATGAAATGGACGCGAACCGTTGGTGGTTGGCGCTGCCGATCTGCCTTGGGCTGGCCGGCTTTGCCCGCTCGGCCGAGGAGGCGATCCAACCGTTGGACGCCATCCAGCAACGGGCGCAAGATTTTCTAGCGCAGCAGCACCGCGCGACAGCCGACCCCCCGCAAATCCAGATCAAGCCGCTCGATCCGCGCCTGCGCCTGCCGAAATGCGGGACGGCCCTGGAAGCGTTTTTTCCCAGCGGGGCCAAGGCCTTCGGCAATACCTCGGTCGGCGTGCGCTGCCCCGGTTCCCGGCCCTGGACCGTCTATCAAAGCGCGAACGTGCGGGTTTACCAGCCGGTGCTGGTCGCCAGCCGCTCTCTGCCCAAGGGAACGGTTTTGAGCCCCGCCGATCTGAAGGCCGAACGCCGCGACCTCACCACGCTGGCGGGCGGCTATGAAACCGTTTCCGATAACCTGCTCGGCAAGCAGTTGCGGCAAGCGCTGCCGGCGGGAACCGTCGTCTCGCCGCAAGCGGTCAAGGCCCTGCCGCTGATCCGCCAGGGCGAAACCGTCACGCTGCTCATCCGCCAGGGCGGGATGGAAGTCCGCTCCAGCGGCGTCGCCTTGAGCGACGCCGAGTCGGGCCAGCGGCTGCGGGTGCGCAATGAGACTTCAAAGCGGGTGGTCGAAGGCACGGCGACGGCCAGCCGTCAGGTGGAGGTTGGACCGTAGCGGAATTTCCGCTAAAGTCCGCTAAAGTCGTTCGGGACGCGGCCGATAACCTGGACGTACCTTTTGAACTATGGGATGGATAAACACCATGGCCATCAACACCATCAACGGCGGTTACACCCCGCCGGTCCGGGGCGGCTATCCGGAGCGGGCCGGGCCGTCGAACGTGGCCTCGCTGCCGGACAAGCCGGTTAAAGAAGTCGATCAGGTCCAGCTGACGCCGGGTTCGATGAGCTTGCGCCAGATGCAAACCGAGCGGCAGGAACCGCCCATCGACGAGGCGAAAGTCGCGTCCTTGCGCAAGGCCATCGCCGAGGGCGGCTATCAGGTCGATTCCAGTCGGCTCGCCGGAAAGCTGTCTGATTTTGAAGCAACGCTGTTTCCCTAAGGCGGCCCGATGACGCTGGCGATGCGGGTGCGGGACGAATTGAATGCTCTCGAAGGCTTGGGCGAAGCGCTGCGACAAGAATATGACGCCTTGAAGTCGCGCGATCTGGCCGGCTTGGAGCGCGCCGTGGCCGAAAAGCAGAGTTGCGCCGAGCGGTTGCGCGGGCTGATCGCCGCCCGGCTCGATGATCTGAAGCAGCGGGGAATCGCCGCCGACGCGGGCGATCTGGCGGCGCTCGTTAAAACCCTGCCGGTGGCCGAGCGCCAGGAAATCGACACGCTATGGACGGCGCTGGAAGACGCCGCCCGACAGGTCCGCGCCCAAAATGAGATCAACGGCGCGGTGATCGCCGCCAGCCGCAACCATGTCGAGCGGACGCTGGCGATCCTGCGCGGCCGCGATTCGCTGGATTTTCTCTACGATCAAGACAGCCGCAAGGTCTTCGGCGGCCGCAACCAACCCATCGCTAAAGCCTGATCTTGAAGGGCGCTCCCGCGCTCGCGCCTCAGGCGACCATCCAGCAACAATTACGACCGGCTTGCTTGGCCTGATAAAGCGCTTTATCGGCGCGCTCGAACACGCTTTCCGTCGAATCGCCGGTTTCGAAAGCGGCCAAGCCGCAGGAAATCGTCACCGGAATCGTCACGCCGTGGTGGCTGAAAGTCGCCTCCGCGATGTTGCGGCGCAGTTTGTCCGCCACGTTGAACGCGGCCGTCCGATCCGCGCCCGGCAGCAACATGACGAATTCCTCGCCGCCGTAGCGGGCGACAAAATCCGTGCTCCGAATCCGGCTGGCCAATTCCTGGGCCACGCCGCGCAGCACTTCGTCGCCGGCCGCGTGACCGTGCTGGTCGTTGATGCCCTTGAAATGATCGATGTCCCAGATCAGAAACGTCAGAGGATTGCGGAAACGCTTCCAGCGCTGATATTCGCTTTGCAGTTGATCTTCGTAGGCCAGGCGGTTGTAAACCCCGGTCAGCGGGTCCTTGCGCAGGGATTCGCTTTTTTCCCGCAATAGGCTGATCAGCACTTCCTTTTCCCGGCTGAGCACGACGACTTGATTGCGCAGATCCGCAATCAAGCGTTCTTGTCCGATCATCAGCGCCGAGAGTTCTCCAGTGCCTAATATTCGCGGTTCCGACGCACCGGCGAACGCGGTTTTTTGCGGATTCCGCCAGTCGTGAAGATCGGCGGGGTTCGCCGCCGGTCTGCTGGCAGCCAGCAGGGTGGCCGGAACGGCAGCCTGTTGCAAATTACCCAACCACTCCACCGGCTCGGCCGTCAATCCGTCGGCCGCTATTTCGGACGCGCTGTGCGGGCCGCTGGCTAGCGCCAGGGTTTGCACCGACTTTTCGAGCAAGCGCCTTAATTTGGTCCTCATATTCCGACTACCCGACCGCCGTTCTTGGTGGTTTTGACTGATTCGCCGCCTGGAAACTCCAGGTGTTTCGGCTACCCATGCCGTCCCAAAATCGAGCGCGATAGTGCCCCTCCCAACCTTGGGCTGTTCGCTGATCCGAAACGACGCGAGACGTTTTGCAAGAACGGTACCAAAAAATAATCAATAATATTTAGACACTTAATAAAAACCAGGGACTGTCAATAATTTGACCTCACTCCGTTTGGGCAGGAGGCGCGGTGCTTTGTCAATTCATTGACGGCCAAGAGGGCTAACGCTTCTCAGCCTTTTAAGCGCGTGGAGATCGAGCGCCGGCCGCGTGAAAAACGATCGATAAAGCCGATTTCGAAGCCGAATCCAGAAATTGGACTCGTGTGCGATAAACTAAGAAACGAGCCAGCATTTTGTCGGGGTGGACCCATGCAAGCGATGCGATTTAATTTTCGGACCCTATGCCGCAACGCGGCCGAACGCGGCGGCCAGATGCAGCGCCGCTTGTTGGACGCGCTGGAGGCGCGGCACACGGTCAAGACCCTGCCTGAATTTGGGATCGAGCGCGCGGCGCAGTTGGCCGGCTGCACCGCCAACCACATCCGCAACTTGGAAACGCGCGGCGACCTGCCCGAACCCCGTTTGGTGGAAGCCGGTTCGATCCAACGCCGGATTTATAACTACAACGAGGTCAACCGCATCCGCGCCGCCATCAGCAAGCGCCCCGGCCGGCCGCTCGGCGCGAGCTGCGTGCGGGTGGTGTTTTCCAACCTCAAGGGCGGGGTGGCGAAAACCACCATGTCGCTGCATTTCACCCAGTATCTGGCGCGCGAGGGCTATCGGGTCCTGCTGGTGGACGCCGACCCGCAAGCCACCGCCACCGGCGCGTTCGGCTTTATTCCCGACCTCGATCTCGCCGACGGCGACGATCTGTTTCCGGCCCTGACCGAGACGCCGGCGCTGATCGAAAAGGCGGTCAAGCGCACTCATTGGGAAAATCTGGATTTGATTCCGGCCCGGCTCGCCCTGCAATACACCGACTGGCGCTTGTCGCAGCCGGAAGAACGCGACAATACAACCCTGGGACCGCCGCCGGTGCGGTTGCATCGAGCGTTGAAGGAAATCGAAAACGGCTACGACATCATCGTGATCGACACCCCGCCCTCGCTGGGGATGCTGTCGCTCAACGCCATCGCCGCCGCCAATCTGATCGTCATGCCCATCGTGCCGCACATGTACGACATTTCCTCCAGCGTCCAATACTTCCGCATCCTGGAACAGATTTGCGCTCTGTACGAGCAGGAAATCAACGTCCAGCGCCTGAGCATCCTGTTGACCAAGGTGGACTCCAGCACCGAGACCCTCAATAACATCGCCGTGATCAACGGTGCGTACGGCGAATTGCTGCTCAGCAACCGGATGGGCTTGACCAAGGAATTGCAAAAATCCGCCAGCGATCAGGTCAGCATCTACGAGATCGACCAGCCGCGCGGCTCTCGCGACACCTACAACCGGGCGGTGATGATGCTGGATGGGGTCAACGCCGAAATCCTGCTGGCGGTGCGCCAGCTCTGGCAGCAGGAAGTGCTCGCCGGCATCGAAGCCGCCGAAGATCGCGGCAAGGTGATCGTATGAGCCGCCGCAAGCCGCTAAAAAGTTTGAGCGACTGGATCGGCGCGGGCGGCCACAGCTTCGAGGGCAGCCTGCTCAAGAGCGACGATGACGGCGCGATCCGGCAATTGGAGCTCGATCGGATCGTCGCCGGACGCTACCAACCCCGCCAGCGCACCGATGAGGCGTATTTGGCCGAACTGACCAAAAGCATCCGCCAGTTCGGGGTGATCGAACCGCTGGTGGTCAGGCCGCTGGCGGACGGCAGCTACGAGATTCTGGCCGGCCACATGCGCTGGCGGGCGGCGCAACAGGCGGGCTTGACCCACGCGCCGGCGGTTTTGCGCGAGGCCGACGACCGCACCGCCGCCGCTATCGCGCTGGTGGAAAATCTGCTGCGCCGCGAATTGAACCCGATCGAGGAAGGCCGGGCGTTGCGGCGGCTGCGCGAGGAATTCGGCCTGACCCAAGAGCAGTTGGCGGAACTGCTCGGCCTGTCGCAACCGGCGATCAGCAAGGCGCTGGGCTTGTTGAGCCTGGACCCGGCGGTGCAGACCCTGATTGAAGATGGAAAACTGGAAGCCGGTCACGGCAAAACGCTGTTGGGCCTGCCGCGCGCGGCGCAGGTCCGGCTGGCGGAACAAGCGGCGGAGGCCGGTTGGAGCGTGCGCGAATTGGAGCGACGCCGGACTCTAGCGAGCGCCGCAACCGCTCCCCGCGCAACGCTCCCCCGCGATCCCGATTTAATCCGCCTGGAAGAGCGTTTGCGGGAACGGCTGGCGGCGGCGGTAAAGTTGCGCTACGACGCTGTTCGAGGTTACGGCCGTATCGAAATTGCGTTTTCCAGCTTGGACGAATGTGATGGAATTTTAGAAAAAATTGGAGTCAAAAAAATTAATATGTAATTTTGAAATTACATCAGTAATTTTTTAATTAAAATATTTCAGAAATAACCCGTTTATTATGTATTCTACTTTGCATATTTTCGAAAAATCGGTATGATGGTCGCCCTGTAGGGAAACATCACTTTGTGGTAGGCCCAATTTTGCCGCGTCCAGAACTGTACGCGGCTTTTTTAGTCCGGAGACGGATTTTCGATCCCTCTTTCCCGTCCGCGCAATCGGCCGGATGCGGCGTCCATCGAGCCCGAAAAGCGACCGTCGCCTGAAGCGATCACGGCGGCCGCCCGATCCGTTCGATTGCGCCGTTACGATCGAGCCTCAAACCGTCTTGAAGCTCGACCCCATCACCTTTCATCGCCCCGCGCGGCAAGGTCTTCAACAGCGCCGCTCTCGCGCGCCGCCGCTCGCGCCAAGGCGTGCGAGGCGAGCGGCAAGGTCAACAACAGCAACAGCAACAGCAGCGCCAGCCGCCCGATCCAAGCCGGTTCAGGCATCAATACGGCGACGCCGAAAACGAACGCCGCCAGCGCCAAGGTGCCGGCCTTGGTGGCGGCGTGCTGGCGCGACAAGGCGTCCGGCAAGCGCACCACGCCCCAGGCGGCGACCAGCAGCAGAACCGCGCCCAGCAGGCACAGGCCGGAACCCAACAGCGTCACGACCGCCCTCGCGCTTGGGCCTGGCCACGGTCGATCAACCGCGCCCAGGCCAGCGTGCCGACAAAGCCGGTTAGCGACAAGCCGAGCGCGATGTCCAAAAACGCAGTGGTTCCGGCGATCAACGCGGCGCACAAGCACAGCATCACCGCCACGGCGAACAAAATATCCAGCGCCACCACGCGATCAGACTGCGTGGGGCCGCGCAGCAAGCGGTAAAAACCCAACAACGCCGCCAGGCCGGCCAAGAAGACGCAGGCGTACAGCGGGTTCACACCGGTTCTCCGAACAGGGCGCGCACCGGCGGCTCGAACGCCCGGCGGACAGCTTCCAGGGTTTCCCGGGTCCGGCTCGCGTCTAAAAGATGCACCAGCAACTCGCGGCGAGCCGGGTCGATGTCCACCGTGGTGGTGCCGGGCGTCAAGGTGATCAAGACCCCCAATACGACCGCGCCGGTTTCGCTCAGGCCCTCGTAGCGCAGGCGGGCGAAGCCCGGCCGCGGCTGCCGTCCGCCACGCAGGATCAAACGGGTGGTCCCCCATCCGGATAGCACCACCTCGACCGGGAAGCGCAACGCCAGCGCCGCCGCCGCCAACGCTTTGTTCACGGCTTCGCCCTCCCCAAACCCAAAGCGGCCGCTTCGACATAGCGGAGGGCCGGCTCCGGCATTAGCCCCAGCGCCAGGACCAGGGCAGTCAACAGGCCCACCGCCAGCCAAGCCGGCCGCAGCCCGGGGACCGGAACCAGGGCGCTTGGCTCGGGGTGGGGCTTCCAAAACGCCTCCAACCAGATTTTGGTCATCGAATACAAAGTGAGCAAACCCACCGCCAGGGCGACGCCGCCCCAGACATAGCGCTCCTGCGCGAAACTTTCCCGCACCAGCAGGAACTTGCCCCAAAATCCCGACGAGGGCGGGACCCCGACCAGCGAGAAGGCGGCGACCAGGAACAGCGTGGACAGACCGGGATACGCCCGATACAAACCGCCGATCCGGCGCAGGTCGTAATGGCCGGCCAACGCCCAGATCAAGCCGGCGATCAAAAACAGGTCCGCCTTGACCAGCATGTTGTGCGCGGTGAAAAACAGCGCGCCCGCCGGGCTGGCCAGCGCGACGCCGAGCAGCAGATAGCCGATCTGGCTGACGATATGAAACGCCAAAATGCGCCGCAAATCCCAATGGTAGGCCGCGCCCAGCACGCCGCTGAGCATGGTCGCCAGCGCGATCCAGCCCAGGGCTTCGTCAAACGACGGCGGCGAACCGGCGAACACCTGCCCGACGCGCAGCAGCGCGAAAACGCCGACCTTGGTCACCAGCCCGCCGACTAGCGCCAGCACCGGGGCCGGCAAGGTATGATAGCTGGCCGGCAACCACGCGAACAGCGGGAAAGCCCCGGCCTTGAGCAGCAACGCCAGCGCCAGCAACGCCACGTAAACCGGCAAGACCCCCGCCAGCTCCGGCCGCCGGGACGCCTCGGTCAACGCGGCGAAGTTAAGCTGGCCGGTCGCGCCGAAAATGAAGGCCACCGCTATCAACAGCAGCAAAGTGCCCAGCAAATTCAGCGCCAGATATTTGAAGGCCGCGTCGAGCTGGCGAGGTTGGCCGCCGTGCGCTAGCAGACCCAGCGCGGCGATCAGCAGCAGCTCGAACCACACGTACAGATTGAACAAATCCGCCGTGACGAAGGCACCGCCCGCCGCCGCCAGCAGCCCGTGCAACAAGGGGTGCAGGATCGGCGTTTCCGGCGCCGGATCGGCGCGACCGGCTTGATGCAACAGGACCGCCACGCCCAATAGCGCGGCAACCAACACCATGAACGCACCGGCGCGGTCGGCGGCGAATTCAATGGCGTAAGGCAGCGGCCAACCGCCCAAGGCCACCGACACCCGCCCGGCGCGATCCACCTCGACCGCCAGCGCCAGCGCGCACCCCAGCGACAGCAGCGCGCCGGCGAAGCTGACCCACCGCCGGGCCGTCTCGTGACGGTAGAGCGCCGCCGCGAACAAGGCAGTGAGCAGCGGCAGCAGAACCGGCGCCAAAACCAGCACGGCTCAATCCAGCACCGGCGGTTTGATCGGATCGCCCGCGGGCGGCTCGGCGTCGCGCAAGCGGTCCGAATCGTCGCTCGCCCCTTGCGCGCGCAGGCGTGCGCCCAGCGCCAGCGCGAAACACAACAGGGCAAAACCGATCACGATGGCGGTCAGCACCAGCGCCTGCGGCAGCGGGTCGGCGGTCGCGGCCGCCAGCCGGTCGGCGCCCACCGCGACGATCGGCGGTTGCAACGGCCCGAAGCGGCCGGCGGCGAACACGATCAAATTTACCGCGCTCCCCAGCACCGCCATACCGACGATGCAGCGGAACACGTCGCGCGACAGCAGCAGGTAAACCCCGGACGCCACGACCAAGGCCACGACCAGCGCCAAAACGCCGATCACGGCGGCCCCTCCGCCGCAGCGGCCTCGACGCTCCGCAGCAGCGCCAGCACGTAACCGGCCAGCGCGCCCCACACCGCGCCGAACACGCCCGCGTCAAACAGCAGCACTGTGGACAGTTTTAAATCGGTAAACCCCAACGGCAGCGAAAACCAGAGATGGCTCAAATAGGGTCGCTCCCACCACAGCGCCGGCAAGCCGCTAACCAGCGCCAGCGCCACCCCCAGCGCCGCCAGCGGCAAGGGCCCGAGCGGCAGCCGCCGCCGCGCCGCCGCCGCGCCGAACACGATAGCGTAAGCGGCCGTCGCGGCCAGCGCGATCAAGCCGCCGATAAAGCCGCCGCCCGGCGCGTTATGGCCGCGCAGCAGCACCCACAGCGCGGCGGCCAGCATGATCCAGTACAACGGGCGCGCGGCCTTCTCCAGCATCAGGGCGCGCGGGTTCATGCCGGCGCGCGCGGCCGGCGCGCCAGCGCGCCCAACAACGGCAGCGCGGCGACCAAGGAAAACAGCACCACGGCAATTTCGCCCAAGGTATCCATGGCCCGGAAATCGACGATGATGACGTTGACGACATTGCGGCCGTGCGCGTGCGGCACGCTGGCCGCGCCGAACCAGTCGGCCAGCGTCCGATCCGCCGGCAAGGCGAACAACTGCGCCAGCAGCGCCAAGGTCCCCACCCCGCACGCCAGCGCCACCAGCGCGTTGAGGGCGCGCGGTTCGCCCTCCAGCACCGGCGGCTGCCCGTAGCGCGGCAGCAGCGAGGCGGCCACCACCACCAGCGCGGTTTCGACCGTAAACTGCGTGAACGCCAAATCCGGCGCGCCGGTGAACAAAAACAGCGCGGCGCTGCCGTAGCCGACCAATCCGCTCGCCATCAGCAAGGCCATCCGGTCGCGCGAAAACAGCCCCGCCGCCGCTCCGGCGGCGATCAGCGCGGCGGCCGCCAGCCAAAGCCACCCTCGCTCCGGCCAAGCCGCGAACAGCGACGCCATCCGTTCGATCAAGCCGCCCGCGCCGCTCGCCAGACTCGCGCCGGCCGCCAGAGCCAGCACGCCGATCAGGCTCAAGCGCAGGTAAGCGGCCAATCGCCCGTGCTGCAACAGTCGGTTCTGCCAGGCCGCCACGACCGCCAGAGCGCCGAGCGCACGCTCGTAGAAGGCGGCCGGTCCGAGATGGTCCAACCAATGGATGCGCCGCAACACATCGTGCAGCCGGTCCCACGCCAAAAACAGCAACACGCCGATCACAAAAGTGATCTCGGCGGCAATGATCGCGGCGTCGGATTCATATGGCGCGACGACCGCCGCCACATCCAATTCCGGCGCAATCGACCGCGCCGCCTCCACCAACAGAGGGTCGGCAAGATCGGGCAAAAATTCGAATTCGAGTCCGACCAACGCGATCAGCAACGGCGGTAACACCATCCGCCAAGGCGCTTCATGAATGTGGCCCTGGGGTTTCAAGGGCCCACCGCCGAAAATCCGAATCGCCGCCACTCCCGCGACGGCCGCCGCCGCCGCGTTGACGAATAGCGTCGCATAACTCACCCAAATCAGCACCTCGGCGTCGGCCTTGGCCGAACTGATCAGATCCTTGGCGACGAACCCGAAGGACAGCGGCAAACCCGCCATCGACAACCCCGCCAGCAGCGCGGCAGCGGCCGTCCAAGGCATGGCGCGGCGCAAGCCGGCCAACCGGTCGATCACCCGCGTGCCGGTCGCGTGGTCGATATTGCCGGCCACGAAAAACAGCGGCGCCTTATAGAGGGCGTGGGCGAACAGAAACGTCGCCACCGCCAAGCCCGCGCCCGGATTGGGCAAGCCGATCAGCAGCGTGAGGGTGCCCAAGGCCGAAACCGTGGACCACGCCAGGATGCGCTTGAGATCGCGCTCGCGCAAGGCTTGCACCGCGCCCCACACCGCCGTCAGCGTGCCGAAGCCCAGCAGCGTCGCCTCCCACAGCCAAAGCGCGTTGAACGCGGGATCCAGCCGCGCCAGCAAATAAATGCCCAGATTGACTATGGTCGCGGAATGCAGGTAAGCGCTCACCGGGGTGGGAGCGGCCATGGCGCCGGGCAGCCAGAAATGAAACGGAAACTGCGCCGATTTGGTGAAACAGCCCACGAACAGCAAGACCAGCGCGGCCGGCAACCGCGGATCGTCGACCAGCGTCGGACCCCGTTCGATGATCGCGCGCAACGAATAACTTTGCGCCATGTCGGCCAACAGCAAGATGGCCGCCAGCAGGGCCAGACCGCCGCTCAAGGTCACCAGCAAGGCCTGGCGGGCCGAGGCCCGCGCCCGCTCGTCTTCGTGATGGAAGCCGACCAACAGAAACGAGGTCAGGCTGGTCAGCTCCCAACAGACAAACAGCAGCAGCAGATGATCGGCGCTCACCGCTCCGGCCATCGCCACCATGAAGGCGATCAAAATCAGGAACAGCCGACCCCGCGCCGGCTCGTGGGCCAGATAGGCGCTGGCGTAAACGATCACCAGCGCGCCGATCCCGGTGATGAGCGCCAGAAACTGGGCGGCGAAGCCATCGATATAAATCGAGAATTCCACGCCCAAGCTGGGTATCCACGGCCAACTGCCGCGCCAGGGCAAGGGATGTCGGAGCAAGCCCCAGACCAGACCGATAAAGCCCGCCAGCGGCAATAGAGCTACCCACAGATAGCTCAAACTCGACCGCTCGGAATGCCAGGAAGCGCTTGTCATGCCAGTCGATCCGTATGCCAGATCAATGGATTTTAAATAGCCGCCGGACCGCCCACAACTCGCCGCGCCCCCGCCGCCCCCGCCCCGCACTTTTCCGCTCATTGGTTCGATAATTGCTTATGTCGTTAAGCTGCCGTTCAGAGTCATGAAAATCAACTTGTTGCATCCCTAAAAAACTTGACAAAAAAAAAGATACGTACTATGTATTAAATTCGTATATACAAAAAATTGGTCTTCTCATGGGAAAACGAAAAAAACATAAAAGCCAAAAGGAAGACGACGTAAAACTGGTGGTTCGAATCGAAGCGGAACTGCGCGATGCGTTTATCGAGACCTGTCAGGCCATGGACACCACGGCTTCGAGGGAAGTGCGGCGGTTCATTCGAGATTTTCTAGCCCGCTCGGGCGACGAAAGCTGACGCGCCGCTCGAACGTTCCACCATTTTTTAAAGCGGTCATTTGATTTTGATAAAATTTAAGCGAGGTGTGCGACCATGATTCAGTATTCCCCCATCACCAGCTCTCAAGAGCAGACCCGAGCCGCGATCAAGGCCATGAGCGCTTATTTCATCGCGACCGATCAAGCGCGACCCCGGCAGGAACGCCAGCAGTTGGCTCGCGAGTGGCTGGCCGCCGTGCGCCGCCTGCGCGCCCCTCGCTAACGACTCTCCAGCCGGCCCGCCCTTCCGCCGGCCGGATATTTATTCGGATTTCGCTTCTGGCTTCAGACCGCCGCGCGGGCGGTCCATCGCCATCATGAACGCCATCCGCCAGCGGCTGCTGCTGGGATTGTTGGCCGGTTTATCTCTCGTGCTGGCCGCCTCCGGCTTCACGGCTTACCGACAAGCCCGCTCCGAAACCAACGCCCTGTTCGACTATCAACTGCAACAAACCGCGCTGGCGCTGCGCAATCAGAATCTGCTCGCCTTGGCCATGGGAGGCGACAGCGACAGCGCCGGCGACCTTCTGGTGCAAATCTGGGATCGAAGCCGGGGCTTGCTGTACGTATCGCAGCGCGATCAAGAATTGCCGTTCTCTACCCGGAGCGGATTCACCGATCTGAGTTGGCGCGATCGGTCCTGGCGGCTGTTCGCCCTTCACGCCGGCGACCGAATCGTACAAGTCGCGCAGCCCTCGAACGTGCGCTTGCGGATGAGCGCCGACATCGCTTTCCGCAACCTCGCGCCGTTCCTGCTGCTGTTGCCGGGCACGGCTTTGGTGGTCTGGTTCGGCGTGGGCGCGGGTCTGCGGCCCTTGCACCGTCTGGCCGCCGCGATCCAGCGCCGGCATCCCACCGCGCTGGAGCCGGTCGGATCAGACCGGTTGCCGGCGGAACTTATACCGCTGGTCCATGCCCTCAACGATCTGTTGGCGCGGCTGGGGCAAGCGCTCGACAACCAGCGGCGCTTCGTCGCCGACGCCGCGCACGAGCTGCGCACACCGTTGACCGCCGTGCGGCTGCAAGCCGATCTGGCGCGGCGCGCCGGCGACGCCGAAAGCCGCAACAGCGCCTTGCGCGATTTGGACGCAGGCTTGCAACGCGCCGCTCATTCAGTCGAACAACTACTGGTGTTGGCCCGGCTGGACGCCGAACCGGCCGCACGGTTCGAACCGGTGGATTTGCTGGCGCTGGCCAAAGCCGCCGTGGCGGAGCAATCCGCCACCGCCGAAGCCAAGGGCCTGGATTTGGGTTTGTTGGCCGCCGAGCCCGCCAGTGTCGCAGGCGATCCTGGCGAAATGCGCGTGTTGCTCGATAATCTGGTGGACAACGCGCTGCGCTACACGCCGCGCGGCGGCCGGATCGATGTCGGCATCCAGCACGCCGCCGCCGAAATCCTACTGTGGGTCCGCGACACCGGACCGGGCATTCCAATGGCCGAACGCGAGCGGGTATTCGACCGTTTTTATCGCGGCGTCGACGCCGGGGTCTCGGGCAGCGGCTTAGGTCTGGCCATCGTCAAGCGCATCGCCCTGCGCCATAACGCGCGCATCGAGTTGAGCGACCCTGAAAGCGGCTCGGGCCTGCAGGTAACGGTGCGCTTCTCCCGGCCCGAAACCGTAAGTCGCCGGGGCTGAGGCAGCGGGCGCGAGACGCTCCAAAGTCGGTGGAACCGCCCGCGTGCAAGGGATGGACAGCGCGCGAGCCGATGATTTTGGAGTATAGTTCAGTCCGGCATAAGACCAATTATGAGAAATCCCCATGCCGTCCGTCGATCCATTTAAAGAAGCGGCGTCTGGAAAGCCGTCCGTCCCGCACGATCCGCCAAGCTCTCAAACGATTTCGCGGATGGCGTTTCTGGCCTGGATCGCGCTCGGAGCCGACGGTCTGTCGTCTGCTTGTTACGGACCGGAACAAGCGTTTTTGGCTCTGGGTCAGTACACCCATTTCGGCCTTTATCTGGCCGTCGCGACCTCGCTTACCGTCTTCATCATCGCCCTGTCCTACAACCAGGTGATCGAGCTGTTCCCGACCGGCGGGGGCGGCTACAAGGCCGCCACTCAATTATTGGGTCCGCGCGCCGGCTTGCTGTCGGGTTCGGCGCTGCTGGTGGATTACGCGCTGACCATCGCCATTTCCATCGCCGCCGGCGTGGACGCCCTGTTCAGCTTATTGCCTCCCGGCGCGCAACCTTACAAGCTCGGCGGCCAAGTCCTGCTGATTGTCCTGCTCATCGCTTCCAACCTGCGGGGCATCAAAGAACCCTTCAGAGTGTTGTTGCTGATTTTTTTAGGTTTTGTACTGAGCCACGCCTTTCTGATCATTTACGGCGTGGTCGCTCACGCCGAAGGTCTGCCGCGGTTGATCCCGGATACCCTCAGCGAAACCCAGCAACTGAGCGAACACATGGGCTGGGTCTTCGCCGTCGCGCTGTTCCTGCGCGCCTATTCGCTGGGCGGCGGCACCTACACCGGTCTGGAAGCGGTCTCCAATCATGTCAACCTGCTGAGCGAACCGCGCGTCAGAACCGGCAGATACACCATGCTCTACATGGCGGCCTCGCTCAGTTTCACCGCCGGCGGCATCATTCTGTTGTATCTGCTCTGGCAAGTGCAGTTCGTCCCCCATCAAACGTTGAATGCGGTCACCTTCGCGGCCATTATCGATAATCTCGGCTTCATCCCCGCGGTCGATTACGTGTTGTTGGCGGGGGTGTTGTTTTTGGAAGCCGGCTTGTTGTTCATCGCCGCCAACGCCGGTTTTCTCGGCGGGCCGAAGGTGTTGGCGAACATGGCGGTGGATTCCTGGGTGCCGCGCCAGTTCCGCAACTTGTCCGGCCGGCTGGTGACTCAAAACGGCATTATCTTGATGGGGGTGGGCGCGCTCGGCATCCTGTTGTGGACCGACGGCAACGTCTCGGTGCTGGTGGTGCTGTATAGCATCAACGTGTTCATCACCTTCTCGCTGTCCTTGCTGGGCTTGTGCAAGCACTGGTGGGCCAGCCGCTACGACGAAGATGACTGGAAGCCGCGCCTGTTGCTGTCCTTGGTCGGATTCGCGGTCACCGGCGGCATCCTGATCGTGACGATCGTGGAAAAATTCACCGAGGGCGGCTGGCTCACCATTCTGATTACCGGCCTGTTGGTTACGCTTTGCGCCTTGATCAAGCGCCACTACGAGCACGTCCGCCAGCAGTTGCGCATGGTGGACGCCTTATATGCGCCACGGCCCGATTGGAGCGAAGACCTGCCGGAACCGCCGTTGACCGCCGATCAGCCGACCGCCGTTTTCCTGGTCGGAAAAAATCGGGGTTTGGGCATGTACGCGCTCAAGTGGATCAATGAAGTCTTCGCCGGCCACTTCAAGAATTTTATTTTCCTCAGCGTCGGCGAGGTGGACGCGGAAAGCTACGGCGGCAAGGGCACGTTGCGGTCCTTGCAGTATCAAATCGAAAATTCCCTGCGTTATTACGTCAATTACTGCCACAATCAAGGGCTTGCAGCCACCTCCTACGCCGCCTACGGCACCGATGTGGAAACCGAGCTGGAAAAACTGGTGGTCCAGGTCGTTACCGACTACCCCAATGCGGTCTGTCTGGGCAGCAAGCTGATCTTCGACGATGAAAGCTGGTTGATTTCGTGGCTGCACAACCATACCGCGCTCGCCATGCAGCGCCGGTTGCATCTGCGGGAAATCCAGATGATCGTGATTCCGCTCAAGATCTGAACCGCGAGCGCCGGCGGCGTCAAGGTTCCGGCGGCGGCTCAAGCAAAGTTTCGACCAGCGCCGCCAGCTGGCTCAATCCGCTCGAAAAGAAATGATCGGCCTCCGGCAGCAGGTGCAACCGCGCCGTTTCTTGCCAGTGCGTCGCCCATTCTCGAAGGTGGTCCGGCGGGGCGAAATCGTCGCGCGCTCCGGCGATGACATGCAGCTGCGCCCGCGGTCGGGGAATGCCGATGAAATCCAACAAAGCCAGCGGAGGGGCCACCAACAGCTGCCGGCGGACAGCGGACAGCGGCGGATCGAGCTTCAGCACAATCCACGCGCCGAAGGAATAGCCGGCCAGATCGCTCGGGGGTTTGCCGAGTCCCGCCAGATAAGCGGCGGCGGCCCGCAAGTCTTCTTCCTGCTCGCCCCGACCGTCGGCGTAATGACCTTCACTGGCGCCGACCCCTCGAAAATTGAAGCGTAGAGTGTTGTAGCCTTGCCGCTGGTAAGCGGCGGCCAACGCCGCCACCACCGGATTGTCAAGATCGCCGCCGTACAAGGGATGAGGGTGGGCGATTACCACCGCCTGGGCTCCAGTCGCCTCGCACAGCCGACCTTCCAAGGCAATGGAGCCGGATTTAAAAAAAACGGTTTGTTCTGTTGCGGCCATTGCGGGCGCGCCCGAGGCTTCAAGCAAATTTATTTGGAATACACCGAATCCCAAATTTTGCCGATCCACGAACGCTTGGTCCACGTACCTTTCAAGCCTTTTTCCAAGAAAAAGCTGGTGTATTTCTTATCGGTTCCCATGATGTGCTCGCGCAACCATTTTCTCAGAAAATGGATCAGTTCGAGATTGATCGGTTTTTCGCCGGCTCTGAATTTCGCTTGAATGGCGATCACTTCGTTTTTAAGGTCTTCGTGCTGTTTCTTGTGCGCGTCGTAATAGGGAAAGTCGAAAATACGGAACAAACTTTCTTCAAGGGAAAAATGGATGATCGTGTATTGCACCAGTTCGTTCAAAATCCCGTCGACAACCGCGGTATTCGGTTGGGCCTTTATGGTTTCGTCGTATAGTTTATTAATCAGTTTCACTAATATTTTATGTTGTTCATCAATTTCCTCGATGCCCACCGAGAGCTCGTCCGCCCAAGGAATAAATTCTTTCATTTTCACACTCCAAAGTTGCCGTCCTATAAACGCGATCCAGATTCACGCCGCCGCCGCGCGCCGGCGATCCTGGGCGAGCAGATTCTCGAATTCAGCCAGCGGCAAGGGCCGGCCGAAGTAATAGCCTTGTCCTTGGTCGCAGCCGTGAGCGCGCAAGAACTCCACATGCTCGAAGGTTTCAATGCCCTCCGCCACTACTTCCAAGCCCAAACCGTGCGCCAGGGTCACGATGGCGTCGACGATGGCGGCGTTGCTGTCGCTGGTCGGCAAATCGGTGACAAACGAGCGATCGATTTTCAGCACATCCACCGGAAAGCGCTGCAAATAACTCAACGAAGAATAGCCGGTGCCGAAATCGTCGATGGCGATGCGAACGCCCATGGTTTTAAACGCCCTCAGCGCCGCGATATTGTCCTCGGTATGGTGCATCAGGATGCCTTCGGTCAATTCCAACTCCAGGCAGGTCGGATCGAAACCGGTTTCGATCAACAGCCCTTTGACTAGATCGGTCAAATTCGTTTGCCGGAATTGACGCGCTGATAAATTGACCGCGATCCGCAAGCCGGGCCAGCCGTTTTTATGCAGGTTGCCCACGGTCTTGACCGCCGCTCGCAGCACCCATTCGCCGACCGGCAACACCAAGCCGCTGTCCTCGGCGATCGGAATGAAGCGGGCCGGCGGCAACAATCCCAGTTCGGGATGGTTCCAGCGCACCAACGCCTCCGCGCCGGTCATCGCGCCGATATGAAAATCCCATTTGGGCTGGTAGTACAACTCCAATTCGTCCCGCTCCAGGGCGTGGCGCAAGCTGTTTTCCAGACTCAGCCGCTCGCGGGCGACGATCGTGGCGCCGGACAGGTAGAACTGATAGTTGTTTCGACCCAGATCCTTGGCCCGATACAGGGCGCTGTCGGCATTTTTGAGCAGATTTTCCGCGCTGCGACCATCGCGCGGGCACAAACTGATGCCGACGCTACAACTGACGTGCAGTTCGTGATCCTCGATTTGATAACGCTGGGCCACCGCCTCCAGAATCTGCTGCGCCATGCGGGCGGCTTCGTCGTTCGCCTCCAAATCCGGCAACACGATGGCGAACTCGTCGCCTCCTTGCCGGGAGATCGTGTCGCCTTGCCGCGCGCAGCCCTTCAGCCGATTGGCGACTTCCCGCAGCAGTTGATCGCCGACGGTATGGCCCAAGGTATCGTTGATCCGCTTGAAATGATCCAGATCCACCAGCAGCACGCCGACCTGAACCCGATCCCGCAAGGCGCGCAGCACGGCTTGTTCCAAGCGGTCGCCCAACAGCGCTCGGTTCGGCAAGCCGGTCAGCACGTCGAAGTGCGCCAGGTGCTGGATATGTTCTTCCGCCTGCTTGCGTTCGGTGATGTCCTGAACGACCGCCACGAAATAATCCACCACGCCGTTGGGCCGGCGCACGCAGCGGGTGGAGACGCTGGCGTACAGCAAGGTGCCGTCCTGGCGCAAGAAACGTTTATCCAGCGAGTAGCCGTCGATCCGCCGGTTCATCACCCGGTCGAATTGCGCCAGATCGGTGGCCAGATCGTCGGGATAGGTCAGTTCGGCCCAACTCAACCGCAGCAGTTGCGAGCGCCGGTAACCGAGCAAGTCGCACAGACGGTCGTTGACCTCCCACCACCGCTTGTCCGGTCCGATCAACGCGATGCCGACGAGCGGCAGTTCGAAATAACTGCGAAACCGGGCTTCGCTGGCCCGCAGCGTTTCCTCGGTGCGCTTGAGGTCGGCGATATCGGTGTTGGCGCCCAGGTAATAGGTCAAGCGCCCGGAGCGATCGCGCAGCGGCACGGCGCGGGTATCCAGCCAGGTCGTCCGCCCCGACCGGCTGCGAAACCGGTGGTCGAGCACGAACTCGCTACCCTCCCGGACGGCTTGCTGCCACGCCTTCAACACCTGCTCGCGCTCGTCGGGATGCACCGCCTGGGTCCAAGGGATTCCCGCCGCTTGTTCGGCCGTAAGCCCGGTCATCTGACACCAGCGCTCGTTGACATAGCGGCAAGCGCCCTCGAGATCGGTCATGAAGATGCCTACCGGAAGCTGCTGGGTCAGGGTCCGATAGCGGTGCTCGTTCTCGCGCAGGGTTTCCAGATTTTTCCGCAGCCGTTGGATTTCGGTATCCAATTCGCTCCGGTCGGCGGCATCTCGCCGCAGCCGTTCGATTTCCGCCTCCAGCTCGCGCTGGCGGCTGGCGTCACCCTGCCGCGACCGCTCGATTTCCACCTCAAGCGCCCACTGTCGGTCGTGCAAGGCGGTAACCCGGTTTTTGAGTTCGTTCCGCTCCGCCATGAGATGGCGGTGCCGTCCGAACAAGACGACCAAGGGAATCCCCAGAAGCCCCAGCAACAACAAGCCGCCGCCGAGCCAAAAGCGCAATCGGTAGCTTTCCATCCGGCTTTCGGCCGCTCGGGCCGGGTCGGACGCCGCTTGGCCCCTGGCCGGCAAGGAGGCGCCTATCCAAAAAATAGCAAACAGCAACGGCGCGAACATCCAAGACCGTCTGACGGTCGAACGCGATCCAACCGCGCGCGCGGGATCTTCCGCGCGCGGCAGGCGACGCCCTGCTTCCATGACCGGCCGACTCATCGGTTCCGTCTCCAGGTCGAGAACCTCAAAAAGAAGGTGCCTCCTCCAGCGATTCGCGAGCCTTTTGAGTGTGAAGGGCAACATACTCGGCGAATTCCGACGGATCGTCGGTGCCGACCAGTTGCGCGCGCGCGAATGCCCGAAAGTGGCTTTCCACGATTTTACTGCGTAGCCCGTTCTTGCGATACAAACCCAGAATGAGCCGCGCCTCGAAGCCGTCGCCCTGTTCCAGCCGGACCACGTAGTCGGCTTCCAACGCCTGGCGTTCGGCCTCGCTCAAACGGTCCAACGCCGCTTGCAGGCGGGCGGTCAAAAACTGGGTGCGCAAGCATTCCTGTCGCACTTCGGGCGCATCGTCCGGGTCGACCCGATCCGGCGCGGCGGCATCGGGAACGGCTGCGGGCGCCAACGCCTTGACCGCTCGATAATCCTCACGCAGCGCGGCCAGCAGATACGCCGGCAGATTATGCACCTTGCCGGCGGCCAAATCGCGCTCCGCCACCGCGATGTTGCCCTCCAGATAACCCGGATCGTGCGTGGCGAGCGCCGTGCGGATCTGGCGCGCGCTCAGCCCGAAGGTCGCCAATTTTTCGCGCGCCTGCTCCAGGCGCTCCAACCGCTCCTCGGGTTTGTCGATGGTCGCCGGCGGTTCCTCGGCGCTGGCGGCCGCGGCTTGATGTTGTGAAAACAGGAGCATCTGCGGGTTGTCGCTGACCCGGAACCGCACCGCCGTGATCTTGCGGTGGTCGCGTTGGTAATCGATCTCCAACACCAGATCCGAGGTGTCGTTCACCTGCCGCACCGCCGGTTTGATCACCTTGTCGTTGAACTTGCGGAAATCCTGATAGTAGCTGTCCGCGTCGCTGATCCCCAGCAAACGCTTGAGGATGTCCAACCCGATCCAGCCGGTGGTGCCGACCCGACGGTAGCGCAGGCAGTTTTCGTAAAGCGCCAGGGCGTAGCTGCTGCTGAACTTGCGCTGGATGCTGAGGTTGAGCAGCGCGTAAATCTCAGGACGGTAGAGTTTTTCGCAAAGCTCGGGGCTGTAGGCGTACACGCAATAGCCGCCTTTGATAACCGCTTGAGCCAGCAAGGTGGTGGCGCCCCATTCTTCCTGCTGGCCGTCCTCGTCGAGGATGTTCCACTCCAGCACCGTCCGGGCTAGCGTTTTCAACGCTTCCTTGAGCGGATCCAGATTGTGGGTATTGAATCCGATCGCCTCGGCGAGATCCTTGACCCGGATTCGGTGCACCCGCGCGGTCAACAGACTTTCGTAGGCATTGTACAACAAGACATTCGAGGCCTTACGCTGGGTGAGCGTCAGCCTGTTGTTGATGTGGATAGCGGCGATATGTTTTTTAAGATTCTGATCGGCCAGATCGGCGACGACCATTCTCCGGCTCGCATCCACGCTGTTGTGCTTGTCCCTATTGCGCGCCATGTCTTGTAGTTTAGCAAAAATGTCCCCGGGTCAAGAAAATTTTATGGGGACATCATTTATCCCATAAACGGGGACATTAGCCGGCGATTCCCGACCGCCGCCGGGCGATTTCGAGCCATTCAACCCAAGATGCCGAGCGCGGGCGTTCCGATTCGCGGCGGTTGGGACAATTCGAAGCGTGAAAAAATAAGCAATTGATTGTTAATTAATTAATTAGGTTTTTAACGTGGATTCGCGTCGGATAAGCGGAAAAAATCCCATAAACGGGGACATTGAGGGTAGCCGTCCCATAAACGGGGACATTACATCCCATAAACGGGGACATTACATCCCATAAACG
>ERZ761602.1901-NODE-1901-length-35466-cov-17.296913_pt1 | contig 35466 bp, 17 predicted proteins | sample MGYA00512165_ERZ761602 | MGnify/ENA primary metagenome ERZ761602 (study PRJEB28899, sample SAMN02445085) | bioreactor sludge metagenome | biome: EBPR sludge; isolation source: Thorneside wastewater treatment plant | place: Australia: Brisbane, Thorneside...
CCCCTTGTCCCCTTGTCCCCTTGTCCCCTTGTCCCCTTGTCCCCCCTCGAACATGACGCTCCCCGAATCACTGGCGCTCGAACAGATCCGTCTGCTTCGCCCTGTTGTCGCCGCGCTTCGTCAACAACGCGCTGACCTCGCAGATCAGCTGGAGCGCGCGGCTACGTCGGTCGCCCTGAACCTCGCCGAGGCGGGCGGGCGCTCGGGACGGGACCGCGTCCGTGTACTCCGCATCGCGTCGGGTGAAGCACGAGAGGTTCTCGCTGCGCTAACGGTGACCGAAGCGTGGGGCTACGCGGATGCGGAGTCCATTACCGCCGCGCTACGCACCGCCAGCCGACTCACCGCGGTGTTGCGAGGATTGATCGCAAAGCTGCGGTGATGGGGGCGAGGAGACAAGGGGACAAGGGGCGAGGTGACAAGGGGACAAGGGGACAGGGGGCAAGGGGCGAGGGGCGAGGGACGAGGACACACGGGGCGAGGGCCCTCAGTCGACGCGCATGATCGCGCTTTCGACATCGAGAACGCTCGCGACGGCGTTCGGAGGTGCCCGCAGCTCCGCGGCCGTCGGAAAGGCTTCGGGGCGGATCTGGCCGAGCTCGCGCTCGCAGAGCCGCGACCAGGACGAGAACCAGCCGAAGTCCGTCGCCGCCGTGAGGCAGGCGCCGAACGCCTCGAGGGAGCGATCGACGTACTTGTCGGCTTCCGTCTCGAGGCGGCCGCAGTAGAGCTCCACCGCCTCCTCGTACGGCCGCAGGAACGCCGGGATCTCGGCGGTGTAGAGCGCGTCCGAGAACGTCTGCGCGATCTGCCCGATGCGCGCGGCGCCCGCGATCGCCATCGCCGGATCCTTCACCTCGCGCACCAGCTTCAGGTACTGGCCGGCCGCCGCCGTCGCGAGGCCGTCCTTCTTCGCGAACCACTCGTTCAGCCGCTTCTCCGACGTCGCCTTCGCCGCGACGTGCGCGGGATCGAAGTCGAGCCCCTCCGGAAAGCGGACGGAGAGGAACGTCTCGAAGTCGACCTCGGCCTCGTGGAAACGCGCGAGCGCGTACGCGTGCTTCGCCGCGCGCGCGTCGCCGCCGGGAAAGGTGCCCCCTCGTCGCTCGTACTCGGCGATCGCCGCGCCGAACGCCGCCCGCGCCGCCGCCGCCTTGCGCGCGTCGCGCTTCACGACCGTCACCTTCATCTTGGTCGGCGGTCCACACTGTGTCCGCGCCGCCCGCGCGTGGGCGCGCCGCGTCGCCCTGGAGCCGATCGCGCGCTCGCGCACCACCTTCACACACGAGCCGTCGGTGGCTGACACCGGGCAGGACTGCGCCCACAGGACCTCGCCGATGCGCGCGTGCGCGACCACCACGCGATCGCCGCCGCCCCGCGCGCCGTAGCGGTCGAGGTACTTGCGGTAGTGCGCGACCACCGCGTCGAGATCGCCGCGCTTCTCGAGGATCGAGCCCATGCTGAAGAACGCGTCGGCCGCCGCCGCCGGCGCCTTGCCGCCGAACTTCTTCACGAAGTACGCCGTGTCCTCGATCGCCTGCACGTCGTGGCCGAGGCCCTTGCGGAAGATGACGGCGTCGTTCATCACCTGGAACGCGTCCGCCTCGCCCGCGTACGTCCGCGCGTACGCCTCGAAGCTGCTCGACGCGCGGTCGTAGTACGCGACCCGCGCATAGACGCTGCCGAGCCGCGCCAGCGCGCGGGCCGCCGACGGTGACCGCGGGAAGCGCTCGCGCAGCTCGGTGTAGACGTCGATCGCCGCCGACAGCGAGCGGCCGTCCTCGAACAGCACGCCGGCGTTGTAGAGGATCTCGTCGAGCTTCTCCGTCACGCCGGCCGACGGGTCGCGCTTGACCTCGGCGTTGAACACCGCGAGGTACTGGTTCCCACACGCGACCAGCCGCGCGAGGTCGCCGCTCTGGCGCGCCGCGGCCTCGCACGCCTGGGCTTCCATGCGCACCGCGATACGGTTGATGTCGTCGATGCGCCCGGCCAGGTCGCTGCGATCCTGATCGGGCGATGCCGTCAGGAACCCGCGGTTCGCCGCGAACCACCTGCCCCACGCCGTCACCCGGTCGTGCTGGCCGGCGCTCACGTGGATGTTGAGCGTGATGTGCGCCGCCCACAGCGCCGCCTCGTGCCCGGGGTGCCGCTTGATGATGTCCTCGAGGATCGGCAAGGCCGCCGCGTGATGATCCCAGTGCCGCAGGACGTTCGCCTTCACGAACGCCAGCGTCACGCGCTCGACGTCGCCCGCGTCGGTCGCCAGCGCCAGGTAGTCGTCGATCGCCGCGATGAGCGCCTGTTCGGTCTCGGGGATGGCGCGCGGCTCGGGCAGCGTGCCGCCTCCGCCCGGCTTCACCGCATCCGGCGGGAGCGCCACCGCCGTGATCTTCGGGCGCGGATCCACGGCGAGCGCGTTGCGCAAGGCATCGACCGCGCCCGACGCCGCGTCCTTCCGCACCGCCAGCGGCACGTGCTTCGCCTTCACCACGCGCGTGAACGCCGCCGCCGCCGCCTTCCACAGCTCGTGGCTCGTGCGCGCGTCGGGCTCCTTCTCGGCGCGGATCCACGCCAGCTCCGCCCGGTATCGCGCCGACTCGCCCCAGTCGGCCGCCGCCGCGAAGCTCTCGAGGTACGCCGCGTACAGCCGGTCGCTCGCCGCCAGCACCTCGAGATCGAACGTCTTCGCGCCCTCGTTGTGGAACGCGCGCGCCAGCTCGCCCGACATCGCCGCCGCGTTCGCCGCGCAGTCCGCCGCCTCGCCCGCCGGCAGCACCTTCTTCGCCGCGAGCACGCGGTGCAGCTCGGTCAGCCGCACGACCTCGGCGACCTTGTCCTTCACCGTCGCGCCCGGCGTCGCGAGCAGCTCGACGGCAACGTCGTGCTGCCACGTGCACACGCGCGGGCTCGCCGGCGCCTCCTTGATCAGCTGGCGGTACGCGAACACCGCGCGATCGCTCTTGCCCTTCTCGACGTAGAGCTCGGCCAGCGTCTCCATCATGCCGAGCGCGCCCTGATCGTCGATCTTCTGGAACGCCGGCCACGCCTTCCTCACGTCGCCGAACTCGCTGAACGCCCGCACGAAGTCCCGCTTCGCCGCTCGGTGGAGCGAGACCTGCTTCGCATCGCCCGCGGTCTCACGGACGACGCGCAGGAGCTCCGTCCCCGCTTCCTCGTCGCGCCCGGCGTTCAGGTGCACCCAGCCGAGCATGAAGCGCGCGTAGTGGTAAACGTTCGCGCGCGGGAAGGTCAGGACCTTGCCGTAGAACGCAGCCGCGCTGTCGAGCTGCTTGGTCTCGAAGAAGTAGTCGGCGAACGCCAGGTACGCGTGCGGCACGTACCGCGACGCCGGGTGCTCGGTGAGGAGCGTCTCGTACACCTCGCGCGCGCGATCACGCTCGGCCTTGACCGTGCTCTGCTGCAGCGCGAAGGCGTACGAGAAGAGCGCGCGGTCCATGCGCGGATACGCCCGGTACCGCCGGTCGCGCGTGAGCGTCGTGTAGACGGCGACCGCTTCCCGTCGCGCCCCCACCGATCGCGTCGCGTGCGCCTTAGCCTCCGACGCCTTGCCCGCCAGCTCGAGGCGCACACCCTCGAGGCGGTGGAAGCGCGCGAGCTGCCCCAGCGTGTCGGCGAGCCGGAAGAGGAGATCCGCCTTCTCGATCGGCTCGCTGTCGGGCGTATCGTCGATGAGCCCGCGCAGGAGCGCGACCTGCTGCTCGCGCAGGTCGCGCTTCTCCGACTCCTCGGCCAGGATGTCCTCGCCGCTGGGGCGTTGCGGCTGGTCCGCCGGACCCTTCGGCTTCGCCTTCGGCCGCGTGCGCTCGGACAGATCGACACGGACATTCACCGGCTGGTTGCGGCGGTACCGTGCCGGCTGCGCCGCGGCCGACCCGGCCACGGCGCACAGCACGGCCACCACGATCGCGTCGCGAACGTGTGGCATGGCAGCCGGGGAGACGCGGCCGCCGGGCCGCGGTTGCACGCGAATCGCCGCGCGTCAGCGGCTCACGAGCCGTACATCGACCCCTGCGGGGCCCGCTCCTCGATCAGCCGGAGCATCGCGGCCGCGAGCTCGACCTCCGGTGCCAGGTCGGGCGCGCCGATCGCCGCGGCGTCCGCCGCGAACCGCTCGTACGCGCCGCGCATGATCGTCGTCGCCAGCGCCGGATCGCCGGTGTACGCCGCCGCCGCGTCGTGCATGCCCGACACCAGGAGCGCGAGCGCCGTCGTGCGCGCGACCGCCTCCTGCGCGAACCAATGCCCGCGCTCGTCGAGCGCCGCGCCGTCGCGCGTCGCGCGCACCGTCGTCGTGCGGGTCACACCCGATGGGTTCTCCCACGAGAGATCGGCGTCGGCGTACGCCAGGTCCAGCGCCCCCTCGGCCTCCTCGGTGAGTGACACCAGCAACGCGCCCTTCCGCTTCGACAGGAACACGGTCGCGACGTAGAGCCGCGGGTCCTCGGCGAACCCGGTCGGGAAGCCGTAGCCGTGCTCGATCGCGAGCCCCGAGCTGTGGCGCACGTCGACCGCGAGGTCGTACGCGATCGGCACCGTGAACCACGGGTACTCGTCGGTCACGAGCTCGGTCACGTGCTCGCTGCGCATCAGGCTGAACGCGTTGGCGCCGCGCACCTTGGCCATGCTCTGCATCACCTCCGGCCCCATGCCGAGGCCCAGCCCCAGCACCGTGATGTGCACGCCGTCGGCGGCGCCCTGGCTCACCAGCCGATCGAAGTCGGTCGGCGACGTCGGCCCGACGTTGGGCTGCACGTCGGTGAACAGGATGACGCGCACGTTCTGGCGGCCGGCGGCGCGCGCCTCGCGCCCGAGCTGGTACGCGCGCACGAGGCCGCCGTACATGTCCGTCGAGCCGCCCTCGCCGAGCCGATCGATGACGCCACGGATGCGCGCCTCGTCGAGCCCGCTGGTCAGCGGCAGCGCCGTGCGGATCTCGCTGCCGTACGTGACGATCGCGATCTGGTCGCGGCCCTCGATGAGGACGTTGAGCTCGTGCAGGAGGTCGCGCGCCAGCTCACCCGGCGACGGGTACTCGTCCTCGGCCCCGTAGCCCCACCCCATCGATCCCGAGACGTCGACCGTCATGATGTAGGTCGTGTCGGGGCGCGGGAACGTGTCGGGGTCGACGTTCGACGACATCCCGACCTGCAACCACCCGCGCGCGTCGCCGTCGCGATCGGGCGCGACGCCGAGCCCCGCGCGCAGACACAACGTGTCGTTGCACGGCGCGCCGGTGAGCCCGAGGTCGTGCTCGGCGAACATGCCCTCGACCAGGAGCGCCGCCGCGGGCGGCACCTGTCCGTTGGCGATGAGCTCGCGGGCGAACCGCAGGTCCTTGACCCCGCCCGGGGTGGCGCCGAAGTCGCCGCCGGACGGGCTGCCATAGCCGCCCCCGCAGGCGACCAGAACCGAGACGAAGAGCAGGTGCCAGTTCCTCATGCGGCGACCTATCGCACCCGCCGTGCCGCTCCGTGCCGCGCGCTTCCGCTGACTTGGCGGCATCACGTTGCCTCGCTCGCTCCCGCTCCGGACACGAATGTCAGATCAGGTGGGCCGGGAACGGCACGCCACCTGCTAACGATGAACGCATGGAGAAGCTCATCGAAGGGCTCATCGCCCTCATCAAGCGTGGCGGTAACCGAGGCGTCAGGCCGGCGGAGGTGCGCGTCGACACCGCGGCCGCGCCCGCGTGCGTGCGCACCCTCGTGGACGAGATGGCCACGGGCGGGTTCTCGGTCGATCTCGGCGAGTACCACCTGCTCCCGTCCCATCGCATCCAGAGCCTCGCCGGAGCGGTCGAAGCCGGACAGGAGGGGGCCGATCTCGAGGACCTCGAAGGCTACCTCGCGTCACGAGGCCCGGATGGCACGCCGTTCGATCCGGGGTCCACGATCCAGCTCGCCGCTGACCGGGGCGGCATGAGCGCGCTCGGGATCGGCTGGTCGAACGGGCGCGCCTACCTCGCGATCGTCGAGATCGCTGATGCGGTCGAGGCCAACCTGGTCCAGATCTTCACCACACCAGCGGACTTCTTCGCAACGCTCGACAAGGTCAACCGCCGCCGCGCGGGCGAAGACGTCGAGGCGCTGCGCGTCGCTGCCGGACTGGCGTCCGCCGGGTAGCACCTCAGCGCGAGCGCTTGCGCGGGCGCGGGACGTCGTACTTCGCCAGCCGCTTGACCAGGGTGCGCAGCGGCATGCCGAGCATGGCCGCGGCGCGCGTCTGGTTGCCCTGACACGCGGCGAGCGCCTCGATGATGCGCGCGCGCTCGAGCGCGGCCATCTCGTCGGCGAGCCCCGCCGCTGCCGCCGCCGCCGGCGCGCTCGCCGGGGCGGACGCGGAGGCGGGAGGTGACGTGGCCGGCGTGGACGCGAACGGCAGCTCGGCGGCGGTGATGCCAGCATCACCGGCGAGCAAGACCGCCCGCTCGATGGTGTTGCGGAGCTCGCGCACGTTGCCGGGCCACGTGTGCTGCACCAGCGCGGCCAGCGCGTCCTCGGAGAACGCGAGGGGCGACCCACCCGCCAGCGCGGCGGCGTCCGCAGCGAACGCACGCGCCAGCTCGACGATCTCGTCGGGGCGCTCGCGCAAGGGCGGGATCGCCAGCACCGCGCCGGCGATGCGGAAGTACAGATCACGGCGGAAGCGCCCGGCCTCGATCTCGACCTCGAGGTCGCGGTTGGTCGACGCGACGAAGCGCACGTCGATCGGCTGCAGCGACGACGAGCCGACGCGCATGACGGCGCGCTCCTCGAGCACCCGCAGGAGCTTGGCCTGCAGCGGGAGCGGCAACTCGCCGATCTCGTCGAGCACGACGGTGCCGCCGTCGGCTGACTCGAGCAGGCCTCGCCGCTCGCGGCTGGCGCCGGTGAACGCGCCGCGCTCGTGACCGAAGAGCTCGCTCTCGACCAGGCTGTCGGCGAAGGCGGCGCAGTTGATCCGGACCAGCGGACCACCGGCGCGCGGCGACGCCCGGTGCACGACCTCGGCGAGCACCTCCTTGCCGGTGCCGGTCTCGCCCACGACGAGCACGCTGATCGTCCCGCGCGCGACGCGGGCCGCCAGCTCGTGCAGCCGGCGCATCGCCGGATCGCGCACCACGGGCGAGAAGCCGCGTGACGCCGTCACCGCGCCCGACGGCTTGCGCGGCGCCGGCGCGCCCGGCGGCGTCGCGCGGATCTCCTGTACGACGAGCGTGAGATCACCGACGCCGAGCGGCTCGTTGGCCGCGAGCTCGACCGCGACGCCGGGGGGCAGGCGGACGGCGCGCAGGAGCGTGCCGTTGGCACCGCCCTGATCGATCACCTCGATGGTCTCGTCGCCGAGCCGCAGCAGCAGGTGGTTGCGCGAGATCGAGGGGTGGTCGAGCTGCACGTCGCAGCCGGCGGCGCGCCCGATCGAGACCTCCCCCTGCCGCGGCAACGGGCGAGCCTCGACGGCGTCCGCGGCCATCACCAGCAGCGTCCGCCGGCGCGGCGAGCCCGCGCTCGCGCGGCGCGGCGCGGTGGCGGCGTCGGCTGGATCGCTCATCGCTCCGATGGTGCCACAGCGACGGGAGCAGCGGCGATCGAGCACGTCCGGCGCGATCCGCGCACGCCATCACGCACGCCGTGCTCGACGCCGGCCGTGGCGTGGCGGACCTCGCGCACGCAGGCGACAGGACGACCTTCGCCCCTGGCACGCCCGCTGCTCATCGTCGGGTCATGCCCTTCCACCACGACGGACACGAACCGGAGCAGGTCACCGATGGCAGCGCGAACCATGGAGAGGCGCGACCGCGCCGCTCGGTGCCCCCGGGCAAGTCGACGTTGACCTCGCGGCTGGGCGCATCGCCCGCGTCCATCGCGCGCGAGGTGGTGGCCCAGCTGCAGGGCACCGGCACCGACGCGGCGGCACCAGCAGCGGCGGCCCCGCCGGTGGTCCAGGCCCGCGGCGACCTCGCCGGCCCCGACGTCCACGCCATCGCCGCCGAGGGCACCGCCGGCCGTGGCGGGCCGCTGCCGTTCCTCGATGAGATCCAGCGCGCGTTCGGCCACCACGACGTGGCCGGCGTCCGCGCCCACGTGGGTGGCGCGGCGGCCGAGGCCTCGACGCAGATCGGCGCGGTCGCCTACGCAGCCGGCGACGACGTCGCCTTCTCGCAGACGCCCGACCTCCGCCTCGCCGCGCACGAGGCGGCGCACGTCGTCCAGCAGCGCGGAGGTGTCCGCCTTTCGGACGGCCTGGGCCGCGCCGGCGACGAGTACGAGCGCCACGCCGACGCCGTCGCCGACGCCGTCGTCCGCGGCGACTCCGCGGAGTCGCTGCTCGATGGCATGGCCCACCGCGGCGCCTCCGGCGGCCCCGCGGTGCAGCGAACCGAACGAAGTCGTGCGCCCGTCGAGGACAGTGCCCTCGCCCTCGACGAGATCCCTCGGGACCCAGACCCAGCGGAACTGCTCGCGCGGCTTCGCGCGCAGATCCAGCAGGCCGCCGAGGCGGAGAATGTCCCCATCCCGGACGCCGCACTCGCGGAGCTCGAATCCCGGATCGCTGCCCTGCTCGACGCCGGCGGCCCCGGCCCGGTCACGTGTGCGCCCGAACAAGTGGAGAGCCGCGTCGCTGGCATCGACTACACCTGGCGCCTGGGCGGGCGCCTGACGCACGGAGCTCCGCGTGATCCCTCGAGTGCCAGCGGCCGCGGCACGGTCACCACCTCCGACGAACGTGAATCCACCGCGCAGAGCCAGCAGACTGACCAGGTGACGAACGGCGAGCGAGGTCAGCTCAGCGGATCCGCGGGCCGCGATGCCGGCAACGCAGGTGGGCAAGAGTACGCCGCCGGCGGTCAGTATGAGCAAACGGAGCAGCGTCAGTCGACGCGCCAGAACACCCGCGGCGGTCAGCGGACGCGAGGGGCCAGCACGGCGCTCGAGACCCGGGTACGACTCGTCGACTATCTCGTCGATGTATCGCTCGCGCTCGACTACCGGCTCGAGCTCGCGAGCTCCAGCGCGATGAATCAGGTCGACGCCGGCGTCAGCGGGATCGGTGGCCTTCTCGGTCGGCTCACCGACCGAAGCAGCGCGGCCACCACGCGGATGTTCTCGCCCACCACGGGTCGGGTCGGACCCGACGTGATCGGTTCGATCCAGCAGCACCACTCGCGAGTCGACGACACACCGGAGCCGAGCGGACGTCGACGTCGCTGACCTGGCTACTCCAGCAGGTCGCCCAGCTCCATGCCGTGGGAGCGGCAGAGCCGCACCAGGTCCTCCTGGTGGAAGCGCGCGTTCGGGGTGCCGCGCGGCAGGTCGGCGAAGGCGGCGCGCGCCGCGCGCTCGTCGCCCAGGCGGCACGAGAGCACCATGACGATCTCCTGGGGCTCGGTACTGCCGAGGCGGCGGGCGAACGGGATCGCGCGCTCCGCCGCGGCCCGCGCCGCGCGCAGATCGCCGCCGTCGGTGGAGGCCCTCCACTCGCCGCGCAGCGTCTGGACCCGCTCGGCGAGCTGGTCGCGGGTGAGCCCCGCCGCGGGATCGCGCGCAGGTTGCTCAACGCGCGGTCGCGACGGCGCGGCACCGGCGGCCGGCGCCGCGTCCACGGGTGCGACCGCCTCCACCGGCGGCGCGGCGTCGGGCGGTACCACCACCTCAACCGTCGCGACCGGCGCAACCACCGCGGCGTCGGCGCCGACCACCGCCCTGCTCGCCTCGCCGCCAGACAAGGCCAGCGCGGCGACGACGCCGCCGCTCGCGACGATCACGACGGCGGCGGCGAGCATCGCGACCTTCGCGCGCGAGCGCGCGCCGCGACGCAGCGCCCCGAGCAGCTCCTCCATCGACGCGAAGCGCTCCGCCGGATCGGCGGCGAGGCCGCGCGCGATCACGTCGTGCAGCCAGCCGGGCACCGGCCGCACCGGCGGCGGCGGTCCGCGCCGGATCAGCCCGACCAGCTCGCTCGCGGTACCGGCGACGAACGGCCGGCGCCCGTGCAGCGCCTCGTAGAACGCGGCGCAGAACCCGAACTGATCGCCACGCGCGCCGGCCGCGTCGCCGATCAGCCGCTCGGGCGCCATGTACGCCGGGGAGCCGATGGGCCCGGCGGTGTCCGTCGTCGTGGTCGAGACCACACCCTCGACGCGGCTGGCGTGGGCCACGCCGAAGTCGGCGAGCCGCGGCCGCCCGTCGTCTCCGAGGAGGATGTTGCTCGGCTTGACGTCGCGGTGGATGAGGCCGCTGGCGTGCGCTGCGGCGAGCCCCTCGCCGACCGCACGGAACACGCGCACGACCTCGGGCCACGGGCGCGGCGTCGTGAGCCACGCCGAGAGCGGCTGGCCGCGGACCAGCTCCATCGCGACGAACGTCCGTCCGTCGCGCACGCCCACGTCGTACACCGCGACCACGTTGGGATGAGACAGTCGCGCCATCGCCTGGGCCTCCGCGGCGAGGCCCTGCTGATGTGCGGCGGAGAGGAAGCGATCGTGGAGCAGCTTCACCGCCACGTCGCGGGCCAGCGCCCGATCGCGCGCCCGCCACACCGTGCCCATCGCGCCCGCGCCCAGCTGCTCGACGAGCTCGTAGCGCTCCTCCGCGGCGCCCGCCGACGACGCGGCTGTCGCGGCGCGGGGCTGGGTCGCGACCGGGTCCACCCCGCAACCATAACGCGGACCGCGGACGTCGCGACCGCGTGCCGGTCGATGACCTATACTCGCGGCGATGAGCGACGGCGCCGGTGATGACAGGCCTCGACCTCGGCGCGGCTCGGCGACCGCGCGCCGCCGCCGCAAGGTGACGTGGGGGCGCCGCTTCCGGCGCGTGGGCATGGCCTGGCAGAACGCGCTCGAGATCGTGCGCGCCGGGCGGCTGACGGCACCCTACGGGGCGCCGTTCGAGGTCACGCTCGAGACGCCCACCTACCGCCTCCGTCACTACAAGAGCGAGGGCGTGCCCGCGCGCGGGCGGCCACTCCTCCTGGTGCCACCACTCATGGTCGCGAGCGAGGTCTACGACATCGCGCCCGACATCAGCTCGATCGCGTTCCTGACCCGCGCCGGCATCGACGTGTGGCTCACCGACTTCGGCGCGCCCGAGCGCGAGGCCGGCGGCATGGAGCGCACGCTCGACGATCACGTGCGCGCGGTGTCGGAGGCGATCGACGAGATCCGCAGGGTGACCGGCCAGGACGTGCACCTCGCCGGCTACTCGCAGGGCGGCATGTTCGCGTACCAGGTCGCCGCGTTCCGCCGCTCCGCCGGGCTCGCGTCGGTCATCACGTTCGGTAGCCCCGTCGACATCCACCGCACCGTGCCGATCGCCGACCAGATCGTCGAGCGCATGGTGTCGAGCCTGCAGAAGGCGATCAACCTGCCGCTCGAGCACATCGACGGGCTGCCCGGGTTCCTGACGTCGACGGGCTTCAAGCTCCTGAGCGCGCGCAAGGAGATCGGGCAGCTCTTCGACTTCGTCTCCAAGCTGCACGACCGCTCGGCGCTCGAGAAGCGCGAGGCGCGGCGCCTCTTCCTCGGCGGCCAGGGCTTCGTCGCCTGGCCGGGGCCGGCGCTGCGCAAGTTCATCGACGAGATCATCGTCGCCAACCGGATGACGTCGGGCGGCATCGTGATCGACGGCCAGTCGGTGACGCTCGCCGACATCACGTCGCCGATCCTGTACTTCCTCGGCGAGCGCGACGAGATGGGCCGGCCCGCCGCGGTGCGCGGCATCAAGAAGGCCGTGCCCGCGGTCGACGAGCTCTACGAGGTGACGGTCAAGGCCGGCCACTTCGGCCTGGTCGTCGGCTCGACCGCGCTCGGCATCACCTGGCCGACGGTCGTCGAGTGGATCCGCTGGCGCGACGGCGAAGGCGCGCGGCCGGCGCGGCTGGCCGCGGCGCGCGGCGCGGTGCCCGACCCGGCGACCGATCCCGACGAGGTCGACGACGACGTCGAGGTCGCGGACGACGACATCGAGAGCGCGATCGGCGAGATCCAGTTCGATCTCGAGCTGGTGCAGGACGTCATCGGCAACACCGCGCGCGCCGTGCTCGACCGCGTGGGCGACGTCTCGCAGGACCTCGGCGACTACCTCGACAACCTGCGCTGGCAGGTGCCGCGGCTGCGCCGGCTGCGCAACCTGCGCGACGACACCGCGATCTCGCTGGGCAAGACCCTCGCCGATCAGGCCCGCGAGATCCCCGACCGCACCTTCTTCCTGTGGAAGGACCGCGCCTTCACCTACGCCGAATCCAACCGGCGCGTCGACGCGGTCGCGCGCGGCCTCATGCAGCAGGCCGTGCGCCCCGGGCTGCGCGTCGCCGTGCTCATGGGAGGTCGCCCCAGCTACCTCACCGCGGTCGCGGCGCTCTCGCGCATCGGCGCGGTCGCCGTGCTCATCGCCCCGGGCACGCCCGACGCCGCGCTCGGCCGTGCGTTCGACGTCGGCGAATGCGAGGCGGTGATCGCCGATCCCGATCTCGCCGCCCGCGTGCGCTCGGCCTGGGCCGGCAAGCTCATGGTGCTCGGGGGCGCGCACGAGACGCGCGCGCTGCCGCCGGGCACGGTCGACCTCGAGCAGCTCGACCCCGACGCGGTGCCGCCGCCGTCCTGGTACCGTCCGGATCCCGGACGAGCGCGTGACCTCGCGATGGTGATCGTGTCGGGCGGCGGGTTCTCGGCGCCGCGCGCCAGCCGCATCACCAACCGGCGCTGGGCGTTCTCGGCGCTCGGCGCCGCGGCCACCTGCACGCTCACCAACCGCGACACGGTCTACTGCTGCCTGCCGCTGCACCACCCGACGGCGATCCTGGTCGCTGCCGGCAGCGCGCTCGCCGGCGGCGCCCGCCTGGCGCTCGCGTCGGAGTTCCGCCCCGACGTCTTCTGGCCCGAGGTCCGGCGCTACGGCGTCACCGTCGTCTTCTACGCCGGCGAGATGTGCCGCTCGCTCCTGCATGCGCCGCACACCGTCGGCGAGCAGAACCACCCCGTGCGCCTGTTCGCGGGCAGCGGCATGCGCCCCGACCTGTGGCAGAAGCTGCTCGCGCGCTTCGGCGGCTTCGGCGTGCTCGAGTTCTACGCGTCCACCGAAGCGTCGGCGGTGCTCGCCAACGCGTCGGGCGAGAAGGTCGGCGCCGTCGGGAGGCCGCTGCCAGGCAGCCCGGAGATGGCGATCGCGGCGTACGACTTCGACGCCGACGAGCTCGTGCGCGACGCCGGCGGCCGCCTCGTGCGCGCCCGCGTCGACGAGCCCGGCATGCTGGTCGCGCGCCTCGACTCACCCCGCGGGATCGCCGACGTCGCCCACCTGCAGCCGGCGCGCCTCCTGCGCGACGCGTTCGCGTCGGGCGACACCTGGTTCTTCACCGGCGACATCCTCACCATCGACGGCGACGGCGACTACTGGTTCGTCGATCGCTGGGGCGACAGCATCAAGACCGCGCACGGCCCGGTGATGAGCCGCAAGATCGAGGACGCGCTCCACCGCGTCCCGTCGGTCTTCAGCTGCTGTGCGGTCGGCGTGCCGGCGGAGCGCGGCGAGGTGCCGATGGCGGCGTTCGCGCTCGCGCCCGGCGCGACGCTCGATCTGGCGGCGATCGCGGCAGCGGTCGGGACCTTGCCCGAGCACGCGCGGCCCAGGCGCCTCCACCGCGTCGCGAGCATCCCGATGACCGACGGCTTTCGCCCGCTCAAGAAGCCCATCCTCGACCTGGGGTTCGGCGACGCCCACGACGTCTGGGAGTGGGACCCGGCGACGAGCTCCTACCGCGCGACGGTCCGGAGCGAGGCGTCGCGGCAGGCGCAGCAGTAGCGCGCGCCGCGATCGCATGCCACGCTAGCGCGCGAAGGCTGAGTCCGGGCTTCCTTCTTCGACAAACATCGGATTGTAGCTCGGGCGATTTCCTTCACTACCGGGGTGGACGGCTCGACAGCCGTCCGGCCCCGGCCCCTTTCCTGGAGAAGGTGATGAGCGTCGTGTCGGTCACTGCCTCGGTCCCGTCGAGCCGGGACATCGTCCTGCGCCGCAGCGGGCTCGTGTTCATCGAGCCCCAGGGCACGCCCGCACCCGCCGCGATCGTGCAGGGCGTCGAGCTCGAGCTCGCGCACATGGGCTACGCCGTGTCGACGCGCCTCGCGCGCCGGCTCGCGCAGCTCGGCACGGCCGCGCTCGCCACGCTCCTCACCGACCTCCAGCGCGTCCTCCTCGCCGCCGGCGGCGGTCACGTGAAGCACGAGCCGCTCTTCCGCAAGTTCCCCGATAGCGTGCCCGCCGACACGCAGGCGCTCTACTGGCAGAAGGTGCTCGTCCACTTCCTGCAGGCCGCGGATCAGCCGTGCCTGTTCTGCAAGAAGGCCGGCACGACGCACGTCCTGTCGCCGTGCACGCACGTCGTGTGCGAGCACTGCTTCGACGGCGAGAGCTACAGCGCGTGCCCGGTGTGCGAGCACGCCGTCGATCGCCGCTCGCCGTTCTTCCGCGAGGCGCCGGCGCGCGTGCGCGGCAAGGAGCGGGTGCGCTTCAAGCTGCTCGACCTCGGCGACGACCTCGAGGCCGCGGCGCGGGGGCTCTTCGAGAGCTTCTGCGCGCGCAACCAGCCGATGTCGCCGATCGACGCGACCGATCTGACGCACCTCGTGCTCGAGCGGCGCGATCGTGTCCTGCCGTGGCTCCCCGAGCGCATCGTCGTGAAGGAGAACATGGCGATCATCGTGGGCACGCTGTTCAAGCTGCTCTCGCCCGACGTCGTCCTGCCGGCGGTGCGCGCGCACCTGCGCACGGCGACCGACGTCCTGCGCGTGCTCGCCGCGTACTCGGGCGCGAGCGTCGCGCTCCAGGGCGAGACCGTGTGGCGGCGCGTCGAGATCGTCGACGATCGCGTCCCGGCGTGGGCCCGCGTGCTGCGCTTCCTCGGCAAGACGGCGCCCGCGCAGCCGCGCACCCGCACCGTCAGCGTGCCGCTCACCGTGCGCCGCTTCAAGGTGGCCAAGCTGCGGCGGCCGCTCCGCCGCGCGCTGCTCTCGCTGCTCGATGGCCTGCCGCCGGACCTCCTCGCCGAGGACATGCTGCGCCACCGCTCGTACTGGGTGTGGATGGGCGAGTTCCTCCATCCCGGCGAGTACGCGTCGCGTTATCCCAGCGTCGCGCGTGGGTTCGCGATCGTGCGCGGTCAGGCGCCGGACGGCACGCCGGCGCCCGCGTTCCAGACCTACTACGGCAAGCTCGAGGCCGCCGCGGCGGCGCGCGACGCGCCGGCGATGATCGCGCTCCTCCGCGCCCGTCCCGGCGAGCTCGCGCGCCGCGTCGATCACGTGCTGCGCGTCGCGGGCGACGATCCCCGCCAGCTCGCGATCGTGACCGAGGCCTTCACCGACGTGATCGAGAAGATGTCGACGCCGGTGCTCCTCACCCTGCGGGCGCTCCTGCCGATGCGCCTCGGTCCGGGACCGATCCGCATGTTCTGGCCCAAGGGGCAGGTCGCCAAGGGGGTCTCGAAGGTCGACGACCGGCCGCCGCTACCCGTCGACGCCGTCGCGCCGCTCGTGCGCGCGGTGACCGGCGAGCTCCTGCGCCGCTTCGCGCAGAAGCCGGCGTTCGAGGATGTCCTCGTCGATCGCGGCCTCGCCGAGATCGTCGTCCCGTTCAACGAGCGCACGGCCGCGCGCTCGGCGGTCGCGCTGCCGCGCGGCTCGCGCATCCACGTACCCGACAGCAAGGCGCTGCGGCTCTTCCTCCACTGGTGCCAGCCGGAGCGCGGCGAGACGACCGACCTCGACCTCTCGGTCTTCTTCGCCGACGCCGCGTGGACGCAGGTCGGCGTCTGCTCCTACTACCAGCTGGTGTGGAACGCCGCCGGCGTCGGCGACGTGGCGAAGAGCTCGGGCGACCGCCGCGACGCGCCGTGGCCCGACGGCGCCAGCGAGTTCGTCGACGTCGACCGCGCCCGCGCCCTCGAGGCGGGCGCCCGCTACGCGGTGATGGTCGTGAGCTCGTACGCGGGGTTGTCGTTCAGCCGGCTCGCGCGCGGCTTCGCCGGCGTGATGCTGCGCGACGACCTCGGCGGCCTGCACTTCGATCCGCGCACGGTCGAGCTGTCGTTCGAGATGGCCGGCGACAACGGCGTGTTCGCGCCGCTCGCGCTCGATCTCGCGACCGGCACGCTGCACTGGCTCGACGTCTACGCCAAGGGCCAGCTCGACATGAACAACGTCGCCACCTCGAAGAAGGATCTCGCGCGCATCTGCCCGCAGATGATCGAGCACTTCGGCAGCGGCGTGCGCACGTCGATGTACGACCTGGCGCTCCTCCACGCCGCCGCGCGCGGCCGCCGCGTCTGGCTGCGCGACACGACCGGCGCCGTGCAGCTCGTGCGCCGCGGCCCCGACGAGGACGCCCCCGCGTTCCACGCCCGCCTGCGCCGCGGCGATGGCGCCCAGCCGGCCGCGTTCGCCGATGCCACCGCCGGCGGCCCCGTGCTCGCCGCGCTCTTCCGTGGCGACGCCGATCTCCCCGCCGGCAGCGTCGCCTACACGCTCTTCCGCGAGCGCGTCACCGCGCCGATCAGCGCCGCCGACCTGCTCACCTGAGCCGGTCGGTGTCACGCCGACCCCCCGAGGGCGACACCCACGCCCGGCGGCAGTGACCTACATCGCGCACCGGCTGGTCATCCGCGCCGCCGAACCGTGCGCCGGACGAACGAGTTGTCCATCGCCTGAACAGTTCGATCGATCCGTGGCAGCCATGCGCCGGGAGCATTCCGAGAATCCGTGCGATCTCGGTTACACACAGAACGTGCGGTGCTGGCCGCGCGGTTGCACTCAGCTCGCCCCAGGAGGGTGAGCATGAAGCTACTCGTCACCGGTGTCGTCGCGCTCGGCATGATCGCGGCGACCGAGACGGCGCAAGCCGGCAACTCCGTCGTCTACATCCACGGCCGCTCGATGGGCGGGTGGAACAAGAGCGGAGGTCAGTACACCGACATCGTCAACAAGTCGGGCTGGACCAACGTCTTCCTCGAGTTCGACGGCAGCGCCGCCGTCAACGACGGTCCGATCGGCACGCAGATCCGCAACGCGATCTCGTCGAGCTGCTCGGGCGGCAACCAGTGCGTGGTCATGTGCTACTCGACCGGCTGCCTCCGCATGCTGCGCGCGGTGAGCGAGCTGCGCGCTGGCGGTAACAACCTGCCTGGTCTGCTGTGGGCCGAGGCCGCGGGCTCGGCCGCGGGCGGCACCGCCCTCGCCGAGCTGTCGACGCAGGGCCTGACCGGGCTGCTCGCCAAGATGCTCGGCCAGCAGGAGAAGGCCGACTTCGATCTCACCCGCGCCGCCGCCAACGACACCTGGGGCTACGTCCAGGACGACATGCCGTCGACGCTGTACCACGTGGGTGGCTACAAGGACACCTGCAAGAGCCTCGCGTTCATCAAGCTGTGCGGCAGCGGCTTCATCCCCGGCGTCGACGACGGCGTGGTCGGGCTCGACTCGAGCGCGGGCGCGGCCAAGCGCGCCGACGGCGCCTACCCGGGCATCAGCGACGCGTGCAACGTGGCGAAGTATCCGTTCCGCGCCTGGGAGTACGGCGCCACCAGCTGCGGCGGCATCAACGCCAACCACGCCGAGGTGCCGTATCACGCCGCCGGCCAGGCGAGCACGCGCCTCGCCGGCACGGTGTCGCGGACGCTCCAGGCCTGGGGCAACACCACCGGCGCGAGCTGTGACCGCTCGCTGCCGGCGAGCAACACCAGCTCCTGCGATCAGCCCTACGCCAGCGGCGAGAGCGTCGACTTCTCCGCCGCGACCGGCGCCACGGCCAACGAGCAGATGACGTCGGATACGTTCACCTCGACGGGCAGCGGATCGTGCTTCGGCCGGTGCGGTGGCAGCGCCAGCACCTGCTGGTGCGACGCGTACGCCTGGAACACCGGCGGGAACGTCTGCGGCGACTACGTCCAGGCGAACTGCGACGACTACAACAACGTGCGCCGCGGCGTCTTCCGCGCGCAGAGCTCGTCGACCGGCGTGTACCGCGCCTACATCGATCTCGACCAGGCCAGGGCGTGGGCAGGCTCCAACCCCGTCACGGTGCCGTTCTTCGTCCACCCGACGAACCAGGGCGGCATGCTCGGCCTCTTCCGCTGCAACGTGTCGGGCGTCGAGCGTCTGCGGACCAGCAGCGGGTCGTCGTGCCCGTCCGGCACGACGATCGAGCGGCTCGGCTGGGTCGCCGTCGGCAACGGCGGCGCCTACCCCACGTCGCAGTACGTCTACGAGCTGTCGAAGTCGATCGGCGGCGCGGTGACCTACATCTACACGATCAGCGCCAGCGAGCGGACGGGCCTTCAGGGACAGGGCTGGACGTACGTCGGCACCGCCGGCGCCGCGTGGACCAACTGAGCGGAGCGAGCGCCATGATCACCTCGTCCCGTCGTCGCTGGATCATCGCGGGCATGCTCGCGGCCGTCGCGGGCGTCGCCCTGCTCTCGCGCGGCACGCCCGCGCCGTCCTCCGCCCGATCCGTCTCGCCGGCGGAGACCTCGCGCCGGGCGGCGCCCGCGCCGGCCGCGCACGCGCGAGCGCCAGGCCCGTTCGCGCAGGCGCGTGTCGAGCGCATCCTCCGCGACTACGAGGCGCAGGCGGTGTACCCACCGAGCTCGCGCCCGTTCGATGACGGCACCGCCTACAAGCTCGCCTGGAACACGCCCAGCGCGCCCGCGGTCCCGGCGCTCGGCGACGGCCAGTTGCAGATCCGGTTCGCCAGCGACCGCGCCCACGTCCTCCCCGGTGAGGCGCTGACGAGCTGGATCGAGGTCTTCCGTCCGGGCGCGCCGGGCGAGCTCGTCGCCGTCACCGGGATCGAGGCGTGGGTGACGACGACCAGCGGCGAAGCCGTCGGTCGCGTCGCACCGCTCGCGTTCCGCGATGACGGCGGCCACCGCTACACGAGCACCTTCCGGCCGGGTGACCTCCCGCGCCTGGCCGAGCGCGCGGAGGCGGTGCGCCTGGTCGCGCTGGTGGAGGTCGGCGGCCACGTCACGCAGGTGTTCCGCGACTTCACGTTCTCGCCGCGCCAGCCCGTGCAGGTGCGCGCGGTGCGCGACGCGATGGTCGATGGCTCGATCGTCGCGACCCTCGACATCGACCTGCTCGAGGAGGGGCTGGTGACGTTCGAGGGCAACCTCGTCGCCGCCGATGGCACGCCGGTCGCGTGGGTCGATACCGGCGCCGAGCTGACGCCTGGCCGTCACGCCGTCGCGCTCACGTTCTTCGGCAAGGCGGTGCGCGATGCGGGCGCGCCCGGTCCGTACACGCTGCGCGACCTCCGCGGCGTGTTCCGCTCGCCGGACGAGGACGAGATGCCGCTCCGCTGGGCCTGGAACGGCACGCACACCACTGCCCCCTACGCGCTCGCCGAGCTGTCTCCCGCGATCTGGGATGCGCCGGAGAAGCGCGATCGCATCGCCGCCCTCGCGGCGCTCGCCGCAGACGCGCCGGCCGCGCCCGGCGCCGACGAGCCCGCGCGCGTCGTCGTGATCGACGCCGACGGCGTCGCGCGCGAACTGCCGGCGAAGTGAGCGGAACCTCGCGTCTCCCCGGAGATCGCCGCCGCCGAGCTCCTCACCTGACCTTGGTCGGGGTCACGCCCACGGCCGCGAACGCCGTGTCGAGCACCGCCGGCTTGCCGCGGACGAGCACGACCATGCGCTCCTCCGCGAGATCCGCGGCCGCGATCCTCGCGACCTCGGCCGGGGTCAGCGCGGCGAGCTGCTCGGCGAGCTTGCGATCGTGGTCGTACGGCAGGTTCGCGCCGGCGCGGTAGGCCAGCATCGCGGCCATCGACGACGCGCCACCGCGCCGCGCGAGCGCGTACCCGAGCGCCTTGCGCCGCGCGCGGACGAACGCTTCCTTGTCGAGGCCGCCATCGCCGCGGACGGCCGCGATCTCGGCCAGCACGCGTTCGAGGATCGCTCCCGCTCTCGCCTCGTCGACGTCGCCGCTGAGCTCGAGCGCGCCGCCCGAGGCGCCGTGGTCGTACGCGACGCGGACGCCGTAGCTGGCGCCCATGCCCTCGCGGACCACGCGGATCGCGTCCTGGATCATCTGCGCGACGACCATCCGCGCCGCCTGATCGCCGACCGGATCCGACTGCGTCGCGAACCCGACGCGGATCCGCGCCTGTCGCGCGTCGCCATCGGCCGCGGCGAGCCAGCTCGGCCCCGGCGTCGGCCGCGCGGCCGGCACCGCAGGCAGCGGCGGCGGCGCCTCTCCGGACCACGGCCCGTACAGCTCGTCGATGAGCCGCCTCATCTGCGCCGGATCGAAGGCGCCGCTCACGACGAGCGTGGCGCCTCGCGCGCGATAGCGCTCGCGCTTCCAGCGTTCCAGATCTCCCGCCCCGAGCGCGAGGTACGCGGCGCCCGCGTCGGGGGGCGGCGACGCGTACGGGTGACCGCGTCCGTACAGCCGCTCGCCGAACGCCAGCGCGCCGCGGTCGACCTCGTCGTCATCCGACGACGCCGACAGCTCGCGCGCCTCGCGGTGCATCTCGGCGAGCTGGGACTTGTTGTAGTGGCCCTGGTCGATCAACCACGAGAGGTACCAGAGGTGCCAGTCACCCCACTCCGCCACCCCGGAGGCCGAGAACGTCGTCGTGGTCTCGGAGACCGACCAGCCGATGTTGGTGCCGCGCGACGTCCCCCATTCGAGCCGGTCGAGCGTGCTCTGGACGTAGCGGCGCGTCTCGTCGTGGTCGAGCAGGAACGCGGCCGCGTAGGCGACGCCGTAGCGATCCGCCGGTTCGTGCGCGCTCCCGACGGGAAACACGAGCCGGACGTCGACGACCGGGCTCCTGGGATCACGCGCGAGCTCGACGTTCAGCCCGTTGGCGAGGGTGTAGCGCTCGACACGCGCCGGCGACACCGCCGCGAGCGCGAGCGGCCGATCGGCCTCGTCCGGGTCGACCGGCGCGCGCCACGGCACCTGGTCGTGTGCGCCCGCGGGCATCGCGGCCGCGAGCCGGCGACCGCTCTTCTTGCCGCTCGGCACGAACAGCGCGGCGTGGCTGTTCTCGCGGGTCAGGACGACGCCGAGCTCCTCCGCGGCGCGCGCCCAGTCGGTCTGGTCGAGCGCCTTCATCTCCGCGAGCATGAACCAGTTGTGATCGGTGTACTGCATGAAGTCCGCGATCCAGCCACCGCGGTGCTCGAGATCGTCCCAGCCGGCGACGAGCGACAGCTCGAGCCGCGCCCGGATGCCCGCCAGCCCGCGCGGTGACAGCTCGCGGAACATCGTCTGCGCCCGGGCGTACACCTCGTCCACCGCGTCGGTGAGCTTGCCCGCGTCGTCGACCTCGACGAGGACGGCGATCGCCGGTGCGCGCGGCCCGCCGATCGTCGTGACCCCCGTGTCGAGGATCCAGTCGCGCGCGCGATCGGCGTCCGCCATCACCGCCGAGAGCCGCGCCTCGGCGACGCGGAACTTCACGTCGCCGCCCCACGGCGCGCGCGGGAACACGACGATCGCGATCGGGTGGTCGATCGGCGCCTCGTGGCGGGTCCGCTTCCCGGACAGGACCAGCGGATCGGCGACCCGGCGCCGCGTCGCCTGGCGCCGGATCGGTCCGAACGTCTTGCCCACGAGATCGCGGATCGCGGCCGGCTCGAACGGTCCGCTGATGACGACGTAGGCGCGGTTCGGCGCGTAGTGCTGCTCCATGAACGCGCATGCGTCGGCGCGCGTCGCGCCCGCGACCTCGCGCGAGCCGACCGGGCGGGCGTACGGGTGCGAGGCCCCGTAGACCGCGGTCATGAGCTCGTACCAGGCGGCGTCGTTGGGCGTGGCGCGCTCGGCCTCCTCGGCGAGCACGACGTCGCGCTCGCGCCGGAAGGTGGTCTCGTCGAGCTGCTCGCACGGCGCGCGCATGCGCCGGGCCTCGATCGCGATCACGCGCTCGAGCTGCGCGACCGGCACCGTCGACGTGTAGTGGGTCTCGTCCGACGACGTGTGCGCGTTGTAATGGAGCGCGATCTCGCCGAGCTCCTCGAAGATCGTGGGGCCACCCGGCTCGGCGCGCAGCATGAACGCGAGGTGCTCGACCAGGTGCGCGAGCCCGGCCTTCCCTGCCGGATCCTCGGCCGCGCCCACGTCGTAGCGGACGTCGATCGTCGCCAGGTTGGTCCGATCGTCGGGGATGAGCGCGACGCGCATCCCGTTCGAGACCTCGAAGAGCTCGATGTTGTGCTCGAAGCGGAACTGGCGATGATCGCGCTGCAGATGACCGAACCGCGGCTCGCCCACGTAGGGCGCGCAGGACAGCGAGACTGCGACCGCGACCGCGACCGCGACGAGCAGGACCCGAACCGGGGAAGTCAGCATCTCTTGGAGATTGCCAGAGCCCGCGGCATAGTGAAGAGGTGAGCTCATCCGATGTCGCGGGGATGCTGAGCTGCCCTCGCTGTGCCGCACCCGTCGCCGATACCTCGAAGACCTGCGAACACTGCACCGCGCCGCTGCTCCTCAAGAGCTGCGGCCGCTGCCTGTCGCGCGTCTTCCACGGCCACGCCCACTGCCCGGCCTGCGGCTCGGCGCTGTCCACGACCGCCATCGGCGACGCCCAGGCCGATCGCCCGTGCCCGCGCTGCGCCACGGCGATGCACCCGCGCCCCATCGACGACCTCGTCATCGACGAGTGCGACGCCTGCCACGGCGTCTTCCTCGATCACGTCGCCGTCCAGCGCATCGTGAGCGATCGCCAGCAAGCTCGCGCCGAGGCGATCCTCGCCGTCGTGCCGCGCGCCGAGATCTACCTCACGCCGCCGGGCGGCAAGATGTACATCAAGTGCCCGGTGTGCGCGACGATCATGAACCGCAAGCAGTTCAGCGCCGGCTCCGGCGTCGTGATCGACGTGTGCAAGCACCACGGCGCCTTCTTCGATCCCGGCGAGCTGCCCGCGATCATCTCGTTCGTGATGAACGGAGGCCTCGAGCAGGCGCAGAAGAAGGAGCTCGAGCGCATGCGCGAGGCGGTCAAGCGCGAGGCGCAGAACGCGCAGTTCGCCGCGATGATGGCCGCGCGCTCGTCGACGAACGCGCACGAGCTGAACGGCCGCATCTCGCGAGCGGACGCCTTCGTCAACCTGCTCTACGCGCTCTGGCGCTGACCACGACCGGAAGCCGGAGCGATCGCGACCTCGACTTGGCCGAGCGGAACCCGCATTATCGTTCACGAGGGATGTACTCCACTGACGGGTTCGATCCGGGCGGGCGCTTCGAGCTACGCGCGGAGCTGGGAGCCGGTGGCATGGGGGTCGTCTACGAAGCGTTCGACCGAGAGCGCGAGGAGCTGGTCGCGCTCAAGACGCTGAGGGAGACCAGCGGCGCGGTCCTCGCTCGGTTCAAGCAGGAGTTCCGGGCCATGCACGATCTCGTGCACCCCAACCTGGTCGCGCTGCACGAGCTCTTCGATGGTGCGACCGATCCGTTCTTCTCGATGGAGCTGGTGCGGGGCCCGTCCCTGCTGACGTACATCCGCGGCGACGACGAGTCCTCGGCCGGCCGGAGCGCGGCCCTCCCGATCACCACGGGGCGGACGTCCGCGATCACCGCGGAGCACGCCGCCGCCGGGAGGGCCGACGCCCCCGGAGGGCCGGTCACGGTCGTGGGGTTCGACGAACGCCGGTTGCGCGCCGCGTTCCGCCAGCTCGCCGAGGGACTCGGCGCCCTCCACGACGCCGGGATCGTGCACCGTGACGTCAAGCCGTCGAACGTGATCGTGACCGCCGAGGGGCGCGTCGTGCTCCTCGACTTCGGCCTGGTGGCCGAGCTCCAGGGACCGCGGCGATCGACCGACGGCCAGGTCGTCGGCACCGTCGAGTACATGGCGCCGGAGCAGGCGCTCTCGGGCGAGGTCTCGCCTGCCGCCGACTGGTACAGCGTCGGCGTCGTCCTGTACGAAGCGCTCACCGGCGGGTTGCCGCACGGAGGCCGTTCGCCATACGAGCTCATCCTCAACAAGCACCAGCTCGAACCGCTGGCGCCCAAGAAGCTCCAGCCGGGCACGCCGGATGATCTCGACGCGCTCTGCGTCGCGCTCCTGGCCCACGCCCCGGAGGCGCGGGCTGGCATCGCCGAGGTCCGTGCATGCCTGGGCACCGCCCGCGCCTCCGCCGCCAGCCGCGCGGTCGCGACGTCGGCGATCGGTGTGCCCTTCGTGGGGCGCGCCGCAGAGCTCGCCGGCTTGCACCGCGCCTTCGACGACTTCGAGCGATGGCCTCGGATCGTCGTCGTCGAAGGCAGCTCCGGTGTTGGCAAGACGCAGCTCGTCGAGCACTTCCTCTCGTTGGTCACCGACCAGCATGCGGACGCCGTGGTGTTGACCGGCCGCTGCTTCGAGCGCGAGTACGTGCCGTTCAAGGCGCTCGACGGGATCGCGGACAGCCTGGCCAATCATCTCGCGCATCGTTCCACCGCGGAGGTGGCCGGCGTGATGCCTGCCCGTCCCGCGCTGCTCGGGCGCTTGTTCCCCGTGCTCAAGCGCCTCGAGGTCGTGGCGGCCGCCCCGCCGGTGCCCGATCTCGGCGATCCGCAGGATCAACGCGGCCGGATGTTCGCGGCGCTGCGCGAGCTCTTCCTGCGCATGTCCATGCGTCATCGACTGGTGTGGTTCATCGACGATCTGCAATGGACCGACGGCGACAGCTTGATCCTGCTCGCCGAGTTGCTCGCGCACGAGGATCGGCTACCGGTGCTCGTGATCGCGACCTGCCGGACCGGCGACCGCGGCGACGCAAGCGGGAGCGCAGCGGCCTGGTTGCGACGGATCGAAGCCTACGCACCCGTCGAGGCGATCGCCCTCGAGCCCCTGTCTCGAGACGACGCGCGGGAGCTCGCGGTGAAGCTCCTGGCCGGCAGCGACGACGCCACGGCCGAGCGGATCGCGGCCGACGCCGGCGGCCACCCCATGCTGCTCCACGAGCTGGCGCGACACGTGCGGACCGCGCAGGGAACGCTACCCCAGGGCTCGTCACTCACCGAGATGGTTCGGCGGCGCGTCGACGAGCTCGATCCGAGCGCCCAGCGCCTGCTCGAGGTCGTGGCGATCTCCGGTGGCCCCATCGCCCAGGGCGTCGCGGCGATGGCCGCCGCGATGAGCAGCGCGGACCAGCTGCGCGCGACGTCGCTGCTCCGTGCGGCGCACCTCATCCGCACCGACGGTGTCCGCCGCACCGACGACGTCGTCTGCTATCACGATCGTGTGCGGGACGTCGTCGATCTCCGCCTCGACGACGAGCGCCGCCGCGCCGTCCACGAACGGATCGCGATCGCGCTGGAGCAGACCGGCGCGGCGGAGCGCAACCCCAGGGCGCTGGTGCGCCACGCGCGCGCCGCGGGCCGGCACGCGCTCGCCGCCACCTACGCCGAGGTCGCCGCGCGCCACGCGGTCGCGGCGCTGGCGTTCGACCTCGCGGCCGAGTTGTTCGCGGTGGCACTCGAGCTCGGCGACCGCACCGTCGAGCAACGTCGCGCGTTGCAGATCGAGCTGGCGACGGCGCTCGCCCACGCCGGCCGCGGGCCCGAGGCCGCATCCACGTTCGTCGCCGCGGCGCGCGGGGCCGAGCCAGCCGTACGGTTCGACTGCCAGCGGCAGGCAGCCGAGCAGTGGATCATCACGGGTCACCTCGAGGAGGGGATGGCGGCGCTGCGCACCACGCTCGACGAGATCCACGAGCCGTCGGCATCGAGCCCGCGCCGTGCGCTGGCGCGGGTCCTGTGGAATCGCATCCGCCTGCGGCTGCGTGGCATGCGCTACACCACGCGCCTGGAGAGCCAGGTGCCGGTGGAGACGCTGCGCCGGCTCGACGTGCTCAAGGCGGTGGCCCACGGCCTCGCGATGATCGACAACATCCGAGGCGCTGACTTCAACACCCGCTACCTGCGACTCGCGCTCGACACCGGCGAGTCGCGGCGGCTCGTCGGAGCGCTGGCCACCGAGATCGTGTTCCTCGCCAGCCAGGCGGGAAGCTCCGGGCGGCAGGCGCGAGCCCTGTACGACGATCTCGTCACGCTGGCCGCGACCTGTCCCGATCAGCCCTTCGCCCAGACCTGGGTGTTGCTCGCCGACGGCGCGGCGAGCTTCTTCGAGGGACGCTTCGCGCCGGCGGCCGCCGCCCTCGAACGCGCGGAGGAGATCTTCGTCCAGGGGCATCGCGGTCTGCAGTACGAGAAGAACAACACCCGCGTGTTCCGGGTCCACGCGCTGCGCATGCTCGGCGCGGTCGGTCGTCACGGCGCGCTCGTGGCCGAGCTGGTGCGAACCGGACGGCAGCGGGGCGATCGCTACCTGGAGACCTCGCTGCGCCGGCTCCAGGTCCAGTCGCTGCTCGCTCGCGACGACGTGGCCGAGGCGCGGCGCGCGATCACCGAGACCACCTGGACTCCACCGGAGCACGGCTATCACCTGCAACACTGGTACTCGCTACGCGCGCGCGTCGAGCTCAGCCTCTACCTGGGCGACGCGGCGGAGACCTACGAATCGCTCGCGTCCGAGTTCGCGGCCCTGCGCCGGTCGCTCCTGCTCCGCGTCAAGCTCGTGCGCGCGGACGCGCACTTTCTCCGTGGTCGGATGCTCCTGGCCGCCGGTCGCCGACGCGCCGAGGTCGAGCGTGTGATCGCGGAGCTCGAGGCGGAGCGGGTCGGGTACGCGACCGTGTTCGCCGCGCTCCTGCGGGCCGGACTGTTCGCCGCCGACGCGCATCGCGACGACGACGCGCTCGTGCGGACGTTGCGCGCCGCCGTGGATGTCGCGGCCCGGTACGACATGGGGCTGCAGCTCGCGGCTGCCCGTCACGCGCTGGGGAAGCGGTTGCGGGGGAGCGAGGGCTCGGCGCTGTGCGAGCTCGCGCTCGACTACGCGCGGGCCAACGGCGTGAAGGAGCCGCAGCGGTTCTTCGCCATCGGCGCCCCGAGTGTCCTGGGGTGACGTGTATACGATCGGGCGTGAACGACGTCGAACCGACATGCTGATCTTGGTCACAGGTGCGACCGGGTTCGTGGGCAAGCACGTCGTGCACGCCCTCGAGGCGGCGGGACATCAGGTGCGCTGTACGACGCGGGCGCCGGAACAAGCCCGCCGAGCGCGTCCCGAGCTCGACTGGGTCGAGCTCGATCTGGCACGCCCCGCCACGATCGGCCGCGCGCTGCATGGTTGCGAGGCGGCGGTGTTCCTGTTGCACGGAATGGGGCCGGGCACGACCGAGAACTACCCCGAGCACGAGCGAGCGGGCGCCGAGGCGTTCGCCGCGGCCGCCGGACTCGCGGGGCTGCGTCGCATCATCTATCTCGGCGGCGTGATCCCCGCGACCGGCGCGTCGCGACACCTGCGGAGCCGCCAGCGCACGGGTGAGATCCTGCGCGCGGGGCCGACGGAGACGATCGAGCTGCGGGCCGCGATGGTGATCGGCGCGGGGAGCGCGAGCTGGATGATGGTGCACGACCTGGCGCGCCGGTTGCCGGCGATGCTGCTGCCCCGGTGGCTGCGCAACACGTCCTATCCGATCGGCATCGACGACGTCGTCCAGGGGGTCGTCGCCGCGCTCGCGCTCCCCGTCGGTCCATCGCGGGTCTACGAGCTGCCAGGGCCCGAGCGGGTGACCCATCGCGAGGTCCTGGTGCGGGCGGCGGCGGCGATGGGGCGCCGGCGACTCATGCTGAGCGTACCCGTGTTGACGCCCCGGCTGTCGAGCTACTGGATCGCCATGGTGACGCGGACGCCGCTGGCGATGGCGCAGGAGCTGGTCGAGGGCGTGCGCTCCGATCTCGAGCCCACGGGCGCCTCGCTGTGGGACACGGTCGACCATCGCCGCATCGGGCTCGACGAGGCGATCCGTCGCGCGCTCGTCGGCGAGGCCTCGGGGGCGAGCTCGGCTGGCGGCGGCCCGGGCGCTCCACCCGCCGCGCGGCCGCCGTCATCCCTGCGCGGGGTGATCACCCTCGTGGTGGCGACGATCGCGTTCACGATCGCGCTGGCGCTGCGCGAGCGTGTCGATCCGTGGCGAGCCACGGCGCTCGCCGCGCTCGCCAGCGGCGGCCTCGCGTGGTGGGCGCTCGGCGTCCGCGCCGGCGACCTGCTGCGCGCCACGCCTCGCGGCGCGATCGTCGCGATCGTCACGGGTGGGCTGCTCGTGGCGGTGACCCACCTGGCGTACGGCGCGGCCAGCGTCGCCTCGCCGGACCTCGCGCGCTCGGTGAGCGAGCTATATGCGAGCATCGATGTGGGCACGAGCCCGCTCGCGCTCGCACTCCTGACCGCGATCGTCGTGCTCGCCGAGGAGCTGGTGTGGCGGGGCGTCGCGGTCGAGCTCATCCGCGGCCGCGCGACGACACGCGTGGTCGGCGCGCTCAGCGTCGCGCTGTACGTTCTGCCTCAGCTCGGAGGCGGCGAGCCTCTGCTGATCGCCGCCGCGGCGGTCCTGGGGAGCGTGTTCGCGCTGCAGCGCCTGATCACCGGCCGACTCGTCGCCCCGCTGCTGACTCACGCGATCTGGAGCGTCGCGATCTTCGTGGTCTGGCCGCTCGCGTGATCGGCCTCCGCCACATGTCGACGGCGGCCACGAACGCTGGCGCTGATCACGCCCGGAAGCCGGTGAGATCGATCCCGAGCCGCCGGCACCAGCGGCGGATCTGGATCGGCGCGCGGTTCATCGCGCGCCCGGCGGCCATGACGTTGCCGTTGGTCTCCCGGAGCACCTCGACCAGGCGCTCGCGCAGCGCGCGGTCCTCGGCGCGCAGTGCCGGCGCGGTCGCCGGCACGTGCGTGCGGATCGCTTCGGGCAGGTGCTCGAGCCGGATCTCGCGCCCGTCGGCCAGCACGGCGGCGGTGCGTAGCGCCTGCTCGAGCTCGCGGATGTTGAGCGGATAGGGGTAGGTCAGCAGCGCGCGCGCGGCGTGGCGATGGAGCGAGACCCGCCCCGGCTCCTCGACGACTCCGGCGAGCCGGGGCAGGAGCGCGGCGATGATCGTCCCCAGGTCCTCGCGCCGCTCGCGCAGCGGCACGAGCGCGGCCTCGAAGCCGGCGAGACGACCGTAGAGGTCGTGACGGAAGCGACCGTCGACGATCCGCGCGCGCAGATCCTGGTGCGTCGCCGCCACGATGCGCACGTCGACGCGGATGGCTTCCGACGCGCCGACCGGGCGCACCTCGCCCTCCTGCAGCACGCGCAGGAGCGCGACCTGCGAGTCCTCGGGCAGCTCGGCGATCTCGTCGAGGAAGAGCGTCCCGCCGTCGGCGCGGCGGACGAGCCCCTCGTGGTCGTCCCGGGCGCCGGAGAACGCGCCGCGCCGGTGACCGAAGAGCTCGCTCTCGATCAGGTTGCGCGGCAAGGCACCGCAGTTGACCGGCACGAACGGCCCGCTCCGTCCCGATCGCTCGTGCACCGCGCGCGCCACCAGCTCCTTGCCGGTGCCGGTCTCGCCCCAGACGAGCACGGGCACCGGCGACGGCGCGATCTTGGCGAGGTCGGTGGCGCACTTCTCGACCGCGGGCACGACCGAGCGAAACGCGACGTGGGTGTCGTCCTCGTCATCGAGGTCCCGGTCGCGCACGACCGTGCCGCACGCGTCCTCCCGGTAGACGAGCAAGGTGGCGCCGACCTCGATGAAGTCGCCGTCGGCGAGCGGTGCATGCGCGACCCGCGCGCCGTTGACCAGCGTCCCGTTCTTCGACCCGAGGTCGTGGATCTCCCAGCCGCCGGCCCCGAGCGCGAGGCGCGCGTGCTGCCGGGAGAGCTCCTGATCCGGCAGCATGAGCTCGCCCGAGCCCGTCTGCGTGCGCGAGACCATGCGCAGCGAGCTCCGCCCCAGCGTCAGCCCCCGCAGCCCGGCGAGCGACACGCGCAGCCCCGGCGTCAGGAGCGCCCGGCAGCCGAGCACCACGATCAACCGCGGCGACTCGCCCTCGCCGCTGCCGTCCGCGTCGTCGTCGCCGCTCCGGCTGACGGTGTGGGTCTGGACGTCGGTGATGCTCACGCGGCGACCTCCGGGGCGACCGTGACGCGCGCCCGCTGGCGGCCGTGCCACCGCCGCAGGAGCTCGTAGATGACGAGCTCCTGCGCGCGCGCGGAGGCATGCAGGAGCCGGTTGCAGCTCATGTGCACCAGGCTCCAGGCGACTCGCTCGAGCATCGAGGCGATCATCGGGCCACGCTCGTCGGCGCGCAACCGGCGCACGGCCAGGTCGCGCCGATCGATCGCCGCGAGGCCCGCGGCGAGAGGCTCTCCGGGCACCGCCGCGCGGCCGGGCGCGAGCAGCTCGGTCAGCCGGGCCTCGTGCTCGCGCCAGCGCGCGCCGATCGCCTCGAGGAGCGGCGCGCCGGCGCGAAACTCGGCGGCCAGCGCCGCCTTGCCGCCGGCGAAGACGCGTTGCCTCGACGCGGCGTCCGCGCCGAGCGCGTCGAGGAGCCGCTCGGCGCTCACGAGCGCGAGCTGCCAGCGCGCCTCGGCGCCGGCGTCACCGTCGAGCTGCTCGACGATCGCGAGCGCCGCGTCGGCGTCGTGCCAGAAGATGTCCTCGCACAGCTCGATCCCGGCACGGCCTCCGTAGCGCTCGACCTCGCGCTCGTACGTATCGAGCTGCACGCGCCAGAGCGCGCCGTCGGCGAGGAGCGGCGCGGCCGCGACGTGGAGCGCGGGCAGCGTCTCGCGCGCGAGCCGCGCCGGATCCCCGTCGATGCGCAGCCGCACGTGCGGGTGCGGGTCGGCGTAGCGCAGGAAGAACCAGCGCCGCGCGGCGCCGGTCGCGAGCGCCTCGCGCACGACCGGGCCGACGGCGTCGGCGAGGACACGATCGGCGGACGACACGCCCCCGTAGAGCTTGGCGTAGAGCCAGCGCGAGCCGGGCGCGAAGCGGCGCGTGACCGCGGCCCCGACGACGGCGGCGGCCATCCGCGTGCTCGCCGCCGGCGCCGCCGGCCCGCGCGCGAAACTGACGACGAGCTCGCTCGCGTACGCGCCGGCGTCGCCGCGCGCGATCGCGTCCCCCGGCGCCGGCCACAGCTCCAGGAGGATCGCGTGCTCGCGGCCGCCGATCATCGCGACCATCGCGTCCACCTGGAGCGCGTGATCGAGATCGACGCTCAGCTCGTTGTCGGCGGCGGCGACGACGACGTACCGCGGCAGACCACGGCGCGCGCGCAGCGCCTGCACGGCGGCGAACGCGTCGGCACACCCGCCGCGCGCGCCACGCGCCAGCTCACGCAGCTCGGCGGCGTCGAGCCGCCAGCTCGCGCGCGCGACGACGGCGCGACCGATCCGCACGCGCGGAAGCCGCGGCGCGTCGGCGAGCGCGCCCCACGACCAGCCGACGCTGCTGCCGTCCTGGGCCTGCAGCGCGGCGAGGAACCGGTACACACCGAGCCCGTACGCCGCGACGTTGTGCGCGCTGGACAGCCGCGGGACGACCTCGCGGCCGAGCCGCCGCGAGCGGAGCACGATCCGCTCGCCCTCGACCGCCATCGTCAGATCGTCGAGCAGGAGCTGGGCGTCCTCGGGCGCGCCGCTGCGGCCCAGGTAGACGAGCTCGTGCGACCGCAGGACCGGACGACAGAGGATGTTGCCGGTGCGCCCCTCGGCGAGGTGCGCGACCTCGGCGAGGACGGCGTCGGGGTGCGCCGCCGCCTCGCGCGCGAGGTGATCCCGGACCATCGCCTCGATCGCCGGATCGAGGTGGCAGAAGCGCCCGAGGAGCCGCGCGCCCGACGGCCCGCCGGCGCCCTCGACCAGCACCGTGGGCGCCGCGTCGCGCGACGCGCGCCCGACCCGCGCGAGCACCGACCACGCCGCGGGCAGCTCCGCCGGCGTCGCCGCCGCGAGCGCGTCGACGTAAGCGTCGGCGAGCACGAGCTCGTCACCGCCCGACGCCCACAGCTCCGCGAGCTTGCCGAGCAGCCAGCGCTCGCGCGGGCCCCACGCCGTCGTCGCGTCGGCGGCGGCAGCCGAGAACGGCAACCCCGCGAGCAGCGGCGAGCCCTCGCTCCCTGGACCTGTCGCCGCGGCGAACCCGACGCCGGCTTCCTCGTCGAGCACCTCGGCCAGCGGGACCTCGCGGTCTTCCCAGCGCTCGCGGAACGCGCGCCGGAGCGCCTCGAGCCGCGGGTCCTCACGCCGCGGCGTCAGGCGGCGGAGCGCATGGACGGCGCGCTCGATCTCGGCGACGACGTCGCGCCCGAGCCGCGCGTCGACGGGCGCCATCGTGTCGACCTGGAACAGCCGCGCGCGCTCGATCGCCGCCGCCGCCCCGGCCGCCGCGAACATCGCCTCGATCCGATCGGCGATCGCGCCGTACGCATCGGCACCGCCGCCAGCGTCGCCGGCGTCCAGCCGCGCCAGCGCGTCGCGGATCGCCGCGAGCGCGCGCGCCGGCTCGTCCAGTCCCGCGCCGTCGAGCTGCGCGATCATCCCGTCGATCGGCTCCGGTCCGGTGACCATGACACCCAGCGCTGGCACCAGCACCTGCGCCGCGACCAGCTCGTCGATGTAACCGCGTGCCTCCGCGAGCTCGACGCCCTCGCTCTCCGCGAGCGCCGCCGCCAGCGCCGCCAGGCACGAGCCGCCCCGCGCGCGATCGATCGTCGCGTCGAGGTACGGGGTCGGCTCGATCGCCACCAGGTGGTAGCGGAGCGCGCCCTTCTCACCGGCGCGCGCCTCGGCGTAGCGCCAGCGCCCGGCGACCCGCACGAGGCTCGTGTTCGGCGACCAGGCGAGCTGCTCGCGCGCCTCCGCGGTCTGCGCGATGGCGCTCGCGAGCCGGAACAGCACCTCGTTGTCGATCCGCGTCCGGCGCCGCGGCATCGCGCCGGCGCAGACGGCGATCTCTGCACCCCGCCCCTCGACGCGACCGACCGCAAGCCCCGCGCACAGCCCGTACGGCGTCGCGCGCGTCGCCATGCGCGTCACGTACTTGACGAGCGCGTGCTCGAGCTTGCGCCCGTGCGCCGAGTCCGGCCGCGCGCGCCACGTCTCGATCTCGCCGTGCAACGCGGGCGACGCGACGAGGATCGCCTCCCGCACGTCGGCGCGCTCGAGCAGCGCCGCCAGCCACGCGCGCTGCGCCGCGATCGCCTCGGCGCTGGCGTCACCGGTCGCACCGGCGTCGACGAATGCATCGAGCCCGAGCAGCGGCACCCGCACCGCGAACGCGCTGCCCGCGTCGAACCGCCGCCCGCTCACGACGCCTCCCGCGGCGCGACGCCGCACAGGAGCGCGCGGTCCCACGCGGGCTCGAGCTCGCTCACCGCCGACAGGAGCACGAGCCCGACGCCGCACGCGCCCATCAGCACACCGTCGTCGACGACCCAGACGTCCTGCCCGTCGACGTGGTTGCGCGCCGGGAAGCCGGCGACCGCCTCGCCCGGCCGCCGCATCGCGAGCAGCCGCGCGAACCAGCGCCTCGCCGCGTCGCCGAGCACCTCGTCGCCCGTCGCCTGGTAGAGCCGGTTGAAGATGTGCGCCACGCCCGCGGCGCCGTGGCAGATGCCCATGTCGCGCACCCCAGAGTCGTCGAACGTCCGCGCCGCCATGCCGCGCGCGATCGTCCGCGCCTCGTCCGCCCACGCCGCGTTGCCGCACGCGCGCGCCGCCGCGAGCAGCGTGATCGCCACGCCCGCATCGCCGTAACACCATGCGAGCCGCGCCGGCTCGTCCGTCGCCCCGCGCCCGCACCAGCTCGGAAACCGCGCCGGTGATCGCGGCGGCGCCGCGGCGAGCAACCAGGGCACCGCGCGTTCGAGCAACCCACGCGCGCGTCCCGCCTCCAGCTCGGCTATCACCGCCCCCGCAAGGAATCCGATCACGCCGGGGATGCCGTGTGCGAGCCCGAGGTTCCAGTGACCGTCGGGACAGCGCTCGCGCTGCCATGCCGGCATCTGATGTGGCGGCGTGAACCAGCTCACGCCGGCCGCGTCGACCTCGGCGCTCCGCTCGAGCGCGTCGAGCACGCGCGTCGCCAGCTCTGCGCCTCGCCCGCGCGCAGGATCCTCGAGCGCCGCCGCGCCGATGCCCGCCAGCCCACCGATCAGATCGATGCGCTCGTCGACCGCGCGGAGCGCCTCGATCAGCGCGTCGTCGATCACCCCCAGGGCGTGATCGCCCTCGTCGCCCTCGACGAGGTGCGCGAGCGCGAACCGCACATCGGCGAGCCCACCCCACAGCCCTGGCGCCCCGACACCCCGCGCGAGCTCCGCCAGCGCCGTCTCCAGCAGCGCGTTCCCGCGCTCGACCAGCGCCACGTCGTTCCGCGCCGTCCCGGCGTACGCCAGGAGGCAGGCGCGCCCCACCACACCTTCGAGCCCGCCGACCGCCGTCCCCGACACCGGCGATGCACCCACGATGTCTCCAACCGCACCGATGGCCTGCGATCGCAGCTCACCATCGAGCAAACAGCGCCAGGACATCGGCGACGCCAGTTAGCACACGCTGCACCAGCTCTTCGCGCCCGTTCCGGCAACAAGTGGCACCCCGACCGCGCTCTCCACGTGCACGGCGTAATCCCCGACACGAGAGCGCGCTTCACTGCGCCCGATCGGAACAGGCGGAACACGGGCGGAACACCGCCAGTGTTCCGGTTCGAGCCTGCGATTCCCGTGGCTTCGATCCGGCGGAACATCACACCCGATGTTCCGGAACACCGAAACGCGTCAGACGAACGCGCTCTCCGTCGAAGACTCGCGCCGTTCGCACCTCGCCGACCGGCACACCTCGTGCTTTGTCGCGCCGCGTGTTCTCGCGAGACAGAAAGCCGCCTACAAAGAAGGCGGAGCCTGTTGCATCGCGACGACCGTTGTCTATGTTCCCCCGCGTCGTGCAGTACGGTGATGGTCGCGATGCGATGGCGACGGCGACCGCAGCGCCCAGCGAGGCCGCGTCGCCCGCCGAGTCCGATCGCGTCACGCGCACGCACACGGGCACGAGTGATGCGTCCGCCGATCACGAGCCCGCGCGTCGCCGCCCTGCTGCGTCTCCGGACGCCGACGATCGTCTCCCCGCTCCGCTCCAGTATCGCGATCCCGCGCGCTACGAGATCGTCGCCGAGCATGGCCGCGGCGGCCTCGGCCGCGTCTTCCGCGCGCGCGACAAGGAGCTCGGCCGCGACGTCGCCCTGAAGGAGCTGCTCTCGCGCGGCTCGACGACCGAGCTCCGCTTCTTCCGCGAGGCCCTCATCACCGCGCGCCTCGAGCACCCCGGCATCGTCCCGGTCCACGAGGCCGGACGCTGGCCCGACGGCACTCCCTTCTACGCGATGAAGCTCGTCGCGGGCCGCCCGCTCAAGGCCCTCATCGACGAGTGCAAGACCCTCGAGGATCGCCTCGCGCTGCTCCCCCACGTCATCGCCGTCGCCGACGCGATCGCCTACGCCCACGATCGCAAGATCATCCACCGCGACCTCAAGCCCTCCAACATCATCGTCGGCGACTTCGGCGAGACGGT
>ERZ761602.1902-NODE-1902-length-35458-cov-10.508770_pt1 | contig 35458 bp, 32 predicted proteins | sample MGYA00512165_ERZ761602 | MGnify/ENA primary metagenome ERZ761602 (study PRJEB28899, sample SAMN02445085) | bioreactor sludge metagenome | biome: EBPR sludge; isolation source: Thorneside wastewater treatment plant | place: Australia: Brisbane, Thorneside...
AGCAGCACCTGGTCGGCCGCCTTGCGGCCACCGCTCTTGCCGCCCATGCCGTCGGCGACGATCGCGAGCACGCAGCCGTTCTCGCGCGGGTGCGGGAAGATCGTGACCTGGTCCTGCTGGTAGGCGCGGTCCCCCTTGTGCAGCGCCGTGCTCGCGGACAGGCGGTGTGACGGCTGTTTGGAAACCATGGACGGCGACTATAAACTCGCCGCTGATCGTTCGAGCCCCCTCGGACGGCGGCGACGAGGTCCATGAGCGACAACCTGCACTCCCCTGCGCGACGGCTGATCGAGCTGCGCATCGAGCACGCCGACCTGGACAGCCTGATCGATCGCACCTCGGAGGAGCGCCCGCTGGACGACCTGACGCTGCGCCGCCTGAAGAAGCGGCGGCTCGCGCTGCGCGACCAGATCTCGCGGCTCGAGAACGAGCTCGATCCGCCGGAGCACGCCTGAGCCTGTCCATCGACCTCGTCGAGCAGTCCTCCTGGGTCCTCGGGGACCACGGGCCGCTGGCGGCCGCCGATCCCGTCTATCGCGCGCGTGCCGCCCAGGACAGCATGGCGCGTGCCGTGGCGACGGCGCTGGTCCATCGCGGCTCGCTGGTCGTCGAGGCTGGCACCGGCGTGGGGAAGACCTACGCGTACCTGGTGCCGTTGCTGCTCTGTGGGGGCCGGGCGCTGGTCAGCACGGCCACGAAGAGCCTGCAGGACCAGCTCTTCCTGCGCGACCTCCCGCGCCTGAAGTCCGTGCTCGGCACGCCGGCGCGCCTCGCGCTGCTCAAGGGGCGCTCGAGCTACCTGTGCCTGCACCGACTCGGCCAGGCCCGGCAGAAGGCCGAACTGCCGGACCGTTTCGCCGTGCGCACGCTGGCGCGGGTCGAGTCCTGGGCCGCGTCGACGCGTACTGGCGACCTCGCCGAGCTCGATGGCCTGGACGATCGCTCGCCCGTGATCCCGCTGGTGACCTCGACCCGCGACAACTGCCTCGGCAGCGAGTGCCCGGACTTCGGGGGCTGCCACGTCGTGCGCGCCCGGCGCGAGGCCATGGCGGCGGACATCGTGGTCATCAACCACCACCTGTTCTTCGCCGACCTGGCCCTGCGCGACAGCGGCGTCGCCGAGCTGCTGCCCAGTGTCGACGCCGTCGTCTTCGACGAGGCGCACCAGCTCGTCGATGCCGGGCTGCAGTTCATCGGCACGCAGCTGGCCTCCGGCCAGGTCATCGACCTGTCGCGCGACGTGCTGGCTGCCGGCCAGCAGCAGGCGCGCGGCCTGCAGCCGTGGATCGAGCTGTGTTCGGCGCTGGAGGCGGCCGTGCGTGACCTGCGCATCGCCTGCGCCGGGCCGCTGCGCGACGTGCGAGGCATCGTCAAGCTGCGCTGGCACGAGCGCTCCCGCAGCCCTGCGCTCGCCGAGGCGCTGGCCACGCTGTCGCAGGCCTCTCGCAGGCTGCTCGACTCGCTGCACGCCGTCGAGGGCCTGGGCCCGGACCTGGTCCGCCTCGGGCAGCGGGCGGCGGCCCTGCATGACGTCGGCGGGCGCTTCGCTGGCCCGGCCGAGCCCGGCAGCGTGCGGTGGATCGACCTGTCGCCGCACGGCGTGCGACTGGTCGAGTCGCCGCTGGACATCCGCGAGCTGCTGGGCGAGCAACGCCGCTCGGCTTCGCGCGCCTGGGTCTTCACCTCCGCGACGCTCGGCGACGACGAGTCCCTGAGCTGGTTCACGCGGGGCACCGGGCTCGAGGACGCCACGCTGCTGCGGGTCGGCAGCCCGTTCGACTACCCGCGGCAGGCGCGCCAATGGGTGCCGAGGCCGTTCCCGAAGCCCAACGAGGCGGCACATCCCGTCGCGGTCGGGCGGCTCGCGGCTCGCTGCGCGCAGGCCCTGGGCGGGCGCTGCTTCGTGCTGACGACCACGCTGCGCGTGCTGCCGCTGATCGCCGACGCGCTTCGCCAGGCCCTGGCCGGCAGCGGCGCGCCGATCGAGGTGCTCGTGCAGGGCAGCGGGCCGCGGCGGACGCTGATGCAGCAGTTCGGCGACGGGCGCGGTCGCGTGCTCGTCGGATCGCAGAGCTTCTGGGAGGGCATCGACGTGCCGGGTGACGCGCTGCAGTGCGTGATCATCGACAAGCTGCCGTTCCCGCCGCCGAACGACCCGTTGGTCGAGGGCCGCGTCAAGCAGATCGAGTCACGCGGTGGCGACGCCTTCCTCGAGCACTTCGTGGCCGAGGCGGCCATCTCGCTGAAGCAGGGGGGCGGGCGGCTGATCCGCACCGAGACCGACCGGGGCCTCCTCGTCGTCTGCGACCCGCGGCTCGCGCAGATGTCCTATGGCGCGCGGCTGCGTGCGGCGTTGCCGCCGATGCGGCCGCTCATCGACGAAGGCGAGGCGCTCGACTGGCTGCGCACGCTGGCGGCGGACCACGCGGCCGGCACCGGCGCTTGACCCAGCCGCCTGAGGGCCAGTCGAGTGCGTCGACTGCTCAGGCCCCAGCGGCCGGATCGCGGCTCTGCCCTTGGGCAACCGGATGCTCGCGCACGCCGCCTACCAGAGCTTCCACCAGGCGCGGGCGGGCCGGTCCAGAGTCGGCTGCCGATCGGGGAAGTTGCGCGCCAGCACGCGCTGCGCGTCGTCGCGCAACTGCGTCAGGCCGAGTCTGTCGTAGCTGAGCACCATCACCACGAGCGCGTCGGCAGCCACCGGGACCTGCGCGTATTCGGTGATGGCCTGCTTGGCGCGGTTGGCCGCGGCGAGGTAGGCGCCGCGCCTGAAGTAATAGCGCGCGACGCTGACCTCGTGCTCGGCCAGCGTGTTGACGATGTAGTCCATGCGAAGCCGCGCATCGGCGGCATAACGAGACTGCGGGAACTGCTCGACGAGCTGGCGGAAGCTCTGGTGAGCCTCGCGCGACGCGCGCTGGTCCCGCTCGGCGAGCCGCTGCCCGGCGAAGCTGCCGAGCAGGCCCAGGTTGTCGTTGAAGTTGATCAGCCCGCGCAGGTACAACGCGTAGTCATAGGCCGGGCTCGAGGGATGCAGCCTCAGGAAGCGGTCGACGCTGGCCAGGGCGGTCGTGCGTTCACCGGACTTCCACTGGGCATAGGCCAGTTCGAGGAGCGCCTGCTGGCCCAGCAGCGTGCCGGAGGCAGCGGCCTCGACTCGTTCGAAACCCTTGATGGCGCGATCGTAGCTGCCGTTGTCGAGTTCCGACTTGGCCTCTGCATACAATCGATTCGGATCGTTCGCGGAGGACAGCGTGTCGGTCGTTCCGCACGCCGCGAGTGCTGCACAGGTGCCGATCACGAGCACCGCGCGGCGCCAGCTTCCACATTTCGACATGCCAACGAACCGGCTGCGACGCCGAGCAAGGTGAGTCTCCCGGACGATTATAGGGACGCCCCCGCCGACGACCTTGCCGATGTCCCGGCCGAGCGGCGCTGCTGGACCGTCGGCACCGGGGATCATGGGCAGCGTCTGGACAAGCTCGTGGCGCAGCACGCGCCGGAGTTCTCGCGCAGCCACCTCCAGGGCCTGATCGAGCGCGGCCACGTGCAGCTCGACGCCACGGTATGCGGCCAGCCGTCGCGCCGCGTCAGGGCCGGGCAGCGCGTCGACGTCGAGCTCGTGCCCACCGCCGAGGCGCTGGCCTTCCGCCCGCAGGCGATGCCCTTGGCGATCGTCTTCGAGGACGACGAGCTGCTGGTGATCGACAAGCCCGCCGGTCTCGTCGTCCACCCGGGGGCGGGCAACTGGTCGGGCACGCTGCTCAACGGCTTGCTCGCCCGCCATCGCGCCGCCGCGCAATTGCCGCGCGCCGGCATCGTCCACCGCCTGGACAAGGGGACCACGGGACTGATGGTCGTCGGCAAGACGCTTCCGGCGGTCACCGAGCTGGTGCGCGCGATCGCGGCGCGCGAGGTCCGGCGCGAATACGTCGCGCTGGTGCACGGTGAACCTCGGTGGGAGCACCAGGTGTTCGAAGCCCCGATCGGGCGAGACCCGGGTGCTCGCCTGCGCATGGCAGTGCGGGCGTCGGGCAAGCCGGCGCGAACCGACGTGCGGCGGGTCGGTGCGGGGCAGGGCTGCGCCGCGCTGGTCTGCCGGCTGCACACGGGGCGCACGCACCAGATCCGCGTGCACCTGTCGCATGCGGGCCACCCGCTGGTCGGCGACGAGTTGTACGGCGGCCGGCCTGCGCTCGGACTGCAACGCCCCGCGCTGCATGCGCGCCGCCTCGGCCTGCGCCACCCGGCGACCGGGCTGCCGCTGGAGTTCGAGGCGCCGATGCCGGCCGACCTCGCTCAGGCATGGCGGCTGGTGGCGGATCCTTCGGGGGGCGGGCCTTCAGCCGAGGTCGGGATCGAGCCCCGGCCGTAGCGGCCGGAAACGTTCTCGCGCCCGGTGCGCGCATTCCGGCGCTACAATCGGTGCCAACCTGGATCCCGGTCAGGCCGCCTCGACGCCGAGCGCACACAGACCGGCCGATCCCTCGCCGATGTCGGCCCGCCGCCACCAGGCGCGCATCCGGCGCGCATCGGCCCCCAACCACGGACTTCCCTTGTGCTGCGGCCCGCACGGCCGCCCGTAGCCGAGTCTTGCAGGACCCAGCGGCCCGCGCTGCCCGCAGCGAGTGGCGCCGAGTTGCACCGAAACCGGATCGATGAACACCCAAGAGGCCAAGCGCGTGCTCGAGACGGCGCTGATCTGTGCGCAGGCCCCGATGCCCCTGCGAGAGATGCGCGTCCTGTTCGGCGACGAGCTCGCGGCGGACACCCTGCGCGGTCTGCTCGACGAGCTGTCCCGCGACTGGGAGGGGCGCGGCGTCGAACTGGTCGCGCTGTCCAGCGGGTGGCGGTTCCAGAGCCGCCCCGAGATGCGTCCCTACCTCGATCGCCTGCATCCGGAGAAGCCGCCGAAGTACTCGCGTGCGGTCATGGAGACGCTGGCCATCGTGGCCTATCGACAGCCGGTCACACGGGGTGACATCGAGGAGATCCGCGGGGTCACCGTGACCACGCAGATCGTCAAGCAGCTGGAGGACCGGGGCTGGATCGAGGCGATCGGCTACCGGGAGTCCCCGGGCCGCCCGGCGCTGTACGCGACGACGCGCCAGTTCCTCGACGACCTCGGCCTGACCAGCCTCGAGCAGTTGCCCGAGCTGGACCTTCTCGGCGAGGGCCGGGCCGCGACGTCCGGCGAGGCCGTCCCGGTCGATCTGCCCTCCGATCCGCAGGGCTCGCTGCTGGCCGGCCTGGAGGCGCCGGGTGCGGCGCAGGCTGCCCACGAGGATCCGGTCGATCCGGGGCTGCCAGGGGCGAGCGACAGCGACACGCAACCCATCGAAACCGGCTCCGACGAAACCGGGCCCGGCAAGGCCGGGGAACCCGCAACACGAGTGGACGAACACCAGCATGACCGACCCGAACCAGCCTGAGGGCGCGGCGCCCGAGCCGAAGGCAACGTCCGACGAGCAGTCCGCGCCGAAGCCGCGCCGTCGGCGGAGCGCGCGAGCGGTCGCCGCGGACACGGTGGAACCCGGTGCCCCGGGCGCAGGTCCCGCGCCTGGAGGCGAAGGGGTGGCGCGACTCGAGGACGCGGCGTCGCGGACGGAGGTCACCCCGTCCGAAGCGAGCGAGGCCGGCCCGCAGGCCGTCGCCGGGGGCGCTCCCGTGGCCGCCGAGCGGGGGGATGCCGCGGGGCGCCGCAAGCGCCCGCGTAACCGCCGACGCAACCGCCGCTCGCGGGACGGAAGCGACGATGCCGTGCACGCCGAGGCCGCACCGGCCGGGCACGGCGGGCAGACCCCGGTAACGGTGGTGCTGCAGCCAACCGAGGTCAGCGACATCTTCTCCGATGTGCTCTCCGGTGCGTACGACAGTGAAGATCCCGCCCGTGACGGCGCCGGTGCCGCGCCCGCCGGCGGCACGGCCCGCGCCGGTGGCGAGGCGCCGCAAGCGGTCGTTCCGAGCGGCCCTGCCGAAGGCGGCGACGCGCCGGCCGTCGTCGCGGCCCAGGCCGATGAGTCCGACACGGCCACCGTGAGCGCCGAAACCGCCGCACCGGCGGAGCCGACCGAGGCCGGCGCCGTGCCGCCGCAGCGCCGGGTCCTGGGCGCCGAGCCCGAGGCGCCGAAACTGCAGAAGGTTCTGGCGCAGTCCGGCGTCGGCTCGCGACGGGACCTGGAGCAGATGATCGCCGAAGGGCGCATCGCGGTGAACGGGCAGCCTGCCCACGTCGGGCAACGGGTCAAGGCCGGCGACCGCATCACGCTGGACGGCAAGCCGGTGCGGGTCCGCATCACGCCGCCGCCGCCGCGGGTGCTCGCCTATCACAAGCCCGCGGGCGAGGTCGTCACCCACGACGACCCGCAGGCCCGTCCCACGGTGTTCCGTCGCCTGCCCCGCCTGCCGCACGGCAAGTGGCAGTCGGTCGGCCGGCTCGACATCAACACCGAGGGCCTGCTGCTGTTCACCAACTCCGGCGATCTCGCCAACCGGCTCATGCACCCGCGTTTCGGGGTCGAGCGCGAGTACGCCGTGCGCGTGTTGGGCGAACTGGCCGAGGACGAGCGCGCTCGGCTCCTCGAGGGGGTCGAGATCGACGGCCAGCCCTGCGCGTTCCGCAGCATCACCGACGGCGGTGGCGAAGGCGCCAACCGCTGGTACCGCGTCGTGATCACCGAGGGCCGCAACCGCGAGGTGCGGCGGCTGTTCGAGGCGGTCGGCAAGGCGGTCAGCCGGCTCATCCGCATCCGCTACGGCTCGGTGGTCCTGCCGCGCGGGTTGCGACGCGGCGTCTGGGTCGACCTGGGCCCCGACGACGTCCGCGCGCTGCGCGAGGCCACCGGCATGCCGCAGCCGGCCGCAAAGGGCGGACGGGATGCCGCGGGCGACGATCGGCGCGCCGGCCGCAGGGGCCGGCGCGGCCGCAAGGGCCGCCGAGCGGAGGCGGGCCTGGAGGGCTTGCCGGCGTCGGCAGGGCGCGCTGCCGACATGGACGGCGACGAGGACCAGGACTTCTCCGGCCCGATCCCGAACCCTCTGCAGCAGACCTACGACAAGCGCGCCATCCAGCAGGCACGCCGGACGCAGCGCAGCTTCAGCGAGGACGGCCCCATCCCGAACCCGCTGCAGCAGACCTACGACAAGCGGGCTGTCGAGGCCGAGCGCCGGCCCCGGCGCGAGTTCAGCGAGGACGGCCCCATCCCGAACCCGCTGCAGCAGACCTACGACAAGCGGTTTGCGCAGGCGACGAAGGCGCCGGGCAAGCCGGGCCCGGCCGCCGCGCGGCGCAAGGGGGGCGGGAATCGCCAGAAGCCCGGCCCGGGTGGCCAACCCGATCCGATGCGCACGGCAGTCGGCTACATCGGCGGCGACGCCTTCCTCGACAAGCTGCGGGCCGGCGGCGGCCGCGGTGGTGGGCGCGGCGGTCGTCGCAAAGGCCGCTGAAGGCCGCGGCAGCGCCCCGCTCCGTAGAATCCACGGTCTTCCATCTCACCGAACCAGGAGAACGATTCATGGCCATCGAACGCACCCTGTCGATCATCAAGCCCGACGCGGTGGCGAAGAATGTCATCGGCCAGATCTACGCCCGCTTCGAGGCCGCCGGCCTGAAGGTCGTGGCCGCCCGCATGGCACATCTGTCGCGCAGCGAGGCCGAAGCCTTCTACGGCGTGCACCGGGAGCGCCCGTTCTTCGGCGACCTGGTCCGCTTCATGACCTCCGGCCCGGTGATGATCCAGGTCCTCGAGGGCGAGAACGCCATCGCGAAGAACCGCGAGCTGATGGGCGCGACCGATCCGAAAAAGGCCGCCCCGGGGACGATCCGCGCGGACTTCGCCGACAGCATCGATGCCAACGCGGTGCACGGATCCGACGCCGCGGAGACGGCCGCCGTGGAGGTGGCGTTCTTCTTCCCCGCCATGGCCATCTACAGCCGCTGAACGCCGGCAACGGAAGCCGCCGCCCGCGCTGCCATGATCAACTTGCTCGGACTCGACCTGGAGGGCCTGGCCGCCTTCTGCGAGACGCTGGGCGAGCGCCGCTTCCGCGCCGTGCAGCTCTTCCGCTGGATCCACCAGCGGGGTGTCGCGGACTTCGACGCGATGACCGATCTGGCGCGTGATTTCCGCGCGAAGCTTCGCGGTGTCGCTCGTGTCGAGGCCGCGGCGCCGATTGCCGAGCAGGTGTCGTCCGACGGCACGGTCAAGTGGTTGTTCGATGTCGGGGCCGGCAATGCGGTGGAGACGGTCTTCATTCCCGAGACGGGGCGTGGCACGCTGTGCGTCTCGTCGCAGGCGGGCTGTGCGGTCGGCTGCCGGTTCTGCTCGACGGGCCACCAGGGATTCAGCCGCAACCTCGATACTTCCGAGATCGTCGGCCAGTTGTGGTTCGCCGAGCGGCGCCTGCGCGAGCGGTTGCAGCCGAAGCCCGGCGAGCGAGCGGTCGACAACGTCGTGATGATGGGCATGGGCGAGCCGCTGCAGAACATCGGCGCGCTCGTCCCCGCGCTGCGCACGATGCTCGATGACCACGGCTACGGGCTCTCGCGCCGACGCGTCACGGTCTCGACCTCGGGCGTCGTGCCGATGATCGATCGTCTGATGCGCGAGTGCCCGGTGGCGCTCGCCGTGTCCCTGCATGCGCCCGACGACGCCCTGCGCGACGCGCTCGTGCCCTTGAACCGCAAGTACCCGCTGGCCGAGCTGATGGCGGCCTGCGCGCGCTACCTCGAGGCGGCACCGCGCGACTTCGTCACGTTCGAGTACTGCATGCTCGACGGCGTCAACGACAGCGTCGAGCATGCGCGCGCGCTCGTGGCATTGGTGCGCGGGCGCTCCTCCACCGGCACCCAGCCGGTGCCGTGCAAGCTGAACCTGATCCCGTTCAACCCCTTTCCGCAGTCGGGGCTGCGGCGTTCGCCGCCCGAGCGCGTCCAGGCCTTCGCCCGCGTGCTCACCGATGCCGGAATCGTCACGACGGTGCGCAGGACGCGCGGCGACGACATCGACGCGGCCTGCGGGCAGCTCGCCGGCGAGGTCCAGGATCGCACCGACGCGTCGTCGCGCATGCGTCGCGCACCGATCGTGGTCCACCGTGCTCCCCGGGAGGTGCACCCATGATGAGCTCGCGCGCAGCGGCCGCCTGCCGCCGGTTCGCGTCCATCGCGTTCGCACTCGCGCTGGCCGGTTGCGCAGCGACACTGCCGCCCGAGCCGGTCGCCGACCTGAAGACCGCGTCCGACCAGACGAATGCCGACCGGGTCGCGCAGGCTCGCCTCGAGCTGGCCGCGGCCTACTTCGCGCGCGATCAGCTCAGCACGGCGCTCGACGAGGTCAAGCGCGTGCTCGAAGTCAGGCCCGACCTGCCGGAGGCCCTGAACCTGCGCGGCCTGATCTACGCGGCGATGGGCCAGCCGGCGCTGGCCGAGGCCAGCTTCCGCAGGGCGCAGGCCCTGGCGCCGCAGGACGGCGACGTGCGCCACAACTTCGGCTGGTTCCTCTGCCAGCAGCAGCGCTACGACGAGGCCGATGCCCAGTTCGTGGCCGCGCTGGCGCTGCCGCATTACCGCAGCTTCGCCCGCACGATGCTGGCCCAGGGGGCCTGCCAGGCACGGGCCGGACAGCTGCACCGCGCCGACGGCACCCTGTCCCGCGCCTACGAGCTGGACCCCACCAACCTCGCGGTCGCCTACAACCTGTCGGACGTGCTGTACCGGCTCGGCGAATTCGAGCGTGCGCGCTTCTACATCCGGCGGGTGAACCAGCGGCGTGAGGCGGCCAATGCGCAGAGCCTCTGGCTCGCGACCCGCATCGAGCACCGCCTCGGCAATGCCGCGCTGGTGCGCCAGATCGGGGGTGAGTTGCGCGACCGCTTCCCGCAGTCCCCCCAGGCGCTTCTGTTCGAGAAGGGTCGCTTCGATGACTGAGCCCGGGATCCCGGCTTCGCCGCCCGCGACCTCGGCCGGCGCGATGCTGCGTGCGGCGCGCGAGCGCCAGGGCGTGCACATCGCGGTGCTGGCAGCGGCGATCAAGGTCTCGCCTCGCAAACTCGATGCGCTCGAGGCGGACCGCTACGACGAACTCCCGGACGCGACCTTCACCCGGGCGCTTGCGCAGACCGTCTGCCGCGCGCTGAAGCTCGACCCGCAACCGGTGCTGGCGTTGCTGCCGCCCGCCGCGCCGGCGCCGCTGGAGACCGTCGCCGACGGCCTGAACACGCCGTTCCGCGACCGTGGCGGCTCGATGCCCTTGTCCACGCTGCTGCCGCGCGCGCCGCTGATCTGGGCGGCGCTGGCGCTGCTCGTCGCCGCGGCCCTCGTGCTCTACTGGCCCCTGAGGCGGGCACCGGCCGAGGCGCAGCCGGCAGCTCAACCCGCATTGCCGCCGGTCCTGCCGTCGGTCACCGATGCTCCCGGCGCCGACTCACCGGCGAGCGGCCCGGCGGTCACGGCCTCCTCGGCGACCCCTGCCGTGGTGCAGCCGCCGGTCGTCTCGCCGCTGCCGGCGGCCCCGGCACCGGGTGGCGGGGCAGTCGCCACGTCGCCGGCAACAGCGGCTGCGACCGCGGCGTCGGTGCCTGCCGCCGACCTCGCCTCCCGCCCCCCGACCCTTCCCCCCGCGCTGCCGCCGAAGGCCTTCGGGGCCGCGATCGTCGTCAGCGAGCCCGTCTGGCTCGAGGTCGTCGATGCGGCAGGCCAGGTCGTGTTCCAGCGCACGATCCAGCCGGGCGAGAGCCTGAGCTTCGACCAGAAGCCCCCTCTCAAGCTGAAGATCGGCAACGCGGCGGCGGCCCGGCTCTCGTTCCGGGGCGAGGCGGTGGACCTGACGCCCCACACGCGATCCAACGTCGCGCGCGTCGAACTCAAGTGAACGGCCTTCGCCCCAGCACCGGACGAGCACGATGGACCCCCAGAACGCCACCGACCCGATCACGCCGGCCGCGCCGAGGCCCCGCCGCTCGCTCCAGGCGCGCGTGACCTGGGGATCGCGGGTCGTGACGGTCGGCGGCGGCGCGCCGGTACGCGTCCAGTCGATGACCAACACCGACACCGCGGACGCGGTCGAGACGGCGATCCAGGTCAAGGCGCTCGCGCTCGCGGGATCGGAGCTGGTGCGCATCACGGTCAACACGCCCGAGGCGGCCAAGGCCGTGCCGTACATCCGCGAGCAGCTCGACCGGATGGGTGTCGACGTCCCGCTGGTCGGCGACTTCCACTACAACGGCCATACGCTGCTCACGGAGTTTCCCGACTGCGCGAAGGCCCTGAGCAAGTACCGCATCAACCCGGGCAACGTCGGGCGCGGGCGCAAGAAGGACCTGCAGTTCGGCCAGATGATCGACGCGGCGCTGCGTCACGACCGCCCGGTGCGTGTCGGCGTGAACTGGGGCAGCCTCGATCCCGAGCTGCTGGCCTCGATGATGGACGAGAACGCCCGGCGCGTTCAGCCCTGGGATGCCCGCCAGGTGATGTACCACGCGCTGATCGAGTCGGCGCTGCAGTCGGCCGCCGAGGCCGAGCGCCTGGGGATGCGGCGCGAGCAGGTGCTGATCAGCTGCAAGGTCAGCGGCGTGCAGGACCTGATCAGCGTCTACCGGGGCCTCGCCCAGCGCACGGACCACCCGCTGCACCTGGGCCTGACCGAGGCGGGCATGGGCACCAAGGGCACGGTCGCGTCGGCTGCCGCCTTGGCCATCCTGCTGCAGGAAGGCATCGGCGACACGATTCGCGTCAGCCTGACGCCGCAGCCGGGCGAGTCCCGCACGCAGGAGGTGGTCGTCGCGCTCGAGATCCTGCAGGCGCTCGGCCTGCGCTCGTTCAACCCGAGCGTGACCGCCTGCCCGGGCTGCGGGCGCACGACGAGCACGACCTTCCAGGAGCTTGCCAAGCAGATCGACGATCACCTGCGCGCGATGATGCCCGTGTGGAAGTCGCGCTATCCGGGCGTCGAGAACCTGAAGGTCGCGGTGATGGGGTGCATCGTCAACGGGCCCGGCGAGAGCAAGCACGCCGACATCGGCATCAGCCTGCCCGGCACCGGCGAAGCGCCGGCCGCGCCGGTGTTCATCGACGGCCAGAAGGCAACGACGCTGCGCGGCGAGGGCATCGCGCGCGAGTTCCACCGGATGGTCGAGGACTACATCGAGCGGCGCTTCGGTGGCGTCGCGACGTCCCGGGACTGATCAAGGCGACGGGCGCAGGACGGGTCCCGCCACGGTGGGCTCGTGAGCGCCGCCACTTGCGACGCGGCACGGCCGCACGGATCCACGCATGGCAGACATCCTCAAGGCCGTCAAGGGCATGAACGACATCCTGCCGCCGGACTCGGCGCGCTGGGAGGCCTTCGAGGAGGCGGTTCGCCGCGTGATGGCGCGCTACGGCTACCAGGCCCTGCGCACGCCGATCGTCGAGCCCACGGCGCTGTTCGTGCGCGGGCTCGGAGAGGTCACCGACATCGTCGAGAAGGAGATGTACTCCTTCGAGGACAGCATGAACGGGGACCAGCTGACGCTGCGCCCCGAGGCGACGGCCGGCATGGTGCGGGCGATCGTCGAGCACAACGCGTTGTACGGCGGGCCGCTGCGCGTCTGGCAGATGGGGGCGATGTTCCGCCACGAGCGGCCTCAGAAGGGCCGCTATCGGCAGTTCCACCAGCTCGACGCGGAGGCCTTCGGCCTGCCGGGCCCCGACGTCGACGCCGAGCTGATCCTGCTCGTGCGATCGCTGTGGCGCGAGCTGGGCCTGCAGGTCGGCGAGCATGTGCGGCTCGAGCTCAACAGCCTCGGGCAGGCGGCCGAGCGCCAGGCCCACCGGGCGGCGCTCGTCGCGCACTTCGAGGCGCATCGAGCCGATCTCGACGAGGACGCGCGTCGCCGGTTGCACACGAACCCGCTGCGCATCCTCGACAGCAAGAACCCGGCCCTGCGCGAGGTCGTCGACGCGGCACCGCGGCTGCTGGACTACCTGGGCGAGGCCTCGCTGAAGCACTTCGACGGCGTGCGCGCGGTGCTCGACGCCGCGGGCCTGCCGTACTCGGTCAACCCCCGGCTGGTGCGCGGGATGGACTACTACAACCTGACGGTGTTCGAGTGGGTCACGCCCCACCTCGGCGCGCAATCCACGGTCTGCGGCGGCGGGCGCTACGACCAGCTGATCGAGCAGCTCGGCGGCAGGCCGGCGCCGGGCGTGGGCTTCGGCCTGGGCATCGAGCGGCTGCTGCTGCTGCTCGAGTCGGTGGGCCTGGCCGTGCCGCAGCGGGAGCTGGACGCCTACGCCGTCGTGCCCGACCCGGCGGCGATCGGACAGGTCATGCCGGTGCTGGAGGCGCTGCGCGCGGCAGGCGTGTCGGTCCTGATGCACGCCGGGGGCGGCAGCATGAAGTCGCAGTTCAAGCGCGCCGACGCGAGCGGCGCGAGGCGTGCGCTGATCTTCGGTGCCGACGAGCTGGCTGCCGGCCAGGTGGCGGTGAAGGAGCTGCGCGCTGCCGGTGGCGAGTCGCCGCAGCAGGTGCTGCGGGCGCTGGCCGACGTCGCGGACTGGGCCCAGTGGCTGCGCGACGCATAATCCCGCGTTCTTTGGCCGCACAACGTCATGGCAACTCAACTCGACCTGCAGGAGCAGGAACAGATCGACGCCCTCAAGGCGTTCTGGAAGCAGTACGGCAACCTGCTGACGTGGACGCTGACGCTGGCGCTGGCGGTCTTCGCGGCCTGGAACGGCTGGAACTGGTACCAGCGCGACCAGGCGTTGAAGGCCAGCGTCATGTACGACGAGGTCGACAAGTCGATCCAGCAGGGTGACGTCGACAAGGCGGGCCGCCTGTTCGGGGAGCTGCGCGAACGCTACCCGCGCACCCTGTTCGTCTCGCAGGCCGCGTTGTCGCTGGCGCGGCTGCAGATCGACAAGGGCAAGGCCGACGACGCGCGCGCCACGCTGGGCTGGGTTTCCGAGAACGCGCGCGAGGACGACTACCGGGCCGTGGCCCAGCTCCGCCTGGCCGGCCTGCACCTGGATGCGCAGCGATACGACGAGGCCCTGCGTGCGCTGGATGCCGCCACGGTCGCGTCGTTCGAGCCACTGGTTGCCGACCGGCGGGGTGACGTGCTGCTCGCGCAGGGCAAGCGCGCCGAGGCCATCGCAGCCTACCAGGCCGCCTGGAAGGGGCTGCCCGAGAGCGTCGAGTATCGGCGCCTGGTCGAGGCGAAGCTGACCTCGCTGGCGGCCGCGCCCGACAAGGCGGCTTCCGGAGCCGCGCCATGACGCGCGCCGCGAAGGCGCTCCCGCCTGCGCTTCGCCGCGTCCTGGCCGGCGCGTCGCTGGCGCTGGTCGGCCTGCTGGCCGCTTGCGGCAGCGACCGCCCGAAGCCCACGCCGCTGGAGACCCTCACGCCCAAGATCGCGGGCCGTCAGGTCTGGCAGGCCAAGGTCGATGGCATCCCGTTCCCCCTGGGCATCGCGGCGCGTGACGGCCGCTTCGTCGCCGCAGGCGGCGACGGCAGTGTCGTCGCGCTGGATGCTGCCACTGGGCGCGAACTCTGGCGCGCGCAGGTGGGTCAGCGCCTGTCCGCGGGTGTCGGCAGCGACGGGCGCCATGCCGCGGTGGTGACGGTCGGCAACGACGTCGTCGCGCTCGATGCGGGGCGCGAGTTGTGGCGCCGCCGCGTCCCGTCGCGGGTCGTGACGCCGCCGCTCGTGGCCGGCGAGCGCGTCTTCGTGATGGGCGTGGATCGTGCCGTGCACGCGTTCGACGTGCTCGACGGTCGGCGGCTGTGGGTGATGCAGCGCCCGGGCGACGCCCTGACCCTCGGGCAGCCCGGCGTGCTGACCGCGGTGGGCGATACCCTCGTCGTCGGGCAGGGCCCGCGCCTGACGGGCGTCGACCCGCTGCGCGGCTCGGTCCGCTGGGAGGTCGCGATGGCCTCGCCGCGCGGCAGCAACGAGGTGGAACGCCTCGCGGACCTGATCGGACCACCCGTGCGCATCGGCAACGTCCTGTGCCTGCGCGCGTTCCAGACCAGCGTCGGCTGCGCCGATGCGGCGCGTGGCGCACTGCTGTGGTCCCGCACGGCCGGTGGCGTCCAGGCCGTGGGCGGTGGCGACCAGGTGATCGTCGGGGCCGACGCGTCGGACCGGATCACCGCGTACCGCCAGTCCAGTGGCGACCTCGCGTGGACCAACGAGCAACTGCGCCACCGCAGCCTCGGCGGATTCGTCGGGGCAGGGCGCTCGCTGGTCGTCGGCGACTTCGAGGGCCAGGTCCACTTCCTCGACCGCGACACCGGGCAGCTGACCCTGCGTCTGCCGACCGACGGTTCCGCCGTCGTCGGCACGCCGGTCGTCACGGGCACCACGCTGCTCGTCGCGACGCGTGCCGGCGGCCTGTTCGCGTTCCGGCCGGAGTAGGCGCCACTTGCCGTGAAGCCGGTCATCGCGATCGTCGGCCGGCCCAATGTCGGCAAGTCCACGCTCTTCAACCGACTGACGCACAGTCGCGACGCGATCGTCGCCGACGTCGCGGGACTCACGCGAGACCGCCACTACGGCGACGCGCGCCTGGGTCGGCGCGAGTTCATCGTGGTCGACACCGGCGGCTTCGAACCCGACAAGCCGACCGGGATCGTGCTGGAGATGGCACGCCAGACGCAACAGGCCGTCGCCGAGGCCGACGTCGTGATCTTCGTCGTCGACGTGCGCGCGGGCCTGTCGGCGCAGGATCACGACATCGCCCGCTACCTGCGCGCCGAGCGCAAGCGGGTGATCCTGGCCGCCAACAAGGCCGAGGGCATGGTCCACTCGCCCGCGCTCGCCGAGTTCCACGAGCTGGGAATCGGCGATCCGCTGCCGGTCTCGTCGGCGCACGGGCAGGGGATCCGCAGCCTGATCGAGGCGGCCCTGGCCGACTTCGCGCCGGATGCCGACGATGCCGGCGACGGCGAGGAGCCCGCCGCCGACGCCCCGGTGCGGCTCGCGGTCGCGGGCCGCCCCAACGCCGGCAAGAGCACGCTGATCAACACGTGGCTCGGCGAGCCGCGCCTCGTGGCGTTCGACCAGCCCGGGACCACCCGCGACGCGATCCGGGTGCCCTTCGAGCGCGACGGTCAGCGCTTCGAGCTGATCGACACGGCCGGTCTGCGGCGCAAGGGCCGCGTCTTCGAGTCGGTCGAGAAGTTCTCGGTGGTCAAGACCCTGCAGGCCATCGCCGACGCGCATGTCGTGCTGCTGCTGATCGACGCGACGCAGGGCGTGACCGAGCAGGACGCGCACATCGCCGGCTACATTCTCGAGTCGGGCCGCGCCGTGGTCGTCGCGATCAACAAGTGGGATGCGATCGACGCCTACCAGCGCCAGCTGCTCGAGCGCTCGATCGAGCAGCGGCTGGCCTTCCTGCGCTTCGCCGAGGTGCTTCGCGTCTCGGCCCTGAAGCGTCAGGGCCTCGGTCCGCTGTGGAAGGCCATCGTCGCGGCGCACGCGGCGGCCACGCGCAAGCTGCCGACCCCGGCGTTGACGCGGGCACTGCACGAGGCGGTCGAGCACCAGCAGCCGGCCCGCAGCGGGCGCTTCCGCCCGAAGATGCGCTATGCGCACCAAGGTGGGATGAACCCGCCGGTGATCGTGATCCACGGCAATTCGCTGGACCACGTTTCGGACGCCTATCGGCGCTACCTGGAAGGGCGCTTCCGCGAGCGCTTCAAACTTGCCGGCACGCCGGTTCGCATCGAGTTCCGCTCCTCGCACAACCCGTTCGAACGCACGGCCTGAACCCAGGCCGGGTGCAGGGCCGGTCGCCGCAGCCAGCGGACCCGCCGGACGCGGGGGCCGGCATCGGCGATCATCCTCGGCCGGCACCGGCTTCGCCGGCGACGCAGGCCCCCGGGCCTTGAAGCCGCGTCCCCGAGCCCCATGTGTTAACGTGGCGCATCCCTCATCACGGAGCATATCGTGAGCAACAAAGGCCAACTGCTTCAAGACCCGTTCCTCAATCTTCTACGCAAGGAACACATCCCGGTCTCGATCTATCTCGTCAACGGCATCAAGCTCCAAGGGCACATCGAGTCCTTCGACCAGTACGTGGTGCTGTTGCGAAACACGGTCACGCAGATGGTCTACAAGCACGCGATCTCCACCGTCGTGCCCGGCCGTGCCGTGAACTTCCATCCGAACGAACCGGCCGACCAGGGCTGAAGACCGCGCGCGGCCACCGCCCCCAGATCCCTTGAGTAGCGCATCTCCTGCAGCCCGTGACGCGGCTGGCGTGGCGGCACGCGCGGTGCTCGTGGGTGTCGACCTCGGACCCGGTTCCTCGTTCGACGCGTCCCTCGACGAGTTGGCGGCGCTGGCGGTCTCGGCCGGCGACGACCCGGTCGCTCGCGTGACGGCCAAACGCCGTGCGCCCGACGCGGCGCTTTTCGTCGGGGCCGGCAAGGCCGACGAGATCAAGGCCCTGGTGGCGGGCACCTCGGCCGACGGGGTCATCTTCGACCAGGCCCTCAGCCCGGTGCAGCAGCGCAACCTCGAGCGTCACCTCGGCGTGCAGGTCTCCGACCGGACCGCCCTGATCCTCGACATCTTCGCGGCCCGTGCGCAGAGCCACGAAGGCAAGCTGCAGGTCGAGCTGGCGCAGTTGCAGTACCTCTCGACGCGCCTGGTGCGACGCTGGTCGCACCTCGAGCGGCAGAGCGGCGGCATCGGGTTGCGCGGAGGCCCGGGCGAGACCCAGATCGAACTGGACCGCCGGATGATCGGCGAGCGCATCAAGGCGCTGAAGCAGCGCCTGGAGAAGGTCAAGCGCCAGCGCGGCACGCAGCGCCGGTTGCGCGAGCGGCGTGGCGTCTTCCGGGTTTCGCTGGTCGGCTACACGAATGCCGGCAAGTCGACGCTGTTCAACGCCCTGACCAAGGCCCGCGCGCTTGCTGCGGATCAGCTGTTCGCGACGCTGGACACCACCACGCGGCAGCTCTGGCTGCAGGGTGCGCAGTCCTCGGTGTCGCTCTCCGACACGGTCGGCTTCATCCGCGACCTGCCGCACAAGCTCGTCGAGGCTTTCCAGGCGACGCTGTCGGAGGCGGCCGAGGCCGATCTGCTGCTGCACGTCGTCGACGCCGCCAGCCCGAACCTCGCGGAGGAGCGCGGCGAGGTCGATCGTGTCCTCGCGGAGATCGGCGCGGAACATACGCCGCAGGTGCTCGTCTACAACAAGATCGACCTGCTCGAGCCGTCGCGCCAGCCGCGATCACCCCAGGACATCGTCGAGCTCGCCGGGGGCATACAGTCGCGGCGGGTGTTCGTCAGCGCCGCCACCGGTGCCGGGCTGGACACCTTGCGCCAGGTCATCGCCGCGGCGGTGCAGGAACGACGGGCGGGAGCGGGTGAGGCCCCGTCCACAACGATCGACGCATTCCCATCCTCCGACGCATGAACATGCCTTCTTCGCAAGTCCCCCCGGGCCACCGGCTGCGGGCGCTGGGCCGCCGCGCGTGGCTGATCCTGAACAGCGGCCGCAACGACGGCCCCCCGGACCTCGACGAGCTCTGGCGCGACTTCAATCGCAAGCTGAACGGCCTGTTCGGCGGCGGGCGAACCGGAGGGCCGCGCGGGAACGAGCCGCCGTCGTCCGGAGGCGGGCCTCCGTACCAGCCCAACATGAAGAGCGCCGGCATCGGCTTCGGCCTGATTGCAGGGGTCGCCGTGCTGGTCTGGCTCGGCAGCGGGTTCTTCATCGTCCAGGAAGGGCAGCAGGCCGTCGTGACCTCGTTCGGGCGCTACAGCCACACCACCGATGCCGGTTTCAAGTGGCGCTTCCCCTATCCGTTCCAGGCCCACGAGACGGTCGCCGTGACCCAGCTGCGGTCCATCGAGGTCGGTCGCAGCACCGTCGGACAGGCCACGGGCCTGCGCGACTCGTCCATGCTGACCCAGGACGAGAACATCGTCGACATCCGCTTCACGGTCCAGTACCGGCTGAAGGACGCGCGAGCGTACCTGTTCGAGAACAACCGGCCCGACGAGGCGGTCATGATGGCCGCCGAGTCCGCGGTGCGCGAAATCGTCGGGCGCAGCAAGGTCGACCAGGTCCTCTACGAGCAGCGCGACGCGATCGCCGCGGACCTGATGAAGTCGCTGCAGAACCAGCTCGACCGGCTGAACGCCGGCATCATCGTCGCCAACGTCAACGTGCAGAGCGTGCAGGTGCCCGAGCAGGTGCAGGCCGCCTTCAACGACGCGGTCAAGGCCGGCGCCGACCGCGACCGCTTCCGCAACGAGGGTCAGGCCTACGCCAGCGACGTCATCCCGAAGGCGCGCGGCACCGCGGCCCGTCTCAACGAGGAGGCAGAGGGTTATCGCGAGCGGGTCATCGCGCAGGCCGAGGGCGACGCGCAGCGCTTCCGCTCGGTGCTCGCCGAGTACCAGAAGGCCCCCGCGGTCACACGCGATCGCCTCTACCTGGAGACCATGCAGCAGGTCTACTCGAACGTCAGCAAGGTGATGGTGGACAGCCGCAGCGGCTCCAACCTGCTGTACCTGCCGCTCGACCGCCTGATGCAGGCTGCCGGCGCGTCGGTGCCGTCCATGGGTGCCCAACCGCCGGCGGCTGCACAGCCTGACCCGGCGACGCCGCCCGCGGGCGCGGCGGGCGATGCCCGCTCGCGCGACAACACGCGCTCGCGTGAGCGTGAAGGCCGCTGAGAGGACACATCGCCATGAACCGCATCGGAATGATCGCCTCGGGCGTCCTGCTGCTGCTGATGCTCGCGGCCTCGACGCTCTTCGTCGTCGACCAGCGCCAGTTCGCCGCCGTGTATGCCCTCGGCGAGATCAAGGAAGTCATCACGGAGCCCGGGCTGAAGGTCAAGCTGCCGCCGCCCTTCCAGAACGTGGTCTTCCTCGACAAGCGCATCCAGACGCTGGACAGCCCCGAGACGCGCCCCATCTTCACCGCCGAGAAGAAGAGCCTGGTCGTCGACTGGCTGGTCAAGTGGCGCATCGTCGACGTGCGGCAGTTCATCCGCACCAACGGCAACGACCTGCGCAACCTCGAGTCGCGCCTGGCCCCGGTGGTCCAGGCCGCCTTCAACGAGGAGGTCACCAAGCGCAACGTGCGCGACGTGATCTACGCCCAGCGCGAGAAGATCATGACCGACGTTCGAACCCGCCTGGCCGACGAGGCCAAGGGCTTCGGCATCGAGGTGGTGGACGTGCGGATCAAGCGTGTGGACTTCGTCGCCGACATCACCGACTCCGTCTACCGCCGCATGGAGTCCGAGCGCAAGCAGGTGGCCAACGAGCTGCGGTCCCAGGGCGCTGCCGACGCGGAGAAGATCCGCGCCGACGCCGACCGCCAGCGCGAAGTCATCATCGCGCAGGCCTACCGCGACGCGCAGAAGATCAAGGGCGAGGGCGACGCCAAGGCATCGGCCCTGTACGCCGAGGCCTTCGGCCGGGATCCGCAGTTCGCGCAGTTCTATCGCAGCCTCGAGGCCTACCGCGCGAGCTTCCGCAGCAAGTCCGACATCATGATCCTCGAGCCCGGCAGCGACTTCTTCCGCGCGATGCGCGCCGGGAGTGGCGCGCCGTCCGCACCGGCCACCCGGCGCTGAGCGCCGCGCGAGGCACCGGGGCGCATCCGCGAGGGGCAGCCGATGGGCGAGGCGCTGCTCACGGCGCTGGCGCTGATGCTGGTCATCGAGGGGGTACTGCCGTTCCTCAGCCCGCGCAGCTGGCGCTCGATGTTCGAGCGCGTGCTGCAGCTCAACGACGGCCAGTTGCGCTTCATGGGCCTGGCCAGCATTGCCGTCGGGACGTTGCTCCTGCTGCTCTTCGGCGGCTGAGCCCGCGGCTGGCGGCCGGCGCAGGGCCGGCCGGTAGAATGCCTTTTTCAACGACGCGGTCTTCGCGATGTCCCGAGCCTGGCTACTGCCGGAGCACCTGGCCGACGTGCTGCCGGCCGAGGCGCGCCGGATCGAATCGCTGCGGCGCCGCATGCTCGACCAGGCGGCGAGCCGCGGTTTCGAGCTGGTGATCCCGCCGCTGCTCGAGTACCTCGAGTCCTTGCTCTCCGGCACCGGTCGCGAACTCGACCTCAAGACCTTCAAGCTGGTTGACCAGATCAGCGGCCGCTCGCTCGGCCTGCGAGCCGATACCACGCCGCAGGCCGCGCGCATCGACGCCCACCTGCTGAACCGTGCCGGGGTCACGCGCCTGTGCTACTGCGGCCCGGTGCTGCACACGCGGCCGCAGGCTTTGCACGGCTCGCGAGAGGCTCTGCAGTTCGGCGCCGAGCTGTTCGGGCACGCCGGTCTCGAGGCCGACCTGGAGATCCAGGAGCTGGCCATCGACGCGCTGGCCGACGCCGGCGTGCAGGGCCTGACGATCGACCTGGCGGACGCCCGCGTGCTGCGTGGCGTGCTTGCCGGCGTGCCACTGGACGGAGCGGCCCTGCAGGATGTCGCCCATGCGCTGTCCAGCAAGGATGCCGACGCGCTGGCCGCGCTCAGCGAGCCCTTTCCGCCGGCTGCGCGGCAGGGCCTGGCCGCGTTGTTGAGGCTCTACGGTGGCGACGACGTGCTCGTGGCGGCCCGGGCGGCGCTTCCGCAGCGGCCGCTGATCGCCGCGGCGCTCGACGAACTCGCCTGGCTGGCCAACCACCTCACGCGGGCCTACCCGGCCGTCCGCATCGGCTTCGACCTCGGCGACATGAGCGGCTACGCGTACTACAGCGGAGCCCGTTTCGCCCTGTATGGCGCACAGTCGTCGGACGCACTGGCGCGCGGCGGCCGCTACGACGAGATCGGTGCGGTCTTCGGCCGCAACCGCCCGGCGGTCGGCTTCAGCATCGTGGACCTGAAGGAACTGGCGCGCCAGGTGCCGGGCAACGGGCACGCCGCCGCGATTCGCGCGGTCTGGAGCGAGGATGCCGCCTTGCGTGCGGCGGTCCGCCGCCTGCGCGAGAGCGGCGAGTCGGTGGTCTGGCAGCTGCCCGGGCAGGGCGATCGCGGCGACGGGGCCCATTGCGACCGCGAGCTCGTCGAGGTCGCCGGGCGCTGGGTCGTCAAGGACCGCTGAATCCGCAGCGGCCGGCTCACCTCTCACATCGCGGAGCATCGAGGATGAATTCGAGCACACCAGGACAGGCCGGCCGCAACGTGGTCGTCGTCGGCACGCAGTGGGGCGACGAAGGCAAGGGCAAGGTCGTCGACTGGTTGACGACGCACGCACGCGGCGTCGTCCGCTTCCAGGGCGGGCACAACGCCGGCCACACCCTGGTCATCAAGGGCGTGAAGACCGCGCTGCAGCTGGTGCCCTCGGGCATCATGCGCGAGGGGGTGGCGTGCTACATCGGCAACGGGGTCGTCGTCGATCCTCAGCACCTGCTGGGCGAGATCCAACGGCTCGAGGCGATCGGCGTCGAGGTCCGCTCGCGACTGCACATCAGCGAGTCCTGCCCGTTGATCCTGCCGTATCACGTCGAGCTCGACCGCGCCCGCGAGGCGCTCCGCGAGACCAGCGGTGCGGGCAAGATCGGCACGACCGGCAAGGGCATCGGTCCGGCCTACGAGGACAAGGTTGCCCGTCGTGCGCTGCGCGTGCAGGACCTGAAGCACCCGCATCGCTTCGCCGACAAGCTGCGCGGCGTCGTCGAACTGCACAACCTCGCGCTGAGTGGTTACCTCGGGGCTCAGCCCGTGGACTTCGAGGCCGTGCTGGGGCGGACGATGGAAGCGGCCGAACAACTGCGGCCGCTGCTGGCCGACGTCGGTTACGCGCTGCACCGCAGCCATCTGGCCGGAGACAACCTGCTCTTCGAAGGCGCGCAGGGCACGCTGCTGGACATCGACCACGGCACCTACCCCTACGTGACCTCGAGCAACTGCGTGGCCGGCAACGCGGCTGCGGGCTCGGGTGTCGGTCCGCAGATGCTCCACTACGTGCTGGGCATCACCAAGGCCTACACCACGCGCGTGGGCGGCGGGCCGTTCCCGACCGAGCTGCCGATCGACCAACCGGGCACCATCGGCCACCACCTGAGCACCGTGGGGCAGGAGCGCGGCGTGGTCACCGGCCGGGCGCGCCGTTGCGGCTGGCTCGACGCGGCGGCGCTGAAGCGCTCGATGATCATCAACGGCATCTCCGGCCTCTGTGTCACCAAGCTGGATGTGCTCGACGGCCTGCAGGAGGTCCTGGTGTGCACCGGGTACGAACTCGACGGCCGAGCCGTCGACATCCTGCCCCTGGATGCCGACGAGATTGCCCGCTGCCAGCCGGTGTACGAGCGCTTCGAGGGCTGGTCGACGAGCACGGCCGGCGTCACCGACTGGGACCGCCTGCCGTCCGCCGCGCGCCGCTATCTCGAGCGTGTGCAGCAACTCGTCGGGGTGCCGATCGACATGGTCTCCACCGGTCCTGACCGGGAGCACACGATCGTGCTGCGCCATCCCTTCCAGCGTTCGTGACGCCCCGGCGCCACGTTCCCCACCCCAACCCTCCGCTGCACGCACCGCCATGCTCACCGACGACGGCAAACACCTCTACGTGTCCTGGGACGAATACCACCTGCTGATCGAGCGCCTGGCGCTGAAGGTCGCGAACTCGGGCTGGGCCTTCGACCAGATCCTGTGCCTGGCACGCGGCGGCATGCGCCCGGGTGACGTGCTCTCGCGCGTGTTCGACAAGCCGCTGGCGATCATGTCGACCAGCTCGTACCGCGCCGAAGGCGGCACGATCCAGGGCCGCCTGGACATGGCCAAGTACATCACGATGCCCAAGGGCGAACTCGCCGGCCGCGTGCTCCTGGTCGACGACCTGGCGGACTCGGGCCTGACGCTGCGGGCGGTGGTCGACAGGATGCGGGCCATGCCGGCGATCGCCGAGCTGCGCTCGGCGGTCATCTGGGTCAAGGGTGTGTCGGCCTACACGCCCGACTACTACGTCGAGTCGCTGCCGACGAGCCCCTGGATCCACCAGCCCTTCGAGGAGTACGACAACCTCAGGCCCGAAGGGCTCGCCAAGAAGTTCGTGGTCTGAGGGGCCGGCCGGCGCGTGGCCGGCCGCGTGGCGGGACGGTCGATGGCGCGCACGACGTCGGCCGGCGTATCACCGCGGCGGCAGGCATCCCGCCGTCGACGCTCGGCGAGCGACCCCGAGGCGGGACTCTCCGGCCACCGCGTCCTGGCCACCGCGTCCTGGCGGGTCACCAAGTAAAAGGCCAGCCGGGACGGCTGGCCTTCATAATGAGTTGGTGCCCAGGAGAGGACTCGAACCTCCACGGAGTTACCCGCTAGTACCTGAAACTAGTGCGTCTACCAATTCCGCCACCTGGGCTTTCAGGAACCTTGAATTCTAGCAGCACTCCATTGAACCCGACAACAGCTTCGAAGACCCCAGCGCCTCCCTCCCTGCTCGGCGAGGTGCAGGGTCGCATCGAAGGGCATCGCGACGGCCATGGTTTCGTCGTGCGCGACGACGGCGAGCCCCCGGTCTATCTCGCGCCGCAGGAGATGCGCCACGTCCTGCATGGCGACACGGTGCGCGCGCGCATCCTGCGCGTGGACCGCAGGGGTCGCCCCGAAGGTCGCGTGCTCGACATCGTCGGCCGCCGCAACGCGCCGATCATCGGTCGACTGCTGCACGAAGGCGGAGCCTGGATCGTCGCGCCGGAGGACCGGCGCATCGGGCAGGACATCCTGGTCCCGAAGAACGCCACGGGCGCGGCGCAGCCAGGCCAGGTGGTCTGCGTCGAGCTGACCGAGCCGCCCTCGCTGCACACGCAGCCGGTGGGGCGCGTCGTCGAGGTGCTCGGCGACATCGACGACCCTGGCATGGAGATCGAGATCGCCGTGCGCAAGTTCGCGATCCCGCATCGCTTCTCGCCCGAGGCCCTCGCCCAGGCGGCCGCGCTGCCGGACAAGGTGCGCGCCACGGACCGCCGGCACCGCGTCGACCTCACCGACGTGCCGCTCGTCACGATCGACGGCGAGGATGCACGCGACTTCGACGACGCGGTCTACTGCGAGCCATTCGCTCGCGGCCGCGGCAAGACGGCCTTCGAGGGCTGGCGGTTGCTCGTCGCGATCGCCGACGTCAGCCACTACGTCAGGCCCGGCGAGGCGCTGGAGACGGATGCGTACGAGCGCGCGACCTCGGTGTACTTCCCGCGGCGCGTGATCCCGATGCTGCCGGAGAAGCTGTCCAACGGGTTGTGTTCGCTGAACCCTGGCGAGGACCGCCTGTGCATGGTCTGCGACATGATCATCGGCGCCGACGGGGCGATCGATGCCTATCAGTTCTACCCTGCGGTGATGCACTCCCACGCGCGGCTGACGTACACGGAAGTCGCCGCGATCCTCGCCAACACGCGCGGCCCCGAGGCCGTTCGCCGTGGCGACCTGGTGGAGCACCTCGTGCATCTGCACGGGGTCTACCGGGCGCTGCTCGGCCAGCGCGCGCGGCGCGGGGCGGTGGACTTCGAGACCACCGAGACGCAGATCGTCTGCGACGACGCCGGCCGGATCCTGCGCATCGTGCCGCGCCAGCGCAACGAGGCGCACCGGCTGATCGAAGAAGCCATGCTGGCGGCGAACGTCTGCGCGGCGGCATTCATCGAGGCCGGTGCCCACCCGTCGCTGTTCCGGGTGCACGAAGGACCGACGCCCGAGAAGCGGCTGGCACTGCAGAACTACCTGCGCGCGCTGGGCATCGGCCTGCAGCTCGGCGAGGAGCCTTCGCCCGGCGAACTGCAGGCCATCGCGCAGGCCACGCGCGACCGGCCGGACGCCGCGCAGATCCACCAGATGCTGCTTCGCTCGATGCAGCAGGCGATGTACACCCCGGTCAATGCGGGGCATTTCGGCCTTGCGTACGAGGCCTACACGCACTTCACCAGCCCGATCCGGCGCTACCCCGACCTGCTGGTCCACCGCGTCATCAAGGCCTTGCTCTCGAAGCGCAAGTATGCGTTCGAGCCCGCCGGCAAGACCGCGGAAGCACCGCTGCGCCGGGGCGGGCAGCGCCAGGCGCCCGCGCCACGCGTCGGCAGTCGCGACCTGAGCGCCTGGGAGGTCGCCGGGGCACACACGAGTGCCTGCGAGCGGCGTGCCGACGAGGCGTCACGCGACGTGGAGGCCTGGCTGAAGTGCCGCTTCATGCGCGAGCATCTCGGCGAGGAATTTGCCGGCACCGTGACGTCGGTCGCCGGCTTCGGGCTGTTCGTGACCCTCGACGAGCTGTTCGTCGAAGGGCTCGTGCACATCACCGAGCTCGGCGGCGATTACTATCGTTTCGACGAGGTCCGGCAGGAACTGCGCGGCGAGCGCAGCGGGATTCGCTTCGCGATCGGCAGCAAGCTGCGCGTGCAGGTCACCCGGGTGGACCTCGACGGTCGGCGCATCGACTTCCGCCTCGTGCGCGACGGGGAGGGGGAGCGCTTGCTGGCGCGAGGGCGCGCAGCGCGCGCAGCGGAAGACGACAGCGCATCGGCCGTGGCGCAACTCGGCGACGTCCTGGCGGCCGACCGTGCCGCCAAGAGCCAGGCTCGGCGGTCCGCGAAAGCCGGCCAGGGCGCCAAGGGCGGGCAGGCCGCTGCGGGCAAGGGACGCAGCGCGGCGGCGCCGCGCAGCACCACCCGACGCCGGCGACGTTGAGCATCAGGGCGCCGACGGGCTGGTTCGGCGGGCGCGGCGCATCGCATCGACGAGGTCTCGCGCCCGGGAGGCGTCGTCCGGGAAGCGGTCGGCCGCCTCGCCGTGCAGCCAGGCCGCGGCGGTCGCGCAGCGGCAGGCGAGGTCCCACACCGGCAGCGGGCCCGAGGGCGTGCCGCGGCAGGCCGCCCACAGGCCCCCGATCCAGCCGGCCAGCACGTCGCCCGTGCCGCCACTGGCCAGCGCCGCATTGCCGGTCGAGTTGAGCACCGGCAGTGTTCCGGGGGCGGCCACCACCGTTCCCGAGCCCTTCAGCACGACCACCGCGCGGAAGTGCCGCGCCAGCCCCTGCGCGGCCTCGAGGCGTGATGCTTGCACCTGCGCGGTGTTCTGTCCCAGCAGGCGCGCGGCTTCCAGCGGATGGGGCGTCAGCACCGTGGCCTGGCCGCGCGAGGCTCGGTCGGAGAGCAGGGTCTGAAGGCCCGGCTCTCGCGCCACGACGTTCAGCGCATCCGCATCGAGCACGAGCGCGCCGGCGTGCGCCAGCACCTGGGGCAGCGCGTCGGCGACGGCATCACCGCCGCCGCAGCCGCAGATCACCGTGCTCGCCGCGAGGCGGCGAGCATCCCACTCCCAGGCGGCATCGGCCCACAGCCACTCGGGGCGGCTCGTGTCGCCGGCGGGCTGCGACCGGTCGAGGAAGCTGACGATCGTGCGGCCCGCGCCGGCGGCCAGGGCGCCGTGCGCCGCCAGGCGGGCGGCACCGAGCATGCCTGCTGCGCCGCCGATGACCACCGCGTCGCCGTAGCTGCCCTTGTGCGTGTCGTGCGCGCGCAGCGGCGCGGCGCGATGCATGTCGTCAGGGCTGCTCAGGCGGGCGCACGGTCGCTCGGCGGGCAGGGCCTCGACCCCGAGGTCGTCGAACCAGATCTCGCCCGAGCGCGCCCGGCCGGTCGCCGTGAACAGGCCCGGCTTCAAGGTCAGCAGAGCCAGGCAGGCATCGGCCCGCACGACGCTGTCGCCCAGGGGCGCCCCCGTGTCCGCGGCAAGGCCGCTGGGCAGGTCGACCGCCAGGCACGGTGCCGGCGTCGCGGCCATGCGCTGGATCGCGTCGGCGAAGCTGCCTTCCGGCGCGCGGCCTGCACCAAGCCCGAGCAAGGCGTCGACCACCAGGTCCACGCCGGCATCCGGCCTGCCGGAGCCGATCGTGACTCCCGCTTGCCGGGCACGCACGAGCCCCTCGGCGGCGTCGTCGACGAGCTGCTGTGCATCCGCGAGCAAGGTGACCGCCACCGTGCGCCCCGCTGCGGCCAGGTGGGCGGCGGCGTGCAGGCCGTCGCCGCCGTTGCCGCCCGGTCCCGCGACGATCCAGATGCGACGCGCGTGCGGCCAGCGCGCCACGGCAAGCCGCGCGACGGCCAAGCCGGCACGGCGCATCAGGGTGCCGGGAGGAAGCGATTCTCGGGCCCGCTGCTCGATCGCGCGCGAGGTCGTGACGTCGTGCAATGGCCAAGCGCAGCACGCCGGCAGCACACGCTGCAGGCGATCACGCTGGACGGCCGCGGGCGAAACCGGGGTCGGCGGGGGTGCGGCCGGCGAGGGTGCGGCGGGCCGCGCGACGCGGCCGGCGGGGGAGGGCGGGCGCTTGGGCATGTCGTCGCCGATAGCTTGTCAGCGCAGGCGCCGGCTGTCGAGCCCTTCGATGTCGATCTCCGGCGTGCGGCCGGCGATCTGGTCGGCCAGGACCCGGGCGCTGCCGCAGGACAGCGCCCATCCGCTGCCGCCGTGGCCGAGGTTCAGCCACAGCCCGGGCGGCCCGGCAGGGCCGATGACCGGGGGGCCGTCGGGCAGCATCGGACGCGCGCCCTTCCAGTGCTGCACCTTGCCCAGGTCGGCTGCGCCCGGAAACCAGTCCTCGAGCACCTTGTACAGGGTGACCAACGGCGGGTCGCGCAGGAGGTGGGGGTCAACGCCCAGTTCGGCGATGCCCGCCACGCGGATGCGCTGCCCGAGCCGCGTGATCGAGACCTTGAAGCGCTCGTCCATCACACCCGAGACGGGCCCGGGATCCGGCTCGCCTTCGCGGTGGCGGATCGGCGCGGTCATCGAGTAGCCGTTGACGGCGGCCACCGGCAGGCGCAGGCCGACCCTTCCCGCGAGCCGCGGCGGCAGGATGCCGGTGCACAGGACGATCGCGTCGTGGCGTTCCTGCTGGATCGGCGCGGCCTCGTTGTCGGTGGGCTGCCAGTACAGCACGCCAGGCTGCCCGGCGCTGAGCCGCCTGACCTCGACGCCGAAGCGGAAGCGCGCGCCCCGCTGCTGGGCCTGCAGCTTGAGCACGTGAGCGAACTGGCGGCAGTTGCCGACGAGATCGTTCGGCAGCGCGAGTGCGGCGTGCAACGGTGCCTCGGCACTGATCGCCGGCTCGCGTGCGCGAGCGGCCGCCGGGTCGAGCAGCTCGTGGCGCACCCCGATGTCGTCGAGGACAGGAAGCCCGGCTCGCGCCCGCTCGAGTTCGCGTGCCGAGCGCAGCAGGACCAGGTAGCCGCGCTGCTGCTCGTACTCGAGCCCGTGCACGAGCGTGAGCGCATCCAGCCGCTCGCGGCTGTAGAGCGCGAGCCGCTGCATTCGGCGCCGATTGGCTCGATGCGTCTTGGCACGGCATGCCCAGAGATAGCGCCACAGCCAGCCGGGCATCGTCAGCACGCCGCCGCCGAAGCGTACCGCGCTGTGGCTGGCGAACAGCCCCGCGGCCACCTTCAGCGGCATCCACGGGGCCGCCCACGGGCTCACGTAGCCCGGTGCGACGACACCCGCATTGGCGAAGCTGGCCTCCGACGCGACGGCCTGGAGCCGCTCGAGCACGGTCACCTCGTGCCCGTCGGAAGCCAGCTCGTAGGCCGTGGTGACGCCGACGATGCCGGCGCCGATGACAGCGATGCGCAACCCCACCCTCCTGGCCTGCGGAACCCGGCGCAGCCACCCGCGGCCCTGCCGTGCGAGCCTGCCAGAGGCCCCGGCCGTCCGCGACGGCCATGCTAAACTCTCGCGGTTTGTCGTACCGTCGGCCGACCTTGATCATCCGGGCTACCCGGTCGCAGCTTCCTGCGACCGGACCCCGACTGCAAAGGCTGTCGTGGGCGACGAACCCGCGGGCGAACCGCTGCGGGCTGCGCGACTCCATCGCGAGGCACGACGGCCGCCCAGACGCGAACCCGGCGACCGAACGGTGTCGCATCCCGACGTGGCGTCCGTGCCGGACGTCGCGGCGAAGGTGCGATTCACGCCGGGATTCTAGAACCAACCTTCGGAGCTTCGATGTCCGTCTCCATGCGTGAAATGCTGGAAGCCGGTGTCCATTTCGGACACCAGACCCGCTTCTGGAACCCCAAGATGGCCCCCTTCATCTATGGCCATCGCAACAAGATCCACATCATCAACCTCGAGAAGACGCTGCCGCTGTTCAGCGACGCGATGAGGTTCACCCGCCAGCTGGCCGCGCGTCGCGGCACCATCCTGATGGTCGGCACGAAGCGGCAGGCCCGCGAGGTGATCGCGCAGGAGGCCGCGCGTGCCGGGATGCCGTTCGTCGACCAGCGCTGGCTTGGCGGCATGCTGACCAACTTCAAGACCGTCAAGGGGTCCCTGAAGAAGCTCAAGGAGATGCAGGCCACGCGAGATGCCGGCACCGAGGGCATGATCAAGAAGGAGGCGCTGATGTTCGAGCGCGAGCTGGGCAAGCTCGAGAAGGACATCGGCGGCATCCAGGACATGAACGCGCTGCCCGACGCGATGTTCGTGATCGACGTCGGCTACCACAAGATCGCGGTCGCCGAGGCCAACAAGCTGGGCATTCCGGTGATCGGCGTCGTGGACACCAACCACTCGCCCGACGGCGTGCAGTACGTGATCCCGGGCAACGATGACTCGGCCAAAGCCGTCGCGCTGTACGCCCGTGCGATGGCCGACGCGGTGCTCGAGGGCAGGGCCAACGCGACCTCCGAGGTCGTGGCCGCGGCCGGCGAGGGCGACGAGTTCGTCGAGGTCCAGGAAGGCGCCTGATCTCGCCCGGGACCGGGTTCCCCGGCGTCCGCATCCCGCGGGCGGTGCGCGCCTGACGATCGTCGCGCTGCCGCCCGCTTCCCGTATTCCCCAAGGAGATGTCGAAGATGACGGCAATCACCGCAAGCATGGTGGCCGAGCTGCGCGGCAAGACCGACGCGCCGATGATGGAGTGCAAGAAGGCGCTGACCGAGGCCGGCGGCGACATGGCGCGCGCCGAGGAGATCCTGCGCGTCAAGCTGGGCAACAAGGCGAGCAAGGCAGCCGCACGCGTGGCCGCCGAGGGCGTGGTCGCGGCCTCGGTCGATGGCACCACCGGCGCGCTGCTCGAGATCAACTGCGAGACCGACTTCGTCTCGAAGAACGAGTCCTTCCTCGCGTTCGCGAAGGCCTGCGCGGGGCTGGTGGCGGCGGGTGATCCGGCCGACGCGGCGGCGCTGGCGGCGATGCCCCTGTCGCAGGACGGGTTCGGCCCGACGGTCGAGGACGTGCGCAAGGGGCTGGTCGGCAAGATCGGCGAGAACATGACGATCCGCCGCTTCCGGCGCTATGCCGGCGGCGGGCGGCTCGCCCACTACCTGCACGGCACGCGCATCGGCGTGATCGTCGAGTTCGACGGCAGCGACACCGCGGCGAAGGACACCGCGATGCACATCGCGGCGATGAAGCCCGTCGCGTTGTCCTCGGCCGAGGTGCCGTCCGAGATGGTCGAGAAGGAGCGACGGATCGCGGCCGAGAAGGCGGCGGAGTCGGGCAAGCCGGCGGAGATCGTCGCGAAGATGGTCGACGGCGCGGTGCAGAAGTACCTCAAGGAGGTCTCCCTGCTGAACCAGCCCTTCGTCAAGGACCCGAGCGGCAAGCAGACGGTCGAGCAGATGCTCAAGGCCGCGGCCACGACGGTCAAGGGCTTCACGCTGTACGTCGTCGGTGAAGGCATCGAGAAGAAGGTCGACGACTTCGCCGCGGAGGTGGCCGCGCAGGTGGCTGCGGCCAAGGGGGCGTAACCAGACGTGACGGGCCGGGCGCGTTGCCGCCCCGCCTTACACTTCGTCCTTCGCGTCCATGCCGGTCGACGGCCGTCGTTCCATGCCTGCCTATTCGCGCATCCTCCTGAAGCTGTCCGGTGAAGCCCTGATGGGGGACGATGCCTACGGCATCAACCGCGGCACGATCGTGCGGATCGTCCAGGAAGTGCGCGAGGTGACCGACCTGGGCTGCGAGGTTGCCGTCGTGATCGGTGGCGGCAACATCTTCCGCGGCGTGGCCGGCGGATCGGTGGGCATGGATCGCGCCACTGCCGACTACATGGGCATGCTGGCGACGGTCATGAACGCGCTGGCCCTGGGCGACACGATGCGCCAGGAGGGGATGACGGCGCGGGTCATGTCGGCGATCGCCATCGAGCAGGTCGTCGAGCCGTACGTGCGGCCGAAGGCGCTGCAGTACCTGGAGGAGGGCAAGGTGGTGGTGTTCGCCGCCGGCACCGGGAACCCCTTCTTCACGACCGACACGGCGGCGGCGCTGCGCGGTGCGGAGATCGGGGCGCAGATCGTCCTGAAGGCGACCAAGGTCGACGGCGTCTACACCGCAGACCCGAAGAAGCATCCCGACGCGAAGCGCTACGCCTCGATCACGTTCGACGAGGCCATCGCGCGGAACCTGCAGGTCATGGACGCGACGGCCTTCGCGCTGTGCCGCGACCAGCGCCTGCCGATCAAGGTGTTCTCGATCTTCAAGCCCGGCGCCATCAAGCGTGTCGTGCTCGGCGAGGACGAGGGCACCTTGGTCCATGTCTGAACGCCGCAGCGCAGGCGCGGCATTGTCCCGGGCGGACTCCCAGCGACGACGACCTTCCCCATGAGCACATCCGACATCCGCAAGACGGCCGAGACGAAGATGGGCAAGTCCATCGAGGCCTTCAAGGGCGAACTGCACAAGATCCGCACCGGGCGCGCCCACCCGGGCATCCTCGACCAGGTCCACGTCGACTACTACGGGTCGATGGTGCCGATCAGCCAGGTCGCCAACGTCACGCTGCTCGACGCGAGGACGATCAGCGTGCAGCCCTGGGAGAAGGGCATGGGTGCGAAGATCGAGAAGGCGATCCGCGAGTCCGACCTGGGGTTGAACCCCGCGGCCCAGGGTGACCTGCTGCGCGTCCCGATGCCCCCGCTCACCGAGGAGCGGCGCCGCGAGCTGACCAAGGTCGTTCGTCACGCGGGCGAGGAGTGCAAGATCGCGGTGCGCAACCTGCGCCGCGAGGCCAACGAGCACCTGAAGAAGCTGCTCAAGGACAAGGCGGTCTCGGAGGACGACGAGCGCCGCGCGCAGGATGACGTCCAGCGGCTGACCGACCGCGTGATCGCCGAGGTGGACCGCCTCGTGCACGCGAAGGAAGCCGAGATCATGGCGGTCTGACACCGGCCCGCGCCCGAATCCGCCATGTCCGCTCTTGTGCAATCCGAGCCGGCGACTGCCGTGGCCGGGCCCTCCTCCGACGTGCCGCGGCACGTGGCCATCGTGATGGACGGCAACGGCCGGTGGGCCAAGCGGCGCTTCATGCCGCGCTTCTTCGGGCACAAGGCGGGCGTCGACACGCTCGTGCGAGCGATCGACCTGTTCGCCGAGCGCGGCGTGCGCTACCTGACGGTCTTCGCCTTCTCCTCGGAGAACTGGAAGCGTCCCGAGGACGAGGTGTCGGGGCTGATGGGCCTGGTGCTCGTTGCCGTGTCGAAGTACCTGACGAAGATGGCCGCCGACGGCGTTCGGTTCCGCATCATCGGCGACCGTGACTCGGTCGCGCCCAAGCTCCGCGAGGCCTGGGACCGGGCCGAGCGCATGACGGCCGACAACTCGCGCATCACCGTCTCGGTGGCCTTCAACTACGGCGGCCGCTGGGACATGGTCCAGGCCTGCCGTCGCGCCATCGCCGACGGCCTGAGGCCCGAGCAGGTCACCGAGGAGACGCTCGGGCGCTACACCTCGCTGTCCTTCGCGCCGGACCTGGACCTGTTCATCCGCACCGGCGGGGAGCTGCGCATCAGCAATTTCCTGCTGTGGCAGGTGGCCTACGCCGAGATGTTCTTCACCGACTGTCTGTGGCCCGATTTCGGGGCGCAGGAGATCGACGAGGCGCTGAAGTCCTTTGCCCGGCGCGACCGTCGATTCGGCGGCGTTCGCGAGGCTGCCGTCGCCGCAGGTGGCTGACGCGATGCTGGGCCAGCGCATCGTCACGGCCGTCGTGCTGCTGGCGCTGCTCGTCCCTGCGCTCGTTGCCGACCCAGCCTGGCCTTTTCTCGGCCTGACGCTCGCGCTGGTTGGCGCGGCGGCGTGGGAGTGGGGGCGGCTCAACGCTTGCCGACAGGGCATGTCGCTCGCGCTGGCGGCCGCGCTGGTCGCGGCCTGCGGGCTGGCCTGGAGCGCCGGCTGGGTCGACGCGGCGCCGGCGTCGGTGTGGTGGCTCGCCAGCGGGCTGTGGGTCGTCGGCGGGGTGCTGGCGCTGCGCGGCGGTCCGGCTGCCTGGCCGGGCCTGCCGTCGGCCCTGCGCGTCGTGCTCGGCCTGATCGCGCTCGGCTCGGCTTGGCTGGCTCTGGCGGCCTCGCGCGCCGTCGGGCTCGGCTTCATCCTCTCGGTGCTGTGCGTGGTCTGGGTTTCCGACATCGCCGCCTATGCGGGCGGTCGTGCGTTCGGCCGGCACAAGCTCGCGCCGTCGATCAGTCCCGGCAAGAGCTGGGAAGGCGTCGCGGCAGGGCTGCTCGGCGTGGCTCTGCTCGCGATAGCCTGGCTGGCCTGGGAACGGGCAGCCCCCGGGCGTGGTCCGAGCCTGTTCTCGGCGATCGCCGGTTCGGCCGGATGGCTGGCTGGCGCGCTGCTGCTGGCCGGCATCACCGGGATGGGCGTCGTGGGTGACCTGGTCGAGTCGATGGCCAAGCGAGCCGCCGGCGTGAAGGATTCGAGCCGGCTGCTGCCGGGGCACGGCGGCGTGCTCGATCGCATCGACGCACTGCTGCCGGTGCTGCCGATCGCGATGGTCTCGAGCCGCTGGGGGCAAGGATGAGTGCCAGCGGGGCTCGCCAGCGGGTGGCCATCCTCGGGTCGACCGGTTCGATCGGCGTCAACACACTGGACGTCATCGCCCGTCATCCCGAGCAGTTCGAGGTTGCCGCGCTCAGCGCCTTCCGTCGCATCGACGAGCTCGCCGCCCAGTGCCTCGCGTTCCGGCCCCGGTTCGTCGTGGTGCCTGCAGCCGAGCAGGCCGGGCGGCTGCGCGACCTGCTCGGACCGGGCGCGACCACCGAAGTCCTGCACGGCGAGCGCGCGCTCGAGGACGTTGCCGCGCACCCCGATGTCGACAGCGTGATGGCGGCCATCGTCGGTGCCGCGGGCCTGCGGCCCTGCATGGCCGCAGCCCGCGCGGGCAAGCGCCTGCTGCTGGCCAACAAGGAGGCGCTGGTCGTCGGCGGAGCCCTGTTCATGGGCGCCGTGCGCGAGTCGTCGGCGCCCTTGCTGCCGATCGACAGCGAGCACTCGGCGATCTTCCAGTGCCTGCCGCTGGACCGGCAGGAGTGGCCGGCGATGATCGACCACATCGTCCTGACGGCGTCGGGCGGCCCGTTCCGCGCGCGCGACCCGGCGACCCTCGGTGACGTGACGCCCGACCAGGCCTGCGCCCATCCCAACTGGGTGATGGGTCGCAAGATCTCGGTGGATTCGGCGACGATGATGAACAAGGCGCTGGAGGTCATCGAGGCGCGCTGGCTGTTCGACCT
>ERZ761602.1903-NODE-1903-length-35457-cov-16.420993_pt1 | contig 35457 bp, 28 predicted proteins | sample MGYA00512165_ERZ761602 | MGnify/ENA primary metagenome ERZ761602 (study PRJEB28899, sample SAMN02445085) | bioreactor sludge metagenome | biome: EBPR sludge; isolation source: Thorneside wastewater treatment plant | place: Australia: Brisbane, Thorneside...
GCCTTGGTTCTCTAATTTTCCTTCTGAGCTGTCTCAGAATCGTTGACACATTCCGTTTCGGTTTCGGTTTCGGTTTCGGTTTCGGTTTCGGTTCCGGTCAGGGCGTGAACGTCTCGTGGGTGTCGACGGCGCCCAGGCCCTGGGTGGTTGCGCCGCCCGGGACGTAGAGGATGTTGTTCCAGACGGCGGCCTGCATGCCGTGGCGGGGCGTGCGCATGGGCTCGAGGGTCTCCCAGGAGTTGGTCGCGGGGGTGTAGGCCTCGTTCTGCGGGAACACGCCGCTCGGCGCGTCGGGGTTGCCCTCGCCGCCGACGACGTAGAGCGTTCCATCGATCACGCCGCAGGCGGTGCCGCCGCGCGCGGTCGGCATCGGCGCGCGCGTGGTCCAGCCGGCGCCGGGCGTCAGCTCGTGCAGGGTGTTCGTCGTCGAGCCGATCGTCGCCATGCGGCCGCCGGCGACGTAGAGCTTGTCGCCGATCACCGCGCCGCAGCCGTGGTCGCGCTGCGACGGGAGGTCGGCGACGGTGTCATCCCAGGTGTCGCCCACCGGATCGTAGGAGGAGACGTCGGCGACGGCGGCGTTGTTGCGGAAGCCGCCGGCCACGTAGATGCGCCCGCCGATCACGCCGACGATCGAGGCGCCGCGCTGCGTGCCCGCCGGCATCGACGCGCGCGCGACCCAGCCGGTGTCGACGCCGGGGGTGTGGCGCCAGACGTTGCCGATCGCGTTGAAGCCGGTCGCCAGCGCGCCCACGACGTAGATGCTGTCGCCGACGACCGCCGCGTTCGCGTGATGGACGCGCATCGGAAGATCGGGGCCCGCCGACCAGGTGCTCGTCGCGGTGTCGAAGACCCACACCTCGTCGCTGTAGTCGGTGAACGAGGTGAGCCCGCCCAGCATCCAGATCTTGCCGGCGAGCGCGACGGCCGCCGTCTCCTGGATGACGCCGCCCGGCGTCGCCGTCGACGCGGCCCACTTGCTGGCGCCGCCGTCGCCGCCGCCGTTGCCGTCGCCGCCGCTGTTGCCGTCGGCGTCCCCGCCGTCGTCGCCGCCGCCGCAGGCAGCCACCAGGACGAGGGCGAGACGTGCGGTTCGGGTCGACATGCGCGGCAGCGTAACGCAACCGTCACGCGTGGCGGTGTAAACTCGGCTGGTGGCGGACAAGGCGCTGGTGCTCGTCGATCTGCAGTACGACTTCTGTCCGGGCGGCGCGCTGGCGGTCGCCCGCGGGGACGAGACGATCGCGGTGGCCAACCGCGTCGCGCGTCACTTCGACCTCGTGGTCGCGACCCAGGACTGGCACCCGGCCGATCACGGCGGCTTCGCCGCGAGCCACGAGGGCGCGGAGCCGTACCAGGTGATCGAGCTCCACGGGCTGAAGCAGGTGCTGTGGCCCGTGCACTGCGTGCAGGGCACGCGCGGCGCCGCGCTCCACGACGACCTCACCGCGAGGATCGCGAAGGTGTTCCAGAAGGGCACCGATCCGACGGTCGACAGCTACAGCGGCTTCTGGGACAACGGCAAGCGCAAGGCGACCGGCATGGCCTCGTGGCTGCGCGACCAGGGCGTGCGCTCGGTCTACGTGCTCGGGCTCGCGACCGACTACTGCGTGAAGTTCACGGCGCTCGACGCATGTGCCGAGGGCTTCGCCACGTATCTCATCGAGGACGGGTGCCGGGGCGTCGAGCTGAAGCCCGGCGACAGCGATCGCGCGGTCGAGGAGATGCGCGCCTCGGGCGTCGTCGTCCTCGAAAGCAACCAGATCTCCTGAGGTTTCGGGCGACGTTCTTTTTCGCGATCGCTCGTTAACGGTCCGCGCGCGGGCACGTCCTTCTGCCAACCACGGAGAAGAACATGCCCCACCAGCGCAAGATCCTGACTGTCGTCCTCCTCTCGGCCGGCTGCGGCGCGTCGTCGTCGCGCACGCCGGCACCCGCTCCCGCCGTCACCCGCGTGCCGGTGCTCGATGTCGCCGCCGCGCCGCAGCCCGCGGCCGCCGAGCCGGTCTCGGCGATCACGCTCGTGTCGACGCCCAGCCCGGCGTCCGCGCCCGCGACGCCGCCGGCCATCAGGCCCGATGACGAGCAGACCGAGGCGCTGCTCCGCCTGCGCTCCGAGCTCTACCGCGCGAGCGCGCAGGACCTGGCCGCGCACCACGCGAAGTTCCGCGCGCTGTGCGACGAGCACGGCTACCCGGTCGTCGGCAACGTCGCCAGCAAGAGCATGCGTCACGACGTCACCGGCTACTGCGCGGACGTGCGGACGCAGCTCGTGTTGCGCACGCCGAGCGACGCCTGATCATGCAGGCGTTCGAGCTCACCGCGATCGGCGGCCCGTGGGGCCGGCGCCTGGCGCCGCGCCGCGCGTGGATCGACGAGCTGCCATGGGACGAGGCGCTGCCCCCGTGCGTCGACGCGCGCCAGGTCTGGACCGCGACCGCGTTCTCCGAGTACGCGTCGGCCGCGGCCTTCGCCGAGATCGCCGCGGCGCTCCTCGCCGCCGGCGCGCCGATCGATCTGGTCGCCGCCGCCGGTGACTTCGTCGTCGACGAGATCGTCCACACCGAGCTCGCGGCGCGCGTCGCCGCCCGGCTCGGCGGCGCGGTGACGCTCGAGGTCGATCTCGCCCGGCTGGTGCGGCCGCCGGTCGCCGCCGATCCGCTGCTCGCCGCCGCCGAGCTCGTGGTGCGCACGTCGTGCGTCGGCGAGGCGCTCACCGTGCCGATCCTCAAGCTGTCGCGGCGCCTGGCCGGCAGCGCGCTCGTCGACGCGGCGATCGCCACGATCGTCGCCGACGAGTCGCACCACGCGCAGCTCGGCTGGTGGTTCCTCGACTGGGCGGCCGACCGCCTCGACGACGACGCACGCGCGCACCTCGGCGCCGTCGCCGGCGGCGCGATCCGCGCCTTCGCGCCCATGCTGGGCGAGGGCGGACGCGCGTGCGCGCCCAGCCACCTCGGCACGCTCGGCTGCGCCGACTACGACCCCGCGTTCGCCGCCGCCGCCGAGCGCGCGGTGGCGCGGCCGCTCGCGGCGCGCGGCATCGTCGTCCCCGCCGCCGATCTCGCCGCGGTCGGTGTGCCGCCTCCCGGAGCCTAGTATGGTCATGCGGTGGAGATGCGCGACGCCACCGTCGCCGAGCTGGTGACCGCCGTGCAGGGCGGAAGCCGACCGGCGTTCGCCGGGCTCTACGAGCGGTTCCACCGCGTCGTGCACGCGATCGTGCTCGCGCGCGTGCACGCCGGCGACGCACCCGACGTCGTGCAGGACGTCTTCGCCGACGTCTGGTCCCGGCTCCCCGACCTGCGCGAGCCCGCCGCCTTCCCGGGCTGGATCGTCACCATGGCCCGCAACCGCGCCATCGATCACGCACGCCGCCGCCGCCCGGTGAGCGACGACACCGCCGATCTCGCCGTGTCGCCGCCGCCGGCCGCCGAGGCCGCCGCCGCGCTGCGCGCGATCCGGACCCTGCCCGAGACCTATCGCGAGACGCTCATCATGCGCCTCGTCGAGGGCCTCTCCGGTCCCGAGATCGCCCTTCGGACCGGGATGACGCCCGAGTCGGTGCGGGTACACTTGCACCGAGGCATCAAGCTCCTCCGCGAGAAGCTCGGAGGATCGCCATGAGCGACGACTATCTGTGGGACAAGTCCGGTGACGATCCGGAGGTCGAGCGCCTCGAGCAGCTCCTCGGCGGCTACGCCCACGACGCGCCGATGCGCGAGCCGCCGCCGCGCCGCCGCCGCCGCGCCACCGTCCTCGTGGTGTCAGCCACCGTGCTCGCGGCCGCCGCGGTCCTCGCCATCCTCTGGTGGCGCGGGCGTGCCCCGGCGGCGTCGCCGCCGCGCCAGCTGGCGGCCGCCGGCTTCCCCTACGAGCTCTCCGCCGACGACGGCCTGTGCGGCGGCCCCGGCGCGCTGGTCTGCGAGGGCGGAACCCTCGGGGTCGGCGAGTGGCTCGAGACCGCGGCGGGCGCCAGGGCCGACGTCAAGGTCGCCGACATCGGGGACCTGACGCTCCGGCCCGGATCGCGGCTGCGCCTCGTCGCCACCGGGCCGGCCGAGCATCGCCTCGAGCTCGAGCGAGGTCGCCTCAGCGCGCGCGTGACGGCGCCGCCGCGGCTGTTCGTCATCGACACGCCGGTGGTGAGCACGGTCGACCTCGGCTGCGCCTATGACATGGAGGTCGACGCGGCCGGCCGCACGCACGTCCGCGTCACCTCGGGCTCGGTGTCGCTCGAGGGCAACGGCCACGCGGCGTGGGTCCCGTGGGGCCACGAGGCGACGGCCGATCGCGCCCGGGGGCCCAGCACCCCCGTCCGCAGCGACGCTCCTGCCGCGTTCCGCGACGCGGTCGCCCGCTTCGACGCCGGCGGCGGCGGCGGCGCCTGGAGCGTGTCCCCGCTCGCCACGATCGTCGACGAGGCCACCCCCGCCGACGCCGTGACCCTGTGGAATCTCCTCTCCCGCACCGAGGGCGCCGATCGCGCCGCGGTGTTCGCGCGTCTCGACGAGGTAGCGATCCGACCCGAGTGGGTGATAGAGGAAGACGTGCTCTCCCTCCAGCCCGATGCACTCGAGCGGTGGCGCGAGAGCCTCGAAGGGACCTGGTTCCTTGACCCGTAAGAAGAAGCGCCGGCGATCGCGACGGGCACCACGTCGATCTTCGGGATTGATCCCCGCCGCCACGCGTTTACCCTCCGCAGGTTCGCACGTGCACGCCGCTCGTCACCCGGAATGGACCATCGCGCCGGCGCTCGGCTGGTGCGCGCTCGCCTTCGCCGCGGTCCTGCTCGTGCGCGACGGCTCGCTCGACGCGATCACGCAGCTCCTCACGCGCGCGCCGGCGCGGCCCGCGTCCGCAGGCCCGACCTTCGCCGGCGCCGAGCCGCACGGCGCCGGCGACGTCGCGCCCGCGCTGCCACCGCGCCCCGATCTCGCGCCGGCGCCGCGCGTGGCCGGCGGAGGCACCGGCGGCGCCCCGCCCGAGAGCACGCCGGGCAAGACCATCGAGGACGTGTGCGTCGAGCCGCTCGGTGCCACGGCGGGTTGCAAGCGGTGGGCGATGGATGGCTTCTACGCCGCGCTCGGCCAGGCCGAGGCCGGCACGAGCCCGCGTCCGGCGCGCGTCTCCTTCTACGGCGACTCGGTGTCGGCGACCGACGCCTTGCCCGGCCGCCTGCGCGCGCGGCTCCAGGACGTCTTCGGCGACGGCGGGCCCGGCTTCGTCCACGCCGTCCAGCCGCACAAGTTCAACCGCTCGGAGGCGGTCGACCGCCGCTCGTCGGGCTCGTGGCGGTCGTGGAACATCGCGCTGGTCAACGTCGCGGACCATCTCTACGGCGTCGGCAACGCCACCGCCGAGGGCTCCGGCTCGATCCGCGTCGCGCCGCGGACGCCGTCGGGCAAGATCTCGCGCGTCGACCTCTACTACCTGGCGCAGCCGGGCGGCGGCACGGCGGAGATGAAGGTGGGAGAGGCGACCGCGACGGTCGACACCGCGGCGCCGGCCAAGACCGCGCGCTTCCAGTCGGTCACCGTGCCCGACGGCGCGCACCAGCTCGAGGTCGCCGCCCGCGGCAAGGTCCGGCTCTTCGGCATGGCGCTCGAGCGCGACGCCGGTATCGTCGTCGACAACATGGCGCTGGTCTCGTGCACGGCCAAGACCATGCTCGTGAACCTCGCCGACCACTGGAAGAACCAGCTCGCCCACCGCGAGGCGGACCTCGTCGTCATCATGCTCGGGACCAACGAGGCGCAGTGGCTCGCCGGCGCGAGCGCGATGGCCGAGTACGAGCAGACGTGGACCAAGCTGCTCGCACCCGTCCGCGCCGCCCGACCTCAGGCCTCATGTCTGGTGATGTCGCCGCTCGATCAGGCCGAGCGCAAGGACGACAAGCTCGTGTCGCGGCGCGGCGTGCCCAAGATGGTGACCGCACAGCGGAAAGCCGCGCATGCCGCCGGGTGCGCGTACTGGGACACGTTCACCTGGATGGGTGGCGCCGGCAGCTCCATCGCGTGGAACAAGAAGGGCCTGCTCGGCAGCGACTTCCAGCACATGTCCCGGAAGGGCACGGCCAAGGTCGCCGACGGACTGGCGGACGCGCTCTTCACCGGTTACAAGGCCTATAAGGGCCGTTGACGAGAGCGCTCGCACCCACGTTACTCGGACTGGCGCTGGCCGCCACGGCAGCGCCGGGATGCACCGGCTCGCCGCCGATCGAGGTGCACCCGAAGACGCCCGCGACGATCGAGCCGGCGGTCACGACGGCGACGACCGCGGACGGGGGCGTCGGCGGGGGCGACGAGGTGGCGACGGCCGCCGACCCGCCGCCTGCGCCGCCGCCCGCCCTGACCGTGCCCGCGGGCGCCCTCGATCCGCTGTTCGCGGCGCTCGCCCTCGCCGAGCGTGGTGATCCCGCGGGCCGCGCGGCGGTCGTCGTGTTCGGCGACTCGCACACGGCCGGTGATCACATGACCGGCACGTTGCGCCGCGAGCTCGGCGGTCGCTTCGGCGACGCTGGCCGCGGCTTCGTGCTCGCCGGCCGCCCGCCGATCCGCCACTACTACCAGCGCGACGTCCGCTACGGCTCCGACGGCAAGTGGCAGGCGGAGCTCGGCGGCAAGCGCGACGCCGAGGGCCCGTTCGGGCTCGCCGGCGTGCGGGCGCACGCGGTCAAGAAGGACGCCACGGCGTGGGTCGAGAGCTGCGACCAGTGCGGCAGCGACCGGGTCGGGCGCTTCGACGTCTACTACCTGCGCCGCAAGGACTCGGGCGCGCTCGCCTATCGCCTCGACGACGGGCCGTGGCAGAAGCTCACGACCCGGCTCGAGGCGACGGCGATGGAGGAGCGCGCCGCCGCCGTGCTCTCCGTGCCGACGACCGGTGAGCGCCACCGGCTGTCGCTGCGGCCGGCGGGCGGCGGCTCGATCGACCTGTTCGGCGTCGCCCTCGAGCGCGGGACGCCGGGCGTCGTCGTCGACGCGCTCGGCGTGGTCGGCCGCCGGCTCGGCCACCTGCGCAGCTGGGACTGGGACGTGATCGGCCCGCAGCTCGCCGCGCGCGCCCCGGCGCTGGTCGTCCTCCAGTACGGCACCAACGAGGCCGACGATCCCACGCTCGATCTGGTCGCGCTCGCGCGCAACCACGACGAGGTGATCGCGCAGGTCCGCCAGCACGTGCCCGGCGCCGCGATCCTCGTCCTGGGCCCGCCCGACATGGCCAAGCGCGCGGGCGGCAAGGCGTGCGACAAGCTGCCGCCGCCGCCGCCGGTCGATGAATTCGGAGATGGCGGCATGCCGCTCGAGTGTCAGTGGCGCACGCCGCCGCTGCTGCTCCAGGTGATCGAGGTGCAGCGCGAGGCCGCGGCGCGCCACGGGGTCGCGTTCTTCGATAGCCTGGCCGCGATGGGAGGCGCCGAGCAGATGGATGTTTTCTTCCGCATGGAACCGCCGCTGGCGTATTCCGACCACGTGCACTTCACGCAGCCCGGTTACGACCTCTGGGGCAAGCGCCTCCTCGAATCGCTCCTCGCCGAGTACGAGGCGTGGAAGATCCGGAACAGCCCGCCCGCGTCCGTCGTTGGTCCCTAGGGCCTGATGCTCTTCACGAGCCCTCACTACCCGCTGTTCCTCGCAGCGGTGTTCCTCCTGTACGGCCTCTCGCGTAGCGGCGGGTGGCCGGGCGTGGCCGCGCGGCTCGCGCTGATGACGTTGCTCGGCGACGTCGTCTTCCTCCTGCTCACGCACGACGTCGCGTCGCTCTGGGATCCCCTCGGCGCGCTCGCCTTCGGCTTCCTGCCCGACGCGGCGCTGCCCGCGTGGTGGCAGCTGCCGATCGGCGCGGCGGTGCTGGCCGGCGGCGTCTACGCGGGCGTGCGCGGCGGGACGTGGATCGACGGCGCGCGCGGGCAGCGTGTGCTCGCGGCGGCGACGATGGGGACGGTCGTCGTGCTCGGCGTCGTGGTCGGCGCGCTGTGGTGGGCCGACGCGCTCGCGCCGCTCACCCGCGTCCTGGCGCGCGGCGGGCACCTCGCGTGGCTCCTGGGCCTCGGCACCGCGCTCGGCGCCGCCTCGACCGAGCGCGGCCGCGCGCTGGGGCGCGTGCTGGTCCTGCTCCTCGTCAGCTGCGTCTTCTATCACGCGTGGGCGGTCGACCAGCGCGGCGCGTACAAGTACCTGCTCGCGCTCATCGTCTTCACGATCGTCCTCGACTACTACCTCGCGCTCGCGATCGAGGCGGCCACCTCGCAGGCGCGGCGCAAGCTGCTCCTCGTCGTCAGCCTGGTGTCGAACCTCGGCATCCTCGCCGTGTTCAAGTACGCCGACTTCTTCGCGCGCGACGTCCTGCAGCTGCCGATCGAGCCGCTCGACCTGATCCTGCCGGCGGGCATCTCGTTCCACACCTTCCAGTCGCTCTCGTACACGATCGACGTCTACAAGGGGCAGATCAAGGCGACGCGCTCGATGACCCAGCTGGCGACGTACGTGCTGTTCTTCCCGCAGCTCGTCGCCGGTCCGATCGTGCGCGCCGCGGATCTCCTGCCGCAGATCGAGCGGCTGCCGCCGTTCGACCACGCGCGCGCGGCCGATGGCCTCTATCGCATCGTCATCGGCCTGTTCAAGAAGATCGCGATCGCTGACTTCCTGGCCACCGCGCTCGCCGATCGGGTGTTCGAGGACCCGGCGCTGTACTCGTCGGCCGAGGTCGCGCTCGGCGTCTACGCCTACGCCTTCCAGATCTACCTCGACTTCTCGGCGTACTCCGACATCGCGATCGGCTCGGCGCAGCTCCTCGGCTTCACCTTGCCCGAGAACTTCCGCACCCCGTATCGCTCGGCGAGCCTGCAGGAGTTCTGGCGGCGCTGGCACATCTCGCTGTCGACCTGGCTGCGCGACTACCTCTATGTCCCGCTCGGCGGCAACCGCGGCGGCAGCTTCGCCACGTACCGGAACCTCATCCTCACGATGCTGCTCGGCGGGTTGTGGCACGGCGCGAGCTGGACGTTCATCGTGTGGGGGCTCCTGCACGGCGGCGGGCTCGCGGTCACGCGCGCGTACCAGCGTCGCGTCGAGGCCGGCGGTGGGGCGGCGCGGATGCTCGCCACGTGCGCCGTCGTGTTCGCGCTCGGCGTGACGGTGCACCTGGCGGCGCGCGAGGCGGCGCTGTGGGAGACGGTGTGGATCGATCTGGCGCTCGCCTGGGCGTACACCGTCCCGCTGTGGGCGGCGGCGACGGCGTGGCTCGCCGGCGCCGAGGCGCCGCCGGTGACCGGGCGGCCGATGCCGCAGGCGACGCTGGTCGCGCGCGTGCTCGGCGCCGTGGCGGTGCTCGGCCTGTTCTGGGCGATGCAGGAAGGGAAGTCGCACCTGTGGCTGCCGTTGTGTGGTGGGGCCGCCGGGCTCGCCTGGCTCGCGGACGCGGCGTCGGTCGGGCCGGACCAGGCGTCGCGCGCGCGCTGGACGGCGTGGGCGCTCCGCCGGGCGCTCGCCGTGGTGCTCACGTTCCACTACGTCTGCCTGGCGTGGATCTTCTTCCGCGCCCAGAGCTTCGACGGCGCGCTCGCGGTCCTCGCGCAGCTCGCGCGCCTGGAATTCGATCCCTTCGAGGACATCCCCAACATCATCCCGTCGATCCAGCTCGCGCTCGCGGCGGCGGCGCTCGCGCACCTGTACGCCCCCGGGACGTTCGCCTGGTGGCGCGAGCGGTTCGTGGCCGCGCCGGCCGTGATCCAGGGCGCAGTCCTGGCGGCGGCGGCCGTGATCCTACGCGAGCTTGCGGTTCCTCACATCGTGCCCTTCATCTACTTCCAGTTCTGAACGGGTTCGCGTCCTCACACCGGGCTGATCGCGGCCTCGGCGACGAGCTGGTCGATCACCGCGTCGATCGCGACATCGTCGTCGGGCAGGGGACGATCGGAGCGCGGGCGGCGCAGGTAACGCGGCGTCCGCGACGGATCGATCGCGGCGCGCGGCGCCGTAGCCCAGCCCGCCGGCCGCGCGACGAGGTCGACGATCACCACGCGCCACAGGACCGCGAGTGGGACGTGCGTGGCCAGCGCCTCGGTCCCACCCGCGAGCAGCTCGCGGGGCAGCCGGTGGTCGACCGGCCCCGACGTCAACGCGCAGATCACGTCGATGGTGCCGACCAGCCCCTCGGCGAGCGCGCGCTGCAGTGCGTGGGAGACGACCTCCCTCGCCTGCTGGTAGCGCGCACCGTCGCGGGCGTCGAGCAGCCAGAACTTGTCCTCGGAGATGAACCGCCAGACCCGAAAGGGCTCGACCGCCGCGAGCAGGCGATCGGGGTGGATGAGCTCCGTGAGCTGGGTCGGATCGATCTGGCCATGTTCGAGCCCCAGTCGCAGATCGGAGACCACCGACGCCGGGCTCTTGTGGATCGCGATCTCGCGGCGCATCCCCGTGGCCCGCTCCATCAGCAGCGCCCGCAGCTCCGGCGCCGAGTCGAGCGCGGCCGCGAGATCCGCGGGCGGGAAGTGACGCAGGAAGGTCGCGGGCGTGCGCAGACCTCGGTGCTGACAGAAGGCCACCACGCTGGCGAGGAAGCGGAGGCGCGGGTCGGGAAGCGCCGAACGGAAGTGGAACGGTTCGGGGGAGGGCCGAGCGAACGACATGCGGGTTGACTCCGGTCGCGATGCCTGGGTGATCACCTCCGTGGGCGCAGCGGCGCGATCGGATGCAGCTATTTTCGCGCGATGGCAGATCACCCGGCGAAGCTCGCGAGATCGCTGGGCTGGCGTGGTCGATCTTGTTTGTTCTGATCGCGCCGGGGACCGGCGTAGGATCCGTAACATGCGCACGACAGCCTCCCTGGCGTTGCTCGTCCTGATCTCCCTGGTCGCCGCGTGTGGCAGTGATTCACGCGGGCAGAGCATCTGCGAGACGCAGATGCCGCCGCCGCCCCAGTGCGCGACGGAGTGCGATCCGACGCCGGGCGCGCCGACGACGTGCCCGGCGGGCTATCACTGCACGTCGGCCGGCACGTGCGATCAGCAGTGCTTCCCCGACAGCGACCAGTGCGGCGCCGGCTACCGCTGCACGCCCGACGGGCGCTGCGTCGCCAGCGGCGACTGCGTGGGGCTCGAGTGCCAGATCGTCGACTGCGAGGGCATGGGCATGCCGGCGACGACGATCTCGGGCACGGTCTACGCGCCCAACGGAACGTTGCCGCTCTACGGCATCAACGTGTACGTGCCCAACGTGCCGCTCGCGGCGCCGCCCGACGGTGCGGTGTGCGACCGCTGCGAGGACGCGCTCGCCGGCTATCCGCTGTCGCTCACGACCACCGACGAGAACGGCAACTTCTCGATGCGCAACGTGCCCGCGGGGGCCGACATCCCGGTCTACATCTCGAGCGGCAAGTGGCGGCGGGAGATCCGGATCTCGAACGTGGCGCAGTGCACGGACACGCCGCTCCAGGCCGAGCAGACGCGGTTGCCGAAGAACGCGAGCGAGGGCTTCATGCCGCGGATCGCGATCTCGACCGGCACGGCCGACGCGCTCGAATGTCTCGTGCGCAAGCTGGGCATCGACGACGCGGAGATGGGCACCGACGGCGACAACCGCCGGCTGCACCTCTACGCCAACGTCGACGCCGGCGGCGTCGGCGCCGACAGCTTCCGCGCGGGCTTCCCCGGGGGCAGCGGCGACTTCGCCGACTCGATGACCTTGTGGAGCAGCGTCGACAAGATGAAGACGTACGACATCCTGATCCTGTCGTGCGAGGGCGCCCAGTACCCGGCGACCAAGCCGCAGAGCGCGATGGATGCGCTCAAGGCGTACGCCGACTTCGGCGGTCGTGTGTTCATCTCGCACTGGCACAACATCTGGATCGAGGGCTCGACCCAGGGCGGCGGCAACCAGGCGCCCGCGGTGTGGTCGGGACCCAACGGCGTCGCGACGTGGAACAACAGCAGCACGACGTTCTCGTCGCCGCCCGATCGCATCGACGAGCAGTCGAACCCGAAGGGCGAGTCGTTCGCGACGTGGATGCTGAACGTCGGCGGCTCGCCGCAGGGCATGCGCGGCGTCATCCCGATCGAGGCGAACACCGGCAAGCAGACGTGCAGCGCGGTCGACCCCAACAAGGCCGAGCGCTGGGTCTACTGGCCGCAGAACGGCATGGAGTACCCGCAGATGTTCCAGTTCACGACGCCGCAAGAGGCGCAGCCCAACGATCGCTGCGGCAAGGTCGTGTTCAGCGACATGCACGTCTCGGGCGACTCGGACAGCAACCCTGGCACGCCGTTCCCCGGCGACTGCGCGTCGAGCGCGCTCACGCCGCAGGAGAAGGCGCTCGCGTTCATGTTCTTCGACATCGCGAGCTGCGTCGCGGGGCCGATCTTGTGATGGGGAGGCCTCGGGCCTCGGGCCTCGGGCCTCGGGAAGAAGGCCTCGGGCGTCAGGTGACGCGCCAGATGGGGAACTCGTCGCCGGGGGTGGGCGGGGTAAGGAGGCCGTTCTCGATCGCGCCGTCGTCGCTCTCGGGCTCGCAGAGGTAGACCGCGATCGCGCCGAGGGGCTGGTCGGTGGGCACGAGGGCGTAGCCGGGAGGAAGCGCGCGGCGCTCGTCCCGCCAGGACACGGTGAGCTCGCCGACCGTCGCGGCCTCGAGGATGTGGCGGCCGGCCTCGGTGTCGAGGTGCTCGACGCGCGCGATGGAGACGTCGCATGGATCGGAGGCGCGTTCGAGGCGCAGGCCGTGGCGTGACAGGTGCGCGGCGACCGAGGCGGGGACGGCGTAGGCGCGCGGGCGGCGCACCACGGTCGTGCCGACGAAGCGCGCGCGGTGAGGGACGAGGAGCGTGGAGGGCGCGCCGTCGAGGGTGCGCGGCGTGCGCGTCAGGATCTCGACGGGATCGGCGAAGTCCTCGAGGCGGTAGCGCACCGCGACGTCGTCGGGCGGGCGCTGGCTGGTGGCGACGACGTTCCGCACGTCGTCGGGGTGGGCCGCGACCCAGCGCAGAAGCTCGACCTGCCAGGCGCGCGCGGTCGCGACGCGCTCCTCGAACGCGAGGTAGCTGTAGCACTCGAGCAGGATGTCGAGCCGGTTGGTGAGCCCGCGGTAGTTCGAGCCGAACCGCGGGTTGTGGGGGTAGGTCATCCAGCCGAGGCCGACCGGCGCCGACGGGTCGACCGCGGCGCCGGCGTCGAGCACGCGCTCGTCCTCGACGAAGTTGCCGTACCAGCCCGAGTCGAAGCCGTGCCCGGCCTTCACCGCGCGCATCACGTCGGGCACGACGCGGCTGCGCATGAAGTCGATCGGCTCGCGCCGTCCGCTCGCGACCGTGTGCGGGACGTCGACCGTCATGTGGAAGCGATGTACCGAGCCGTTGGTCGCGTGGTTGTCGATCGTGAGATCGGGCGCCCACGGCTGACACACGCCGGCCTGGAGCAGCCGCATCTCGGGCGCGGCCTGGCGCAGGTAGTCGCGGTTGAGGTTGATGCCATGGCTCTGCGTGCGCGTGCCGACGACCGGCCCGGGTTGACCGGCGAGGTGTGCGAGATCGAGGCGGCGATTCGCCGGATCGAGCGCGTCGTTCCCGTCGGGGTTGAACAGCGGCGCCACGAGGAGGGTCATGTGCTCGAGCAGCTCGCCGAGCCCGCTGGCGCCGGCGCCGGCGCCGAGCATGTCGCGCACCAGCGCGAGGCTCGCCTCCTTGCCTTCGACCTCGCCCGGATGGATCCCGTCGAGGAGGAGGACGACCGGCAGCCCCGCGGCGCGGGCCTGCGCCGGCGTGCGGACGCCGCGCGCCGACAGCACGAGCAGCGGCAGCTCGCGTCCCTCGGGGCTCCAGCCGAAGCCGGTGGCGTGCAGCCGCGCGTCACCGCGGGCGGTGAGGGCGGCGATGAACGACATGACGTCGGCGTGCAGCGACGTCTCGCGAAAGCTCGTGGCCTCGGCGCGCGTGAGCAGCATGGCCGCGCGAGGATGACACGTCTGGCCCGCGCGATCGTGTCCGGGATCCGGACAGCGTCAGATGCTGCCGGCGGCGGAGCGAGAGACCTTGCCGCCCTGGCGCGTACAGCGCGTGCTCCCGTCGAAGACCTCGAGCTTCTTGAGCCAGCCGTGGCTGCCGCCGCGGCGTGCGAGGCCGTGGACGTACGCGCGGCGCGCGACGAAGAGATCGAGCTGCGAGCCCTGGATGCCGCCGCCGGTGTCGTTGGCGACGACGCAGCCGTCGTGGACGAAGCCGCCGACGGGCGCGCGCCCCGGCATCCGCACGCCGTCGAGCGCTGGTATGTACAGCAACGATCCGAGCTTGATGCGCTCGGGATCGACGGCGACCGTGCGGAACGGCTCGAGCGGCTTGCCGTTGCCGCTCATACCCCACTTGCGGTGGGCCGGCAGGACGTGGAAGCAGGGCCGGCGGGGGCAGCTGCACTTGCCGGCGACGTTCAGGACCCGCCCGTCACGCAGGCGACCGGTGCCCTGCAGGGCCAGCTGGGCGGCGAACGGGCGCGACACGTTGGTCAGCACCTTGCACTGGCGGTCGTAGATCGGCACCAGGTCGGGGATGCCCGCGGCCATCGTGGCCTCGGCGGTGGCGTCGTTGTGGACCTTCACCATCACGTCGTCGGCGCGCGAGCCCTTCTTCTTGCGCCTGGGCGGGGTCTTCGCGACCTCTTCCTCGTCGGCGACGTGATAGAGCGTCATGTGGAACGTGCCGAGGCTCCTCGCGGCGCGCTCCGCCGGCGCCGACTCCTCCACGGGGACCGCCACCGCGCGCTTGCTGGGCGTGGCGACCGGCGCGGCCTGCGCTGAAGGTGGGACATCGGCGCGGCTGCACGCCGCGGCGAGGAGCGGCGCGACCAGCCGCGAGCGCGACTGCGTAATCCGGACCGCCCCGCGAACGGCGTTCTTCACCGCGGCGCTGACCACCCGTGCAGTGCGCACCAGGGTCCGCGCCAGGCGGCCGGCGCTTCGGCGCACGGCGGCGGTACAACGGGCGAGGACAACGGACAGTCGCATGAGAGCTTCCGAGGAGCCCAGGGGAGCCTGGTGTGCGTCGGCGCTCGTCAGGAGAACGCCGCTTCGCTCGGGGAGGCGAATAGTACGATCGATCCGGGCCTCGCCAACCGAAAAAACGCACGGAGAGGTTCAACCACACCGACGCCGAGTCACGTTGCCGCGGATCGTCCCCACGGATGACGCGCGACGAGTTCCTCGGCCCTCAAACGAACGGATCGTGCGAGCGCGCCCTCGAGCGCTGCGGCGAGCGCCGAGGCGAGCTCGCCCGCCGACGAGAAGCGATCGGCGGGCCGCTTGGCGAGCGCGATCGCGAGCACCGCGTCGACGTCGCCGGGGAGGCCGTCGACGAGCTCGCCGGGCCGAACCGGCATGCGATAGACGACGTCGAAGAGGATCTGCGGCGTGTCGGAGCCCGCGAACGGTGGTCGGCCGGTGAGCGCGCGGTAGAGCACCGCGCCGAACGAGAACACGTCGCAGCGATGATCGACCGGTTGCGAGCGCGCCTGCTCCGGCGACATGTAGCCCGGCGTCCCGACGACGGCCGCCTGCGTGAGCGTTCCCGTCGAGCCGATGAGCGTCGAGACCCCGAAATCGAGGATCTTCCAGGTGCCGCCACGCGTCGACGGCTCGAAGAACAGGTTCTGCGGCTTGAGGTCGCGGTGCACGATGCCGGCGGCGTGGGCCGCGTCGAGGCCACGCGCGACCTGGACCGCGAGATCGACGACGGCGCGGCGATCGAGCACCCGGTCGCGGCGCAGCATGCGCGCGAGATCTTCGCCGGTGAGCAGCTCCATCGCCAGGTAAGGCACGCGGTCGTCGATGCGGCCGGTCTCGTACACGCGCACGATGTTGGGCACGTCGAGCGAGCTCGTGATCTCGCCCTCGCGCACGAAGCGCTCGAGCATCCGCTCCTCGAGCGCCGCGTCCTCGCGCAGGAGCTTCACCGCTGCGTGGTCACCGGAGGTCGGGTGGCGCGCGGCGTAGATCTCGCCCATGGCGCCGCGGCCGATGACCTCGGCGAGCTCCCACGCGCCGGCGCGCGCGCCCGTCCAGCGGCCCTCCTGGCCCTGACCCGCGCGCAGCGCCGCCTCGACCTCCTGGTGCGCCTCGGCGAGCTGGGCCTCGCGCTGGTTGGCGAGGCGCAGCGCCTGGTGGCTCCGGTGCGCGGCCGCCTCGAGCGTTCGCCGCGCCAGGCGCGCGAGCCCCAGCGTCATGAGCAGGACGACCGGTACCATCACGGCGCCGAAGACCTTGGGCATGGTCGTGAGATTGGTCGCGCGGATGACGCCTTCATCCGCGATCGCGCCGGCGGTGACGAGCCCGGCGAGGACCGCGTATCCCGCGACGGCGAAGATCGGGATGGCGAGCGCGTGGCGGCGGTCGCGACCGAGGCCGATGAAGGTGACCCCGAGCGTGATGACGACCGGCGCCGGTGAGAACACGCCGAGGAAGTAGACGAGCTCGAACGACACGACGGCCGCGGCCCAGCCGAAGACGCGGAAGACCAGCGGCGTGTAGCGCTTCTCGTCGCGACAGCGCAGCCAGACCCAGAGCGCGATCGTGCACAGGATCGCCAGCGCGGCGCCGAACGGCGCCTTGCGCGCGAGGGTGCCCGGCAGCCCGGGCAGGAACGCGAGCGCGCTGGTGGTGAGGAGCATCACCGCCAGGGCCCAGCCGCGCATGCGCGCGACCTCTTCGGCGTGGAGCGCGGCGTCGACGATCGCGGGGCCGGGCGCGGTCCCGGTCGCGCCGGGGCGGCGCGGTCGCACCGGCAGCGCGCGCGTGGCCTCGGTCGCGCGGTCGACGGTGCTGGTGTCGCTGTCGCTGTCGAGATCAGCCATGCGGCCCCAGGCGGAGGTAGAGCGCGAAGGTCCCGAGCCAGTGCCCGCCGGCGTACGCCTGGGACGCGAGCGCCACGAGCGCCGCCCGCGCGTGAGCGGCCGCGATCTCGTCGAGCGCGGCACGCCGCGCGTCACCCGCCGGCAGCGCGCGCGCGACGGCCGCGCACATCCAGGCGCGGCTCGCGTTCAGGCCATCGAGGTGGACGAGCCGTCCGTCGCTGCGGTCGGCGGGTACCAGCGGCTGGAGCGCCTGGCGTCCCGGGGGCCCATCGAGCTCGGGCAGCGCGCGCGCGAGCCACGCGGCGAGCTCGTCGGGAGCCAGCACGCGTCGGACGAGATCGGCGGCGCCGAGCGCGGGCGAGAGGAAGTCTTCACCCGACGGCTCGAGGTGGAGCGCGGGGCCGCGATCGTTCGCGTGCAGCCGACGCGCCGAGGCCGCGATGCGCGCGGCGAGCCCGTCGTCGCGGACCGCGCGCGCCCAGTCGAGCACCAGGCCGGCGCCGAACGCCGACTGCGCGTGGGTGCCGACGCGCGTGGGATGGGTCAGCCGCTCGAGCCAGCCGGCGACCCGACGGGCGGCGAGGTCGGCCAGGGGCGCGAGCTCGCGCGCCCAGGGCGCGGCGTCGGGCCAGGCGTGGAGCTCCGCGTGGAGCGTGCACAGCCACGCGAGCCCGTACGGCCGCTCGAACGGCGGCCGCCGCTCGAGGTACGCGCGCTCGCCGGCGATGCCGTCGCGGGTGAAGCTCGTCGCCAGCGCCGCCCGCGCCTGCCCGGCGAGTGGCGCCGCGGCGAAGCGCCGCGCGAAGGCCGCGAGCGTCCAGTGGCCGTGCACCGCGGAGTGCCAGTCGAAGCAGCCCCAGAACACGGGATGGAGCGCCCTCGGCGGCAGCGCGTCGCCGTCACCGTCGAGCACGTGCACGATCTGGTAGGGGTACGCGCGATGGACGCAGGCGAGCGCCATCGCGGCGTACCGCTCGGCCTCCGCCGCGTCGAGCGGCCCAAGGGTCTCCGTCACTCAGTACGAGAGATTACTCGGAATCATGCGCTCGACGTGCGCGATCGACACCCCCATGCGGCGCGCGTAATCCTCGACCTGCTCCTTGCTGACGCGGCCGACCGCGAAGTAGCGCGCCTCGGGGTGGGCGAGGTAGATGCCCGACACGGACGCGGTCGGCAACATCGCGAGGCTCTCGGTGAGCGTGATGCCGTGGTGGGCGGCGTTGTCGAGCAGCTCGAACAGCGCCCGCTTGGGCTCGTGGTCGGGGCACGCGGGGTAGCCGAACGCCGGGCGGATGCTGCGATAGCTCTCGTCGAGGATCTGCTCGTGATCGAGGCGTTCGTCCTTGCCGAAGCCCCAGGCGACGCGCACCTCGTGGTGCAGCCACTCGGCGAACGCCTCGGCGAGCCGGTCGGCGAGCGCCTTGGCCATGATGGCGTGGTAGTCGTCGTGGTCGCGCTCGAACGCGAGGACCAGCTCGTCGAGGCCGAGCCCCGCGGTCACCGCGAAGCCGCCGATGTGATCGGCGAGGCCGCGGTCCAGCGGCGCGACGAAGTCGGCGAGGCAGAGGCACGGATCGCGGTCCTCCTGCTGGCGCAGCATCGGGAGCCGCAGGCGCTCGTGACGCTTGTCGTCGAGCACGACGAGGTCGTCGCCGTCCGACGCCGCCGGCCAGAAGCCGTACGTGCCGCGCGCGGTGAGCGCCCTGGTCTCGACGATGCGCGCGAGCAGCGCCTGGCCGTCGGCGAAGAGCTTGCGCGCCGCGTCGCCCTTCTTCGGGTCGTCGAGGAGCTTGGGGTAGACGCCGGAGAGCTCCCAGGTGTGGAAGAACGGCGACCAGTCGATCCACGGCACCAGCGTGGTGAGCGGCACGTCGAGGTTGCGCGTGCCGGTGAACGCCGGCGCCGGCAGATCGTCGGCGTTCCAGGCGAGCTTGGCGCGTCGCTCGCGCGCCACGGCCAGGCCGAGTAGCGGCCGCCGCTCCTGCTGGGCGCGGAACTGCTCGCGCGTCGTGTGCTGCTTCTGCAGGTTCGCCTCGAGGAACGCCGCCTTGTCGGGGCCCATCAGCTTGCCGAGCACGCCGACCGCGAGCGACGCGTCGGCGACGTGCACCGTGGGCGCCGCGTAGGCGGGCGCGATCTTCACCGCGGTGTGCTTGCTCGACGTCGTCGCGCCGCCGATGAGCAGCGGCACCTTCATGCCGCGCCGGTCCATCTCGCGGGCCACGCCGATCATCTCGTCGAGGGATGGCGTGATGAGCCCGGAGAGGCCGATGACGTCGGCGCCGAGCTCGGCGGCGGTGTCGAGGATCTTGGCGGCCGGCACCATCACGCCGAGGTCGGTGACCTCGTAGCCGTTGCAGCGCAGGACGACGCCGACGATGTTCTTGCCGATGTCGTGGACGTCGCCCTTGACCGTGGCGATGACCATCTTGCCCTTGCCCGCCGAGGTGCCGCCGGCCTTGCGCTCCTCCTCCATGAGCGGCTCGAGGATCGCGACCGCCTTCTTCATCACGCGCGCCGACTTCACCACCTGGGGCAGGAACATCTTCCCTGCGCCGAACAGCTCGCCGACGATGTTCATGCCGTCCATGAGCGGCCCCTCGATGATCGCGAGCGGCTTGGGGTAGACGGTCAGCGCCTCGGCGACGTCGACGTCGACGAAGTCGGCGTTGCCGATCACGAGCGCGTGCGCCATGCGCCTGGCCAGCGGCTCCTTGCGCCAGGCGAGCTCGTCCTCCTGCTTCTTGGTCTCGCCGCCGAGCGTCGCCGCCAGGGCGAGCAGGCGCTCGGTCGCGTCGGGGCGGCGGTTCAGCACCAGGTCCTCGACGTGCTCGCGCAGCGCGGGATCGAGCTCCTCGTACACCGCGAGCTGCCCGGCGTTGACGATCGCCATGTCGAGGCCGGCGCGGATCGCGTGGTAGAGGAAGACCGCGTGCATCGCCTCGCGCACCTGCGGCGAGGTGCGGAACGCGAACGACAGGTTCGACACGCCGCCCGAGATCTTCATCCCGGGGCACTCCTTCTTGATGCGGCGCACCGCCTCGAGGAAGTTGACGGCGTACGCGTCGTGCTCCTCGATGCCGGTGCCGATCGTGAGGATGTTGGGGTCGTAGATGAGATCCTCGGGCGGGAAGCCGACCTCCTCGGTGAGGAGCTTGTAGGCGCGCTTCGCGATCGCGACGCGCTGCTCGACGTCGGTCGCCTGCCCGGTCTCGTCGAAGGCCATGACGACGACGGCGGCGCCCATGCCGCGCACGATGCGCGCCTGGCGCAGGAGCTCGGCCTCGCCCTCCTTGAGGGAGATCGAGTTGACGACGCCCTTGCCCTGGAGGCACTGGAGCCCGGCCTCGATGATCGAGAACTTCGAGCTGTCGATCATCACCGGGATGCGCGCGATGTCGGGCTCGGCGGCGATGAGGTTGAGGAACCGCGTCATCGCCGCGACGCCGTCGAGCATGCCCTCGTCCATGCAGACGTCGAGGATGTTGGCGCCGCCGTCGACCTGCTGGCGCGCGACCGTGACCGCCTCGTCGTACCGGTCCTCCTTGATGAGGCGGCGGAAGGCGGCCGAGCCGGTGACGTTGGTGCGCTCGCCGATGACGACGAAGTTGGTCTCCGGCGTGATCGTCAGCGGCTCGAGGCCGGAGAGCCGGGTGTACGGCGCCAGCGACGGCAGCTGGCGTGGCGGCGCGCGGCGAACCTCGGCGGCGATCGCCGCCACGTGCTCGGGGCGCGTGCCGCAGCAGCCGCCGACCAGGTTGACCCAGCCGTTCCGCGCGAACTCGCCCACGACCTGGGCCATGTGCGCGGGCGTGTCGTCGTACTGGCCGAACTCGTTGGGCAGGCCGGCGTTGGGGTAGCAGCACACGCGGGTCTTGACGATGCGCGCCAGCTCCTCGACGTGCGGGCGCATGTCGTCGGCGCCGAGCGCGCAGTTGATGCTGACCGCGAGCAGGTCGGCGTGGCTGATCGAGTTGTAGAACGCCTCGACGGTCTGGCCCGAAAGGGTGCGCCCCGAGCGATCCGGGATCGTGACCGACGCGATCACCGGGACCCTGCGCGCGCCCTCGGCGAAGAGCTCGTCGATCGCGTGCAGGGCGGCCTTCATGTTGAGCGTGTCGATGTGGGTCTCGGGCAGGAGCAGGTCGACGCCGCCGTCGATCAGGGCGCGGGCCTGCGCCTTGAACGCGGTCACCAGCTCCGCGAACGTGACGGCGCGGAAGCCGGGGTCGTTCACGTCGGGCGAGAGCGACGCGGTCTTCGTCGTCGGGCCCATCGAGCCCGCGACCCAGCGCGGGCGGCCGTCCTGTTGCTCGGCCCGCTGTGCGGCGCGCACGGCGCACTGCGCGGCGGCGTGGTTGATGTCGTAGACCAGGCCGTCGAGCTGGTAGTCGGCGAGCGCGATCGCGGTGCCGGTGAAGCTGTTGGTCTCGACGATGTCGGCGCCGGCGAGCAGGAACTCGAGGTGGATCGCCTCGATGACGTCGGGGCGGGTGATGGCGAGGAGGTCGCTACAGCCGCCGAGCGGCACCGGGTGGTCGCGGAAGCGGTCGCCGCGGAAGTCGGCCTCGCTGAGCCCGTAGCCCTGGATCATCGTCCCCATCGCGCCGTCGAGGACGACGATGCGTTCGCGAAGGGCCGCTTCCAGGAGGGACGTGTCTGCCATCCCTCCTGCTAACACGAACCGCCGCTAAGGCCAACATGGCGTCCGCCATAGCGGATGCGAGCCGTCGCGGCGGACGCCCGACGCCACCTCGCGCGCGGCGTTCACATCAGATCAGATGGCGGAGACGAGGACGTAGATCGCCATGGCCATGATCGCGAGCGCGCCCGGGGTCCACATCGCGGCGCGGACGTCGTGGAGCTGCGCGGTCATGTAGGCGGCGAAGTGGAGGACGCGGGTGACGACGTAGCCGTAGAGCGCGAGCTGCGCCGCCCACAGCGGCGGCTGCGCCAGGACGAAGAGCAGGCCGACGGCGAGGAAGAGCGGGATGTTCTCGGTGTGGTTGGCGTGCATGCGCCGCGAGCGCTCGACGTACTCGTTGGGCAGGAGCTGTTCGGGCGAGGGCGCGGGGTTCAGCGGCGACCGCTTCACGTCCTCGGGGCTGCGGAAGCCGCCCTTCACCTTCGTCATCCGATAGACGGTGATCCACGCCTGGCTCGCCATCAGGATCGCCATCGAGGCGGCGCTGATCGCGTAGACGCGGAGGAGCGGGTCGTCGAACGTGCTCATCGGGTCTTGTCCTTCTCCGCGGCGGCGCGGTAGGTGCGCACGAGCTCGTCGACGAGCTCGGCGTCGGTGTCGAGCAGCGGGTCCTGCATCGAGTCGGTGATCGTACGCATGGTGAGGAGGCCGAGCACGGCGAGGTGCGCGGTGAAGGCCAGGCGCCGCGGCCCGCGCGGGTCGCGCCGACGGGGCCGCCGCTCGGCGGCGAGCCGGGCCTCGGCCGCGCCGTAGAGCAGGTCGTTGATCGGGCGGATGCGGGCGAGGACCTCGGGCGTCGCGCGGAACGTTTCGGGCGTGGGCACGAACATCGTGACCAGCCGGTGCATCTCGAGGCGGGGCAGGAAGTGCGCGGCGTAGGTGCGGATGATCGCCTCGAGCGCGCCGGCGCCGTCGGGCGCGGCGCGGGCAGCCTGGTCGACCGCGTGAGCGACGGCGACGAGCTCGTCGATGACGACCTCGAAGAGCACCGCCTCCTTCGAGGGGTAGTAGTGGTAGAGCGCCTGCTTGGTGACGCCGAGCTCGACGGCGACGTGCTCCACGCGCAGCGCCGCCGGCCCGACCCGAGCGATGACCGTGCGGGTCGCGGCGAGGATCTCCTGGCGCGACCCGGCGTTGCGGCGGGCGGCGAGGCGCGCGGAGCCGGCGTTGGGGGAGCGGAGCGCCATCTCCTGAACACTAGTCGACATGGCTTGACGGCGTCAAGTACGATCTTCTGAGGGTCAGGGACGGCGCCTCGTCGTGGAATCATGAGGCCGGGCCCGCGCTGGCCTGAAGGCCCCTCGATCTGGTACACGCGGGCCATGAGCACGCGCGATCACGTCCTCGATTCGATCCTCGACGCCGTCGGCGAGACGCCGATGGTCCGGCTGAACTCGCTGGGCCGCGGGCTGCCCGCGGAGATCGTCGCCAAGTGCGAGTTCATGAACCCCGGCGGCTCGGTGAAGGATCGCATCGGCGTCCGCATGCTGCTCGACGCCGAGAAGAGCGGGCGCATCAAGCCGGGCGACACGCTCATCGAGCCGACCAGCGGCAACACCGGCATCGGGCTCGCGCTCGCGGCGGCGGCGCGCGGCTACCGCGTGATCATCACGATGCCGGAGAAGATGTCGCAGGAGAAGCAGGTGGTGCTCGAGGCGCTGGGCGCCGAGATCATCCGCACGCCGACCGAGGCGGCCTGGGACTCGCCCGAGAGCCACATCGGCGTCGCGCGCCGCCTGCACGAGGTCATCCCCAGCTCGCACATCCTCGACCAGTACGCGAACCCGTCGAACCCGCTCGCGCACGAGGAGGGGACGGGCAAGGAGATCATCGCGCAGACCGGCGGCAAGTTCGACGCGATCGTCATGACCGCCGGTACCGGCGGCACGCTCACCGGCGTCGCGCGCGTCATCAAGCGCGAGCTGCCGCACGTGGAGATCGTCGGCGTCGACCCCGAGGGCTCGATCCTCGCCGGCCCGGGCGAGATCAAGAGCTACAAGGTCGAGGGCATCGGCTACGACTTCATCCCCGACGTCCTCGATCGCAGCCTGGTCGATCGCTGGATCAAGTCGAACGACCGCGACTCGTTCCGCGTCGCGCGTCAGCTAATCCGCCAGGAGGGCCTGCTCGTCGGCGGCTCCTCGGGGTCGGCGGTGTGGGCGGCGCTGCAGGTCGCCGCGGGGATGAAGCCGGGGCAGCGGGTCGTCGTCATCCTGCCCGACTCGATCCGCAACTACATGACCAAGTTCGTCGACGATCGCTGGATGCGGCAGCAGGGCTTCCTCAAGGCCGACTGGGAGGTGGGCACGATCGCCGACGTGGTGCGCGCGCTGGGCAAGCGCTCGGTCTTGACCGTCAACGCCGACGACAAGGTCGGGCGCGCGACGGAGCTGCTCAAGCAGCACGGCATCTCGCAGCTGCCGGTGCTCGATCAGGGCAAGCTCGCCGGCATCATCACCGAGGCCGATCTGCTCCAGGCGCTGGTCAGCGGGCGGGTCGCGACCGACACCATCGTCGCCGAGGTGATGGTGCGCAAGGTCTCGACGGTCGCGATGCACGCGTCGTCGGGTGAGCTGCCGGCGATCTTCGAGCGCGGCGAGGTCGCCCTGGTGGTCGACGGCGAGCGTCAGGTGCTGGCGCTGCTCACCAAGATGGACCTGATCGAGATGCTCGCGAGTCGTCGGGGCGCGACGCGCTGAGCTCGCGGCACCAGGCGTCGAGGAGCGCCTCGCACGCGGCGGGGGACGTCGCGCGCCCGCTGCCGGCGAGGGGGACGGTGGCGCCCTCGCCGTCGTCGATCACGGTGAGCACGCTGGTCGCCATCGGGCTGTCGGCCGGCGCGAGCTGGGCGGGCGACGACACGGCGACGAGCGGCGGCGCCCCGGCGGCGCGCAGGTACGACAGGCATCCGGCGCCGGCGATCACGTCGACCGCGCCGGCGAGCCAGCGCGCGCGTGCGCCGACGACGCCGCGCTTCCAGCCCAGCGGGGCCGGCACCGCCGCGAGCGCCCGCAGGAGGCGCGAGCTCAGGCCCTCGCCCTGCGCCTCGCGCGCGATGGCGCGCCGCGCCCGCTCGGCGAACGCCTGCTCGGGCTCGGGCCTACCGTCCGCGAACCGGACACTCACGATCGCGGGGCGCACGCGCCGCGCGAACCGCGTCGGGTCGTCGGCCGCGCCCGGCGCGACCGGGATCTGGAACGTCGGCGATCGCGGCGCGCCCGCCCGGCCCTGATCGCGATGGAGCAGGCAGCCGAGCGTCCACGCCTGACGCAGGAACGGCGGCATCGGCGCGGGCAGGCGGCGCCAGGCGACCCCGAGCCTTAAGTTGTCAAAGTTGACACCGTCCCCAGCTGGGGACGGTGTCAACTTTGTCAACTTGGCGGGGGGCAGGGGCGCGGCGCCGAGGATGGTGGCGGCGGCGGTGGCGAGGGTGCGGGCGGCGGCGCGATCGAGGCCGCGGACGGTGTCGGCGGTGAGCATGGCGTGGCCCCAGCCGTCGACGACCATGTGGCAGGTCGAGACGAGGGTGAGGCCGCCCGCGCGCGCGACGCCGAGCCACGGGCCGCCGCGGGCGCGCCACGCGCGGCGGTGGCCGTGGTGCGCGTGGGCGAGGTCGTCGTCTCCGACGGTGACGGTGAGCATGGGGATCGGGCCGTCGTCGGGTGCGGCCGGGGCGTGCGTGACGAGGGCGGCGGCGAGCGCGCGCGCGAGCGCGATCTCGTGCGCGGGTCCACGTGGATCGAGGAGCGCGGTCACGACCCCGCCACCGATCGCGAAGGCGACGCGCCAGGGGGAGGCGATCGGCGCGGTGCGCGCGGCGCCGCGGTGGCGCGTGATCGCGACGGTGAGCGGCTGGTCGGGCAGGGTGCCGTCGCGCGCGAGCACGGCGCGCACGGCCGCGTGCGCCGCCGCGATCGCCCAGCCGATGCGCCCGGCCGCGTCGTCGGGCGCCGGCCCGGGCACGCCCATGAACGTGTCGGCCCGCGGCTCCGCGTCGGAGACGACGTACGCGCCCGGCCGTCCGTAGGGCTCGGTGAGCGCCACCGCGCCGACGAGCGCCCACCACACGGGGCTCGCGGTCCAGCCCGGCGGCGCGACCTCGTCGACCAGGGCGGTGAGCTCGCGCACGCGAGCGCCAAGGCCGCCCGGCCCGCTCACGCGAGCCTCAGCTCGTAGACCGGCTGCACGTCGTCGTCGCGGCGCGTGACGTCGCGCCATCCCGCCGCGCGCGCCGCGGCGGCGATCAACGCCGCAGGCGGCGCCGTCGCGACCACGAGCGGCCCGAACATCGCGCCCAGCACCCAGGAGCGCACGCCGCGCGCGTGGGCCGCCACGCGCGCCGCCGGCGCCTCGGGGTCGAGCTCGACGACGAGCGCGACCCCGCCCGGCCGCACCACGCGGCGCAGCTCGGCGAGCGCGCGGACCCGGTCGGCGACGTGCCGGATCGCCGACACGCTGACCGCGGCGTCGACGCTCGACGCCGCCAGGGGCAACGCCTCGGCGCGCGCGCGCAGGCGCATCGTCCTGCCGTCACTGGCACCCGTCGCCCGCGCGTAGTCGGGGCTGGGCTCGATCTCGATGACCTGCACCTCGGGAAAGCACTTGCACAGACTGCGCCCGACGGTGCCCGGACCGGCGCCCAGGTCCAGGACCCGCCGCGCACCGGCGAGGTCGGCCCGCCAGGCCCGGCACAGCCGCGCGTCCAGGTCCCCGAAGCCGGGGCGCTCGAGCGCCGCGTAACGATGGGCGCTCCGCCCCGTGAAGGGCCGCCGGTACAGCCACGGGTCCAGCCACGAGGCCCAACGCACAGCGACACCATATGTCAGTTGCGCCCGGACGGGGCGGCGGTGATACGGTTCGCGCCGGGGAGACCACAACATGCGCAGTACAGCTTCGCTTGCGTTTGCATTGATGACGTTCGCGGCGTGCGGGGGTGACGACGGCGGCACCGGCGTCGCCGCCGAGTGCAACCCACTCGGCGGCCCGAGCTGCCTCTTGCCGTGGCCATCGACGGCGTTCCTCACCGAGGACGCGACCACCGCGACCGGCTACCGCCTCGATCTCGAGACCGCGTCGATGCCGGTGAACATCGACAGCCTGCCGGTCGATCCGGCGTACTTCAACCGCTTCGACGGGTTCGCGCCGTCGGGGCCGCTGGTCGCCGTGTTCCCGGAGGGCGTGAGCGGGGCCAACCTGCCGCACCCCGATCGGCCCGACGAGTCGCTCGCCGCGACGTCGCCGATCGTGCTCGTCGACATGGACCGGATGGAGCGCGCGCCGTTCTTCGCCGAGATCGATCAGAACGTCGACGACGTGACCCAGCGGGCGCTCATCATCCGTCCGCTGGTGCGCCTCCGGCCGAACACCCGCTACGCCGTCGGCCTGCGCGACACGCTCCAGGCCGCCGGCGGCGGCGCGCTCGCGTCCCCGGCCGCGTTCGCGACCATCCGCGACGGCGGCACCGTCAGCCACCCGCGCATGCGCACGACCGACTACGACGCGGTCTTCGACGCGCTCTCGGCCGCCGGCCTCCCGCGCGAGCAGACCGTCCTCGCCTGGGATTTCCGCACCGCGTCGGACGAGTTCCTCACCTCGGATCTCCTCGCCATGCGCGACACCGCGCAGGCGGCGATGGGCACCGCCGGCGCCAACCTCACCTTCACCCGCGAGCCGTTCAACGCCGATCCCCAGCTGGTCTGGAAGGCGTTCTCGGGCACGTTCACCTCGCCCGACTTCCTCACCAACGACGAGGCGATCGACTCGATCCTCCGTCGCGACGCCAGCGGCACGCCGATGATGCAGGGCATGCGCGACGCCAACTACGCCGTGCTCGTCCCGCGCTGCGCCGAGACCGCCCAGCTCCCGATCCCGACGATCGTGTTCGGCCATGGCCTCTTCGGCAGCGGCGCCGACTACCTCGACGACGGCTTCCTCCAGGAGGTCGCCGACCAGTTCTGCTTCAACGTCGTCGCCGGTGACTTCATCGGCCTGACCATGCGGCAGATCAACGTCGCCGCGCTCGCCGCCAACGATCTCAACAAGGCCGCCGGCATCACCCAGAAGCTCGCGCAGTCGGTCATCGACTTCATCGCGCTCGAGAATCTCGTGCGCGGGCCGATGGCGCAGCACGCCGAGTTCCAGCGCAACGGCCAGGCGATCATCGACCCGTCGCGCGTGTACTACCTCGGCGGATCGCTCGGCGGGATCATGGGCAACGTCTTCATGGCCTACGACCAGAACATCACCCGCGGCGCGCTCGGCGTCCCCGGCGGCGCGTGGTCGATGCTGTTCGAGCGCTCGATCGCGTGGAGCGCGCTCAAGGGCGCGGCCCAGGGCAGCTACACCGACCCGCTCGAGTACCAGCCGCTCATCTTCCTGCTCGCGATGCACTTCGAGCCGTACGACGCGATCACCACCGCGCCGCGCGTCGTCGCCGATCCGCTGCCCAACACGCCGGCCAAGCAGATCATGATGTACGAGGCGATCGGCGACTGCCTGGTCAACAACTACTCGACCGAGACGGTCGCGCGCACGATGGGCCTCCAGCTGGTCACGCCGTCGGTGAAGCAGGTGTGGAACATGGAGGGCTCGAGCGCGACGCTCACCAGCGGCCTCACCGTCTACGACGAGCACCCGACGCCGCTGCCGCCCTCGACCACGAACATGCAGCCAGCGACCGACAACGGCACGCACTCCGGCGTCAACAAGCGCCAGGCCGTGCTCGATCAGGTGCGCGAGTTCGTGCTGAACGGCAACCTGCGCCAGATGTGCAAGCAGGGCGACACGCCCATGCCGTGCGACTGCTCGACCGGCGCCTGCGGCGACCGGATCTAGTCAGCTAGCCGCCCAGGCGCGCCATGAGCTGGCGCGCCGCGGGCGAGCTCGGGTCGATCGCGAGCGCCTCGCGCAGGTACCAGCGCGCCGAGTCGAGGTCGCGATCGGCCACGCACAGGAGCGCGAGGGCGAGGAGCGCGCGCGGCCACGGGCGCATCCCGGTGGTGGCGCGCTCGGCGACCTTGCGCTCGCGGCGGGCGATCTCGGCCTGGTCCTTGCCTCCCGCGACCTCGACGCGGTAGCGGGCCCAGGCCAGCCCGGCCTCGTACTCGGGGTGGCTCGGGTGGTTGCGCGCGGCGGACGCCATCTCCGAGAGCGCGCGGTGGACGTCGCCGGCGGTGAGCGCCTGCTGCGCGCGGCCGTACGCGTCGGCCGCGGCGTTGGCGGCGGTGGCGTCGACGGTCCAGGTCGACTCGAGCTGGGACCAGCGCTCGCGCAGCCAGTCGTTGTAGCGCCCGCGGGCCGCGACGTCGTTGAGCACCTTGCGCGCGCGCTCGACCTGATCCCACGCGGGCGCGACCAGCGGCGTGACGTCGCCGAGGTCGAGCTTGCCGGTGCGCTCGGGCCCGTAGCGCCAGGCGAGGATGCGGTACGAGCGCTCGATGTCGTCGATCTCGGCGAAGGGCGTGATCTCGAGGACGTCGTAGAAGGTCGCCTTGGCCAGGCGCGCGGTGCGGGCGCGCAGGTGGGCGCGCAGCTCGAAGAGCGCGCGCCGCGGCGTCGCGGTCAGCTCGGTCGGCTCGGGGGTGAGCTTGATCGCGTCGAGCGATCCGAGCACCCAGATGAGGCGAGCTGCCTCGGGGGCGTCGAGCGGGCCGGCGCGCACGAGCGACTGCAGGGTCAGCGTCCCGTTCATGTGGGCGACGTGCTCGATCTCTGGCGGGACGAGCGCGCGGGCGGCCCGGAGCTCGTCGATGACCGACGTCGCGAGCACGTAGTGCTGCGCGTACCAGCGCAGCGCGGCCCGCGCGATCTCCACGTCGAGCGTGCGCGACGCGGCGAGCATCTGCACGACGTCGGCCGCGGGCGGCAGGCGGAGCGCTCGGCGGGCCAGGCCGGGCGCGAGCGCGGCCGCGAAGCGGAGGCGCGCCGCGTCGTCGAGCGCGCGCGCGAGCACGGCCGGCGTCGCCGTCGGAGGGACCAGCGTCACGCGCGCCTGGGCGGCGCGGGTCGCCGCGTCGGCGTTCATGCCGATCGCGAGCAGGCCTGGGGCCGGGTCGAGCGCGCGCCAGGCGTCGGCGTTGTCGCCGAGGCGCGCGGCGAGCCCGTCGGCGTCGAGCACGACGACGTCGGGCGGGTCGGCCGACACCGCGGCCGGCGTCGCCGCCGGATCCCAGCGCGTATCACGCCCGAGCCCCTCCAGAGCTTCCTGCAGAGGAATGCCCAGCCCGACGTCGGTGAAGGCGAGCAGGACGCGCACCAGTCGCTCCGGATCGTACGCGCGTGCCGTCGCCGAGGCCAGTTCTACGTCCGCCGTGCGCGCCCGGCTCCGGCCCGGCGCTCGCGGTCCAGACGCCAGAGGTACTCGTCGAAGTCGACCTGCATGGTGTGGCGCGCCGACCGGACATAGCGGCGGTGCATGGCGACGCGCTCCTTCGCGATCGCGGCCTGCATCTCGACGTCGGTGGGAAGGCGATAGCGCCCGGTGACGTACTCGGCGAGCCACTTCGCCTGGGCCTCCGCGATCGGCATGATCGCGCCGAGCGGCTGGCAGAGCCCGACGAAGAAGAGGTCGTCGAGCCCCGGTTTCCAGCAGCGCAGGAAGAGCGGGAGGTCGTTGTCGGGCGCGCTCGCGATCGACGGATCGAGGAACGGGAAGCTGACGTTGTACCCGGTGCACCAGATGATGGCGTCGACGTCCTCGACGCTGCCGTCGGTGAACGTGACCCGCGCGCCGTCGAGCGAGCGGATCGCCGGCTTGATCGCGAGGTCGCCGCGGCCGAGCCGCGTGAACAGGTCGCTCGAGATCGTGGGGTGCGCCTCGCCGATCGCGTGGTCGGGCGCGGGCAGCCCCATGCGGGTCGGATCGCCGACCGCCACCTTGTGCAGCGCGCTCGCGACCGCGCGCCGGATCCGCCACGGCGTCCACGGCGGCAGCGCGATCGCCTGGTCGAGCGGCTTGCCGAACCAGTAGTGCGGGATGACGTGGGCGCCGCGCCGCACCGAGAGCCAGACCTTGCCGGCCACGCCTTCGCGCGACAGCTCGCACGCGATGTCCATCGCGCTGTTGCCGAAGCCGACCACGACGACGCGCTTGCCGCGCAGCTCGCGCGGCTCGCGCTCGTCGACGTAGTGGTGGGAGTGGAACTGGATGCCGTCGAAGCGGCCGGGCGGGGCCGGCGTGGGTCCGCGCGGATCCCAGTGATGGCCGTTGGCGACGGCGAGGAGGTCGACCTCCTCGCGCTCGCCGCGGTCGGTCGTCACGATCCAGCCGCCGCCGGGGCGGCGCTCGGCGCGCGCCACGCCGGTCTCGAACCGGATCGCCGGGCGCAGCCCGAAGTGGTCGACGTAGGCGTCGAAGTAGCGCGCGATGAGCGCGTGGTGCGGGAAGTCGGGATAGTCGCGCGGCATCGGGTAGTCCGCGTACTGCATGCGGTCGCGCGACGTGTTGATGTGCAGCGAGCGGTACGCCGACGACATCCCGTTCTTGTTCTTGAACACCCAGTTGCCGCCGACCCGGTCGCCCTTCTCGTACACGACGTGGTCGACGCCCGCGTCCTTGAGCGCCTTGGCCACCGGGATGCCGCTCGAGCCGGCGCCGACGACGCCGACCCTCAAGCTCGCCCCAGGAGCGCCGCCGTCGCCCTCGCCATGTCGACGACGGCGTCGCGGGCGGCGGCGCACGCGCCCGTCATCGTGATGAAGCCGTGGATGAGCGAGGTGTGGAGGCGGTAGTCGACCCGGGTGCCGGTGGCGCGCAGGCGTTCGGCGTACGCCGCGCCGTCGTCGCGGATCGGGTCGAACGCGGCGGCGACGACGAGCGTCGGGGCCGCGGTGCCCAGGTCGGCGACGTGGAGCGGCGAGGCCTCGCGCCACCGTGACTCGGGGAGGTGGTGGCGGCGGAACCACTCCATCATCGCCTTGGTCAGGAGGAAGCCCTCGGCGTAGCGCTCGACGCTCGGCGCCTCGTGGGTCAGGTCCGTGGCCGGGTAGATGAGGATCTGGGCGCGCGGCCGCGGCATGACGCCGCTGCGCATGCGCCCGTCGTGCCCGCGATCGCGGGACGCGAGCTCGACCCAGGCGGCGAGGAAGCCGCCGAAGCTGTCGCCGCCGACGGCGACGCGCGCCGGGTCGACGCCCCAGCGGGGCGCGCGCGTGAAGATCCACGGCCACACGGCGACGGCGTCGTCGACGGCGGCGGGATACCGGTGCTCGGGCGCGAGCCGGTACTCGACCGACGCGACGGCGCAGCCGGCCAGGTCGGCGTAGAGCCGGCAGAAGCGATCGTGGCCGTCGATCGAGCCGATGACGGCGCCACCGCCGTGGAAGTAGACGACGAGCCCGCCGCTGGCCGAGCGCGGCAGGTAGACGCGCACCGGCAGGTCGCCGCCGGGCCCGGGCGCGACCTCCTCGAAGATCCGCGCCATCGGCACCACGTCGGCGTCGAACGGGTTCATGCCCTGGACCGCCACGCTCCGGGCGCGGGCCACGTCCATGGTCTCGATGCGGGGGCCGACGCGATTGGCCACCGCGAGGATCGCGGCGAGCTGCGGATCCAGCATCTCGCCGTTCACCACGACGTCGCCGCCGGCGATGGCCCGCAGGATGGGCACGGGCAGGCGCGCGCTGGCGCGCATCACGCGTTGCTGCAGACGAACGGCCGCGCTCATGGACTCGACGGTCGAGTCTACTCGGAGTTCGGAGCGAGGCGACGGCGCGTGGTCAGGATCTCCTGCGGCAAGGCGACGCCCTTGAGCGCGTGCGCGCCGAGCGAGATCACGTCGTCGGGCATGTCGGGCGCGGCGGCGGTGCCCAGCGCGCCGACGAAGGCCGCGGTCATGAGCAGTGGCTCACCGATCGTCTTGCACATCGCCTCCACGCGACAGACCTCGTTGACCGACGCGCCGATCACGGTGAAGTCGAGGCGCTCGCGACCGCCGATGTTGCCGTAGAACACCCTGCCGGTATGAAGCGCGATCCCCAGCTCGATCTTCCCGGCCGCGCTCGACGACCAGCCGTCGATGCGCGCGAGCACCGCGAGCGCGGCGGCGAGGGCGCGCCGGCAGGCGTCGGCGGGGCCGTGCGGGCCGATGGGGAAGACCGCCAGCGTCGCGTCGCCGATGAACTTGAGGATCTCGCCGCCGTGCTCCGTGATCGGCGTGGCGACGTGCTCGAAGTAGCGATCGAGCACGCCGACCACCGCGCGCGCGGGGAGGCGGTCGCTGATCGTGGTGAAGCCGCGCATGTCGCAGAACCAGAGCGCGGCGTCGATCTCCGTGCCCGAGCCGCGGCGGAACTCGCCGTCGAACACCCGGCGCGCGGCGTTCTGACCGAGGTAGACCTCCAGCAGCGAGTGGGTCGCGAAGCGCGCGCCGGCGAGCTGCACGTGCAGCGCGAGCAGCGGCGTCACCGCGGTCAGGAGCTCGAGCTGCTCGTCGGCGAAGCCCGCCGCCCGGCGCGTGGCGAAGCTGATCCAGGGGCCGTGCACGCGTCCCTGATCGAGCGCCGCCATCAGGTAGTCGGTCGCGCCGGCGTCGGCCATCTTCGCGAGCATCGCGAACTCGCTCCGCGCCGGCTCGACCGCGATGCGCCGCCGCAGCGTCCGCGCTCCCTGCGCGTGCAGCGCCTCCGCCGGGGTCCCGACGTAGTCGGTCGTCTGTGACGTGTCGTGGGAGCGGCGCACGACGCGGGCGCCGCCGGCCGGGTCCCACACGACCTGGTGGCCCCAGAGCTCGGGGTGCTTGGTCGGGATCCAGATGCTCACGCGGTGCAGGTCGAGATCGGCGCCGGCGAGCCGCGCGACCAGGCCGTCGAGGAGCTCGTGGACCTCGAGCTCGCTGGTCGCCGGCGCGAGCAGCCAGTCGGTCAGCGCGGCGCGGCACTCACGCATCGCGCTTCCGCGGCGCCGGCAGCGCGTCGGCGAAGCGCGCGTCCTGCTTCCAGCCCGGCACCGGCGGCTCCTCGCCCGCGCGGGGCACGTACGGCGACGCGGAGACTCGCTCCATGGTGTGAATGTACCGCGGGCAGTTGGGGAACACGCGATCGACGGCGACGCGCACGAGGAGCTGTGCGCCGGGCATCTCGGCGAGGAGCGGGTCGTCGAGGTCGAGCCGCGCGCGGCCGTGGATGCGCAGCCGGCGCGGTCGCGCCCAGTCGATGAAGAGGAGCGCGACCGGCGCGTGCACGGCGACGTTGCCGAGCGAGCGGAACTGGCCGTTGCCGTCGTAGTCGGGCCAGGCGAGCTCGCCGGGGGCGAGCACGCGCACGAAGCCGGGAGCGCCGCCCTTGTACGAGCAGTCGGGGTTGCCGTCGGGATCGGCGGTCGCGAGGAAGAACATGTCGGCGCTCTCGACGAACGCGCGATCGCCGTCGGTGAGCGCGCCGCGGTACGTGTGTTGCTCGAGCCGGTCGGCGACGCGGCGCGAGTCGAAGTGGTCCTGGAGCCGGCGGTGGCCCTCGTGATAGGCGCTCATGCACGTCCTTTCCGCGTCAGGCGTTCGACGGACACCAGCTCGGGCCGCGGCGAGCGGGCGACGCGATCGAGCTCCGTCGATCCGCACACGAGGCACGCGCCGTTCAGCACGATCTCGTGGAGGCAATGGCCGCACGCGACGCAGACCCCTTCCTGGCGCACGGCGTGCGGACACGTCGCGACGTTTCCGGTCGGCCCGGAGGGTGAGGTCACGCTTCACCATGGCACGACCGCCCGGCGGACGGTGTATCAACGGTGCATGTCCGTCGATCACCTGTCCACGAGAGAGGGGTACGACCGCTGGGCCGAGGTCTACGACACCGACGGCAACCCGCTCATCGCGCTGGAGGAACCCGAGGTCGACCGCCTGCTCGGCGACGTCGCCGGGCTCGCCGTCGCCGACATCGGCACGGGCACCGGACGCCATGCCATCCGCCTCGCCGACGCGGGCGCGCGCGTCACCGCCGTCGACTTCTCCGAGCAGATGCTCGCCCGCGCCCGCGCCAAGGCCGGCGCGCGCGACATCACCTTCGTCTGTCACGACCTGACCCACGGACTGCCCATGGTCGACGCGTCGTTCGATCGCGTCGTGTGCGGGCTGGTCGTCGACCACATCGCGGATCTGGCCGGGCTGTTCGGCGAGCTGAAGCGGATCGCACGACCCGATGGGATCATCGCGGTCTCGGTCATGCACCCGGCGATGATGCTGAAGGGCGTGCAGGCGCGCTTCACCGATCCGGCGACCGGGCGCGAGACGCGGCCGGCGTCGCACCCGAACCAGCTCAGCGACTACGTGCGCGCCGCGGTGACCGCCGGCCTCTCCATCGCGCACATCTCCGAGCACGCGGTCGACGTCGCGCTGGCGGCGCGCCTGCCGCGCGCGCACAAGTATCTCGGCTGGCCCATGCTGTTCCTCCTCGGGCTGCGTCCATGAGCGAGGATGGCCCGCCTTCGCTCGACGCGCCGCCGACGCGGTCGCCGCGCATCGCGCGCCTGGGCGAGCTCGCGCGCGGCGGCATGTCGTGGGTCCACCGCGTGCGCGACCGGTTGCTCGAGCGCGACCTCGCGCTGAAGGTGCTCGACCCGTCGGTCGAGCACCCGCGGATCCACGATCGGTTCCTGCGCGAGGCGCAGGTGCTGGCCCAGCTCGATCACCCGCACATCGTGCCGCTCTACGAGCTCGCCACCGACGACGCCGGCACGCCGTGCTTCACCATGAAGCTCGTCGAGGGCCAGACCCTCACCGAGGTCGTCCAGGCGCAGGACCTGCTCGCCGATCCGCGCGGCCTCTTGCATGCGCTGGACATCCTGCTCAAGGTCTGCGACGCGCTGGCGTTCGCCCACGGCCGCGGCGTCGTCCACCGCGACGTGAAGCCCGACAACGTGATGGTCGGCTCGCACGGCCAGGTCTACCTGATGGACTGGGGGGTGGTGCGGCTCCTCTCCGACGAGCAGCT
>ERZ761602.1904-NODE-1904-length-35456-cov-8.057625_pt1 | contig 35456 bp, 29 predicted proteins | sample MGYA00512165_ERZ761602 | MGnify/ENA primary metagenome ERZ761602 (study PRJEB28899, sample SAMN02445085) | bioreactor sludge metagenome | biome: EBPR sludge; isolation source: Thorneside wastewater treatment plant | place: Australia: Brisbane, Thorneside...
CGGCCTTGCCCTTGGCGGGCTCGGGTTTCGCGTCGGCCTTGCCCTTGGCGGGCTCCGGCTTGGCATCGGCCTTCGCCTTCGCCGGCTCCGCGGGCTTCGGCGCATCCTTCGCGGGCTTGGTCGGTTCCGCCTTCGGCGGCTCGGCCCTCGGCTTGGCCGGTTCGGGCGCCGGCTTCGGGGGCTCGGCCTTGGCGGCCGCCTTGCCGTCGGCCTTCGGCGGCGCCTTGCCATCGGCCTTCGCGCCCGCCTTCGGATCGGGCTTCGCCGGCTCGGGGGCCGGGGCCGGCTCGACGGGCGCCGGCGAGGGCACCGAAGCCACCACCGGCGTGGGCGGCGGTTCCTTCCGGCCCCGCTGCGAGAGCACGACCGCCTCGCCGGCGATGATCGCGATCAGCACGCCGGCGGCCATGCCGACCTTGACCTTGTCCCGCAGGAACGCGACGAGGGCGCTCTCGCGGGCGGCGGGGGCGGCGGCCGACTTCGGCGCGGCGGTCCCGGCGCGCTCGAGCAGGTACACCTCGTGCTCGCGCCCGTTCTTGTCCTCGTGCATGCCCTCGAAGCGGAACAGGGCCGCGTGGCCTTCCGACAGGCGCGTGATCATGTCGTGGAACGAGCGCGAGACCGAGAGCTGGCCGGGCTTCGCGAAGGACATGATGCGCTCGGCCACGTTGATGCCGTCGCCGATGATCTTGGGGTATCCGTTCAGGTCCATCGCGACCCGCACGGGACCCAGGTTGATGCCGATGCGCACCGCGCCGTCGCCCGCGGCGGCACCCAGCTTCGCGGACGAGGCGGCGCAGAGGCGGTCCAGCTCCAGCGCCACGACGAGGCATTGCTCCGGGTCGCCCAGGAAGGTGATCGCCGCGCCGTCGCCCGTGTCGAGGATGATGCGATCCTCGGGCGCCACGCCGCCGAGCGCCTGGGCGAGGAGCTTGTTGAACGCCTCCTTCACGGCGATCTGCCGGTCCACGGGCTTCTTGGAATAGCCCACCAGGTCCACGCAGATCACGCTGCCGATGATGGTTCGGCTCGTGTTTTCCGGATTCATCGTTGTTGTGCGATTCCCGACCCCGGGAATTCCGCGCGCGCTCCCTGTTCGCCCGCCACGAGACTTCCCGCCCGTAGTGTAGCGAAAGCGGCGCGGCGCCACGCCTTTTTCATTCGAGGGCTTCCCGGAGCGCCGCGAGGCAGGCCTGCGGCGCCTCGGCGAGCATCGAGTGGCCCGCGTCGACCCGGACCGTGCGCGCGCCGGGGATGCGTCCCGCGAGCGCCTCGCCCGCGCGGGCCGGCGTCATCGCGTCGCGCGTGCCGGTGACGACGGCGACGGGCACGGCGATGCGGGCCAGGTCGGCGTCGCTCGCGACGAACGCGTGGCAGGCCGCGAGCCCGGCGTGTTGAGCGCCTGGCGCGGCGCGGGCCACCTGCCGGCGCGCGAGGTCCGTCAGGGAAAGGCCCGGCATGCCGCTCGGCGCGAGGGGAGCGAGGCGGGCATGTCCCCACTGGGCCTGCATCTCGATCGCGGCGGCATCGCCGTCCCGCGCGGCGGCGAGGAAGGCTTCGCCCACGGGCATCGGCAACGAGGCGCCGAAGAGCACGAGGCCCGAGACCTTCTGCGGATGCCGCATCGCGAGCGAGAGTGCCGCGAGGGCCCCGAGGCTGTGACCGGCGACGGTGGCGGCACGGATGCCGGCGGCATCGAGCACGGTCGCGAGGAGTCCTGCGATGGCCTCCACGCTCGAGGCCGCCGGACCCGGGCTCGCGCCGTGGCCCGGCAGGTCCGGCACGATCACGCGAACGCCTTCGCGGGCGAGGGGAAGGGACTGCCCGCGCCAGCTCGCTCGGTCCATCGCGGCGCCGTGCACGAGCAGCAGCGCGGGGCCGCCGCGATCGCCGATGGCGAGCGCGTGGACGGCGTGCCCGCCGGAGTCGACGATCATCGCGCCGCCGCCTTGAGCGCGCGAGCGAGGTCGTCGAGCAGGTCGTCCCCGTGCTCGAGGCCCGCGGCGATCCGCACCGTGGCCGAGGTCGCCCCGCCGGGTCGCGAAACGACGCTTCGGGCCGAGCCCGGTGGCGTGTCGCGCACGAAGAGTCCGAGCGCCCCGAGCAGCTTGCCGGCCGCGCCGGGGCCGCCCGCGAGGTCGAATGCCACGAGGCCGCCGCAGCCGCGCGGATACAGGCGCGTCGCGATCTCGTGATCCGGGTCTCCCGGCCGCGAGGGATGGCGGACCCGGGACACCGCATCGTGGGCCGCGAGGAAATCCGCGAGCACTCGCGCATTGGCGACGTGACGCGCCATTCGCAGGGACAGCGTCTCCAGCCCGCGCAGCGCGCCGAACGCGGCTTCCGGCGCGATCGCCGTGCCCAGGCGGGGAAGGCAAGCCTCCCGCGCCCGCAGCAGGAAGGCGGCGACGGGCGAATCGTCCACCCACGCGATGCCGCCTTCCCCGGCGGATGCATCGAGCAGGGCGCGATGCCGTCCCGACGCCACCCAGTCGAAGCGGCCGCCGTCCACGAGCACCGCGCCGTCGGCATCGGAACGCCCGCCGATCCAGCCGGCGATCCCGTGCAGCACGAGGTGGGCGCCGTGGTCCAGGGGGCGCGAGAGCATGGGCGTGGTTCGCGTGGCGTCCACGAGCAGCGGGATCCCCGCCCGTTCCGCGATCGCGGCGACGGCCGGCACGTCGAGCACGTCGGGCGATGGGTCGGCGAGGGTCTCGCCCACGAGCAGTTTCGTCCCGCTTTCGATCGCGCCGGCCCAGGCCCCGGGGTCGCGCGCGTCGACGAAGGTGAATCGCAGGCCGGGCAGCGCGCGTGCTCGCGCGAACCGGTCGTCCGCGTCGTCGGCGAAGCCCGAAGCCGCCACGACGTGGCCGCCTTCCGGGGCGAGCGTGGCGAGCGCGAGTTCGAGGGCCTGCGCGGTGCCCGTGCAGGCCGCGGCGCCGATGCCGCCTTCCAGGGCCGCCATCCTTTCCTCCAGCGCCGCGGCCGCGCGGTCCGGCGCGAGCGGGCCGGCGCCTTCGGCGGCCCGGGCCGCGAGGGTATCGGGGTGCAGCGGTGTGGGGCTGGAATGCGCCATCGAATCAGGGGTTTGGGAGAAATACCGCAGGTCGGTTCTATCTTGTCACGGGGGCGACTTGTTTGCTATGGTTCGGGGCATTCCCCTACGGTGTCCCATGAAACGACTCGCCCTCGTTCTCGCCTGCTTCGCGCTCGCCGCGCCCGCCCTCGCCGCGGACAAGGCCCCGGCTCGCGGCAAGGCCGCCAAGTCGGCACCCGCCCGGGCGTCGCTGGCGGATTTCACGAAGGACGGCGATCCCAACCTGCAGTCGTCCGCGGCCCTCGTGCTCGATGCCGCCACGGGCGAGACGCTCTTCGCCAAGAACGCGGACCAGGTCCACCCGATCGCCTCCATCACCAAGCTGATGACGGCGATGGTGGTGCTCGACGCGAAGCTGCCCCTCGACGAAGCCGTCCGCATCTCGAACGAGGACCTGGATACCCTCAAGGGCACGCGCTCGCGCCTGCCCGTCGGCGCCCACTTCCGCCGCGACGACCTGATCCGCATCGCGCTGGTGGCCTCGGACAACCGCGCCGCCGCCGCCCTCGGCCGGGCCTATCCCGGCGGCACGCCGGCCTTCGTGGACGCGATGAACGCCAAGGCGAAGCTCCTGGGCCTCACGGCCACGCGCTTCGTCGATTCCAGCGGCCTCGCCCCGGGCAACGTCTCGAGCCCCGCGGAACTCGGCCGGCTCGTCGCCGAAGCCTCCCGCTATCCCGAGATCCGCGAATACTCCACCACGCCCGCCCTCGACGTGACGCTGCCCGACACGGGTCGCAAGGTGGCCTACGTCAACACCAACGCCCTGGTGCGCACGGGCGACTGGAACATCGGCGTGTCGAAGACCGGCTACATCAGCGAGTCGGGCAAGTGCCTCGTCATGCACGCGATGATCGCGAACACGCCCGTGGTGATCGTGCTGCTGGATTCCTGGGGGCGCTTGACGCGCATCGGCGACGCGAACCGCATCCGCCGCTGGCTCGAGAAGCATCCGGGCCGCCTCGCGGGCTCGCCCCTGCGGCCGGGCTGATCAGTCCCGCCGCGCCGCCGCGTCCTCGCGGCCCGCGCGCGAATCGGCCACGCGAAGGCGCAAGCTGAGCGCGAAGGCCGCCCCGAGCAGCACCGCCTCCAGCGCGAAGACCGTCGCATAGGCCGGAAAGGCCGCGCCCGTCGCGATCCGCACGGCGTCGACCACCGCGCCCCCCAGCAGGCTCCCGGCCGCCTTGCCCGCGAGGCTCGCGGTGCCCCACACGCCCATCAGCAGGCCCGCGCGCACCGACGTCGCGAACTGCGCGATGCCCCCCAGCATGCCCGCCCCCGCGAGTCCCGTGCCCAGCCCCATCAGCGCGACCAGCACGCGGAACGCGCCGGGATCGCCCGCCGCGCCGGCGACGATCACGCCCGCGAAGACCGCGACGGTGGCGACGAGCCCGACGCGAAGGAGCGCCAGGGGATTCACGACGCGAAGGAGCCACCCGCCGGACAGCAGCATCGCCGCGAGCACCCCCAGGCCCCACCACGCCGTGAGGCGCGTGGTGTCCGCGACGCTCATGCCCAGCACGAGGGCCCCGTAGGGCTCGAGCAGCACGTCCTGCGCGAGCGTGCCCACGAACGTGCACACGATCAGCAGGAAGAAGCGGCGCACCTGCGGGTCGCCGAGCAGGAACTCCTTGAGCGCCTCGACGAAGGCCTTCTCGCGCGAGATCGCCGCGGCGCGCTCCGTGGCGCCCGTTCCCTTTTCCTGCCCGATCACCGCGACGAGCGTGAGCACGACGAGGGCGGTCACCGCCGCGGCGGTGGCGGCGACGAGCTTGCCCGGTGCGTAGTCCTTGAGCAGTTGCCCCAGTCCGCCGGCGCCGGCCACGAGCCCGAGCATCGTCGCCACCTCGTAGAGCGTGAGGGCGCGCGACCTCGCCGCCCCCTCGAACCGGTCCGCGACGAGGGCCTGGAAGACGTTGTGGCCGAGATTGCGGCCGAAGCCGTACACGACGAAGGTGACGAAGAGCCCGGCCACCAGCAGCGTGCGCGAGGCGCCCGAGACCATGAGCGCCACCGTGGCGGCGAGGCCCGCGGCCGCGACGATCGCGCCCGCGACGATGTAGGGCTCGCGGCGCTTGCCGAAGAGCGGATGGGAATCGGAGCGGTAGCCGAACCACACACGAAGCGGCGCTTCGAGCATCGGCAGCGCGAACAGCAGGCCCACCACGGTGAGGGGCAGGCCCAGCTCCGCCACGAGAATGCGGTTGAGCGTGCCGCCCGCCAGGGCCCCGGCGATGCCGTAGGCGAACGGAAAGGCGGCGAGGCGCAGGGCGGCGGCGAGGCCCCCGGTCGTGCGTGCGTCGGCGTTCAAGGCGTTCCGGTCAGAGCGGCGATCCGTTCGCCCCCACGGCATTGAGCTGGTGGCCGTCCGGCGCCTCGTCGGCGCGCGGGATCCACGGCGCGAGGCAGGTGCGGCTTTCGAGGCAGGGATCCGTGAGCGAACGCAGGAACGCCGCGATGTCGGCGACCGCGGTGGCCGGAAGGCGCGACGGATCGATCACGGGCATCGCGAGCGGTGGCGTGGCGGCCTGGTCCGCGCGCATCTTCGCGAGGGCGGCCTGCGTGTTGCGGGTCACGTCGGCCACGCTCGCGGCGCAGTCGATCGCGTCGAGCGGCGGCACCGCGCACCAGCGACGGCCCGCGAGGAACGCGGCGGTGGTCGCGTCGGGCGTGAGGTAATGCGCGATGGCTTCCTCCAGCGTCGCGTACGTACCCGAGTGGCCCCAGGGACCGGTCTTCGCGACGTTGAGCAGCGGCGCCGTACGGAACTGGTAGCGCTCCGCCGGGCGGCCCGTCTCGCGCCCGCGACCGAAGTCGTCGGTGCCGCCCGTGCCGTCGCCCATGCCCGGGCCTGCCTGCGGGAAGCCCAGCGCGTGCAGCGTCTCGCCCGTGAGCGCTTCGCCCCGGTGGCACTGCGAGCACTGGGCGCCGCCCTGCGCGGCATTGCGGAAGAAGAGCAGCGCGCCGCGTTTCACTTCCTCGGAGACGGCGCCGTTTTCGCCCCGGGCATAGCGCGCGAAGGGGGAATCGGCGAAGGTCGCGGAGCGCTGGTATTCCGCGATGGCCTGCGCGATGTTGTCGAAGGTGACGAGCTGCTCGGCGGTGCCGGCGGGCTGCGCGAAGGCCGTGCGGAAGCGCGCGAGCCACTGGCTGGAAGCGAGGGCGCCGCGGCCCGTGCCGTAGTCGCCCAGCCGTGCCGCGAGGTGCGCGCGGATCGCGTCGTTGCCGGTGATGCCGGGAAAGCCCGCGCCGAGCATCTCGGAAGCGCCCGTCACGGGAAAGCGCGCCTGCGCGGCCGGCAGCGTCGCGCCCGCCCGCGGGTCCGCCACGCCCAGGGGCGAATCGGGCGTGCGGATGCCGCCGCCCGCGCCGTTGCGGCCCACGGTGCGCGAAAGGCTCTCCACGCGCGAATCCCAGAAGTGCCCGGCATCGAGCAGGCCCACGTTGAAGAACGTGTTGGCGTTGCGTCCGACGCGCAAGGGGCCCGAGGCGAGGCGCCGTCCGGGGCCGAGGAGGTCGGGCTGCGCGGCGCCGGTGCCGATGGAAACCGCGAGCGCGTCTCCACCGCCGAGGGACGGGTGGTGGCACGAGGCGCAGGCCGTGTCGTTCGCCGCCGAGAGGGCCTTCGAGAAGAAGAGCAGGCGCCCGAGCTGGGGCAGCGGATCGGTGATCGCGGGCAGCGTCCGCCCGGCCCGCGCATTGCCCGTGAATCCCTGCTGCTGCAGCACGAAGCGCAGCGGCGCGTCGAGGCTCGAGGCCGCGTCGGCGCACGGCAGCCCGTCCAGGGGGCCCACGAGCCGCGACAGATCCACGGTGAAGGACGGGGTGCCGGCGTAGGCGAGCCGAAGCGCCGAGCAGCTCGTGAAATCGAGCGTCGCGGTTCCCGCCTCGGCGAAGCGCACGTCCTGCGCGCGGTAGGCATCCCCGAAGCGCGGGCCCGATCCGGTGAACAGGCCGATGGTCGCGCGGGTCGCGCCCGCCGCGATGTCGCCGCTGCCCACGAGCCAGGTTGCCGCCCCGGAGGCGTTGTAGGTGAAGTAGGCGAGGTAGACCACGGTCCTCGCGCCCACGGTCTCGACCGTGACGAACTGCCCTTCGCCGTCGCGGGTCGCGTTCCACCACGCGCCGGAGGCGACGCCCGCGAAGCCCGCGACGGGGCCTGGCGCAGCGGCCCCGCAGGCCGCGCCGGCGAGCGGTCCCACGAGGCGCGTGAGCGACAGGCGCGCGGTCATGCCGGAGTGCGATAGGCGCATCGCGTCGCACGAGACGAATTCGAGCGTCGCCGTGCCCGACGGCGTGAAGCGCACGTCGGCGGAACGGAAGTCATTGCCGAAGCGCGCGCCGGACCCGCTGAAGAGGTTGATCGTGACGGACGTGGCGCCCGGCGCGTAGTCGGCGTTGCCCACCTGCCAGCTCGCGTTGCCGGCGGCGTCGTAGGTGAACCAGGCGAGGTACGCGACGCGGCGGGCGCCCACGGTCTCGAAAGTGATGAACTGGCCCTCGCCGTTGCGGCTCGCGTCCCACCAGGCGCCCGACATCGCGCCGGTGAAGCCCTGGGCGGCGGCCGCGAAGGGCACGAGGGCGAGAAGGACGGCGGCGAGGCGAAGGACGGCGAAGCGAAGGGCGGCGGCCATGGCGGCTCCGTCACGGGCGGCGAAAGGGCCATGGTGCCAGAAGGCCGGGGCCCTGCCGATGGGCCGGAAGGCGGCCGTTCCCGGGCGGCCCGCTGGTAGACTCCGGGACATGAAAGTCGGCCTCTTCGTCACCTGCCTCGTGGACCTGTCCCGTCCCGGCATCGGCTTCGCGGCGCTCAAGCTGCTCGAGGCCGCCGGGTGCGAGGTCGTGGTGCCCGCGACGCAGACCTGCTGCGGCCAGCCGGGGTACAACTCCGGCGCCCGCGAGGTCTCGAAGGCCCTCGCCCGCAAGGTGCTCGAGGAGTTCGAGGATTGCGACTACGTGGTCGCGCCTTCGGGATCGTGCTCCGGGCAGGTCAAGCTCTCCTATCCCCAGGACCTCTTCGCGGACGACCCGGATCGCGCGCGCTTCGAGGCCCTGGCCGCCAAGTGGCACGAGCTCTCGGACTTTCTCGTGAACGTGCTCAAGGTCGAGTCCGTGCCGGGAAAGTGGACCGGCGAGGTCACCTACCACGACAGCTGCTCGGGCCTGAGGGAACTGGGCATCAAGGCCGAACCGCGGCGCCTGCTCGCGCTCGCGGGGGCCGAGGTGAAGGAAATGCGCGAGGCGGAGCGCTGCTGCGGCTTCGGCGGCACCTTCTCCATCAAGCTCGGGGACATCTCCACGCGCATGTCCGCCAACAAGTGCGCCTCGGCGAAGGCCACGGGCGCCGGCGCCATCGTGGGCGGGGACCTGGGGTGCCTGCTCAACATCGAGGGGCGCCTGCGGCGGGAGGGCGATCACGAGACGAAGGTACTGCACTTCGCGCAGGTGATCGCGGGGGAGGGCTGATGCAGGTCCAGTCCATGCACTTCAAGCGCCGCGCGGGCGAGAAGCTCGCCGACGAGCTGCTGCAGGCCAACCTGAGGAAGGCCCAGGGCAAGTTCGTCGACGGCCGCGCGAAGGCCGTGGCGGAATTCGGCCACGACGAATGGGAGCGCCTTCGCACCCATGCGGCGGACCTGCGGGACCGCGTGCTGGCCAACCTCGACGCGTACCTCGCCGAGTTCGAGCGCAACGCCGTCGCCCGCGGCACGGTGGTGCACTGGGCCGAGACGGCCGAGGACGCGTGCACGATCATCGCGGACATCGCCAGGCGCAATGGCGTTCGCAAGGTGACCAAGTCCAAGTCGATGGTCTCGGAGGAGGTCGGCCTCAACGAGCGGCTCGAGGCCGAGGGCATCCAGGTCGTGGAGACGGACCTGGGCGAATACATCCTGCAGCTCGCCAAGGAGCCGCCCTCCCACATCGTCGCGCCGGCCGTGCACAAGTCGAAGGAGCAGGTGGCGGACCTGTTCACCGAGGCCCACGGCAAGCCCCGCAGCACGGACATCCCGGCCCTCACCCGCGAGGCGCGCGAGGCGCTCCGGGAGCACTTCCTCACCGCGGACATGGGCATCTCCGGGGCCAACTGGGTGATCGCGGAGACGGGCACCACGCTCACCGTCACCAACGAGGGCAACGCGGATCTCGTGACGACGATGCCGCGCATCCACTGCGTGATCACGGGCATCGAGAAGGTGATCCCGACCCTCGAGGACTTCGCCTCCCTCATCCGCCTGCTGCCGCGCTCGGCCATCGGCCAGACGGTGACCAACTACCTCACGCTCACGACGGGCGTGAAGGCGCCGGGCGAAGCGGACGGCCCCGAGCAGATGCACGTGGTGCTGGTGGACGCGGGCCGCACGAAATTCGTGGGCTCGGACCTGCAGCCGATGATGCGCTGCATCCGCTGCGGCGCCTGCATGAACCACTGCCCCGTCTACCAGAACGTGGGAGGGCACGCCTACGGCTGGGTCTATCCCGGCCCCATGGGCTCGGTGCTCACGCCGGTGTACGTCGGCATCGAGCACGCGGGCGACCTGCCCAATGCCGCGACCTTCTGCGGCGAGTGCGCGGTGGCCTGCCCGGTGAGGATCCCGCTGCCGGACCTGATGCGGAAGTTGCGGGAGCGCCAGTTCGACGGGCACCTTCGCCCCTGGCCGGAACGCGCGGGCATCCTGCTCTGGAGCTTCGCGGCGAAGCGCCCGGCCCTCTACGCCTTCGGCGCCCGCTGGGCCGCGCGCGTGGCCTCGTGGCTCGGCGGCCGGAAAGGCCTCATCCACGCCTTGCCGGGGCTCGACGGCTGGACGAAGGGCCGCGACATGCCGGCGCCGGCGGGCCGCACGTTCCGCGACCTCTACCGCGAGCGCAAGGGGCGGGCATGAGCGCGCGCGACGCCATTTTCGGCCGCATCCGCCGCGCCCAGGGCCGGTCGGGATCGGAGCCCACGGCATCCGAACTCGCTGCCGTGCGCGAGACCATCGCCGCGCCCGTCACCGGGCCGCGGCCCGCCTTCGCGACGCCCGCAGATCCGGTTTCGCAATTCCTCAAGGAATGCGACCGCCTCGGGACGACCCACGCCCGCGTCGATTCGCCGGGCGCGGTGCCGCGCGAAGTCGCCCGGTACCTGGCCGAGCGGCAGCTCGCGCCGCGCATCGCGGCCTGGCCCGCCTTCGCCGCGCTCGACTGGGCCGGCGCGGGCATCGCCTGCGAGGCACGGCCCGCGAACGGCACCGATCCCACGGGCCTCACCGGCAGCTTCTGCGCCATCGCGGAGACGGGCACGGTCCTGCTGCTCTCCTCGCCGGAGGAGCCGAAGGTGAACGCGCTGCTGCCGGAGACGCACCTGTGCGTGGTCTCGCGGGCCCGCCTCGTGGGCGCGATGGAGGAGGCCCTCGCCCTCGTCCGGCGCGAGCGCGGAAGCCTGCCCCGCGCCACCTTCTTCGTCTCCGGGCCTTCACGCACCGCGGACATCGAGCAGACGATCGTGATCGGAGCCCACGGGCCGTACCGCGTCCATGTCATCATGACGCCCTGAACGCGCCCCCCGGCGGGAGACCGGGGTGATTGCCGCGACGAAGAACCAGAAAAAGGATCCGAGGAGACCATGACCGCCACCTTCGTGCCCCAGCTCGTCATGCTGGGACCCGTCCCGCTCGATTTCATCCTCTTCGCCTGCGTGCTGCTGGGCATCGCGCTCTTCCACCACTACACCTTCCAGGTCGCGGTCTCGGGCCTCGTGGTGATCGCGCTCTACAAGGCGCTCGTGACGGGCACGGCCTTCGGCCCCGGCTTCGCCGGCGTGGGCGCCGTCTTCGCCCACGAGTGGATCACGCTCGCGAACCTCTTCTGCCTGCTGGTGGGCTTCGCGCTGCTGTCCAAGCACTTCGAGGACTCCCACGTCCCGGCGATCATCCCGCGCTTCCTGCCCGACGACTGGAAGGGCGGCTTCATGCTGCTCGTGCTCGTCTTCGTGATGTCGGGGTTCCTGGACAACATCGCCGCGGCGCTCATCGGCGGCACCGTGGCCACCGCCGTCTACAAGGGGCGCGTGCACATCGGCTATCTCGCCGGCATCGTCGCGGCCTCCAACGCGGGCGGCGCCGGCAGCGTCGTGGGCGACACCACCACCACGATGATGTGGATCGACGGCGTGAACCCGCTGGAGGTGCTGGACGCCTACATCGCGGCGGCCGCGGCGCTCCTGGTCTTCGGCGTCATCGCCGCGCGCCAGCAGCAGGCCCACGCGCCCATCGTGAAGGACGCGCCCGAGGGCATCCACGTCGACTGGGGCCGCGTGGGCGTCGTGGGCTTCATCCTGGTGACGGCGGTCACGGCCAATGTCGTGGCCAACATCTGGTTCCCGGCGGCCATCGACGGGTTCCCGGTCATCGGCGCGACGGTGGTGGCGGCCCTCCTCGTGACCGCACCGGTCCGAAAGCCCGACTGGTCCCTGATTCCCTCGAGCGTGAAGGGCACGATCTTCCTGCTGTGCCTGGTCTCCTGTGCGGCGATGATGCCGGTGGACAAGCTGCCGCCCGCCTCCTGGCCCAGCACGCTGGGCCTGGGTTTCGTCTCGGCCGTCTTCGACAACATCCCGCTCACGGCGCTCGCGCTGCGGCAGGGCGGCTACGACTGGGGCATCCTCGCCTTCGCGGTGGGCTTCGGCGGCTCGATGGTCTGGTTCGGTTCCTCGGCGGGCGTGGCCCTGTCCAACCAGTTCCCGGAGGCGCGCTCCGTCGGCCAGTGGCTGCGCCACGGCTGGCACGTGGCGCTGGGCTACCTGGTGGGCTTCCTCGTGCTGCTCATGATCCTCGGCTGGCATCCGGGGCCGAAGCGCGTGAAGGGACAGCCCGTGCCGCTGCCGCCCGCGCTGCAGCAGTTGCGCTAGGCGGTGGGCCGCCACCGCCTCGTCCTGCTCGCGGCCGCGCTCGGCGCCTTCGGCGCGGGCGAAGCGTTCGCCGCGGGCTCCGCCGCCGCGGGCCAGACCTTCCTCTGGCTCGCGGTCATCCTGTTCCTCGCGCGCCTCGCCTCGGGCGTGGAACGCGTCGGCATGCCGGGTGTGCTGGGGGAACTGCTCCTGGGCGTGCTGCTCGGCAACCTGGCGTTGCTGGGGCTGGGCTTCTTCGACCGCATCGCCGAGGACGCGACGATCGCCGTCTTCGCGGAGCTGGGCGTGGTGATCCTGCTCTTCCAGATCGGCCTGGAGACCACGGTGGCCCAGCTCGCGAAGGTGGGCGTGCGGGCCCTCGGGGTCGCGGTCGTCGGCGTCGTGGTGCCCTTCCTGCTGGGCACCTTCGTCGTGGGCCCGCTGCTGCTGCCGGGCCTGGACTTCAAGGCCTATCTCTTCCTCGGCGCGACGCTGTGCGCGACCTCCGTGGGCATCACCGGCCGCGTCTTCAAGGACGCGAAGCGCCTGGATTCCGACGCGGCCCGCGTGGTCCTGGGCGCCGCGGTGATCGACGACGTGCTGGGCCTGGTGATCCTCGCGGTGGTGACGGGCTTCGTGCAGAGCGGCACCGTGAGCGCCGGGGGCGTGGCGTGGATCGTCGCGAAGGCCTTCGGCTTCCTGGTGGGCGCCGTGGTCGTGGGGCGCCTGCTCGCACCCCACCTCGTGCGCCTGCTCAAGGGCGTGAGCGATTCGGTGGCCACCAAGCTCACCTTGCTGCTCTCGGTGGGCCTCGGGCTCGCCTGGCTCGCCCACGCCATCGGCCTCGCCCCCATCATCGGGGCTTTCGCGGCCGGCGTGCTGCTCGAGCCCATCTTCCTCAAGGAATTCGAGGCGCCCGAAATCGTGCGCGAGCTCGAGCCGCTCGTGGGCCGCCTGCCGCCGGACGACGCCGGCCGGGCCCGCCGGGCGCTGGACCGCTACCGGGACCACCACCACGAGCACCTGCTCGAGCCCCTGGGCCACTTCCTCGTCCCGGTATTCTTCGTTCATACCGGCATGCAGGTAAACCTGAAGGCCTTCGCCGATCCCCTCGTCGTCGCCGTGGCCCTGGGCGTCACGGTCGCGGCCGTCGCGGGCAAGGTGGTCTCCGGCCTGGCGGCGGGGAGCGCGGACCGCTGGCTGGTGGGCTGGGGCATGGTGCCGCGGGGCGAGGTCGGCCTCATCTTCGCGGCCGTGGGCCGGCAGCTCGGCGTCGTGGACGACCGGCTCTTCTCGGTGATCGTCGCGATGGTGATCCTCACCACGCTCGCGACCCCGCCGATCCTCGCGGCGCTCCTCGCCCGGCAGGCCCGGCGCGAGGGCTCGCCCTAGGGCGGCGGAGGTTGCCTCCCCCCCCTCGCGGAGATTAGGATGCCTTGGTCGCACCCCGCGTGAGCCGAAGGTCCCCGATGCTGCATCGCAGCAAGCCATCCCCGAAGAGAAGCCGGCTCCCCCGATAAGCTCGTCACCCCCCGAAACGCGAAGAGGAGAATCCATGTCCGACAAGAAGCCGGTCGCCCAAGGCGCGGCGACCACCACCCGACGCAAGTTCCTCGCCGGCGCTGCCGCCGGCGCCGCAGGGGCCACCACCCTCGGCTTCCCGATGATCGCCAAGGCCCAGGGCCCGATCACGATGCGCTGGCAGTCCACCTGGCCCGCCAAGGACATCTTCCACGAGTACGCCCTGGACTTCGGCAAGAAGGTGAACGACATGGCGGGCGGCGACCTCAAGATCGAGGTGCTGCCGGCCGGCGCGGTCGTGAAGGCCTTCGACCTGATCGACGCCGTCTCCAAGGGCACGCTGGACGGCGGCCACGGCGTGGTCGCGTACTGGTACGGCAAGAACTCCGCCATGGCGCTGTGGGGCTCGGGCCCGGCCTTCGGCATGGACCCGAACATGCTCCTCGCCTGGCACTACTACGGCGGCGGCAAGGAGCTGCTCGACGAGATCTACAAGGGCCTGAACCTCGACGTGCAGTCCTTCCTGTACGGCCCGATGCCCACCCAGCCCCTGGGCTGGTTCAAGAAGCCCATCACGAAGTCGGCCGACTTCAAGGGCCTGAAGTTCCGCACGGTGGGCCTGTCGATCGACATCTTCTCCGGCATGGGCGCGGCGGTGAACGCGCTGCCCGGCGGCGAGATCGTCCCCGCCATGGACCGCGGCCTGCTGGACGCCGCCGAGTTCAACAACGCCACCTCGGACAAGCTGCTGGGCTTCCCGGACGTCTCCAAGGTCTGCATGCTGCGCTCGTTCCACCAGTGCTCGGAGCAGTTCGAGATCCTCTTCAACAAGAAGAAGTACGACTCGCTGCCCCCGAAGCTCAAGGCCATCATCGCCCACGCCGTCGAGGCCTCCTCGGCCGACATGTCCTGGAAGGCGATCGACCGCTATTCCAAGGACTACGGCGAGCTCCAGAAGATGGGCGTCAAGTTCTACGCCACGCCGAACGCCGTGCTGCAGGACCAGCTCAAGATCTGGGACGGCGTCGTGAAGAAGAAGGAAGCCGAGAACCCGATGTTCAAGAAGGTGAACGCCTCCATGAAGGCCTTCGCCGAGCGCGCCGGCAAGTGGAACGGCGACACGAGCGTCGACTACCGCATGGCGTTCAACCACTTCTTCGGCGCGAAGAAGGGCTGATCCCTCCCGCCGGCAACACCCCCCGCCAGCCATCCCGCCCCTCGCGGGGTGGCTGGTTTTTTTCCGGGCCCCGCTTCCACAGGACGCCGCCATGCAGAAACTCCTCCTCGCCATCGACAAGCTGAGCACCTGGCTGGGCCAGGCCTTCGCCTGGTGCATCGTGGGCCTCACGGCGCTCATCGCGTGGGAGGTGTTCTCGCGCTACGTGATCTCCTCGCCCCACGCCTGGGCCTTCGACGTGATGCTGATGTTCTACGGCATCCTCTTCATGATGGCGGGCGCCTACACGCTCTCGAAGAACGGCCACGTCCGCGGCGACGTGCTCTACGGCTTCTTCCCGCCGCGCATGCAGGCCGGCGTGGACATCGTGCTCTACATCGTCTTCTTCATCCCCGGCGTCGTGGCGCTGTGCTACGCCGGGTGGATCTTCGCGGGCGACGCCTGGGCGATCAAGGAACGCTCCTCGATCATGGCCGACGGACCGCCCATCTACCCGTTCAAGGCCTTCATTCCCTTCGCCGGGGCGATCCTGCTGCTGCAGGGCTTCGTCGAGATCGTGCGCTGCGCCCTCTGCCTGAAGAACGGCGAGTGGCCCTCCCGCGAGGAGGACGTGGAGGAGGTGGACGTCGAGAAGCTCAAGGAGATGGTCCACGTGAAGGACGAGGACATCGCGCAGCTCGATTCGCTGGTCACCAAGGCGGAGCGCGCGAAATGAGGAAGGAACTGTACTTCGGCCTGACGATCATGGCCCTCATCGTGATCGGGACGCTCGTCGCGATGCCGCCGTTCTCGCAGTTCACGCAGGGCCACATGGGCCTGCTGATGCTCTCGCTCGTCGTCGTGGCGATCATGATGGGCTTTCCCACGGCCTTCACGCTGATGGGCATGGGCATGCTCTTCGCGTTCGCGGCGTACTACATGCAGAACCACGAAGCCGAGCGGGCACTCCAGCAGACGCTCGACCTCATGGTCTCCCGCGCCTGGTCCGTGATGACCAACGACGTGCTGATCTCCATCCCGCTCTTCGTCTTCATGGGCTATCTCGTCGAGCGGGCGAACCTCATCGAGAAGCTCTTCAAGAGCCTGCACCTCGCGCTCGCGCGCGTGCCGGGCTCCCTGGCGGTCGCCACGCTGATCACCTGTGCCATCTTCGCCACCGCCACCGGCATCGTGGGCGCCGTGGTCACGCTCATGGGCCTGCTCGCCTTCCCGGCGATGCTCAAGGCCGGCTACAACGTGAAGCTCTCGGCCGGCGCCATCACGGCGGGCGGGTGCCTGGGCATCCTGATCCCGCCCTCGGTGCTGCTCATCGTGTACGGCGCCACGGCGGGCGTGTCCGTCGTGCAGCTCTACGCCGGCGCCTTCTTCCCCGGCCTCATGCTCACGTTCCTGTACGTGGGCTACGTGATTCTCATCGCGAAGCTGAAGCCGGAATGGGCGCCGCCGCTCACGCCCGAACAGCGGCGCGTGGCGCTGCCGGACCACATGACCGCCGTGCGGGAATCGACCGGCGCGACCAATGCCATGGCGGGCTTCATCCGCGCCCTGCGCGCCAACCACGAGGCCGTGAAGGAGCGGCGCAAGGTCGCGCGGGACCTCATGCTCACGCTGCTGCCGGTCATCGGGTTCCTCGTGCTCATGGGGCTCACGTGGAACGCCCTCACCAAGCCCGATGCCGTCCAGGACACCTCGGTGCTCCAGGAGATGGGCGGCGGGTTCGAGGAAAAGGCCGAGAAGAGCGGCTTGGACGAGGCCCCCTCCGGGCTTACGCCCCTGCCGGGCAGCGAGCCGGACAAGAAGGACGACGCGCCCACGGGGCTCACGCCGCTGCCGTCCGCGGAGCCCGAGAAGAAGGACGAGGCGCCCTCGGGCCTCAGCCCCTTGCCGGGCGCGGAGCCGGAAAAGAAGAAGGACGAGGCGCCGTCGGGCCTTTCGCCGCCGCCGGGCGCGGAGCCCGAGAAGAAGGAGGCCGTGGCTTCCGACCTCGCACCGCCCCCCGCCGCTGGCGACGCGGTAAAGCCCGCCAAGGCCGAAAAGGCCGCCAAGCCGGCCGAGCCCCAGGCCCGTCATCCGGCACCGCCGACCTTCTGGTGGGTTCTCGGCACGGGCCTGGGCCTGCTCGCCGTGCTCTACGCGCTCTTCACCTACGAGCGCGTCGAGATCTACAAGATGCTGCTGGAGTCGTTCTTCCCGCTGGCGGTGCTGATCCTCGCGGTGCTCGGCTCCATCGTCTTCGGCCTGGCCACGCCCACGGAGGCGGCGGCCCTCGGCTCCTACGGCGGCTTCGGCCTGGCGGCGGTCTATTTCCTCGCCCGGGAGCCGAGGGATCGCATGCGCGCCATCGCCCGCACGTGGGCGCCCCTCGCCGTCCTCGCACTGGTGGCGGTCCTCTGGTTCATCCTCTTCAAGTTCGAGGTGGTCGAGAGCGCCCCGCCCGCGTGGGTGGGCTGGGTCTCCATCGCCGCGTGCATGATCTGGTGCGTGCTCGCGACCTTCCAGGTGAAGCTGCTGCCCACGGTGCGCGAATCGGTGTTCCTCACCGCCAAGACCTCGGCGATGGTGTGCTGGCTCTTCGTGGGCTCGTCCATCTTCTCGGCGGCCTTCGCGCTGCTCGGGGGCCAGGAGATCATCGAGCGCTGGGTGCTCTCGCTCGGCCTCACGCCGATCCAGTTCATGATCCTCGCCCAGCTCATCATCTTCCTGCTGGGCTGGCCGCTCGAGTGGACGGAGATCATCGTGATCTTCATGCCGATCTTCGTGCCGCTGCTCGCCAAGTTCAACATCGATCCGCTCTTCTTCGGCCTGCTGGTGGCGCTCAACCTGCAGACGGCGTTCCTGTCGCCGCCCGTGGCCATGGCCGCCTTCTACCTGAAGGGCGTGGCGCCACCGCACGTCACGCTCAACGAGATCTTCCTGGGCATGCTGCCGTTCATGGGCATCCAGATCGTCGCGCTCGTGCTGCTCTACGTGTTCCCCGAGATCGGACTGTGGCTGCCGACGGTCCTGTACCGCTGACCCGTCCGCGGGGCCTTCGGGCCCCGCGCCCTTTCGACGCCCCATGAAACCCAAGGTCCTCGTCACCCGCCGCGTCTTTCCCGAGATCCTCGCGCGCCTGTCGGAGCGCTTCGATCTCGATCACAACGAGTCCGACGTGCCCTATCCGGCGGCCGAACTCGCCCGCCGCGCCGCGCAGGCCGACGGGATCCTCTCCACCGTGATGGACCGCATCGACGAGCCCGTCATCGCCGCGGGCGAGCGGCTCGGGGCCATCGCCAACATCGCCGTGGGCTACAACAACGTGGACGTGGCGGCCGCCACGCGCCGCGGCATCCGCGTGACCAACACGCCGGGCGTGCTCGACGAGACGACCGCCGACCTCACCTGGGCGCTGCTCATGGCGGCGGCCCGGCGCATCGCCGAGGGCGACGCCTTCGTGCGCCGGGGCGACTGGAAGGTGGCCTTCACGATGGACGCCTTCCTCGGCGCGGACCTGCACGGTGCCACGCTCGGCATCCTGGGCATGGGCCGCATCGGGCAGGCGATCGCGCGGCGCGCCCGGGGCTTCGACATGAAGATCACCTACCACAACCGCTCGCGGCTTCCGGAGGCCGACGAGTCGCGCCTCGGCGCCACGTGGGTCGAGCGGGACCGCCTCCTCGCCGACAGCGATTTCATCGTGGTGATGGTTCCGTACTCCCCCGCGGTGCACCACTTCATCAAGGCGGAGGACTTCGCGAAGATGAAGCCCACGGCCGTCTTCGTGAACACGGCGCGCGGCGGGGTGGTGGACGACGCCGCGCTCATCGAGGCGCTCTCGGCCCGGCGCATCGCGGCCGCCGGCGTGGACGTCTTCGAAGGCGAGCCGGCCCTAAATCCCGGCTACCTCGGCCTTTCCAACGTGGTGCTCACGCCCCACATCGGCAGCGCCTCGCGCGCCACGCGCCTGCGGATGTGCGAGACGGCCGCCACCAATCTCATCGCGGCGCTCGAGGGCCGGACGCCGCCCAACCTCGTCAATCCGCAAGTCCTCACGGGAGCGAAAGCATGAGCGCCAAAGTCGCCTTCCTCGGCCTGGGGGTCATGGGCTTTCCCATGGCCGGTCACCTCAAGGCCCGGGGCTACGACGTCACCGTCTACAACCGCACGCCGGAGAAGGCCGCCCAGTGGGTCGCCCGCCACGGCGGCCGCTCGGCGCCGACGCCCGCCGAGGCCGCGAAGGCCTGCGAATTCGTGTGCCTGTGCGTGGGCAACGACAACGACCTCATCGCCGTCGCCACCGCCGCCCTCGAGGGCATGGCCCCCGGCACGGTGATGGTGGACCACACCACGGCCTCGGCCGACGCCGCGCGGCGCCTGCACGCGCTCGCGAAATCGAAGGGCGTGGACTTCATCGACGCCCCCGTCTCCGGCGGCCAGGCCGGCGCGGAGAACGGCAAGCTCACCGTGATGTGCGGCGGCGAGGACGGGCCCTTCGCCCGCGCGAAGCCCGTCATGGACAGCTACGGCAAGGCCGTCACGCTCATGGGCGGGCCCGGCGCCGGCCAGCTCACGAAGATGGTGAACCAGATCTGCATCGCCGGCCTGGTGCAGGGCCTCGCCGAGGGCATCGCCTTCGCCGAGAAGGCGAAGCTCGACCCGCTGCTCGTCCTCGACGTGATCTCCAAGGGCGCGGCCCAGAGCTGGCAGATGGAAAACCGCGGCAAGACGATGGCCGAGCGCAAGTTCGACTTCGGCTTCGCGGTGGACTGGATGAGGAAGGACCTCGCCATCTGCCTGGAGGAGGCCCGCCGCAACGGCGCGCGCCTTCCCGTCACGGCGCTGGTGGACCAGTTCTACGCCGACGTGCAGAAGGCGGGCGGCCACCGCTTCGACACGTCCTCGCTCATCACGCGCCTCTAGCGCCGGGCGGCGCGCCGCGCTAGTGCCGGTGAGTCGTGCCCCGCGCGGCCGCGTGGTGCTCGCGCAGCAGGTCGCGGCCGAAGTCCCCGTCGAAGTCGCGCCACACCGTGTGGATATGGTTGCCGCCGTTCTGCGAGGCGTCGTATTCCACGAGGAAGCGCGGCCCCTGGATGCGGTAGTAGTGGGGGCGTCCCGGCTGCGTCGCGCCCGCCCAGCCGAAGCGGATCGCGTCGATCCCGCCTTCGCGCACGCGGGCCATGCGCGCGGTCGCCAGGCCCGGCTCGAAGGCCGACGCATAGGTCTCCAGGATTCTCACGAGCTGCGCGCGCTGGCGCTCGTCCAGCTTCGCCGCCGCGATGCCCGCCCCCGGGGAGATCGGTTCGGCCTTCGCCGCGTTGGCGGTCACGATGTCGCCGTAGGTGCGCGTGTCGAAGATCGCCTCCGCCCGCTGCGCGGGCGTGAGCATCGCGAGCAGGGCCCGGGCCTCGTCCTCCTCCGGCGCGAGGGCGCGAAGGCCCTTTTTCGGTCCCGATTCCACGCGCGCGGGATTGGCGCCGAAGAACGACGGCGTTCCGGAGACGATGCGGTCGCCCGCGTGGGTGAAGTGCAGCGACAGGTGATGCCCCTCGAAGCGCCATCCCCAGCGGGCGTTCGCGTCCGGCGCGCCGTAGACCGTGAGGTGGTATTTCTCCGGGTCGCGCATCAGGGCACCGAAGGATTCGATCTCCCGGAGAACGAGCTCGAGCTCGACGATGTTGGCGACGCGTTGCCAGCCGCCCGCCGAGAGCGCCGTCTTGAGCAGCGCGTGCACCGCCTCGCGCCCCTTCGCGTCCAGGTCCTTGAACGAGACGCCGCCCCGCGCGCGCGGCGTGTAGTGCCAGTCGGCGCGCTCGGCCTCGTCGAGCGGGCGACGCAGCTTCGCGGCCGTGGCCGGGGGAAGGGCGGCCTCCACGCGCTGCACCGCCTCGCGCAGCTTCCTCGCCGTGGCGGCGGTGGGGGCGGGCTCCTTCGCGCCGGCAGCGAGCGCGAGCGCGAGGGCGGCGGCGAGGGCGGCGAGCGTGCGAGAATGCATCGGTGGCCTTCCATCCGGAGGAATGCGTGAAGCTGACACTCTACTACTCGCCCGGCGCGTGCTCGCTCGCCTCCCACATCGCGCTGGAGGAATCGGGCCTCGCCTACGAGGCCGTGCGCGTGAACACTGCGGCCGGCGAGCAGCGCCTGCCCGCCTACCTCGCCGTGAACCCCCGGGGCCGCGTGCCCACGCTGGTGGTGGACGGCGAGCCGCTCGTCGAGAACCTCGCGATCCTCGCGTTCGTCGCGGGCGGGCACCCGGAGGCCGGCACCTGGCCCGCCACCACGCGCGACCAGGCGAGAGCGCTGTCGTGGATGGCGTGGCTCGCCGATACCGTGCACCCGGCCTTCGCCCACTTCTACCGACCCGAGCGCTACGCGCCCGAGGGCGGCCCTGCCGAGGCCGTGAAGGCCCGGGGCCGCGAGAGCTTCGGCGCCTGCCTCGTGGAGATCGATTCGCTCCTCGCGGGCAAGCGGTGGGCCGTGGGCGGGCGCTACAGCGTGGTGGACGCCTACCTGCTCGTCTTCTACCGCTGGGGCAACCGCAACGGCTTCGCCGTGAAGGACCTTCCGAACTACTCCGCCCTCGTCCAGCGCGTGCTCGCGCGGCCCGCCGTGAAGCGCGTCATGGCCGACGAGGGCATCACGATGTCTTGAGCCTCGCCCTCGACCACCTCGTCGTCGCGGCCCGCACGCTGGAGGAGGGCGCGCGCTGGCTCGCCGAGCGCCTCGGCGTGGAGGCCGTGCCCGGCGGGCGCCACGCCGCCATGGGTACCCACAACGCGCTCGTCGGCCTCGGGGACGGCGCCTACCTCGAGATCATCGCGATCGACCCGCAGGCGCCGCGCCCTGCGCGGCCCCGTTGGTTCGGCCTCGATACCGACGAGATGGCGGCCCGCCTCGCCCGGGGGCCGGGCCTGGTGCACTGGGTCGCGCGCACGGACGACCTCGAGACCGCCCGGGATCGCCACCCGGCCCTGGTGGGCGAGGTCCTCGCGCTCGAGCGCGGGGACCTGCGCTGGCGCATCGGCGTGCCCGCGGACGGCCGCCTGCCCTCGGGCGGGGCGTTTCCCTCCCTGATCCAGTGGGAGGGCGAGACGCATCCGTCCTCGCGGATTCCCGACGCGGGCGTGCGCCTGGGGCGCCTCACGGTGCGCGCACCCGAGGGCCTCGCCCACGGCGAGCGGCTCCTCGGGCTGGGCCTCGCGCCCGATGCGCCCGTCGATTTCGCGGACGACGACGGCACGGGGCTCTCGGCCTTCGTCGTGGGCCCCCGCGGCGTCGTGATCCTGCCCGAGCACGGGCCGGTGGAATAAGCCGGGCTCCCCCCGTGTTCTCCCGGTCGTGAACCCGCGAGATCCCTGAGCCCCGTGGACCACCAGGCCGTCGTCCCCTTCATCCCCAACCTGCGCCGCTACGCACGCGCGCTGGTGGGCGATCGCCACGGCGCCGACGACCTCGTGCAGGACACCCTCGAGCGCGCGATGCGCAAGTTCCACCTTTGGCGGCCGGGCGACCTGCGCGCCTGGCTCTTTTCCATCATGCACAACGTCTTCGTGAACCAGCTGCGCGCCCGGCGCATCGATCCCGCGGCGGAAATCCCGGACGAGCTGCCCGGCGAACCCAGCGCGGCCTGGTCCGCCGGCGTGCGGGACCTCGAGCGCGGCCTCGCGGTCCTGTCGCCCGAGCAGCGCGAGGTCGTCCTCATGGTGAGCCTCGAGGACATGAGCTACGCCGAGGTGAGCCGCGCGCTCGGCATTCCCATCGGCACCGTGATGTCGCGACTGTCCCGGGGGCGCGAGCGCCTGCGCCGCCACCTGGACGGCGAGCCCGCCCGTCCCGCCCTGAAGGCCGTGCCATGACGCCCCGCGACGACCTGCTGCAGGCCTTCGTGGACGGCGCCCTCGCCCCGGCGGAGCGTGCCGCCGTCGAGGCCGCGCTGCAGGGCGACGCCGCACTCGCGCGGCGCGTGCTCCGGCTCGCCGAACAGAAGCGCCTGCTCAAGGAACGATTCGACCCGGTGCTGCTCGAGCCGGTACCCGAGCGGCTTCACCTGCGCCCGCCCGCTTGGACCGGCTACGCGCGCGCCGCGGCGCTGGTCGCCGTGGGCATCGCGATCGGCCTCGCGCTTCCGTCGCCTTTCGACAAGCCGGCGACCGCTCCCATCGCCGCCACGCAGCCCGCGAGCGCTTCGCCCGCCTCGCCCTTCGCCGCACGGGCGGCCCGCGCCCACGCCGTCTACGCCGCCGAGGTCCGTCATCCCGTGGAGGTGGATGCCACCCAGCAGGAGCACCTGGTGGCGTGGCTCTCGAAGCGCCTGGGCACGCCGCTCAAGGTCCCGGTGCTGGTCGACGACGGCTTCGAGCTGCTCGGTGGGCGATTGCTGCCGGGGCCCGACGGCCCCGTCGCCCAGTTCATGTACCAGGAAGCCTCGGGCCGTCGCCTCACGCTCTACGTCTCCGCCCGCTCGGCGCAGGAAGGTCCGACCGCCTTCCGCTTCGCGCAGGACGGTCCCGTGTCGGTCTTCTACTGGATCGACGGTCGCTGGGGCTACGCGCTCTCGGGCGAGATCGACAAGGGCGCGCTCTCCCGCGTGTCCTCCAGCGTGTACCGGCAGCTCAATCCCTGACGTTCCTTCGAGCGGATTTCCGCACCCGGTGTGACGCAGTTCACAGCGGCCGGGCGGTTCGCGAGTGTTAACTGGGTCACATTCCCGAACCCGAGAAGGCCCCGAGGCCTTCCATCCACGCGCACAACGCCATGCCCACGGACCTGCCGGACCGGCCCCCCGCGGCCGCCATCGAGCGTGAAGTGGAGGCCCTGCAGGTCGCTTCCGTCTTCCGCAGCCTGCCCCTCGCCTCCGCCGCAGCGTTCTTCGGAACGTTGCTGTGCCTCACGGTCTTCGCCGGCGAGGGCCTGAAGGGCATCCACATCGCGTGGTTCGCCTTCGCCACCCTCGTGGCGGCGCTGCGCCTGGGCCTGTGCTGGGCCTGGGGCGAACGCGAACGGCGCGGCTGGGATCTCGCGCCCCGCGACTGGGCGCGACTGCTGGTGCTCGGCAACGCGCTCGCGGGCATCCAGTGGGGGCTCGTGGGCACGCTGCTCTTTCCCGCGGAGCCGGGCTTCCGCCAGAGCTTCGCGATCATGGTGATCACCTGCTACGTGGGCGGCTCCATCACGGCCTATGCGCCGGTGCGCTGGGCCCATCCGGCCCTCGCGCTGCCGGCCACGATTCCGGCGACGGCCTACATCTTCTTCATCGAGTCGGGCACGCACTGGCTCGCGGGCTTCACGGCCTACTTCTTCATCGGGATGGTGCTCTTCTACGCCCTTCGCGAATCGGAGCTGGTGGCCGAGCGCCTGCGGGCGGACGTGAGGCTGCGCCGACAGCTCCTGAGCCTCGAGAAGGAAGGCGAGGAGAGGGCGCTCGCGTCGTCGGCGGGGTGAGGCGACCCGCCCGACCGTCCGGCTAGGGGCGTCCAAGGTCGAGGTGAGGCGAGCGGCGGGCATTCGCTTCGCGGATTCAGCGCGGCGCATCGTCGGCCTCTTGCGGGATGGGTGCCCCGGTTTTTCGGGCGGGCCAACCCACGGCACGCCCGAAAAACCGACCCATCCAACGATCATCCGCGCGTGAATCCCGCGGATGATCCTTTGACGGCCGCGCCGCCATGAATCCGCGAAGCGAATGCCCGCCGCTTGCCGGCAGCGGGGCTCCGGGATGCTCCGTCGAACCGGATTGATCGCCGCCGCCATGATTGCCGGCCTCGCCTCTGGCACGAGGGATCGAGGACCCGGTGCGGTTCGGCGATTTCATGGCGGCGCGGCCGTTGCAGGATTGCGCCCCGGATTCACTGGGGCGCAATCGTTGGATGGGTCGGAAATTCGGGGGTGTCGTGTGTTGACCCCCCCGAATTTCCGGGGCACCCATCCCGCAAGAGGCCGACGATGCGCCGCGCTGAAATCGACGAACCGCACCGGGTCCTCGATCCCTGCGACTTCGATCTCCGCCCGCCGTTGACCGAATGGAATCCGTGCGTGAACATGACCGGCCCGATCCCCGCCACAGCCCCATGCCCCCCGCCGACGAGATCCTCGCCTTCGTGAAGCGCGAGTGCGAGACCTGCGCCCTCGTGCATCCCCTGCTGTCCGCGATGCGGGCGCGCGGCGTCCCCGTGCGGGCCGTGGTGCAGGACGAACCCGCGCATTTCGCGGATCTCGATCCGGTGGACGACACGGGCCTCGCCGAGTCCTTCCGCCACGACATCGAATCGGTGCCCACGCTCGTGCGTGTCCGGGAGGGAAAGGAGAGCGGCCGCGTCGTCGGCTGGCATCGCGACGAGTGGCGCGCCTTCACGGGCGATGCGACGCTCGGCGAAGGGCTTCCGGCCTGGCAACCGGGCTGCGGCTCGAAGTCGCGCGAGCCGGGTGTGCACGAGCGGCTGGTCGCCCGTCATGGCGATGCCGGCATCGCCTCCCGCGCCATCGCGCTGGGGGACTGGGACGACGAGATGGAAGCCTGCTTCGAGCGGGGCTGGACCGACGGCCTGCCCGTCGTGCCGCCCACGGACGAGCGCATCCTGCGCATGCTCGCCGGCACCCGCCGCAAGCCGGAGGAGATCGTGGGCCGCGTGCCGCCGAACCTCGCGCCCTGCACGGTCGAGAAGGTCGCGATCAATGCCGTCATGGCGGGATGCAAGCCGGAATACCTTCCGGTCGTGCTCGCGGCGCTGGAGGCCGCGCTCGAGCCCGTCTTCACGATGCACGGGCTGCTTTGCACGACCTGTTTCTCCGGCCCCGTGATCGTGGTGAACGGCCCGGTCGCCAAGCGCATCGGGATGAACTGGGGCATCAACGCGCTGGGCCAGGGCAACCGCGCCAACGCCACCATCGGGCGGGCCCTGCAACTCATCGTGCGCAACGTGGGCGGCGGCGTGCCCGGGGAGCTCGACCGCGCCACGCTCGGCGGGCCGGGCAAGTACACCTTCTGCTTCGCCGAGGACGAGACCGATCCCGGCTGGGAGCCGCTCTCGGTCGCACGCGGCATCGCGAAGGGCCGCAGCGCCGTCACGCTCTTCCAGGGCGACGGCATCCAGGGCTTCATCGACCAGCGCTCCCGCACGCCCGAGGAGCTCACGCGCTCCTTCGCGATGTCCCTCGCCGCCGTGGGCCATCCGAAGCTGTGCGAATTCACCAACGCGATGCTCGTGCTGTCGGCGGAGCACTACGCCATCTATCGGAAAGCCGGCTGGGATCGCGCGCGCATCACGGCGGAACTGCACGCCGCCCTCGTGCGGCCGGGGCGCGATCTCGTGCAGGGCGCCCAGGGCGTGGGCGAGGGCATCGCCGCCTCGCGGGCAGGGGAATCCGTCGCCAAGTTCTGGCCCGAGGGCCTGCTCATCGTGCGCGCCGGGGGCGAGGCGGGCCTGTTCTCCGCGATCCTCGCGGGCTGGACCGGCGGGCGCTTCCGCCACGAATCGCAACCCGTCACCCGGGAGATCGTCGAATGAGCCTCGTCCTTCGGGACCCCACGCCCGAGAACGCCGCAGTCCTCCGCGAGCGCCGCCGGGCTCCCGCCGATCTCGCCGGACGGACCGTGGCGCTCCTGGACATCGGCAAGATGCGCGGCGCCGAGTACATCGACCGGCTCGAGCAGCTGCTCAACGAACGCGGCATCCGCACGCGGCGCTACGCCAAGCCCACCAACACGCGGACGGCCCCGGTGCCGATGCTGCAGGCGATCGCCACCGAGTGCGAGGCCGTGGTGATCGCGCTGTCGGACTGCGGCTCCTGCACCTCCTGCAGCACCCACGACCTGTCGGACCTGGACCTGCGGGGCGTGCCGGGCGTGAGCGTGCTCACGACCGAGTTCCGCGACGCCTTCGCGAAGCAGTGCGGGGCCATCGGCTACGGCGGCGCTTCGGTCTTCGTTCCCCACCCGATGCAGAACCGCACGACGGCCGAGCTGCACGCCTTCGCCGAGGCGAGCGTGGCCGAGGTGCTCGAGCGGCTTTCGGGCGGGCTGCCGCCCGCCGTCGGCTAGAATCGCGGCTTCGTTTCCCGATCCGGAATCCAAGGAGAAGTCGCGATGGCACTGCAGAAGATCGACGTGGTGGTGGGTGAAGGCGCCGAGGCCAAGCCCGGCATGGTGACGGTGCACTACACCGGGTGGCTGCACGACCCGTCGCAGCCCGACGGCCACGGCAAGAAGTTCGACAGCTCCGTCGATCGCGGCTCGCCCTTCGAGTTCTACCTGGGCGGCGGGCAGGTGATCCGCGGCTGGGACGAGGGCGTCGCGGGCATGAAAGTGGGCGGCAAGCGCACGCTCGTCATTCCGCCGGAGATGGGCTACGGCGCCCGCGGCGCGGGCGGCGTGATCCCGCCCAACGCCACGCTCGTCTTTGACGTGGAGCTGCTGGGCGTCCGCTGAGGAGACCGCCCCGGCCCGTGCGTTCGGGCGGCCGGTAAAATGCCGGCTTGAACCCGAACACCCCCGACCTGCTCGCGGCCACCCTCGCGGCCGACCACCCGAAGATCGCCGCGCTGGCCACCACCGTGGCCGAGCGCGTGCGCGCGGGCCGTCCCTGCGATCGCGAGAAGGCCCTGCTCGAGGCGCTGCTCGACCGCTCCCGCAAGGCCTTCGCCGCCCGGGCCGCGCGCCTGCCCACGCCACGCTTTCCCGACGAGCTGCCCATCGCCCAGAAGCGCGAGGAGATCGCGGCGCTCGTGGCGAAGCACCCGGTGACCATCGTCTGCGGCGAGACGGGCTCGGGCAAGACGACGCAGCTTCCGAAGATCTGCCTCGCGCTCGGCCGGGGCGCGGGCGGGCTCATCGGCTGCACGCAGCCGCGGCGCATCGCGGCCCGCAGCCTCGCCACCCGCCTCGCGCAGGAGCTGCCGGGCACCGCGAAGGGCTTCGTCGGCCACAAGATCCGCTTCCAGGACCGCACGGGCCCGGAGACCGCGATCAAGGTGATGACCGACGGCATCCTGCTCGCCGAGACCCACTCGGACCGGGAGCTTCGGGCCTACGACACGATCATCGTCGATGAGGCCCACGAACGCAGCCTCAACATCGATTTCCTGCTGGGCTATCTCAAGCGCCTCGTCGCCGTCCGCCCGGACCTCAAGGTCATCGTCACCTCGGCCACCATCGATACCCAGCGCTTCTCGGATTTCTTCGGCGGCGCACCGGTGATCGAGGTCTCGGGCCGCACCTATCCCGTCGAGGTGCGTTATCGCCCCGAGTACCTCGAATCGCGCGGCGAAGGCGAGGACGACGTGGACGACGAGCCCCTCACGATGCCCGAGGCCATCGTCTCGGCCGTGGACGAGATCGACCGCACCAGCCGCTCGGGGGACATCCTCGTCTTCCTGCCGGGGGAGCGGGAGATCCGCGAGGCCGCCGAGGCCTTGAGAAAGCACCACCCCAAGGGCGCGGAGATCCTGCCGCTCTTCTCGCGCCTGTCGGCCGAGGAGCAGGACCGCGTCTTCGAGCCCTCGGGCCGGCGGCGCATCGTGCTCGCGACCAACGTGGCCGAGACTTCCCTCACGGTGCCGGGCATCCACTTCGTGATCGACACGGGCCTCGCGCGCGTGAAGCGCTACAGCCCCCGCCAGAAGATCGACCAGCTTCGGATCGAGCCCATCTCGCAGGCGGCGGCGCGCCAGCGGGCGGGACGCTGCGGCCGCGTCGCGAGCGGCGTGGCGATCCGCCTGTACGCCGAGACGGATTTCGACGGCCGGCCCGAGTACACCACGCCCGAGATCCTGCGCACGTCGCTCGCCTCCGCGATCCTGCGCATGGCCGCGCTCGAGCTGGGGGAGGTCTCGGCCTTTCCCTTCGTGGAGCCGCCGACGCCCCGGCAGGTGGAGGACGGCTACCGCACCCTCTTCGAGCTGGGGGCCATCGACGAGAAGCGCGTCCTCACGCCCCTGGGCCGCGAGCTCGCGCGGTTGCCCGTGGATCCGCGCATCGGCCGCATGCTGCTCGCCGCCCGCGAGTTCAATTGCCTGTCGGAAATGCTGATCCTCGCCTCGGCCCTGTCGATCCAGGACCCGCGGGACCGTCCGCAGGACAAGCGGCAGGAATCGGACCGCGCCCACGAGGAATTCCGCGACGATGCGTCGGATTTCGTCCAGCTCCTCAACCTGTGGAAGTTCTTCGACGAGGCCTTCCGCCACAAGGAATCGAACCGCAAGCTCTGGCAGGTGTGCCGCGAGCACTTCCTGTCCTACGTGCGGATGCGGGAGTGGCGCGACCTCGCGGGGCAGCTGCGGGAGATGGCCGCGGACCTCAAGATCCGCGAGAACCCCACGGACGCGACCTACGAGCAGGTGCACCGGGCGCTGCTCACGGGCCTCGTCACCACCGTGGGCCTGAAGGCGCAGGAGGGCGACCATTACAACGCGCCCCGAGGCGTTCCCTTCGCGATCTGGCCGGGCTCGGGGCTCAAGAAGAACCGTCCCCGCTGGGTGATGGCGGGCGAACTGCAGGAGACCACGCGGGTCTTCGCGCGGAACGTCGCCCGCATCGACCCGGAGTGGATCGAGCGGGCCGCGGCCCACCTCGTGCAGTACCAGCACCACGAACCCCACTGGGACCGGGCGCGGGGCGAGGTGACGGCCTACGAGACCGTCTCGCTCTACGGCCTCACGATCGTCGCCCGGCGCAAGGTGAGCTTCGGGCGCATCGATCCGGTGCGTGCCCGCGAGGTCTTCATCGAGTCGGCGCTGGTCGCCGGTGAGATCGACCTGGCACTCCCCTTCATCGCGCACAACGCGCGGCTGGTGAAGGAAGTGGAGGACCTGGAGCACCGTGCGCGCCGGCAGGACGTGCTGGTGGACGCCCGGGCCCTCTACGCGTACTTCGACGCCCGCGTGCCGGCGGACGTTCGCGACGCCCGGTCCCTCGAGCACTGGGTGAAGGAGGCCTCGAAGGCGGATCCGAAGCTCCTGCACCTCACGAAGGCCGACCTCATGCGCCACGGCGCGGAATCGGTGACGGAGGAACTCTTTCCCCGCCAGCTCCGCCACGGCGACCACGCCTTCGCGCTCGCCTACCGCTTCGATCCGGGCCATCCGATGGACGGCGTCACGGTCAACGTGCCCCTCGCGCTGCTCAACGGCCTGGACGAGGCGACGCTCGACTGGCTCGTGCCCGGCATGATCCGCGACAAGGTGGCCTGGACCATGAAGGCGCTGCCCAAGCGCATCCGCACGGCGCTGGTGCCGGTGCCGGAGCACGTGACGGCCTTCCTCGAGCGCGAGGCGCCCGGCGGGCGCACCGTGGCCGAGGCGGTGCTCGCGTACGCCTCGCGCCTCGTGGGCGAGCGCCTGGACAGCGAGGTCTTCTCGAAGGAGGCCCCGCCGCCCCACCTGCACATGAACGTGCGCGTCGTGGACGAGGCGAAGAAGGAGCTCGCGATGGGGCGCGACCTGCGCTCGCTCCAGCAGCGCCTCGGGGAAGCCGCCCAGCTGACCCTCGCCCAGGCCGGGCCGGGCATCGAGCGCGAGGGGCTCACGGGGTGGGACTGCGGCGACCTGCCCGCGGAGGTCTCCTTCCGTCGCGTCAACCAGGCCCTCAAGGGCTATCCGGCCCTCGTCGACGAAGGCGCGAGCGTCGCGCTCCGTCTCTTCGACACGGAGGCCAAGGCCCGCGCGGCCCATCGCGGCGGCGTGCGGCGCCTGCTGGCCTTCGAATTGAAGGAACAGGTGCGCCAGCTCGAACGGGGGCCCTCGGGCTTCAATGCCGTGGCCCTGCGCATGCAATCCGTGGTGCCCGCGGACAAGCTGCGCGCGGACCTCGTGGCCTGCATCCTCGATCGCGCCTTCGTGGGCGAGGACGATCCGCCCCGCTCGCCGAAGGCCTTCGAGGAACAGAAGAAGCGCGCCAAGGCCCGCCTGCCGGCCGTGACGGAGGCCGCCTCGCGGCACCTGGCCGCCATCGCGGAGGCCTGGGCGGCCACGCAATCGGCCATCGCCGGGGCGGGGTCGCTGGGCCGGATCGCCGGTGAGGCGAAGGCGCACCTGGCGAGACTCGTCTTCCCGGGATTTCTCGCGGCGACGCCCTGGGAGCACCTCGCCGACGTGCCCCGCTACGTGAAGGGCATCGCGCTGCGCCTGCAGAAAATCCGCGCCAACCCGGAGCGCGACCAGCGCCACGGGCCGGTCGTGGCGGAGCTGCAATCGCGCTGGGAGGCGAAGCGCGACGTCGAGCGCGCCGCGGGTCGCGAGAACCCGCGCGTGGACGAGTTCCGCTGGCTCGTCGAGGAGCTTCGCATCTCCCTGTTCGCACAGGAGCTCAAGACGCCCTTCCCGGTCTCGGCCAAGCGGCTCGAGAAATTCTGGGACGAGCACCTGCGCAAGTAGATTGCGGTAGAGTCCCCCGGTTCCCGCATTTACCCGGAGAAACCCATGAGCGACAAGGTGCGCGACGCGAAGCGCGTGCGCGAGCTCGATGTCACCTGAGGCCCGGCGCCTTCGCCTCGCGGCGAGGACGGGGGCCATCGCGCCTTTCGAGGTGATGGAGATCCAGTCCCTCGCGCGGGGGCTGGAGGCCGCGGGCCGCGACGTGATCCACCTGGAGATCGGCGAGCCCGACTTTCGCACGCCCGCACCCGTGGTGGAAGCCGCGCGCCGGGCCCTCGCCGAGCGGCCGATGAACTACACCTCGGCCCTGGGCATCGCACCGCTCCGGGAAGCCATCGCCCGCCACTACGCCGACCGCCACGGCCTTGCGGTGGACCCGGCCCGCGTCGTGGTCACGGCGGGTTCGTCGGCGGCGCTGCACCTCGCGTTCGCGGCCTTTCTCGATCCGGGCGAGGAGGTGCTGCTCGCCGACCCGGGCTATCCCTGCAACCGCCACTTCGTGAGCGTGCTGGGCGGCGTGCCGAAGGCCGTGCCCGTGGGACCCGAAGAGCGCTACCAGCTCTCGGCCGCGGCGGCTCGGGCCGCGTGGTCGGAGAGGACGCGCATCGCGATGGTGGCCTCGCCCTCCAATCCCACGGGCACGCTGGTGCCGCCCACGGAGATGTCGGCGCTCGCGGCCCTCGCGCGGGAAAAGGGCGGCGTGCTCCTCGCCGACGAGATCTACCAGGGGCTCGTGTACGGCCAGGACGCGCGCACGGCCGCGCACGAGGGCGAGGATGTCCTCGTCATCAACAGCTTCTCGAAGTACTTCCAGATGACGGGCTGGCGCCTCGGCTGGCTCCTCGCGCCGGCGGCGGCCGTGCGGGAGGTGGAAAAACTCGCGCAGAACCTCTACATCTCGCCGGCGGCCGTGTCGCAGCACGCGGCCCTCGCGGCCTTCCTGCCGGAAACGACGGCCATCCTGGAGGCCCGCCGGCAGGAGCTCGCAGCGCGCCGCGATTTCCTCGTGCCCGCCCTCGAAGCCCTGGGCCTTCGCGTGCCGGTGAAGCCCGAGGGCGCGTTCTACGTCTATGCCGACTGCTCGGCGGTCACGGACGACAGCTTCGGCTTCGCCCGGCGCCTGCTCGAGCAGGCCGGCGTGGCCGTGACGCCCGGCAAGGATTTCGGCTTCCATCGCCCCGAGCGGCACCTGCGCATCGCGTACACGCAACCCGTCGCGCGCCTGGAGGAAGCGGTGGGCCGCATTGCGGCGCTGCTTCGCGCGGGGGCCTAGCGTGTCGCGCCTGCTGGTCGCGCTGCAGTTCTCGCTGATGGGCGCCGTCCTGTGGCGCGCGTGGCCCTTCGCGCCCGGCATCGCCTTCGCGTTGCTGCTCGCTGCCGGGCTCGCCGTGGGCCTCTGGGCCCTCGCCGCCAATCGCCCGGGCAATTTCAACATCCGCCCGGAGCCCAAGGAAGGCGGACGGCTCGTCACCCACGGGCCCTATCGCTGGATCCGCCACCCGATGTATCTCGCGGTGCTGCTCGTGACCGGAGCCTTCGCGTGGGGCGGCGATGCGGGGCAGGGGGTGGTGGTGCTGCTTCTCGCGGCGGTGCTCGCCGCGAAGGCCCGGCGCGAGGAGAGGGGACTCTCGGCCCTGTACCCCGAGTGGGACGCTTACCGCGCCCGCACGGCGGCGATCGTCCCGGGCCTTTTCTGACCCCGCGCTAGTTCGCGACCGCGAGGGCCTCGGCCACGACGCGGGCCGGGTCCGTCGTGCGGGCCGCGTGGGCGAGCCAGGCGTTGGCCGCCTTCATCCGCTCGGGCGTGGCGCGGTAGCGGCCCGCCGCGATGTCCGCTAGCAGGCGCCGCGTGAGATCCGGCGAGAAGTGGTAGAGGTCCGTGTAGTGGGAGAGGTTTGCCACGTACGCGGGTTCGGCCTGGAAATCGAAGAGTTCCGCGTTGGGAAAATCCGCGAGCCGCGCGAGGAGCCATTCCCGGAACTCGAGCGTGAGCGCCACCTGGCCCCGCTGCTCGAAATCGCTCCACACCAGGATCGCGTACGGCGCGAGCACGAAGGTGAAGCGCACGTCCCGGTGCCGTTCCAGCAGCGGCGCGAGATTCGCCTCGAACGAGGCCTTCATGCCCGCGAGCGTGCGCGGCGGCTGCCGGAAGCGCGCGTTGAGATTCGCCGGGTCGAGTCCCTGCACGGCCTTGGCCGCGGAGAACTCCCGCCCGTCGGACCATACCCACATCCGGGCCTCGTCGCGGTTCGTCCGCGTCCACGCGAGGCCCAGCGCCGTTTCCAGCGACCGGCGCAGCGTGCCCGCGCCCAGCAGGTAGGGCAGGTCGTCCAGCGCCGTGCCGTTGTAGTGGAAGTCCGGGAAAGGCTCGCGGAAGCCGCTGCGGTCCGTCGCGCCGGAAAAGGCGTTGTAGTCGAGGTTCATCAGCACGTGGCGGGGCTTGCCCGTGGCGAGGGCCGTGGCGAGGAGCTTTCCCGCGTCGTGGGCCGTGAGCGCGGAGACCGAGAGGTTCACGGTGCGCCCGCCGAGGACGGCGTCCACGTCCGCGGGCAGTACGTTCTCCATGAGTGACGAACCGGTCACCAGCCGGTCGTAGTCGAGGTGCCGCGCGAGGCCCGGGTTCTGGTGCCGCTGCCACGCCGGGTAGAAGCGCGTGGGGTAAGGGCCCTTCGCCCCGTAGGTGCGGAACGGATCGACCCAGGCATTGAACGCCGCGATGCCCGCCGCGAGGAGCGCGGCGAGGGCGAGGGTCGCAAGGAAGAAGCGCCGGGCCACGGTCAGAAGATGAAGTAGATGAATTCGGACGGATTGGCCACGAAGGCGAGGGCGAGGGCCGCGAGGCCGCCGAAGGCCGCGATGCGGACCGGACGGAAATCCATGCGCTCCACGATGTTCATCGCGGTGCGCGGCGTGAACTGCAGCACGAGCGCCGCCCCGAGGGTGGCGAGCACCGTGAGGCCGGGCACGAGCTCGCCCGCCGGCACGCCGCTTCGGCCGAGGAAGGCCCAGGCCTCCACCGAGAAGCCGTCGCCGAAGCCCTTCAGGCCGGCGACCGCCGCGAGGATGGACCCGGCGTCCGCGAGGCTCGACGCGCGGAAGATCACGAAGCACGCCATCGCGAAGAGGGCCGTGACGGCGATGGCCACGGGGCGAGGCAGCGCGTACCCCGTGCGGGTCCACAGCCGGAAGACGACCAGCCCCATGCCGTGGGCGAGGCCCCAGGCGACGAAGGTCCAGGCCGCGCCGTGCCAGAAGCCGCCCACGACGAAGGTCACGACGAAGAGCGCCATCGTGCGAGCCTCGCCCTTGCGATTGCCGCCGAGCGGGATGTAGACGTAGTCCCGCAGGAAGCGCGAGAGCGTCATGTGCCAGCGGCGCCAGAATTCCTGCAGGTTCGCGGCGCGGTACGGCGCGTCGAAGTTCAGGGGCAGGCGGATGTTCACCATCAGCGCCGCGCCCAGCGCCATGTCCGTGTAGCCGCCGAAATCGAAGACGAGCTGCATCGCGTAGGCGGTCATCGCGATCCACGCGTCGGCGAAGGTGAGGGTGGCGGCCGCGGCGAAGCCCGCGTCGGCCCAGGGGGCGAGCGTGTCGGCCACCAGCACCTTCTTCGCGAGCCCGAGGACGACGAGCGCGAGGCCGCGGGCGAGGTTGTCCCAGTCCGGCTTCTTCAGGGCCGCGTCCGCGAACTGCGGCATCATCTCGCGGTGGTGGATGATGGGACCGGCGAGCAGGTGCGGGAAGAACGTGACGAAGAGCACGTAGTTGACCGGCGCGTACTCCCGGGCCTGGCCCCGCGCGGCGTCCACCAGGTAGGCCACCTGCGTGAAGGTGAAGAAGCTGATGCCCAGCGGCAGCAGCAGCCCCGGCGCGGAAAGACCCGCGCCCGTCGCGGCGTTCAGGTTCTCGACGAAGAAGTCGGCGTACTTGAAGAGGCCGAGGAGCCCCAGGTTGAACGCGATGCCCGCCGCGAGCGGTCCGCGCGTGGCGCCGGACGCCGCGCGCCGCGAGAGGATCCGGCCCACGGCGAAGTTGACCGCGATCGACAGCGCGAGGATCGGGACGAACGCGAGCTTCCAGTACGCGTAGAAGACGACCGAGAGCGCGGCGAGGAACGCATTGGCGGCGAGCGGCGAGCGCCGGCCGATCGCGAAATAGCCCGCGACCGCGAAGGGCAGGAAGACGAGGAGGTAGGCGTAGGAATTGAAGAGCACGCCCCGGCCCGCCCGCGCGTCAGGCGGCCCGCAGGGGGATGCGCCGCTCCTCGACGGCGTGGCACGCCACCTGGGCATCCTCCACGTCGCGAAGGGCCGGCCGCTCGGACTTGCAGCGGTCGTTGGCGTGGGGGCAGCGGGGGTGGAAGGCGCAACCGGCAGGCGGATCGAGCGGATTGGGCACCTCGCCCGCCACCGGCGTCCTCGCCTTGCCGCTCATCGTGATGTCGGGGATCGCGCTCT
>ERZ761602.1906-NODE-1906-length-35442-cov-7.026620_pt1 | contig 35442 bp, 18 predicted proteins | sample MGYA00512165_ERZ761602 | MGnify/ENA primary metagenome ERZ761602 (study PRJEB28899, sample SAMN02445085) | bioreactor sludge metagenome | biome: EBPR sludge; isolation source: Thorneside wastewater treatment plant | place: Australia: Brisbane, Thorneside...
CCACGTCCGCAAACCGTTCCGCCAAGCCGTCAAACCATTCCGCCACGTCCGCAAACCGTTCCGCCAAGCCGTCAAACCATTCCGCCACGTCCGCAAATCATTCCGCCACGTCCGCAAACCGTTTTGAGACGCCATGTTTTCTATTTATTGCCGGTCAATTACTGAGCGAGCATGGTATTGACGGCCTTCGCGAGTTCGAAACGAGTCAGCGGCTTTCCGGCTGAGAACTTCGTGCCATCGAGCATCAGAAACCCATTCTGCAGGGCGACGGCAACGTGTCCGCGCCATGCCAATGGGATGGTTGCGGCATCGGTCAGCCCGAGCGGAAGAGTGGCGGTTGCGGCCTGCGATTCAAGCCCGGCTGCTTTTACGAACGCAACGGCGGCGACGAGCCGTCTCGTCGGTTCGTTCGGCCGAAAATGCGTATCGGCGTCAAAGATCATTCGGCCTGCGGGACCTGCCTGAACGCTTTCGACCCAGCAGCGGGACGCCTTGTCGCGAACGTCAGCGTAAATTGCATTTGCCGCTACATACTGCGGCACAAGCCCCGCGCGGACCAGCGATTCGGCAAGTTCGGATCGTGTTGCCGCGAACGTCGGCCGGAATGACCTGCCAAGCGGGAGCACGGTGGACTGTGCCAGGCTCCGCTCGACCTCTGCCAACATCTCGGGCGTCATTGCCGCAAGATCGGTCAGCTCCGGATACTCGATCTGCGTTACCTCGACCAGGCCATAAACATTTTGAGGCGTGCCGATACCGGCGGTGTGGAACACGTGCATCTGGTAACGGCCAGAGGCAGGCCGCCTGAGAACGACCCGCTCGCGGCGGCCGAGCAGGCCGAAAAGATTCGCGCCGTTGGAAATACCCGCGTTCGCACCATTGGGGGCCGTTAGCCGCAGGCCGAGATCATTTGCACTGAAACCCCACGAGGCTTTGAACACTGCCTCGACCGTGTTTGCCGGGATCGAGACGGCCGATGTGCCGGCCGTTCCGGGTATCACCGTTTGTTCGAACTGGTGGTGAACGGAGGTCGTAAAACGGACCGCGTTGCGCGAGATGGTCGAGCGGAACGAACCAAGCCGGCGATCGGGAAAGGCCGCTTCGAGCACGGCGGCGTGCGTATTCAGCATTCCGGCACCGGACTCGTGATAGAAATAGTTCGGCAGCGGGGTTGCTGTCCGGCTAAGTATGTCTTTGATCGCCGTCGGCGAGAGCGAAGGGTCCGCCTCGAGCATCAAGGCCACAGCACCTGCAACCTGTGGGGCCGAAAACGAGGTTCCGGATGCCGTAGTGTAATATGGCGTTTCGGATGGCGTAAGCCGCTGAAGGTCCGCACCGCCGAGGCCAAGAATGCCGCTCATAGAGGTAGTGCGCGGTCCGGCAATGTCAACGCCCGGTGCAACGATCGCGGGGTGCTGCAGTTCGTCTCCGAAACTGCCGCGTGACGAGAATGGAGCAAGACGTCCGACCGCGTCCGTCGCCCCAACGCCTATCACCCAGGGAGCCGAGGCATAAGGGTTCATCGTCCCATTTCCCGGGCCGGCATTCCCCGCCGAAAAGATCGTGACAACACTGCGGTCGGCAAGCATTTTGGTTGCTATATTGACCGGATCGTCCAGGTGAAAGACGGTATTAGCGGAAAAGCTGCAGTTCAGTACTCGTACGTTATACCGATCCCGGTTCTCGAGCACGTAATCGAAACCCGAGAGAACGTGGACAAGGTTCATGTCCCCGGCACTGAGGCCCAGCAATCGAGCACCCGGTGCCACACCCCGGAACCTTCCATTCGAGGCTGCTCCGCTGCCGGCGATGATGCCGCCGACGAATGTGCCGTGCCCGTTGATCAGGTCTGTGTTCGCAATTCCTTCGATCGGTGCCGGAAAGACAAACCCGGACGGAACGCTTTGCACATCCGCGAGGCGGACGTTCTGAACTACCTTATCGGCAAGGTCAGGATGTGTTGAATTAATTCCTGTGTCTAGCACAGCGACGGTCACGTTCCGCCCGGTGATCGCATTGCCGCCATTGTCCGCACGGAGGTCGGCGTCGGCCGGAATGCGTTCGATGCCCGTCTTTTCGAAATAAGGATCCGAGTTGAGCTCAAGCGTGCGGTTGCCCCAGATCGACCGGATCGCGGGAAGCCGCGAGATCGCCGCCAATTGTCCTCGTGTGGCTGATACATAGATCATCGGCAATGCCCGAAACCGAGTTCCGCCATGCACGCCGAGCGAGCGAAGGCCATTGAGGTCGGCCTCGGTGACCGGGCGGTGATAAACGAGAACAGCATTGATATTGCTGTCATCGGTGGCACTGTTGATCGTCAACGCGAGTTCGGGGTCGATGCCCTGGAGGCCGGTACTCTCATCGGCACCAGTCAGGGTTATGCCATCAGCGCCGGTAAGCGTAATGCCATCGGCACCGGTCAAGGTAATGCCGTCCGCTCCAGTGAGTGTTATTCCGTCTGCTCCGGTAAGCGTGATGCCTGAAGGCTGAGGCAGGTCAAAGAGCACTCCTCCCGGCCCGATTCCCGTTGCCGAATCGGCACCGGTCAATATAATGCCATCGGCACCTGTAAGGGTGATGCCGTCCGCTCCGGTCAGCGTTATTCCGTCGGCACCGGTCAGCGTAATGCCGTTAATGCCCGTTCGCAGAATGCCGTCCGCCCCGGTCAGCGTAATCCCGTCTGCACCCGTTAAAGTGATGCCGTCCGCACCGGTGAGCGTTATGCCGTTAGGCTGTCTTAGAAATATCGAATCTGCGGTGTAGGTGGTGCCGTCCGCACCGGTGAGTGTAATGCCGTCGGCGCCTGTCAGTGTTATACCATCGGCACCTGTTAACGTGATGCCGTCGGCTCCCGTGAGCGTTATCCCATTTGCCCCGCGATAGGTCGCACCATCTGCACCGGTAAGAGTAATGCCGTCAGCACCCGTCAGCGTGATGCCGTCAGCCCCGGTCAGGGTAATGCCGTTTGACCTGTAACCTAAAATGCCGTCCGCGCCGGTCAAGGTGATTCCGGAAAGCCCGACGAACTCGATCCCGTCCGCACCGGTAAGAGTGATCCCGTTCGAACGCACGACGCGAAGACCGGCAACGGCCGCCTGAACGGCCACGGCAAAGACCAGAATTAGGGAAAGAGCCTTTCTCATCTGAATCTGAACTCGCCGGGCGGGCGAGTCGAATCTTTTCGATCACAACTTGCGTTATGAAAATAACAAACTCATTATTGTATTAAAATAATACAGAAATTGTATCGAGGGCATCCATTGAGCCATGGATGCCCTATGCGCCTGTAATGGATGCAAAGAGCATTCCTAATTTGCGGTCGATCCGCTGACGAGCAGATTAAATGTCACGCCTTTATCTATCTTCAGACTTTTATCATTTGTCGTCAGGACGGCAGAACCATTTGCGCTTCCTGATGCCGACTGCGTGATCTGGATGCCGCGAAGCGTTCCGCCGACCGTACCAACGGTCGAACTCGTAGTATTTACGGCTGTTCCGGCAACCGAACCTACGGTCTGCGTCGCGCCGTTCACAACTCCGCCAACCGTAGAACCGACTCCGCCTACGGTCGAACCGACTCCGCCGAGCAATCCGCCTCCTCCGCCACGCGAACTGCCTCGCGAAACGGAAGCACCTGTCATCGACGAGCCCGAAACATCAGCCATCGCTGAATCTGCGAGCGTTGCCGCCGCCCGGGCATCGGTTATTGACATGAGCGACGCCGTTATCGGTGCACTAAACCCTTTGCCTTCAACGCGTTCGAATAGCAGGCCGAGGCGTGAATTCGCTTTGCTTTCGCCCTTTTGCTGAACCTCGGTAATGCGGCCGATCAGCCGGCTGCCTTTCGGAATGACCACCTCGCCGTTCTGTTTGATAGATTTCGTGGTCTTGAGTATGACCCCATCGCCTACCTTTGAGCGTTGGATGTCGAGGGATTTCATCAACGTGGCCTCGAGCTCTGTGTTCGTCAGGATAAGCGGTTTGTACTCATCCTGAGCTGCGGTCTTTGAGGGCTTGCCGCGGTCGGGAGCCGGTATGTCGCCGGGGTCCGCCTTCTGCCGCTGTGCGGCGGCCGCTAAGGATAGTGAAAATACGACGATCGTAATTGCGAATAGTTTTTTCATAGTAGGAACCTCCCAACTGAGTTTTTCAAACCAGGAGAGTTGGTGAATGTCATCACCATGCCCGCCATCATATTTCAGTATTCTTGAGAAATCCTTGAGCCGCGAAGCCCAGGTTTTACGGGGTCTCTGCGGCCCCGCCGCCGGATTTCAAGATTTTCTCAAGGGTTAGGTAGAGAATTTGATGCGTATGGCGATCACGCTTTATCTTGACGGCGACCCGTGCGGGATCGATCTCTACGAACCGCCGGGATCCGATGACGATACGGGAAATCCCACGATGGAGAACAGATTTCACTTGCTTGAAGACAAGATCCTCACCCCTGATCTCGCGGGCATCATCGAACGCCCGCGGTTGACCGGCCTGCTCGAACGGTCTGCGCGAACGCATCCTGCGACGCTGATCACAGGCCGGACCGGTTCCGGGAAGACAGCCCTCGCCGCCGGATTCGTCCGGGGCAGGAATGCCGCCTGGCTCCGACTTGAGCCCTCGGAAAATGATTGGTGTACGTTCGCCCGGTATCTTGAGGCGGCTATACTGAGGAGAACCGGCCGTGACCCGAGTTCGGGCTCTATACGATGGTCAACGCCGAAAGCGGATCGAATAAAGGTGATCGACCTGCTCGGTTCGATGCCCTCGGCCGGCTCCGCGTCGTTCAGCGTGGTCGTCATCGATGATCTTCATCATGTCTTCGATACGGAGTGGTTCGTTGACATCTTTACACTGATGATCCTCGCCGTGCCGGAGGCGATGCACCTTCTCCTCCTGAGCCGCAGCAAACCGCCGAACCCGCTTTGGCGGCTTCGCTCCAAGCAGATGCTCGGCGTCATCGACGAGGCCCAACTCGCTTTTACTCCTCAGGAGGCGGTCGACCTCTTCACTCGTTACGGGCTTTCGAGATACAAGGCAGTTGATGCCCAGACACGCGAATACGGCCGTGCTTCGCGGATGATGGAATCCGTCACAGCTCGCGGAGCGAGGGCCTTTCGGTGCTGATCGGCCCCGGTCTGTGCGATAATCGAGGTCGTTCGGCCGGGTCGTCGCGTCGTGATGCAGAGATCGAATTTCTTTCTCCGAACCAAGCTGCTGCCGCCGAGAGCCGTCCCGGATATTCTCGAGCGGCCGAGGCTCATCGAGCGCCTCAGTTCGAACATCGGTTCGCCGATAACGATGGTCGCCGCCGATGCCGGCTGCGGAAAGACCACTCTCGTCGCAGAATTCATCCGCAGTCAATCAAGGCCGTTCGTCTGGTACCAGCTTGACCACACCGATGCCGACCCGAGCGTTTTCCTCGGCTACGTCGCAAATGGCATTCGCAACGCATTTCCGGAATTTGGCAAGACGCTCCTGCCTTACCTTTCCGAGGCAAGCGAAGAGCTTGCGAGGATTCCCGAACGTGCCGCCGATCTGTTGATCAACGAGATCCTGAATGCCGTCGAGGAGCCATTCATTCTCGTTCTCGATGACTATCACCACATCGGCCGCGAAACCGTCGTTCACAAGGTCGTCGATCGGATCCTTCAGTATTCCTCGGACCTTTTGCACCTGATGATCACGACGCGCGACCTTCCGCCGCTTGCGATCATGCGGCGGCGATCGCAATTTGCGGGAATGCTGGTGACGCGTGAGGACCTGCTGTTCACCGACGAGGAGGTCCGCGAGCTTTTCAAGCGCACGCTCGGGGTCGATCTTGGCGACGAGGCACTTGAAGCTTACCGAAACCGCACGCACGGCTGGGTGACTGCGCTTCAGCTCGTCCGGCAGGTCGCCGACCAGGAAATGCTCGCTCGCACCGGCAACACGCCGCCGGATCTGACGGAGATCCTCGACCGCACGGAAAAGGACATCTTCGATTATTTTGCAGAGGAAGTGCTCTCGCAGGAGCCGATCGAAACGCAGCGGCTGATGCTCTATTTCTCACTGCTCGAATCGCTCCCGCTAGACCTTTGCAGTCGCCTTTTCCCGGATCAGCGATGCTCGGCAGTGCTGCCGGAACTGGCCCAAAAGAATGTCTTTCTGACGGTTGCAGGTGACGGCCGATCTGAAGAGGAGTATCGTTTCCATCCGCTTTTCCGCAACTTTCTGCTTCGCCGCCTGCGGACCGAGATCGGGCAAAGCGGGGTCGCCGAGGAACGCGGCCGCATCGCCCGATTTTTCCTGGACAACAACCAATGCGAACTGGCATTGCCATTCCTGATCGACGCCGAGAATTTTAGCGAGGCGGCCGCGGTCATCGCCGATAATGGCGGGGAGTGGATCGCATCCGGCGCGTTCACGTCCCTCGGTTCATTTGCCGCTCGCGTTCCCGAACCGGCTCTGGAAAGCCATCCGCGTACGCTTTTGCACATTGCAGAGGTTGCCAGGCTGCAGGGCGAGGCGGACCGGGCGACGGCGCTTCTTCGCCGAGCAGTAAAACTCCTGCACGACCGGGGCGACAGCAGCGGCGAGGCCGATGCCCTGCATTCACTGGCAAGTCTAGCACGAAGAAAAGGGAACACGGCCGATGCCGCAGAGCTTCTCGATAAGGCCGAGGAACTTGCCGACCCGCAGTCCGCCACGGCGATGAAATGTGCGAACACACGCGGCCTTTGCCTGATAGTCGAAGGAAAACACTCCGAGGCCGAGCAGCAGTTTCGTATCGCACTCGAACTGGCCGAACAGCTTGAGGACCGAAGATTTGCCCGGCTTGTCATGCACAACCTCGCATTGCCGCCCGGTTACCGCGGCGATTTTGCCGAGGCTCTTCGCTGGTTCAAGCGCATCTTCCGCGACGAAGGTCCCGACAGGCAGCTTCCGCAGGAATCTATCGGCCACCTCAACATGGCCCGCCTGCATCTTTACAGAGGCGAGTTCGGCGAAGCGGAATCGCACCTGAACCGCTCTCTCGAGCTTTGCCAGCTATATAACCTGCGTTCGCTCCGCGGCGAGATCTTTGAGGCGTATGGGAATTTCTACCGCGAAACCGGCGACCTTGCGCGTGCGACCGAATACTACGACCGTGCGCAGGCGGCTTATGACGATGCCGACATCAATGTCAACGATCGCGAGTTGATCGAAGAGCGGGCAAGGCTTCATTTGCTTCGCGGAGATATCCCATCGGCACGCTCGCTGCTCGAACGGTTGATCGCGGCACGCAGGGCCGCAGGAACGGCGACCGCAACCGCCGAGCTTTGCCTTTGCCGCACGGAACTTGCCGAGGGCAACATAGAGGGCTTGCAGGAACGCGTTTCGGCCCTTGTTGACGTCTTTCATCAGCATGGAAATTATTACGACGAAGCACTCGCCTCGATGCTGCTCGCCGAGGTCTTCTCGCGGGCCGGTTCGCGAAAGGAGATGCTTAAGACGGTCCAGCGTGTGCTCGACCTTTCGGCCCGGTTCGACTACGAGAATTGGCTAAAGACCGAGATCCGACGCGTGCCGGAGATCTTTCGCGACGAGGACATCATCGAACGCCTGCCGATCGATCTTCGAACAGAGGCCCGCGGTGCCCAGGAACCGGCGGTCATCCGGCCCGCGGCGGCGGAACCGGCTGTTTCGCTTGCCGACCTTACGATCAGCGTACTCGGCCCGGTCGATATCTTTCGCGATGCGTCGAGGCCCTTCGCCCCGGATGCCTGGACGACCCGGCGGGCGCGTGACATCTTTTGCTTTATCGCCACCAGCAAATACCGCCGTGCGGCAAAGGACGTCCTGATCGACACATTTTGGCGAGACGATGACCCGGCGGCGATCGAAAAGAACTTTCACCCGACCATCTCACATATTCGGAAGGCCCTGAACAGCCGGCAGACCTATAAGCAGAACTTTCTGATGTTTCGCGATGGGGCGTATCAGCTCAATCCCGAGCTTTCGTATCTCATCGATACAGAGGATTTTGAGCTTGCCGTTGCCGAGGCCGAAAAGGCCAAACGCGAGAAGAACGCGGAAGGGCTCCGCACCGCTCTCGAACATGCCCATTCGCTCTATCGCGGTGAATTCATGCAAGGCGTTTATGAAGAGTGGGCTGACGAACGACGGGGCTATTACGCTGAGCAATTCATGCGCGTGATAGGTGCTCTGGCCAAGCATCATTTCAAGGAGCGACGGCCCGCAGCGGCACAAAAATACGCACAGGAGCTGATCGCCCTCGATCCGTATCGCGAGGACATGCACCGCCTCGTAATGCGGGTTCTTGCGGCCCAGGGCAAGGCGGCGGCCGTCAAGAAACACTTCGACGCATTGGCCAAAATGCTCCGGGACGAACTTGGAATAGAGCCTTCCGGGGAGACCCGCCGAGTTTACTCCGAGCTTATGGCTTAGGCCTCACATCGCTTTGCCTGTCCCTCAAGTTTGCCTCAACCTGCGGCACATCCGACTCAAGAAAATCTCAAACACCTTTAGCTATCTTTGCGGCATTCGACCCCACAAGATCTTGCAAAGGAGAAATAGAGGTGAGACTTCATTTTAAAAACACATTAAACAGGCTATCCAAATCGCTTTTCCTTTTTGCCGTGTCAGCAATGCTCACACTTCCGACGTTCGCTGCCTCGCTGAGCCCGACACTCCAGCGGCTGCTACCGACGCTTACGGATCCCGCAGATGCCGGCTTGGTCGTCGTCGCCTTCGATACAACGACCGGCCTGAGAGATTCTCACCTCGACATCCTGCGAAGCGTTGGAGTGACTGGCGGACAGACCTTTCCGACACTCGGGATGGTCGCAATGCCGCTGACAGCCGGGCAGATCAGGGCTCTCTCCGCGAACCCGGCCGTCGTCTCGATATGGTCGAACGACCAGATGCATTACTACATGCATCAGGCCCGCGTCCTGGGCGGCGTTCACCGACTTCAGACTGACAGCGTAATGACGGTGCGAAACGGCGGAATGCCCGTCTCGGGTGCGGGCGATTTCTCCGTTCTGGTGATCGATTCCGGCATTGATGCAACGCACGCCGATCTGCAGTTCGGCCCAAAGGTGATCCAGAACGTTCAAACACCGGTTGCGGCCGGGACGCTCAACGGGTTTACGCCGAACATCTCGATCGAGAACGTACCGAACACCGACCAGACGGTCGGTCACGGAACGCACTGTGCGGGCATCATCGGCGGCACCGGACTTCGCTCGGGCGGGCTTTACACAGGTGTTGCTCCCGGAGCAAAGATCATCGGTGCCGGGCTTGGTGCCGGACTCTTCGTCATTAACGGCCTTGCCGCATGGGAATGGGGCCTTGCGAACCAGTTTCGCTACAACATCCGCATTGTTTCAAATTCTTACGGCAGTTCCGGCCCGTTCAATCCGAATAACCCGATCACGCGGGCAAGCAAGATGGCTTACGACCGCAATATGACTGTGGTCTTCGCCGCCGGCAATGACGGCCCCGTCAAGGACACGTATAACACCTATGCGAAAGCGCCTTGGGTCATCGGCGTCGCTGCCGGTTCAAAAGAGGGCGACCTTGCCGATTTCTCGTCACGCGGCGTCTCGCGGGGCGAACGGCTTGCGAACGAAGACCCGAACGACGATTTCAACGCTCCGGTAATTACTGCTCCCGGTACCGGCCGCATCTACGAAACGAACGCAGGACGGTTCACTTCCGCTATGGTCTCGACCCGTTCGACCGTCAATATAACTTCGAACGGTCTTGATGCCGATACGGAGCTTCCGCTCGGATTCATACCTTTCTACACGCAGATCTCGGGCACCTCGATGGCTACACCGTATGTTGCCGGCGTCGCCGCTCTTTTGCTCGATGCCGACCCGACGCTGACGCCCGATGAGATCCGCGAGATCATCACCTCAACCGCATCGCGCATACCGAACCGCGAGGAATGGGAGGTCGGTGCGGGCTTCATCAACGCATACGCGGCGGTCGATAAGGCCTTCAACCGCAGCCGCGGCTACCGCAATATACAGGACGTTTCCTTCAACGCCGTGTTTGGTGAAGAACGTCCTGCAGTGCAGACGTTCAGCATCGATTTCAACCCGGCGGTTTCCGGCACCGCCTCGACCAACGCGAGGCAGTTCACCGTAGAAGAGGGCGTTAACGTTCTCGATGTGTTCGCGACAGTCGATACAGCGGCTGAAGAGGGAACGGGCAATCTTGTCGGGCTTCGCATCACGGCCCCCGATGGCACTGGCTATTCGACGGCCATCGACTTTCCGGTCATAGGCACAGACAAACGGCAGATCGTGGTCCATAACCCGCAGCCCGGTACCTGGATGCTTGAGGTGCGCGGTGCCCGAGGCCTGACGGCCGCACAGGGGGTTTCTTCGCCGATCCAGATCGCGGCTCCCGGCCCTGTCAACGGCACGGTCTCGCAGATCCGCTACCTTCTGCCGGTGATCGCCGATATCGACGGACACCCGAAAGAAACCGCGATCAAGCAGGCGATCAAAGACCGGCTAATGGATACATACGCGGACAGCACTTTCCGCCCGAACCAGGTCGTGACCCGCGAAGACCTCTCACGCTCGCTGCTGCTGAATACGAATCTTCGTCAGACGATCGGAGCCATTCCGAAGTTCGGCGATATCACGGGCGACCTTCGCCTCATTGCCGAATCGACGACCGCGAAAGGCTCGACCAACCGCGACTACGATTTCGTCCCAACCGGAATGATCAGCTTCACGGGAACGAGCTTTAACCCTGCGGGATCGGTCAACCGCCTCGCACTTGCGGTCGCACTCGTCAAGGCCCTCGGCCACGATGAACAGGCACGCTCGCTTGCCGGATCGACCGTCACATTTAACGGCTTGCCGCTGACGGACAATTCGCAGATACCGGTGTCGCTTCGCGGCTACGTTCAGCTTGCCATCGACAAGGGATTGTTCGAGGCTTTCCCGGCCGAGATCAGGCAAACAGCACCGGGCGTTTTCACCGCGGTCCCGGGCCCGAGGTTCGAGCCTTCGACGACAGTGACGCGTGCCACGCTTGCAGAGAAATTGCTCGCATACCGTTCGCTTTACACGGTCGGCGGCTAGGGGTTTCTCGCCCCTCCCTTGGGCTGGGTGGGAGAACGGGCGCTGGAGATCTGGGCAGCGGGAACCCCACCCGCGACCCGAACGGAAACGCATCTCGGCTGCCACAACAGCAGCCACTTCTGGAGGAATAATGAAAATGACGGGAACAAACATCGGCAAACAGGCAGCGATCAAATTCTTGACCCTTGCCGCCATCTTTGCGGCGACCGCCGCAGCAATGACCTACAATTTCGGATCGGCGGTCTCGGCCTCCGGCACTAATGATCCGATAGAGAACATGTACCGCCGTTCGGCTCCGCAGTTCGACCTTAATCTTTCGCAGGGCCTTGCGGCTTCTCGAGCGGCCACCACCGGTCAGCTAGCCGCTCTCGCATCGTTGAAGACGCGGACCGCAGCACCCAACATGACCGTCCGTTGGAACGACTTCGGCGGCTCGCCGGACGTAATTTACGATTTCGCATCGGAGCCGTTTCCGGGCTCGCCCGAGGAGGCGGCCCGAGCGTTCATCGCCCAGAATGCCGCGTTGTTCGGCGTAAATGATAACTCTGACCTTCGGCTTTTCAGCCATAAGCAGGCTCTCGGCGGACATTTGATCCGCTTTCAGCAATTGCATGGGGGCATTCCTGTCGTGGACGGCGGCATCGGCATCGTTCTCAACTCTAATAACCAGGTCATAATGGCATCTGGACCGTTTTTCCGCGGCATCGACGTCACGACCGAGCCCTCTCTTACGGCCGAACAGGCACGCGCCGCTGCGGACGCCGACCTGAACCAGTTCGCAGAAAACATCCCTTCTCAGGTCGCCGAATTGCTGCAGCCTGCATTGAACATCCTTACCGAACAGGCCGCTCCAGTAGCTCAACTCCAGCCGCAGCTCGGCGTTTACCCGACCGCGAACGGCTACCGATTGATCTGGAAGGTGGCGAAGTTCTCTACGAACCCGTTCGGGCTCTACATGGTCTCGGTGGACGCGCATACGGGTGAGACCGTTGCACGCAAGGATTTCGTCAGCTATCAGACGCATCAGGCCCTTCCCTTTACGGCAGACATCTTCCCAAAGTACCCGCGCATTACGCAGGAACTCAAGGATCAGGGGATCATCAGCGTCTGCGACGGCCGCCCGTGCGACCAACAGCGTGTAACCCTTCGCAAGTTCGACCCGCAGAACGTCATTACAGGCATCAACGGTACGCTTACCGGCACACACACGGTGGTAAACAACGCTTTGGCAACGAAGGCACCTTTCCTGCAGGCCGCCCGCGGCACCTGGCACTTTTCAAAGGACGACCCGACAGCTTTTGAGGGCCGGACGAACGAGCAGGACCACTTTGCCGAACCGGCCGAGCATCAGGACGAGATAAATGCGTTCTTTTTTACGACCTATTTGATCGAGTATATCGATCACCTGCACATCGGAGGCGACCCGGCAACCTTCGGCTCCCAGGGAGCCTTCCCGGACGAATATCCGAATAAGACGACACCGCTCCCCGCGACAGTTCATATTCCCGACGTGATCACACCGATTGCCGGCGGCAGCTATCCGCCGCCGACCGACCCCGAATTTGTCCAGAAGGTGCTGGGGCTCGACAACGCATTCGCTCTGAACGTGACCAGCATTATCGAGAGCGTAACGGGAACGAAATCGCCCGTCGTCGTCAACCCGACGGCCTACGGCCATGGCTTTCTTTTCAACGATACGGCCCTTGAAGGCACCGTTCCGTACCACGAGGGCATGCACGCCATAACCTCGCCGATCGCGGGACTCGAAGGGCAAGAGGGCTCGGCCCTGAACGAAGGCCAGGCCGATATGTGGGCATTCACCATCACTGACAACCAAAGCCTTGGAGACTACGTGGTCAATGCGTACCGGCTGCGGCAGCGTTTTCGCGAGCTGAACCGCGACCCGGACTCGATCGCTTACATTCGCAGTGCCGCGTCAACACTGAAGTACTCGGATATCGGGACCCGAATCATCAACGGCCAGCCGAGCTGGCAAGAGCATTACGACGGCGAGATATATATGTCCACGATGTGGGACATTCGCACGATGCTCAACCGGTTATATCCGGAGAACACGCAGTTCAAGCGTCCGCGGCCGAGCGACGGCCAGGCACTGAAGGCGATCACCAAGGGCACGAACATTTTCGAGCGCATCTTCCTTGGTTCGATGTATGTGCTCGGCACGACCGCTCCGGATACACTTGTGAAATCACGCGACGCTCTGATCCTCGCCGACCAGATGCTTTATCCGGCTGACTCGACCAATGCTTCGGCACCGGGCAAACATCGTGCGATGATCGAGCAGATCTTTGCCGCAAAGGAACTCGGCGTCAACGCTGTCGAAGTAACGGGAGGGAAGGCAACGATCTCGACGCAGGTCACTCCTTTTGCCGGAGGCCAGGCTGCTCCGGCGGTTCCGAGAGATGTGAAGGCGGTACCGGCAAGTGCGAAGTCGATCCGTGTTTCCTGGCGGGGCGTTCCGGGAGCGCTCGCCTATCAGGTCTTAAAGCGCAAGACGGCACTCGCCGGACAGCGTGAGTCCAACGGGCTTCGAGAGTTCATCGACGGCGATGAGTCGACGACAGGATACCGTCACGTTGCATTCGTTGACGCTTCGACACTGAGCTATGAGGACAAGGGCCGCGTCCGCGAGGTCTTTGCTCCAGCGGGACTCCCCGATCTGTTTGACAGCGAATACGTCGTCCGTGCGATCGGCGTGAACGCCAGCGGACAGCTCGGATGGTCGAACATGTCAGGCCCGTCGCGTCCGAAACAGAAGCGTCAAGACCTGACCGAGCAGGTCGATACCTCTATCTCGAACGTCACCTTCACGGGCGGCATTACGGCCTTCGACACTGTGCTGAAAAACGCACGCGGTGCGAGGGCGACGGATAAGACGATCTACAAACCGCTTGAGTTCAAGGTAGTCGGCATCTCGAACCCGGCCGTAACCGTCCGCAACGCGGACGTTGACGGAAACACCTTTATCTATAACCAGACACTGGCTCTTGGCCAAAGTACGTCGGCAAAGCGGATCGAGTTCAACAATCCGGCCTTGCAGCTTTTTACCTTCGACGCCAAAGTGTACGGCAATGTCTATGCCGGCTCGACGACGGGCAACGGCAATGGTGGCTCGGACGGCACCAGCGATCCGCCGCCGCCGACCGTTTACTCGGTCTTCACCGAAACCCGCACGGGAGCATTGGTCGGAGGTGAACCGACGGCGACGACGGGAGCAAGCGTCACCTGGGGTGACCCGGCGTTCAAGGGCATCACCTGGGACGATGTGCTTATCACGACAAAGTCCGACGCATTGTTCCTTGAGGCAACACTCAGCTCTCTCGGGCCGGATCTTGACATGGAGCTCCGAACGCTCGACGGGCAGGTGCTCGATTCGAGCGGCAATCTCGACGCAAACGAATTCGTCTCTTCGGCGGTCCAGCCGAATACGACCTATGTCGTACGTGTTCTCGGTTTCCTCAACGGGCCGGTTACGTACACGGTGTTGGCCGAGCAACTGTTGCCTGAGAATTCTCCCAATGGAAATGGCGGAACGCGCACCGTCGGCGGAAGCACATCATCCGGCGGCACCTCCGACACTTCGTTAACGGGACTATTCCGGTTCACGGTGAATCCCCTGACGAGGAAGATCACCTTTATAAGGCTGCAGTAAAGTGCAGGCCTTACTAAAAAGCCCCGATCGCCTTTCGGTGACGGGGCTTACTTTTTATTTTGGAATCTGGATCAATTCCTGACGAACAATTCTTCAGCGTTCCAAAGCGAATAGGGAAGCATGACCGACGGAGCATAATTGCCGACGCGGCTGTTTGCGGCCGATACGATATGCCGCGAGACGATCGGGATTATCGGCGACTCCTCGGCCATTATCCGCTGTATCTCGTAGAAAAGCTCGCGGCGTTTCGCCTGGTCCGGTTCTTTCGCCTGCTCCCGGTAGAGCCGATCGATGCGGGCCTCCCACTCGGTTGCCGGCTGCTTTTGCGACGGCTGCCACTGATGAACGGCGGCACTGCTGAGGAGAAAGTTGGCGGATGCGGAAGGGTCGGTTCCCGTCACCGCAAGCCCGAGCGAAATGGCGTCGTAGTCGAATGTAGTGGTCCACATCTTCGTCAGCGCGGCTGTATCGACATTGGCGATGTTCATCTTGATCCCTAGCTTCGCGAGGTCCTGTTGGATGACTGCGGCGGTGAGTTTTCGCTGTTCATTGTTGTCCTGCACTACGAGTGTGAACTCGACACGGTTGCCGTCTGCATCGAAGAGTTCCGGCGAATCCGGAGTGCCCCGCCGGACAAATCCCGCATCGGTCAATAGCTGCCCTGCCTTGTCAAGGCTGTACTCCGGCTTCGGGAGGCTTGGGTCGAGCCATGCCTTGTTAGCCGCAGAAACAAATCCGAAAAGAGGTGTTGCGAGGCCCTGAAGTGTGTTGGTCGCGATCGAATTACGGTCAACGGCATGCGAGACCGCCTTTCGGAAGCGCTTGTCGCTGAACCAGGCATACTTCACCTGGTTGGCCAGCGGCTTTCCGTCCGGCGTCGAACGGTTCAGGTTGAACCAGATATGATCATTTGCGAAGCCGGGACCGAGATCGATCGCCTTGACCGCTCCGCCGCTCGTCTTGAGCGATGCATAATCGGTTCCCCGAATGCGGTCCGCGATATCTATCGAGCCCTGCCCAAGACGGACGAACGCGTTATTCGCATCCGCGACCACCTCAAGCACAAGCTCGTCAAGATAGGGAAGCTGCTGGCCGTTAGCGTCCCTTCCCCAGTAATGCGGGTTGCGCCTGAGTACCAGTTTTTCGCCCGGAACAGATTCTCCGACCACGAACGGCCCGCTGGTCACGACCGCGGCCGGGTCGGAATCGATCTTCCAGGTCTCGGCCAGCTTGCCCGCGTCGCGTGCCGCCGAAAGTACATGCTTGGGCAGGACAGCCAGATTCTCAAGGTAGTTCTCCGCGAGAGCTATCCGTTCTGGAAAGACGAACTGCATCCGCCGCTCATCGACCTTCTTCATGGATATCGGTTTCCCGCCGATCAGCATGCCGTCACGGAAGGCGGCTGCCTGCGTCCGCTCGTCATAGATCGCCTCGAGAGTAAAGATGACGTCATCGGTCGTCAGCGGCTGCCCGTCCGAGAACTTCAGCCCATCGCGCAGGACGAGGTCGACCGTCTGCCCGTCCGGCTGCATCGTGTAGCTTTCGGCAAGCGATGGCACGTGCTGCTGCTTCTCGGGGTCAAAGGAAATGAGCCGGCTGTTCATCACGAACAACGTCACGATCACAGACGGCTCATCTGCTGCGAGCATGTAGTTCAGGGTCGTAACCGGTTGCGCCAGCCGGTAGGTCAGCGAGCCGCCGCGAGTTCCGGGGACGCGCGTTTCCGCTGCCTGGTTAGTGTTTGTCTGCTTTTGCATGACGTCGCCGCATCCTAAGGCAAACAGGCAGATCGTGATAGCTATTGGAGCGATGATCAGGCTTTTTCGGTTTTCCATCGGCATTCTTCTGAAGATAGATCAGTGAGTGATCGGCAGATATGAACGAGCAGAGTTTATGACGATTTTCTTTGCAAATCAATTCGCAATCGGGAAGAATAGCCGTGGCATTCGTGCCCGGCCGTTGTGCCTCCGTTCTCCGGTGCTTAAGTTCATTTTCCGAAAATTGGTACAGGGTATTCTGCTGGTCGTTATCGTTTCGGCGGCAGTCTTTTTGCTTCTGTCCGCGGCAGGCGGTGACGCCCTTTCGGGCCTTCGAGAAAATCCGCAGGTCTCTGCCGAAACGGTCGAACGGCTTCGCGTCTATTACGCACTCGATCGTCCGGTTGGCGAGCGTTATCTCCGATGGGCGGCAGATGCAGCTCGCGGAGACCTGGGAGAATCCATCAGTTTTCGGACGCCCGTCGCATCGATGGTAGGTTCCCGTCTGCTCGAGACGCTTAAACTTTCCGCAGTGACGCTGCTGTTGGCTCTCGGTGTTTCGCTTCTGTTCAGCTTTCTGATCATTCGGACGCGAAGCAGGGCCCTTGACCGTCTTGCCGAGGCATTTGTCCTCGTTTTTGCCTCGACACCCGTGATCGTTACGTCGCTTGTCGTTCTCGCGACGGTTGCCGCCGCATCAACCTTCGCGGCCGCGGGATCGATCATCTTTTCGGCCGTCGCCCTCGCACCGCCATTTATCGCGTTGTTCCTCGCCCAGACGAAGCGCGGCTTCGAGGAGGCGATGCGGGAAAACTTTGTACAGCTTGCCCGTTCAAAGGGACTTAGCGAGACCGCGGTGATCATTCGCCACGCAGCCCGGGCGGCTATCAACCCGCTGATCACATTGCTTGGCCTTTCGATCGGCGCACTCGTCAGCGGCTCCGTCATCGTCGAGACGGTCCTTGGCCGGCAGGGCATCGGGTCGCTTACAGTCGCCGCTGTCCGCAGTCGTGACGTGCCGCTCGTAATGGGAATAGTGCTTATAGTGAGCATTGCAGTCTGGCTCGGCAACACGATCGGCGAATTCCTGCAGATGGCGAACGACCGACGACTTTTTGATGCCGAACGCAATTGATACCGACATCGCTGCTTCAGCTTCTTTCGAGCGCCCTCGCCCGGCGGCCCTGATCGGCATTGTGGTGATATCGCTTTTTGTGATCGTCGCGATCTTTGCCGACCTCATAGCACCCTACGACCACGCCTCGCAGCAGCGGACTCAGCCTTCGGCTCCGGTATCGCGGATCCGCTTTATCGACGACTCGGGTTCATTCCGACCGCGTCCGTTCTTTTATCCGCAGCGGCTTGCCGATCCGCTCTTTCTGGTCTATGAGGAAGACCGTATACGGCCCATTCCGCTTTCGTTATTCGTCCGCGGTGACCGATATCCTTTTCTTGGCTTGTTCGAGACCGACCTTCATCTTTTCGGGTCGGTCGGCACAGAGGTTCGCTTCAATCTTCTAGGTACGGACGCGCTCGGCCGCGACCGTTTTTCCCGGCTGGTTCAGGGCATTCGATTCTCGTTGATCGTTGCACCGCTCGGCGTACTGCTTGCCGGGCTCTTAGGCGTGGTGATCGGCACTATAAGCGGTTACGCGGCCCGCTGGCTTGATGCCGGCTTGATGGGGGTCGCGGATGCGATGCTCTCGCTCCCTACCCTCGTGCTGATACTTGCGGCCCGAGCGGCATTTCCGCTTGAGCTTCCGCCGCTGTCGGCGGGCATGTTGCTCGTGATGATCTTTGCCGTTGTCGGCTGGGCGGAGATGGCACGGCTGACGCGGGGGCTCGTCCGGACACTTCAGACGCGGGAATACGTCCTTGCCGCGCATTCGATCGGACTTTCGCCTGCCCGCATTCTTTTCCGGCATATCCTGCCGAATGCCGCCGGGCCGATAATGACACAGGCGACGTTGATGCTGCCTGCGTTCCTGCTTGCCGAGGTCTCGCTTTCGTTCCTCGGCGTCGGACTTCAGGAACCGATACCGAGCCTCGGCAATATGCTTGCTGCTGCGGGTGATATATCACAACTTTCCCGCCAACCGTTCCTGCTGCTCTCGCCCGCAATCGCCATTTTCCTGTTCGTAATGGCGGTTCGGCTTGCAGCCCGAGGGAGCGAACGCTAACGAACGGTAAATCTGATCGGTGCGTTCACCGCCTGTGCTTCGGGGTTGTAATAGTCGTAAACGATCGAGGCCGGCGTTTGGGCATTGATGCCGTACCGCGGCTTGAACTTAAAGTTGAACTTCGTCCCGCCTGCCTTTGCCCACATGTAAACGATGATCCGGTCGGGCAGCACCTCGTATTTCGAAATGCTCCAGTCGGCATCGAGTGCGGCCTCTAGCGATTCGCGGCTTACGTCCGCTCCCGGGGGCGTGCCGATCTCCGCCAGCAGCATTCCGTAACCGCGGAAGCCGACGCGTTCGGCGGAGACCGAGCACGAAACTTCCTGCATTATTGCGGCGTCCGTCCGGTCGCATTTGTAATCCAGTTCAAGGGCACGCGATTGGTTCACCGTCCGGCCACTCGCGTCCGCGTCCTGCCATCCGATGTAGTGCGTAGAAACTGCCTGAGCCATCAGCGGCGTGCGGTCCGAACTGCGAAGCTCGATCACATTCTGCTCGCCGAGCCTGTCGTTCAGGCCGATCACGATCTGGTCGAGTTTATCCGGGCCGATCTCGATGCGTTCTATCCGCTCGCCGTTCAATATCACATCGACCGTTTGTGTCCCGCCGCCATCTTCCGACAAGGATGCAACAAAGGTATCGAGCACATTTATGGTCGTTTGTGTCGAATACCATACACCGTAGCGGTCTTTATTGCGGAGCAGGAAGATCATCGCACGGCCTAGCAGGTCGTCATATTTGCGACCTGCGTTCTGTTTCAACAGCAGTTGCGTGACGAGTGCCGTCGTTTCGATCCGCCCTGCGGTTCCCCAGCCGTTGAATGCCGTGTTCGATTCAAGATTCCAGTATGTGCCGTTGTTCTCTTCGATTCCCATGACGGCGAGTTTTTCCGTTACGGCGCTCGCGATCTCCGCTTCGTCCGCGTCGTGTGCCGCAAGCCCGAGCAGCGCGAGGCTGTATGGATCGTCGATCTCAAGGTTGCGGTTCCTTAGATATCCGAGTGCCTTCGTTAGAGCCGCGGACATCGCCGAATCTTTTTTGTCATTCCTAGCGGCCTGGAGCATCGCCAGCGTTCGCGAAACATAGCTCGTCAGCATCTTTGCCCGCTTCCGGTCTTCGCCTTGTTCCCACTGATGTTTCGTGTTCCAGCTTCCGTCGGCACGCTGCTGGCTGACGAGATATGCCTCGGCTTTCCTGACCACATCCGGATCGATCGGCACAAAGCCCGCCGCGTCCGAAAGGAACCGCAGGGCATATGCTGTCAAAGCGAGGTCCGATGTGCCACGGCCGCCCCAGTACATGAAGCCGCCGTCGGCGCTTTGATAACCGAGGAGCCGGTCGTACCCCGATCGGAGGTGCTTCATCGCCCTGCGCTCGGTCGCGGCAGGGATTCGGCGTGAGCTTCCATTGCCCGCGAACTTTAGGATCATCAGGTTCGGGTACGTCGATGAGATCGTCTGTTCGCCGCAGCCGTATGGCCGCATCAGCAGGCCCTCGACCGATTCCGCAACGTGTGCCATCAGGTTCGGGTAGATCTTCAACGATGCCGATCGTGCGTTGGGCAGCGAGTTGGCCGGGAAGTTGACGTCGATGCGGTCTGACCCCGTTAAGTATCGCGAATCGGTCGCGACGACCTCTCGTCCGTCGGGCCGTACTGTGACCGGCTTTTCGATCGCGTCCGAATCCGTCTCGGCCATCGCCGTAACGCGCTGGCGTCCGTCCTTGATGGGCATGGCTGCCTTGAACCCGAAGACCGCGTTCTGCGTTTCGCCCGAGGCGACCTCGACCTCTTTCTTGTCGGCATCGAGGAATGAGAACCAGTCGGCCTTTGCCATCGTCACGTCCACTTTTTGCTTTGCGTCCGTGTAGTTCCGCACCTGCGTCGGCAGATGGATCTCGTCGCCGTCGGTCAGGAACTTCGGCGGGTCAAGATCGACAAAGAACGACTGGAACGCGGCGACCTCTTTTTCCGCCGTGCCGATCTTGCCGTCTTTCGTCGATGCGATGGTGTACATTTTCCATGTTGTGATGTTGTCCGCCATCCGGAACCGAATCGATGCCTTTCCGTCCTTGTCGGTCATGACCTCCGGGCTCCAGAGAAGCGTTTCCGGAAAGTATTCCCGCAGCCTCGGCGTCGCCTTCGGCTGGTAGGGAACGAGCTTTCCGTTCTCGTCCTTTACGTACTCCTTCCCATCGATGGTGAAGACCTGCTCGCTTTCGCGGTCGCCTTCGACCGGTGCTTCACCCTGTCTCTGTTGGTCCGCAGCACCGGGCGCGAGCTTGAGCAGCGACTGGAAGTTCGCGGCCCGGGGAAGCCCAAGGATCTGGCGGCTTGTTACGGAGTTTGATATGGACGCGTCCGTCGTGCTGATCAACGTTTCCGATGCCGAAACAACTTCGACAGTCATGCTGACGTCGCCGACCTCCAACGATACGTTTGCTCTTGTAGTCGAATTTGCAGTCACGGCAACGGCGCTGATCACCGTGTCCTTGAAACCCATCGCGGTCACCTTCAGCGTGTATGTGCCCGCGGGCAAACCGGACAAAAAGTATGAGCCGTTTGCGTTGGTCGTATCCGCGCGGTCGACCTTGGTCACATCGTTAGTTGCCGTGACCTTTGCTCCCGGGAGCACTGCACCGGTCGAGTCCGTAACTGTTCCGGCGATCGAGCCGGTACTGTAGGCCATTGTCGGCAAGTAAGATGCCGGCCGCATTACCGGCACCGGCTGCGGGTCGTCCTTGGCCCGTTCCGAAAGCACATGGACGAACTGCATAAGAGTGACGTCGTCCCAGTTACCTCGGATCCCGTCGCGTCCGTTACCGCGGATCGTGAACTGCATTATCTCCTGGGTTACGGGTGTTACGGTTCGGCGCTCGACATAGCCTTTTTCGCCATGCTTCTGCACATTTTCAACAGTCACCCTGTCCCAGAAACGTGAGGTTCTTACTGCCGTCACATAGAGCGGCTTCCCCGCCCCGTCGCGAAGTTCGTCAAATATGATACCCGCGGCGGCAAGTTGGGCCTTCAGCTCCGCTTCGTTCATTGGTACGGATCTTACGCGCATCTGCGCCTCTGATATCCGCTTTTCGATAGGGGCAAAGTAATCGACCCTGTTCTGCCAAACGATGAAGTCGTCGCCGTATCTGCGGTCGTCGAACTTTCCGTTTCTGCCGGCACTTAGAACGCTGATCTTCATCCAGCGGCCTTCGGTCTCGAAGACGAATCGGTACGGATTGCCCCATCGGTCGCGAAGTTCGGGAACGCCCATGGTGTCGTATATTGCCTGCTCGCTCCGTAGGTGGTCACCGGTTCGGTCGAAGTAGGCCTGAACGGCAGCATCCATCTGCTTACCAGTCGGCGTGAAATACTCGAATCCCCGTCTAAAGGCGACAAAATCGTCGTTTGTTTCAAATGCCTTGTCAGGGCCGGCCGAGGTGAAGGTCAAAACATTCTGCTTCTGATCGATTGTGAAACTCGTTCTGTAATTGACACCCCACGGGTCGCGAAAGGTATCGACGTCGAGTCCATTTCCGCCAAGGATACTACGGAGCCCTGCGTCGTCGGTCGGGTGCAGATAATTCCGCTTTTCGTAAGCGTCCCTCAGCGCATCTTCTATCGGAACGAATTGTTCCCGTATCCAGCCTGCGAAGACCCTGCCGGGCTCGTCATAGAAACTCTTGCTGCGAAACACATTCGGATCGTAATAGGCATCGTGAAGGATAACCTCGGCGACCAGTTGAAGTTCCGGAGATATTGGCCTTCTGAGGTCGAGTTCATTGATGTCTTTTATGTTCACCGAGCCGAAGCCGGGGCCGTAGCCGAGCCAACCGCCAAACTTGCTGAACACGCCGCCGAACTCGGCATCAGTTCTCGCGCGTTCTTCAACAGCACGGTCAACCACGACGACGCCGAGCGCACTTTCAAGCGCATTTCCGCCGATGTCCTTAACGTCAATATCCAACTTTACGTCTTCGTTCGGTTTATATTGGGCTTTATCAAAACTCGCCTCAACATTGATGCCCTGGCGGGCCGGAAAGATGATGCCTCTAGCCGTCCCGGCCAACTCGTTGGTATCGTCCGGATCCTCGATGAACGCGGCGAGCATCAGTACGCCCTTGAACGCCGTTCGGTACGGGATGCGCAGTCTGCCGCGACCGTCTTTAATCTGTACAAACCGCGAATCGACGACCGACAGGCCCCGTACGACATCGACGTATGCCATTCCGCGCTTGATGCTTGTCTCAACACGGATGTCGATCTCGTCTCCCGGCTTGTAGATGGCCTTGTCAGGCGTGATTCGGATGTAGTTGTCATCATCATCGAAGCTGATCTCGCGTTCGAAGAGCGTTCCGGTTTTGCCGGAGCTGTCGCGGGCTTTGAAGCGGAGATCGACGTAATGCTCTGAGCCACCGACATTTGGCCGACGCAACGATAGCTTTCCGGCTCCGTATGAGTTTGTCTTCATCACGCCGGCCGGGCGATAGCGGTTCTTGTCATCTGGACTCGCAAGTATCTCGATCTCGCACTCGGCCGGGGTCCCATCTGCGTAAAACGTGGAAATGTAGCCCTCGATCGGCAGTCCGGGCGGGACGTTCCACGCATTGCCGACGAAGTAAACATGGATCGGCTCTCGCGAGACCCGGACGTCAAACCGCCGCTGTTCGGTCCGGTTCGTCGAGGTATCAGTAACGTAGGCCGCAAATTTGATGTCCCGGTACCTTGGCCAATCGTCCTCGTCGTCGTCGAACTCGACCGTCCGGTCGAACTTCACCTTGAACCTCCCCTCAACATCGAGCTCGCCTTCGCGCACCTGTCCCTCGTCGGTCTCATACTTTTGCTCTCGCCAGTTCCACTCGCGGCTTTTTTCTTCTACGATGCGCACCTTCCCCTTTTGTACCGGCTTTCCGAAAAGGTAATCGGCTTTCACTTCGACCTCGATCTTTTTGTCTTTTGGCAGGTAATAGGCCTTTTCGGCCTTTGCATTTACCACAAAGTTAGGCAGGTCGTATCGGGTCACCTTTACACGCTCGCTCGCGAGCGTCTCGCCTGATCCATCGCGGATCTCGATACGATAGTCGCCGAGCCGTACGCCCGCCGGTATCTGCCACGCGGCGGAGACGATGCCGAACGGCGAAGATTCGACCTTCTCCCGGAAAAGAAGCGTGTCGTCCTCGTCCGTGATGCGAAACTCAGCCACGCTGTTTCCAAGGACGGTCTTTGCTTCGCCGCCCTTGAGCAGAATGCCACGAATGTTGACGGTCTGCTCAGGCTGATAGATAGGTTTGTCTGTTATTGTCAGGATCTGGATATCGTCGGTTAGGGCTCCAATGTCCTCTTGGGCCTCACGCACGATGCCGTTCTTGTAGCCCGTAACGTAAACTTCGCCATCGCCGTCAAGCATCGCCTCAGGTGGAACGGTGAAGTCGAGCACAGCAAACCCATCGGCGTTGGTCATGCCAGTCCCGGAGATCTCAAGCTGCCGATCTTCCTCGGTCTTTAGATCTAGTACGATCTTTGTCGAAATGCCGACGCCCGCCGCCGGTTGGCCTGTGAAGGGGTGCAGCGACCTGACGCGGACCCTGTAGTTCATTCCCGCTGCAACCCTTTCAGCGGCAATGATCCGCAGTTCAAAGAGGTCAGCGATCATCTGTGAAAGCGAAATTATTCCGGTCGCATCGCCGATCTTGTAGTGGAGGCGGTACCACGTGATGTCGCTGTTCTCGCTGCTTTGCTTGATCGCTAGCGGGAACTCGAACACGACCTTTTGCCTGCCGGCCGACAAGGGCTGCAGGCGAGCGGAGCTTGAACTTTGAACGGCTCCGCGTTGGTCAAGCAACTCGGCCCAAGCCTCAACGCTGCGGCCGGCTGGGCTTTCAACGACCAGCTCGGCAATTATCTTGCCGTCATGCACGGCGGCGGTCGAGATCGGTTCGATCACGTTCTGGCCGGCGGCGGAAAAAGCGCACAAAAGGCACACTACGAGTACGGGGAAGAGCGTCACGCGCATAGAAACTACCTCAGATTTTTCAGTAAAGTGAGATCGGCGGACGAGCCGCCGGCCCGTTCAGAAAGTGAAGGCCTGCTTATCTGTGCCCTGTGATGCGGTGAGTTTTCTTAATGGTTGCATCGGAGGCCGGGAAACTTTTCTCGAAACGAAAAATGCGGCCACGACGTTCGCCGAAGCCGCATTCACAGTTACCTCGCCTTCTTACTATTCGCCTGCCGGAGAATCGCCGAGGCGCACCTCCGGGAATTCGCGGGCGAGGTCGGCGGCGGGTTTGGTGTCGATGGCGGCGCGGACGGGGCGGGTGCCGACGTTCGGTTTGAAGTTGCCGTTCTCGTCATAGAGCCGGCGGTATTGGGCGGTATTGCGGATGATGCCCTGGACGTAGCCGCGGGTCTCGCGGAAGGGGATCGCCTCGACGAATTCGTCCATCTCCATCGGCAAAGTGCGACGCCAGGTGACGACGCGGCCGGGGCCGGCATTGTAGGCGACGGCCATGTACTCGATGCGGCCGTAGCGGTCGAGCTGTTCGCGCATATAGGCGGTGCCGAGCTCGATGTTGAGTGCCGGGTTGAAGAGGTCCGCGGCCGTCCGCACGGGCAAGGCCGAGCCGAACTTTCGGGCGGTCTGCTGGGCGGTCGGCAGCAGTAGCTGCATCAGCCCGTAGGCGTTTGCCGAGGAGCGGGCGGACGGATTGAAGACCGATTCCTGACGGATCAGCCCAGCTACTTTATATATGTCGAGGTTTCTCGCCCGCGACCATTTCGCGATCTGGTCCCAGGCCATGTGCGGGTAAAAGATCTCCCATTCCTCGCGGCCCATTTCCTCCGGAAACATCTGCGCGTAGTCCGGATAGCTCTTCTCAAGGGCAAGCAACGCCGAGACGTTGTCAAACTTCATCTGGTGGTGCTTGGCCAGCGAGAGGTTGATCTTCGGCGAGTTCTGCGCCGTCTTTTGAGCTTCTTTCAACTCCTCGATGGCCCAATCGAAAAGCCCGACAGAGCTGAGCTGTTCGCCCTTTTCGGCGCGTTCAAGCTCGGCGGCACCGGCGGTTTCCGGTGCAACGGTGATGCTTTTCAGATTCGCGGCGGCCTGCGGGACGAGCGAATCTGCCGGGAAGCTTACCGGCGACTGGCACTGCCCGCGGCCGCGGAGTGCGGTCAGGCGTTCAAAGCCGATGTGGCCGTACCAATTGGCGTTGTAGCGGTAAACGAGAGCGTCGTAAAGCGTACATGCCTCGGCGATCCGGCCGGCACGTTCGGCATTTCTCGCCGCCCAATATCCGGCACGGCCGCGGTTCGAGGAATCGCGCGCGGCGTAGCGGGCGAGGTGCTCGATCAGCATATCGGCGGCACGTGCTTGGTTGCCGGCCTCGTGCTCGAGCCAGGCGAGTTCGAACTGAGCACCCGCGACCTCGACCGCTTGCGGATACGCGGTCAGAGCCGTTCGCAGGAAGAAATTCTCCTCGCCTTTGTTCTTTGCATCGCGGGCGGCATAGCCGGCCTCGACCCACGCCTTGACCGTCAGCGGGCTCTGCGGATAGGCTCGCCGCATCTCGTCGGCGGCGGCGCGAGCCCGCGGCCAGAGTTTTGATTTTGCGTAGGCGTTGATCAGGTCGCGATATGCCTGGTCGCGGCCGGGCATCGCGGTCGGGATGGCATCAAAAGCGGCCTGTGCCTTTGCGGCGTCGCCCATCCGGTTGGCGGCCGAGATGCGGCTTAGATGGATCTCGGGCGTGACATCGCCGGGGAATCGCTCGATCAAACTCGTGTATGAATCATAGGCCGTGGTCGCCGCCCCCATCGCCAGCACGCGGTCGGCACGGACCTTGAGCGCCTCGGCGGTTGCGTCCGCGAAGGGATCGATATTGAGGGCCTTGAGCTTCGCCTCGGCCTCCTTGCCGGCGGTGCCGGTGCCGCCGTAGAGAAAGGCCTTTTTGTAATAGTTGGCCGCGTCATCCGGCTTGCGGGCGGCCTCAAGGGCTTTTGCGGTCGCAAGCAGTGCGTCGGCGTCGTTCGCCTTGTTCAGCGGTTCAAGAAATGCAGGAATATCGGCGGCACGTCCCGATGCCATTGCCGATTCGGCCCAGAGCAGCCGTGCATCGGCGACGCGAAGCGAGGTCGGATGCGAAGAGATGAGCCGTTCGAGGTCGGCCATCGCCGCGGCATGGTCGCCCGTCCCCTGATGCGAGCGGGCCCGCAGCCAAAGGACGTAATCGGCGACCTTCGTAAGCCGTTCGAACTCATCGGAATTGAGCACGACGCCCGCACCGCGAAAGTCCTTATTCTCAAACCGCACCCTTGCCCGGAGCAGGCGAGCAAGTGCTCCCGTCTGCGTTCCGCGAAAGCTCCGTTCGATCTCCTCGACGGCCGCTTCGGTCGGCATCCTGCCTCCCTTCGTCAGTTCACGAAGCTGACGCAAAGCGTCCGCCTCCGCCATCGGCTGCGCCGAACAACTAAGCGTTAGCAAGACAAGAAGGATGGTCAACGCGCTGATTAAGGCTACTGGCTTTAGTGACATTTATACAGACTCCCGAAGAGAAGATATGATGCAAAACATGAGCACGTAATTTGTCAACGAACAAAATTTTCTTCCATTAAATTAATAGAAAGCGTATCATAAATAAACGCGGAGATAAGAAATATGCACAAGATACCCCCACCTAAGATTTTGGCGCTTGTTGCGTTCTTGATCACGATTGAATTCTCTGTCGCTCACGCCCAGATACCGGTTGCCCGACCTTCCCCACCAAGTGACACGAGTCGTGAAGACGTGGTAAGGATCTCTACTGAATTGATTCGCATAGATGTAACCGTAACCGACCGGAGAGGCAGGATCGTTAACGACCTCAAGCCGGAAGAGTTTGAGGTATTTGAGAATGGGCGCCGACAGAAGGTGACTGGACTGACGTTCGTCTCCGCTATTCGTGAAAGGACCGAGAATGCAGCACCGGCAACCGAAGACGGGGCTCCTGTTCCTCCAGAGCCCATACGGCCTGAGAACATCCAGAGAACGATCGCCGTGGTCGTTGATGACCTCACGCTTTCATTTGAGAGTGTTTATCAGGTTCGTCGAGCGCTTACCAAGTTCGTTAAGGAACAGATGCAGCAGGGCGACCTTGTCGCGATAATCCGTACCGCGGGCGGAATGGGGGCACTGCAGCAGTTCACTACCGATAAGCGAATGCTGCTCGCAGCAATCGACAAGATCAAATGGAATCCATTGGGGAGTGGCGGAGTTTCGGCTTTTGCTCCGATCGAGGCAACCGCACTTGAACAGGCGGCCGCCAATGGAGCGGACATCAGCGATGAACTGCTAGATTCCGAGGCTGACCTTGTTCGCGGCGATCAACAGTTTCGGGCAAACCTGTTTGCCACGGGTAGCTTAGGTGCCGTTACATTCGTCGTCAACGGAATGTCAGCGCTTCCGGGGCGGAAGTCCATACTATTATTATCCGACGGATTTGCCCTGACCGAAACCTCAAAGGACGGAATACAAGACGCCGCGGGGATCAATTCAGCGCTTCGAACGTTGGTTGACCGAGCAAATCGAGCAGCGGTTGTTATCCATACACTTGATGCTCGTGGATTGCAGGCAGTCGGTTTCGATGCGTCTGACAACGCGAACGGACTCTCCCCACAGGAGATCCGAAGCAGGCTGAACCAGCGCTCGTCGCAGCTTTTTAATACTCAAAGCGGCCTCGCGGTGCTTGCCGAGGAGACCGGCGGAACTTCGATACGTAACAACAACGATCTCGGTTGGGGTATTCGTAAGATACTTGAAGATCAGAGTTACTATTTGGTTTCGTATGAACCGGATGGTGACACCTTTGACCCCAAAACGCGGCGTTTCAACCGACTTGATGTTAGCGTTACTCGGCCGGACCTCCTGGTTCGGTATCGTAGCGGCTTCTTCGGTGTGGATGACCGCGAAATTTCCAGACCCGGACTTGGAAGCACGCGCGACAAGCAGCTCGCAAACGCTCTAACGTCACCCTTTGGTATCAATGACATCAGTGTTCGGTATAACGCGATTTTTAACTCGGAAGCCAAGATCGGTCCGTACATTCGCTCATTCATTCACGTCGATGCCGACGGACTAACTTTCAAGAAAGACTCAGACGGCAAGTGGCAGGTCGTTCTTGAACTGCTCGCCGTTGCTTTTGGCGACAATGGCATCGTGGCTGACCAGTTTGATCGGTCGCTCACCATTTCACTCAGCGAGACCTCTTACAACGAGATTCTAAGGACCGGGATAACGTTCGACTTTGTGTTTGCGATGAAAAAGCCGGGACCATATCAGATGCGGATCGCAATACGAGACCCTGCAACGGAAAAACTCGGCTCCGCTAATATTTTCGTCGAAGTTCCGAATCTGAAGAAGAAAAATCTTACAATATCCGGCATCGCCCTTGAATCAATGAGCTTTGAGCAGTGGCAGGCAGTTCACGAACGATCTGACACATCGGTCGTCACCGATCCGATCGGTGATACCGCGATACGGCGGTTCACCGTCGGCAGTGTTCTGAACTATGGCGGTAAGTTGTTGAACGTTAGGAGCAAGGCTGAGAATGTCAGCTTCAGAGCACGTGTGTTTCGCGATTCTAAACTAGTATTTGAAAGCAAGCCCCAAACGCCTGACTCGGCGATGCCGGGAGAGCCTGGCTCTTTCGGTTTCTCTGGCACATTAAACCTCGGTACTGCTTTGGAACCAGGAGAATACGCACTGCAGATCGTTGCAACTGAGAAGATCTCGAATAAGAATCGACGTTTAGCCTCCCAGTTTGTTACCTTTGAGCTGGTCGGAGAAATTGCTAACCCCCCAAACTAGGGCTTGGCACAGGAGGACCGAAAGCGATAACACTGATAAGCTGGCGCTTAGCAGAACTCAACTGATTGTTAAGTATTTCCGGAAGATCATGGCAAGATGTGGCCGAACGGTCTTCATCGAGGTTACAGCAAAAAAGAAATATCCTACGGCTTTCAGACGTTGAATCGCACATTCTAATCGTTTGGTTGCATATCTGTGTTTTTCCCCCTAATCTTAAGCCCAATTAACACAATGTGGATCACTGCAATTGAACTCATAGAGATCAACCTTCCGCTTGTTCATTTTTTTGAGACCAGCTTTGGCCGGACGTATGAACGCCGGATCATTTTGGTGCGGGTCGAAGACGCCGACGGCGCCGAGGGCTGGGGCGAGGTGACCTGCGGCGAATCGCCGGGTTATTCGGACGAATGGACCGATTCGGCGTGGGTGACCGCGGAAAAGATACTGGCTCCGATGGTGGTCGGGCAAGAGGTCGCTGCGGCCGCGGACGTTTGGGGCCTTATGAAATGGGCACGCGGGCACCGGATGGCAAAGTCGGGCATCGAAACGGCCTGCTGGGACCTCGAAGCCAAGAAACTCGGCGTGCCTTTGTGGCGGCATCTGGGCGGCGTCAATCAGGTGATCGAATGCGGCGTTTCGATCGGTATTCAGGATTCGATAGCCCAGCTTCTGGACAAGATCCGCATCGAACTTGAGGCGGGCTACAAACGCATCAAGATCAAGATCTCGCCTTCGTGGGACTACGACGTTATCAAGGCCGTGCGGGCGGAATTTGGCGACATTCTGTTGATGGGCGACGCGAATTCGGCCTACACGCTCGCCGATATCGATAAGCTCAAGTCGCTCGATGAATTCGACCTGATGATGCTCGAACAGCCGCTGCCGCACGACGACATCATTGACCACGCCAAGCTCCAGCGGGAGATCAAAACGCCCGTCTGTCTCGACGAGCCGATCAAATCGCCCGAGGACGCGCGGAAGGCGATCGAGCTCAAGTCCGGCAAGATCATCAACCTTAAGAACGGCCGCGTTGGCGGACATACGCAATCAATACTCGTCGAGAAGATCTGCCGCAAAGCCGGCGTCCCGGTCTGGTGCGGCGGCATGCTCGAAAGCGGCATCGGCCGGGCACACAACATTGCCATCTCTACCCTCGCCGGCTATACAATGCCCGGCGACGTCTCCGCCAGCAAACGCTACTGGCACGAAGACATAATCGAACCGGCGGTCGAAGTCTCGCCCGAAGGAACCATCACCGCCCCCGAAGGCCCGGGAATAGGATTTGAGCTTAAGAGGGATCAAATAAATCGTGTCGCGGTTCGAAATGTTTTGATAAACTAGCAGTTCATGACTCGTAATCCCGCCATCCTCATCTTTTGCTTGGTGCTGGTGGCCGTGTGCGTTGCTCATGTAAATGCGCAAGGTTACGTTGATATCTTGCCGGACGAGATAAAGGCACCATTTAGCGAGCGATACACCAGGATCACCTCTGAAATACAACGCACCACATCGGACGAATGGGCCGGAGCGTACTCGAGATACGTTGGCGAGACCTGGTCTGATGTCCTCGTTTGGACGCCGGAGCTCGGCTTTGCCGCTTACCGTGACACATGTAGCAATGGTCCTCGCGCATGGGTCAATTTCGGGTCCGCCAGATTTGAAAATGGGCTGCTTTTTCTGACCTCGGAACAGACATTTACCGGTGAGCATGTGCTTGCCATTAAGAGGGAATATACGCCGGTAAAATGGGGCCACCAGCGTTGGTTGATACCGACCGATGAGCTTGAGCTTTTTGCTTACGCAGTTAATTCAGGGTCATCGGACGACTACTACAGATTCTACTCAAAGTCGGACGGGAACGCGGATAAGCCGAAAGGCCAGCCCGAACTTCCTAGCCAATTCAAACATATCCTCAACCGAAAACCGGTCAAGGCAAGGATCGTGCAGATCGGAGAAAAACCCGAGAAGTGGTACCCGGATGTCACCATCGATGCCGGAAAGGACAAAGGCGTGATCGTCGGGATGAGCTTTTGGCTGACCGGAGTGAAGAACACCGAATTGAAGATCTCGGTCGCCTCGGTGAGTGAGAAGACTGCTGTCGCGAAGGTTGTCGCCATAAGCCATCGTTACGATTACGACGACGAAGGCAATCCTAAAGGGCCCGAGCCCGAGGAATTTCGACTCACGGCGGGAATGAGGGTTTCAAGCCTTAGCCCCAAGGATGAATAGCGGTTCGCTTCGCATAGCCACGCCCGTTTACGGCGTGGGATGGATCTCAATTATTCTCAGGGCGTTTCAACGCCCTTACGATTTGTGAGATTGGTAAGCGCGTTGAACGCGCTATGAATCTCTTTTCAACGCAATCCACGCCGCGAACGGCGTGGCTATGCTGGAACGAGCGACCTGGTCGCCCTATCAGGCATTTGAGCATGTCCCTGCGAGCTTTTTCCCGTTGGCAAAGTTTGCCATGGGTGATATCTTTTTGCTTATGAGCACGATGAACATATCGCTTCCGGAGGAGCTGAGGGCATTCGTCAACTCGCAGGTTTCCGAGGGCGCGTATACCAGCAGCAGCGAGTACGTGCGTGAATTGCTGCGAAGGGAGCAGGATCGCGTTCGCCTTCGGCGGATGTTGATCGAGGGAATGGAATCTCCCCTGATCGACGAACCCATGGACGCAGCGTATTTTGATAAATTCAGAAAACGAGTCGCGGAGAAGAAGTAGGTGAAACGAAAACCGATCGTTCGTCGTCGAAAAGCCGACGGCGACATTGAGTCGACGGTTGCCTATTATCAGGCCGAGGCCGGAAACGAGACGGCGACAGATTTTCTGAACCAGCTTGAATCGGCTCTGGAGAGCGTTGCAAAACAGCCCGCTGCCGGTTCTCAACGCTTCGGCCACGAGCTTGACATTCCGGACCTGCGACAGTGGCCGTTGGCGCGATTTCCATATCTGATCTTCTACGTCGAGAAAAGTAACCGGATCGAAATTGTACGCGTCTTGCACACGAGCCGGAACGTTACTGCGTTGATCACGCTCGACGACACGCAATAGGACATTTTTTCAATGAGCAATCAAGAACCAAACAAGATCATCTTTTCGATGGTCAAGGTATCAAAGTTTTACGACAAGAAGCCGGTCCTCAAGGACATCTATCTGTCGTTCTTTTACGGGGCGAAGATCGGTGTGCTGGGCCTTAATGGTGCGGGTAAGTCGTCGCTGCTTCGCATCATTGCGGGGCAGGACAAGGACTTCAACGGCGAGGTCGTTTTCTCGCAGGGCTATTCGGTCGGTTATCTGGAGCAGGAACCGAAGCTCGATGAGACCAAGACGGTCAAACAGATCGTCGAAGAGGCCGTGCAATCGACGGTTGACCTGCTCAAAGAATTCGAAGAGATCAATGCAAAGTTTGCCGAGCCGATGGACGACGACGCAATGAATGCGCTCATCGAACGGCAGGGCGAGGTGCAGGAAAAGCTCGATGCGGCCGATGCCTGGGACCTCGATTCGCGGCTCGAAATGGCGATGGACGCGCTCCGCTGCCCGCCGGCCGATATGCCGATCAAGAACCTCTCGGGCGGTGAGAAGCGCCGGGTCGCTCTCTGCCGGCTGCTGCTGCAAAAGCCTGACATTCTATTGCTCGACGAGCCGACGAACCATCTTGACGCCGAGTCGGTCGCCTGGCTTGAGCAGCACCTTCAGCGCTACGAAGGCACGATCATCGCCGTAACGCACGATCGCTATTTCCTCGATAACGTCGCCGGCTGGATCCTCGAACTCGACCGCGGCGAGGGCATTCCGTGGAAGGGCAATTATTCTAGCTGGCTCGAGCAAAAGCAGAACCGCCTCGCACAAGAGCAGAAGACCGAGGATAAGCTAGCCAAGACGCTTGAGCGCGAGCTTGAGTGGATACGGATGTCGCCAAAGGGCCGCCATGCAAAGTCAAAGGCCCGTATCAACGACTACGAAAAGCTCGTCGCGACCGAATCTGAAAAACGCAGCGAGGAGCTTGAGATCTTTATCCCGCCCGGCCCGCGGCTCGGCGATACGGTAATCGAGGCTCACGGCGTCTCAAAGGCCTATGGCGACAAGCTGCTCTTTGAGAACCTCGAGTTCTCGCTTCCGCCGGGCGGCATCGTCGGCGTCATTGGCCCCAACGGCGCCGGCAAGACGACGCTTTTCCGCCTGATCACCGGGCAGGAACAGCCGGACAGCGGTGAGTTTAAGGTCGGCCCCACCGTTCAGCTCGGCTACGTCGATCAATCGCGCGATTCACTCGAAGCGAACAAGACCATCTGGGAAGAGATCTCCGGCGGGCTCGACGTGATCAACCTCGGCAAGCGTGAGATGAATTCGCGGGCTTACGTTTCGCGGTTCAATTTCTCGGGCTCCGATCAGCAAAAGCGCGTCGGCCAACTCTCCGGCGGCGAGCGCAACCGCGTCCACCTGGCCAAGATGCTTAAGTCGGGAGCAAATGTTATTCTGTTGGACGAACCGACGAACGACCTCGACGTGAACACGATGCGCGCACTCGAGGAAGCGTTGGAAAACTTTGCCGGCTGCGCCGTCGTAATAAGCCACGACCGCTGGTTCCTTGATCGCATAGCGACTCACATCCTGGCCTTTGAAGGCGATTCTCACGTCGAATATTTCGACGGAAATTACAGCGAATACGAAGCGGACCGAAAACGCCGGCTCGGCCATGATGCCGACCAGCCGCACCGGATCAAATATCGAAGTTTGACACGGGCTTGAGACCGATAAGTGTTTTTATTCAGCAATTTTCCCCAAGCGAACCATCAGGCCGCCCCCGCGGCGGCTCTCTGCGGCAAGATGATGAAATATCGCATTTGGGTGCTTTTAATAGTTTTGGCTGTTTCCCTTTTTGCTGCCGGGTGCGGTTCGGCGGTGGATTCCGCACCGCCCGAAACGGCGGAAACTCAAAAGATCGCGGCCGAACCGGTAATGCCGCCGGAACCGATACCGGAACCGACACCGGAGATCCCCGACCTTCAAAGCGAGATCGCCGACGGCCGCTTTCGCACGACCGACTCGCCGCTTGGGAGCTACGATTTTCTCAACCATTCCTACCCGCTGCCCCGTGGCTGGCAAAATCCGGACGGCAGTGACATCAAGCTCGAGAACGGGCGTGTCGAGGCCGTGGCCGGAACGGTTTCCGACGACATGAGCGAGGATGAAAAGGCCAAGGCGCGTGCCCAACGCCGAATCGGGATGTCGCACGTTGTTACCAAATATTTTGATGCGACCGGCGACGGGCGGGAAGAGGCGATCGTTATCCTCAAGATAGAGACCGCAGGAAATGCCATTCCGCAGGTCATCTACGTCTATACCTGGAAGGATGAAAAGCCCGAACTACTCTGGCACTTCCGTACCGGTGATCGCACCGATGGCGGCCTAAAGGACATCAGGCCCGAGAACGGCCAGCTCGTCATCGAGCTCTACGGCCAGGACCGCTATATGCTCGGCGAGGTCGAAACCGGCAAGATCACCGGCGACGAGGCCCAGCTCTGCTGCCCATCGCACTTCACACGTTCAACATATAAGTGGAACGGCCGCCACTTCATCCGCCAGGGCGACCGGCTCACTTTCTCAATGTCTGATCCCGCCGCACCGCCGCTAAAGAACTACGGCGACATCGTCAACAACCCGAAGAACCAAAAGACGAAGGGCAAGTGACCAAAAACGCGGTGCGGACCCTTTGCCTCAAGATTCGCCGAGTTGGGAAATATTAGCAGTGCTGATATCGTCCGAAATCAAACATTACCCCCACTAACCTTGCATAGTGGCCCGAACGGGCCGATTATTCCCGTGTAAACACGCCCAGCGTACCCTGCAACGTCGGACGGCTTCTGGTTCTTTACCTTGAGAAAACGGGAGGAATTCTCAAATGG
>ERZ761602.1907-NODE-1907-length-35401-cov-41.520681_pt1 | contig 35401 bp, 30 predicted proteins | sample MGYA00512165_ERZ761602 | MGnify/ENA primary metagenome ERZ761602 (study PRJEB28899, sample SAMN02445085) | bioreactor sludge metagenome | biome: EBPR sludge; isolation source: Thorneside wastewater treatment plant | place: Australia: Brisbane, Thorneside...
AGGTGGCGGCGCTCCTCGGCCTGTAGTTTGATGCGGTACTTCTTCGCGGGCATCCCCCATAGGATACGCGCTTTTGAAAAGTACAAGTCAAAATACCATAAATATCACTCATTTTAACTCTGACGGACTACTAGGAAAGACCCTTGTGTTTTTTGTGCCTTTTCGTGGCCCATTCCCCCGATTGACGAGGAGGAAATCAGGATTCGAGGGAGGCCATCACCTCGATCATGGCGACGGCGGCCTCGGCGGCCTCGCGGCCCCGGTTCAGCTCGTCGCCGAGAGTGCGGGCCTCGGCCTGCTCCGCGCTTTCGACGAGGAGGACTTCGTGGATGACGGGAACGAGATGGGAGACGCCTGTGTCCTGAAGGCTGAGCGTGATCGACTCGGCGATGAGGTCGGCGTGGGCGGTGGAGCCGCGGATGATGACGCCGAGGGCGAGGATGGCGAGAGGTTGGTCCTCGGAGGAGGCGAGGGCCTCGACGACGATGGGGATCTCGAAGGCCCCCGGCACGCGGACGACGCGAACCGCGAGTTCCGGTGCCAGCTTCGCGAGCGTGGCCGAGGCGGACTCGACGAGGGCATCGGTGAAGCGGGCGTTGTAGCGGCTCGCGACGATGGCCACGGAACCGGAGCGGTCGGTGGGAGAAGGGGAGTCGGGGGCGGATTTCATGATGCGGGACGCGGGGCGTCCCGCAGTAAAAGGTAAAAGGTGAAAAGTAAAAGGTAAATTCCCTCCCGGCACTCTTGGGGGCACCTCTGGAAATCTGCCTGCCTGCCGTCCGCCCAAACGAGGTCGACAGGAGCGGGACTTTTCAAGTCCCGTAGGTGGAAGCATGGGAGGGCGGAGCCAGTCCAACGGAGGGGAATTGAAAAGCGCCCCTCCCAGCTCCTACAGAAAATGCCCGAGCTTGTCGCGCTTCGTGCCGAGATAGCGTTCGTTGTGCTCGTTCGGGTCGACGCGGATGGGGACCTGCTCGACGATCTCCAGCTTGTGCCCGTCGAGGCCGACGATCTTGCGGGGATTGTTCGTCATCAGGCGGATTTTCCGCACGCCGAGGTCGTAGAGGATCTGCGCTCCCATGCCGTAGTCGCGCAGATCGGAGCCGAAGCCGAGCCGTTCGTTTGCCTCGACGGTGTCGAGGCCTTCCTCCTGCAGCTTGTAGGCGCGGATCTTGTTGACGAGTCCGATGCCGCGTCCTTCCTGACGCATGTAGACGAGCACGCCGGCACCGGCCTCGTCGATCTGGGCGAGGGCGGCGTGGAGCTGGCTGCCGCAGTCGCAGCGGCGCGATCCGAAGACGTCGCCGGTGAGGCATTCGGAATGGACGCGGACGAGGACGGGCTCCTCGGGGCGGATTTCGCCTTTGACGAGGGCGAGGTGGTGCTCGTCGGGGTTCAGCTTGCTGGCGTAGACGGCGAGGTCGAAATTCCCGTAGTCGGTCGGCATCTGGATCCTCTCGATGCGCTCGATCAGCTTCTCCTGGCTGCGGCGGTATTCGATGAGCGACTCGATGGTGCCGATCTTGAGCCCGTGCCGTTCGGCGAATTCGATCAACTGCGGCAGTCGCGCCATGGTTCCATCGTCGTTGAGGATCTCGCAGATGACGGCGGCGGGCTCGAGGCCGGCGAGGCGGGCGAGATCGACCGAGGCCTCGGTGTGGCCGGCGCGGCGGAGGACGCCGCCCTGCTTCGCTTGGAGCGGCAGGATGTGGCCGGGCCGGACGAGATCGCGAGGCTCGGACATCGGATTGGCGAGTACTTGGACGGTGCGAGCACGGTCGGCGGCGCTGATCCCGGTGGTGACGCCGTCGGCGGCATCGACCGCGACGGTGAAATTCGTGCCGTGCGACTCGGTGTTGCGCCGCACCATCAGGGGCAGGCCGAGCCGCTCGGAGGCCTCCTGGGTGATGGGCGCGCAGATGAGCCCGCGGCCGTGGGTGGCCATGAAGTTGATCGCCTCGGGGGTGATCTTTGCGGCGGGGCAGACGAGGTCGCCCTCGTTCTCGCGGTCGGCGTCGTCCACGAGGATGATGAGGCGGCCTTGGCGGATCTCGGCGACGAGTTCCTCGACGGGGCTGAAGGGAGGCATGGCGGGGGCGCGCTTCGCGCGGTAAAAAAAGTGAAAGGTGAAAGGTTTCTTCTGGTTTCGTAGGCCCGTGACTCGTGCCCCATGACTCCGGCCTTTCAGGCCGGAAATTCGTCAGCGGGGTCGAATTTGGGGACGGGGACGTTCAGGATTTTCAAATTCTCGCCGACGGCGCGGTGGCGGCAGCCGGGCTGGATGAGGACGGCGGTGCCGGGGGAGAGCGGATGGATCTGGCCGTCGAGCTCGATGTGGCCCTCGCCTTCGAGGACGTAGTAGAGCTCGGTCATGCGCTGGTGGTAGTGCAGCTCGCTATCGTGCTTGATCTCGACGAGGTGCATCGAGGCGACGGTGTTGGCCTCGTTCATGAAGGCGCGGCGCGACTGCCCGCACGGGCAGGGAGTGGGCGCGATGTCGGCAAGGCGGGCCACTTGGAAGCGTTCCCCGATGATTTCGTTCTGCATGGCGATACTTACGCCTCGCAAATCCCGTTTGAAAAGCGGCGGATGCGGTTGTTCAGGTTCCGTCACGACCACCCGCCGGGCAACAAGATCCGAGACATGACCGAATTTACCCTTCCTCTCCGCCTCGCGGCGCTGTCGCTCCTCCTCCTGCCCTGCGCTTGCGAAAAAGCGCCGCCGCAAAGCCCTCCGCCCGGAGCCGCCTCCGAAGCGCCCCTTCCCGCCGCGCCCGCATCCCCTGCGGAGGAGGAGTCCATCCTCATCGAAGCGGCCCAGAAGCCACGGCAGCTTTCCCCGGAGGAGCAGCAACAGGTGATCGACGGAATCCTCCAAGCCCGCGCCAAGCAGCAGGCCGAGGGACTCGGGACCGGCACGGTGAAGGTGAACGGGGCATGGCCCTACACCGGCTACAGCGTCCTCGCCCCCGATCCGGCGGCGGCGATCGAGGCCCGGCTCGTCGCGGTGGACGTGACCGTCGCGGGCCACACGCCCTTTTTCGATCTCGACGACATCGAAATCGTCGACGGAGCCACGCTCGTCAGCTACGGGAGCGATCCCCACGCGGAGCCGCTGCGCCTCGACGGCACCCTGCTGCCGGCGGAGGAAGCCATCCCCGACGCCCCCGCAGCCTCGCGCTGGCTCCTCATCTACGCCTTCCCGAAGGCGACGAAGAGCTTCCGCCTTCTTTATTGGGGCAAGACGCTCACGCCGGAGCCGGTGGAGTTCGGGAAAGCCGGGCTGTCCCTGCCCTATCCCCCGGGGGAATAGGCGGGGGGCTTCCCCGAAAGCTCACGCCGGGCGCACCGGGATGCCGTGCTGCCGGAGGTAATCCTTCACTCCGGCGACCGTGTGCTCCCCGAAATGGAAGATGCTCGCGGCAAGAACGGCGTCGGCCCGGCCACGGTCGAGGACTTCCACCAAGTGGTCGAGGTTCCCGGCACCGCCGCTCGCGATCACCGGGATAGGCACCGCCTCCCCGATCGCGGCGGTGAGTTCGATGTCGTAGCCCGCCTTGGTGCCGTCGGCGTCCATGCTGGTGAGGAGGATCTCGCCAGCGCCGCGTTCGTGGACCTCCTTGGCCCAGGCGATCGCGTCGAGCCCCGTGGGGGTGCGGCCTCCGTGGGTGTAGACCTCCCAGCCGCCGCCGGGCCGCCGCTTCGCATCGATGGCGACGACGATGCACTGCGCCCCGAAGGCCTTCGCCCCCGCCGAGACGAGTCCGGGCTCTTTCACCGCGGCGGTGTTGATCCCGACCTTGTCGGCCCCGGCGAGGAGCATCTCGCGCATGTCCTCGACCGTGCGGATGCCCCCGCCCACGGTCACTGGCATGAAGCAGCGCTCGGCCGTGCGCCGCACCACCTCGACCATCGTGCCCCGTCCGTCGGAGGAGGCGGTGATGTCGAGGAAGACCAGTTCATCGGCCCCTTGGCGGTTGTATTCGACCGCGCAATCGACCGGATCGCCGGCGTCACGGAGGTTCACGAAGTTCGTGCCTTTGACGACGCGGCCGCCAGTGACATCGAGGCAGGGAATGATGCGCTTGGTGAGCATGGAGGGGACAAGGGTAGCCGCAAGAAGGGCTACGGCAAAGGGTTGGAAAAAATTTTTCGGAATTTCTAAAAAAATCTGGTAATTCCAAACAGCATATGCTTAACTTCCCTTAACCATCTTCAGAACCGTCCTTATGGAAGCCGTCGTCCACGACCCCGTCCCCGATTCCACCCCCTACTGCGACAATTCTTTCGCGGTCATTCCGAGGAACTGCGACACCGCCGTGGTCTACTGGAACCTCACCAGCGAGCGCCAGCCCATCCACTCGAAAGTGCGCCTCTGCCTCCAAGTGAACGGCAAGGAGACGGACGCCGAGGAGACCATCTTCCTCCATCGCGAATCCGGCCATTTCATCGTCCCCCTCCTCGCCGAAGACCGCGAATACCGCATCGCCCTCGGCTGGAGCGACATCCACGGCTTCCGCTCCATTTTCGAGCAAACCGTCCGCCTGCCCGACTTTCCCGGAAGCTCGGCCGGGGCGATGAGTTCCTCGCTCAGCTATCGCGGAGCCCATTTCTGGCCCAGGGGCGGCACCTCCGTGAACTGAGGCCACCCTGACATTCCCCTCCCCTCGTGCCCGCCTCCCCACGAGCTTACGACGAGCGGCTTGAGGAATTCCTCGAATACCTCTCGGTCGAACGGAACCGCTCGCACCGCACTTTGTCCAACTATCATCACGCCATCTCCCTCTTCCGGGAATGGCTGCCCCCGGCCAAAGGCTGGGCCGATGTCGGGGCGGAGGACTTCCGCGACTACCTCTTCCTCCTGATGCGGCGGAACCTGGCCCGCGCCACCGTGCGGCTCCATTTCGCGGCCTTGCGCAGCTTCTTCAAATTCCTCGTGCGACGCGCCGGCTTCCCGGCGGACCCGCTCGCCGGAATGCCATTGCCGAAGGCGGAGAAGAAGCTGCCCGTCGTCCTCGACGAGAAGCAGGTCGTCGAACTGCTGGAGAAACCCCTCCAAATCCAGCAGCCGAAGCAAGCCCCTGCCTGGACGGCGCAACGCGATGCCGCCATTCTGGAATTGTTCTACAGCTCCGGTCTGCGCCTCGCCGAACTCGCCTCCCTCGACGTGGAGGATTTCGACCTGCACCAGGAATGCGTCCGCGTCCTCGGCAAGGGGAACAAGGAGCGCATCTGTCCCGTGGGAACGATGGCGGCGGAGGCGATCCACCGCTACCGCAACGCGGCGCGGGTGATGGAGGGGCCGCTTTTCATCAACAAATCGCGGAAGCGGCTCACCACCCGGGCGATTTCGGATGTCTTCGAAAAATACCACGCCCTCTGCGACATTCCGCAAAAGGCGAGCCCGCACAAGCTGCGCCACAGTTTCGCGACCCACCTCCTCGACCACGGGGCCGACCTGCGTAGCGTGCAGACCCTGCTCGGCCACGCGAGCCTCTCGACGACGCAGATCTACACCCACGTCTCCATCGAGCGGATGAGGCGGGTCTACGACGAAGCCCATCCCAGGGCGTGAGTCACGGGTCACGGCGGGGTGGCCTGCGGCGACCGCTGATTGGTGCTGATCCGCGCTGATTTTTCCAAACTCGGAAAGATCAGCGGAAATCAGCGGTCCCCGTCGGGAAATTCGGGCTTCGGATTTCAAAATTTGCTCTGGACTCCGGCGGAATCACACCCATGATTCTCGTCGTTATGAATTTTCTCAAATCTGCCATCCTCTCAATGGCCCTGAGCGCCCCCCTTCTGTCCTTGGCCCAAGATCACGAGAGCCTCACCACTCGCGAGGGCAGAATCTACCATGAGGTTTTCGTCACCGACACAGACGCCAACGGCCTGACTTTCCGCCACCGGGACGGGATCGCGAAGGTTGGATTCGCATCGCTCTCCGACTCCTACCGGATGCTCTACGAAACCGTCGAGGAATTGCCGGAAGAGCCGTCCACGGCGGACAAGAAAGCGGAAACAACGACGAAAGCGGAGACGACGGACGAGGATTCCTTGGCCGCTTGGCTCGACCAAGGTCCGGTCCAGATCGAAGCCCGCAACCGTGTCGCCATCCTCCTCCCTTCCCCCTTCCTCCGGCTCGGCGGGGGGATCGACCATGGCAGGCGCGTCCCGGCATGGCCCACGCATTGGCCGGACCACGAACGCGTCCATCGGCTGACCCATCCCCTCTGGAGGGAGTTGGCGCTGCGCGACTTCCTCTGCACTTCCGGCCTGCTTCCTTCGCCCTTCCCAAGGCGGTGACTGGCGAAGACGGATGCGGGAAACGGGAGCGAATGGCACGGAATTGAAGCCGTGTATCCGAGGAAAAGGCGCTCCTGATCCGGTCGGCAGCCGAAACCCCACTTGGCCCCTGTTTCCTTGACCTCGGACCAAGGAAGCGCCCGAAGCCCTGCCACCCTCTCCCGTGCAGCGGAGGCAGCCCCGTCTGCGGAGGCACGGTGATCAGAAGTCCGGCTTGGTGTTTTATTATTGTATTTATTAAAATTATCAATTAAACTCAAGGAATGAGTCTTCCTCCCATGATGGACCGGGGTTGGCGTCGGGGGGGCGGGGTGCCCGGACTCCTGACGGCGGCGGCTCGTGCGCATCCCGAGGCCGCGTTCCTTGGGGACCGTTTCGGGACGGCCCTCACCTACGCGCAGACGGAGGACCGGGCGCGGCGCTTCGCGGCCTTCCTGCGGGGGGCGGGGCTGCGCCGTGGCGACCGGGTCGCGATCCATCTGCGCAACCGCGCCGAGCTCGCCGTCGCGCTCTTCGGCACCTCACTCGCGGGCGGGATTTTCACGGTTCTCAACGCCAAGCTGCGTCCCAAAGGACTCGCCGCGATCCTCTCCCAAGCCGAACCCTCCGTCATCGTCGTCGACGAAAGCACCACCGCGAATCTCGAAGGGATCGATCCCGGGACGACTCGCGTCCTCGTCGTCGGGGAGGACTCGTGGGCCTCCGCCCTCGCGGAAGAGCCGTGGAACGGGGATTGGGAGGGCTTCGACATGGACGCCGCCTGCCTCGTCTTCACCTCGGGCAGCACCGGCACACCGCGCGGCGTCACCCTCTCGCACGACAACATCGCCTATGTCGTCGGCGCGATCCAAGACCGCCTCGGCTACCGGCCCGGCGATGTCGTGGGCGGTTTTCTCCCACTCGCCTTCGACTACGGGCTGTATCAAATTTTCCTCGCGGCGCAGGCGGGGGCGACACTCTTCGTCGGCGATCCCGACTTGGTAGGGCCGAGGCTGCCGTCCATCCTCCGCGAGGCGGGCGTCACGGTCCTGCCGGGAGTGCCCTCGGTCTACGCCGCCCTCATCGCCCTCGGGCGGCGCGGGCCGCTCGACCTGCCCCGGCTGCGGGCCATCACGAACACGGGTGAGCGGCTGCCCCTCGCCTACATTGAGGAATTGCGACGCCTCCTCCCCGGTCTCGAAGTCTTCGTGATGTATGGCCTCACCGAGTGCAAGCGCGTCTCCATCCTGCTGCCTTCGGAGTTCGAGGCACATTCCGACACCGTGGGCCGCGCCCTTGCCGGAACGGAAGCCTACGCCGTCGATGCGGAGGGCCGCCGCCTCCCGCCCGGCGAGACCGGCGAGCTGGTCGTGCGCGGTCGTCACGTCGCCCTCGGCTACTGGCGTGCGCCCGAGGAAACGGCGCGGCGCTTCCGCAAGCGTGCCCCGGAGAGCGCGGTCGAACTCTTCACCGGGGACAGCGGCTCGGTCGATGCGGAGGGCTTCATCCGTTTCTCCGCCCGCAGCGACGATTGGATCAAGCATCGCGGCCACCGCATCAGCCCGCTCGAAATCGAGACCGAGGCCTGCCAGATCGCCGGGGTCGTCGAGGCCGCCCTGCTCCAGCGGGAGGAGGACGACACCCTGCATCTCTTCGTCACCGCTTCGGATTCCGACCTCGCGCCCGCCACGGTGCAGCGCGCCCTCGGGGAAGTCCTCGAACCGGCCAAGATCCCCGACCGCGTCCTCGTCCTCTCCGAAATGCCGAAGTCGATCAACGGCAAGATCGACCGGAAAACCCTCGCCTCCCGTCTCGCCGACTGACCGTCCATGGCCTACCGCATCGAGAGCGTCGCCGGGGATGCCGGGGAAAAGCGAGCCATCGCCGCCTTCCTCGCCGCCTTCGTGCGCGACGGCGAACTCCCCTTCCCTAGGCCCGGCGACGACGACCCCGCCGTGTGGGAGCGGCGCATGGGCGGATGGTGGGACGGGAACCCGCACTGCCGCGAGGACTCGCCGAAGGGCTTCCGGCTGGAGCACGACGAAGCCGGGCTCGTCGGTTTCAGCGGCTACATCCCCTTCGACTACGAGGTCGACGGGGTCGCGGTCCCGACCATGGTCTCCACGACCCTCTTCGTGCGCGAGGGGCACCGGGGCGCGGTGATGGGCCTGTTCGCGAAGCAGCGGGCCTTCGCGAAAACCCACCAGATCATCGACGGCTCGCCCTCGCCCGAGGTGCGGCGGCTCTTGGAGAAATTCGGCTACCCCTACGCCGGGGACCGCTCCCAGTATTTCTTCCCGACCCGGCGGTTCGGCGGCGGCTTCGCCCGCGCCCTCCTGCGCGGCATCGGCTGGAGCTTCCCCCTGCCCTCGTCCGACGAGGCCGCAGGCTGCCGCCTCGTCTCCGACCCGGCGGACTGGGACGGCTTCCGGGTTCCGCACGACGGACGCATCCACCGCCACGGCGGTCGCGCCACGATGGAATGGCTGCTCCGCACCGGCGCGGAGCGGCGGAGCTTCCACGGGCTGATCGACACGGAGGGGACGCCACTCGCCTGCGCCCTCGGCGTCCATCGGCGGCGCGGCGGGTGGAAGACCTGCTTCCTCCTCGACTATCGCGACCACCATCCCGGATCGGCGGGGCTCGGCCTCCTCCTCCGCAAGCTCCTCGACGATCCCGCCGCCCTGCCTCTCGGCACGGCGGGGCTCGTGCTCACGCGCTTCGGCTCGTCCACTTTGCACGGCGTCGCCGGACGCCGCGTCGAATCGAATCTCTACTACCACCTCCCGCCGCCTTGGCAGCACCGCCAAAAAGCCTGCCTCCCGGTCGAGGGGGATCTCATCTTGATCTGACTCCACCGCATGAAGTGCCTCTGGCTCACCCGCAAATATCCCCGCCCCGCCAACAGCGGCGAGCTGATCTATTCCGACGGCCTCCTCCGCTCCTTCGCCGGGAGCGGAGCCGAAATCGTCGCCATCGCCCACGACAACGACGAGGCCCCCGTCGGCGACGGCAGCGAATCGAGCGCTTATCTCGACGAGGATGGCGTCGCGTGGCGTCTCGGCTCGCCCGCCCTCGGCTCGCGCCTCGGCAGCCTCCTCACCCGGCTCCCCGCCGACTCGTGGCGGCTCAAGGGAGGCGGTCCGGGGAAAGCCCTCGACGCCGCCCTCGCCAACGAATCGTGGGACGCCATCGTCATCGACCACGCCGCCCTCGGCTGGGCCCTCGGCCCCCTCCGCAAACGAAAGAAGGCGGCGGGCATCCCCGGCGGCCCCGTCCTCGTCTACGTCTCGCACAACCACGAAGCCAAGGTCCGCCGCGAGGTCGCGCGAAACTCCGACGCCTCCTTTCCCCGCCGCCTAGCCCTGCGCCTCGACGCGGAGAAATACGCCCGCCAGGAGGAAGCCCTCTGCCGCGAGGCCGATCTCGTCACCGCCATCACCGAGGCCGAAGTCGCGGCCTACCGCGAGCATTTCCCCGACCAGCGCTACCTCTGCCTCACCCCCGGCTACGAAGGCCCCTTCCATCCCGAACGCGAGATCACGGCGGAGACGCCGCGCCGCGTCGTCATGTCCGGCTCCTTCGAATGGATCGCGAAGCGGATCAATCTGGAGCGATTCCTCGCGCAAGCCGCCGCCCCCCTCGCCGCCACCGGGATCGAGTTGCAAATCGTCGGCAAGACGGACGAGGATTTCCGCCAAGCCACGAGCGCCCGCTTCCCCGGCGTCGATTTCGTCGGGCGGGTCCCGGAAATGACCCCCTACCTCCTCGACGCACGCCTCGGCCTCATCGTCGAGGAGTTCGGCGGCGGCTTCAAGCTGAAGACCCTCGAATACCTCTTCCACGGCCTGCCTCTCGCCGGGCTCATCCAAGCCGTCGAGGGCCTGCCCCTGCGCAGCCCCGAGCACCTCCTCCTCGAACGCGACGTCCCCGCCCTTGTCGCCGCCGTCGTGGCGGCCATCGACGACCTCGACCGCCTCAACGCGATGCGGAAAAGCGCCTACGACCTCTGCCGCGAAGCCTTCCGCTGGGAGGATCGCGGGCGGAGACTGCACGAGGCCCTCCGCGAACTGCGCTGAAAAGCGCGTCCGCCGCGTCTCCCCTCCCCTTTCCAGCGTATCCTCCGCGAAACGCATTCGCGTTGACATCCCCCGAATCGAAGCTTCTTTCCCCGCAGCATGAGCGCCGACACCTCAGACAACCATCCCCTCGCCAAAATTCTCGGGAACGTCTTCCTCGTTCTCGTCCCCGGTGCCCTCATCGTCATGCTCGGCTACATCGGCTACCAATTCGTCTCCGGCATCGGTCCTGAGAAGAAGCCCGAGGCAGCAGCAACGCCCGTGGCCGTCGCGAGCACCCCCGCCCCCGATTCCGCTCCAGCCCCCGCCGCGCCTTCCTCCACCGATCCCGCCGCCACGCCTCCCGCTGCCCCTGCGGATGGTGGCTCCGCCGCCGCTGTCGATCCCGCCGTGATGGCCCTCGGCAAAGCCTCCTACATGACCTGCGCCGCCTGCCACGGACCCGACGGCACCGGATTGAAGGTCGGTCCCGCCCTCATGGCCCCCAGCCTCGTCGGTTCCGAGCTGCTCCTCGGCGACCCCAACAAATCGCTCCTCGTCGTCCTCAAAGGAATCGCGAAGGAGAACATGGATTTCATGGGCGTGATGGCCCCCCTCGGCGCGGCTCTCGACGACCAGAAGCTCGCCGCCGTGCTGACCTACACGCGCAACGAATGGGGCAACAGCGCCCCGCCCGTGACCGTCGAGCAAGCCGCCGCGGCCCGCGCCAAGTTCGCCGCCTTGAACGCCCCCGCCGGGGTCAAGCGCGCCGAAGTGGACGCCGTCATCGAAGCTCACAAGTGAGCGGAGGCAACAGGGTCGGGGCGTGCGCCTGCCCCTGTTGGGTGACGTCGTTTGGACGCCCGCGATCCGACCTCACTGAGGTCGGCTACAGGCTGGCGTGAAACTGTAGCCGGGGTCATCGACCTCGGTCGAACGTCGTTCAAACATCCGATCCGGCCTCAAATCGCCAGCGCGGCCTCCTCGTCGTCGGCGAAGAAATCGTCGTCGCCGTCCTCGCCACCCTTGCGAAGGGGACGCGGACCGGGATCCTCCTTTTTCTGGAGGGCGCGGCGCAGCTTCTTCAGCGCGATGTTCTGGAGCTGGCGGATACGCTCGCGGGTGACGCCGAACTCCTGGCCGACTTCCTCCAGGGTCTTCGGCTTCTGCCCGGCGAGGCCGAAACGGGCGTCGATGATCTTGCGCTCACGCTCGTCGAGAACCTCCAAGAGGTCGTCGAGCTGCATATGCATGTTCTTGTGGCTGAGCAGCTCGAGCGGGTTCTGGGCCTTCTCGTCGCCGATGATCTCGCCGAACTCGGTGGTGTCGTCGTCGCTGATGGGCGCGTCGAGGGAGGCGGGGCGCAGGGCGGCCGACTTCAAATGCGAGAGCTTGGCGCGGTCGATGCCGATCTCCTCGGCGAGCTCCTCGTCGGTGGGCTCGCGGCCGAGCTCCTCGCTCAGGACCATGGCGACGCGGCGCATCTTCGAAATCTTGTCGACCATGTGGACGGGCAGGCGGATGGTCTTGCTCTGGTTGGCGAGGGCGCGCTTGATGGACTGCTTGATCCACCAGGCCGCGTAGGTCGAGAGCTTGCCGCCCTTGTTCGGGTCGAAGCGCTCCACCGCCTTCATCAGGCCGATGTTGCCTTCGGAGATGAGGTCGAGGAGGGGGAGGCCGTAGTTGGCGTAGTCCTGCGCGATCTTGACGACGAGGCGCAGGTTCGCCTTGATCATGTGGGCGCGGGCTTCCTTGTCGCCCTTCTTGATGCGGTCGGCGAGCTCGACTTCCTCCTCGCGGGTGAGCAAAGCCGTCTTCCCGATCTCCCGAAGGTAGATCTTGATCCCGCCGTCCATTTCCAGATTGGCCATAAAAAAGATGAGTGGTTGGGTGGTGCCGCCGTGAAAGGTTGACGCGTCAAGGAAGGATCAGCAGCTTTCGTTCCGCCGATCCGTCGTTTTCAGGGTCAATTCTCGCAGCGGTCAGATGTCGGTGGGGATGGAGTCCGGCGTCATCGGATCCCGGAGCCGTGCGGAACGGCAGGGTCCGTCTTGGGTTGTCGCATATAAGCCGGTTCGGTGTCGCCTCCAATTCTCCGCCAACATGTGGCACGTTTGAGTGTCGCGGTTTTAAGGTCTGTTCAAAAAAAAATCAACTGAAAATCGGAGGCGAAGAGAGGTTATCTAAGATTTATTGAAAATCACGGATTATTTCAAGCAAATTGAGAGGGATGCGGGAGTTTCTTCCATTCGTGGCCATTCGCGTTTCATTCGCGAAAATTCGCGTTCCCCATTGTTTTTTTGGCGCGAATGATCGCAAATCCCCGCGAATTTTCGCGAATCCGGTCCAGTGGAAAAAATCGCACAGCCATCCCAAAGTGGATTTCCAAAATTCGCCCCCGCTTGCGAAAAGAACGAAATCACTTCCTCTCCAAAAGCCACGCGAGAAGGTCGCGCAGCTCCTCGGGGCTGAGGGTCTGCTCCAGCCCCATGGGCATCAGCGAGGTCGGAACGCGGCGGATGGAGGCGACGTCGCCGTGGGCGATCTCCTCGATCTGGCCGCCGGGGTTCATGAGGGAGAGGCCACGCTCGGTCTGCTCGGGAATGAGGCCGGTGCGCACCTGTCCGAGCGACTTCAAGGTCACCTCCCAGGTGTCGAAGTCACGGGCGATGGACTCGCTCGGGTAGAGGACGGACTCGTAGAGGTCGCGGGCGGTGCGGATGCGACCGATCGTCGTGAGGTCGGGGCCGATGGTCCCGCCAGTCTCGCCGACGCGGTGGCAGGCGACGCAGGCGCCCTTGCCGGAGGCGAAGACTTGGGCGCCGGCCTCGGGATCGGCCTGGTCCATGCCCTGGACCAGCTCGTCGATGCGGACGCTGCGGCCTTCGCGCTCCTTCTCCAATTCGTCGAGCCGGGCTTCGATCTTGGCGAGGGCCTCGGGATGGGCGGCGAAGAGCTTGCGCAGGGCGGCCACGTCGAAATTCCCGATCACGGGAGTGGCGACAAGGGCCTCGGCGACGGCCGCGGCCTGCTCGGGGGTGTCGAGTTTGCGGAAGAGGTTGGGGAAGGAGCTCCACTCGACCGGGTTGAACTGCGGAAGCAAGGGGGTGAGGCGGTCGCGCTGATTGGGCGTGAGGGTGGAGAGAGCGAGCAGGGCGATGGCCTTGCCGCGCAGGTCGGTCGCGCTGCCTTTCAGAACCTCCTCGGCCAAGTCGAAGGCGGCGGGAAGCGGGGTGCGTCCTGGACCGGAGAGGACGCTCGCGGCGTCGAGGCGAAGATTGGCGTCTCGTCCGGCGTCAAGGCAGATCGCCTCCATAGCCTTGGCAAAACGGTCGGATTTCGCGGTGCGAAGGGCGGCGAGGGCAGCGGTGTCCCCGGCGGCGAGGGCGCTTTCGAAGGCCGGTATCCATTCGTCGCGAAAGGGGATGCCGGGGGAGTTGGCGATGAGTTCCAAGGCCAATTGCCGGTGCGCGTCATCCTCCGAGACGACGAGGCTGGTGAGATAGTCGAGCATCGGCGGGGAGGTCGCGAACACCGGGACGAGGCGACCGAGGATGGCACGGCGGGTTTCGTCGATGGACTCGTGCCAAGAGAAGAAGGCGTTGGCGAGGGCGGCGTCCCACTCGTGGCGACCGGCGGCGATGGAGAGGGCGGTCTCGCGCAGAGCCCCGTCTTCGGATTCGAGGAAAGGGAGCACGTCGAGAGCTTCCAGTTTCGACGAAGGCATCTGGTCGAGGGCGCGGAGGACGCCGGAGAGGACCGCCGGGGACTCCGCTTTCAGGCCCTCGCGGGTCGCCTCGAAGTCGTCGATCTCGATGAGCGCGTAGATCAGGGAGTGTTCGAGGAAGCGGTCGCCTTCGGCGCGCCCGAGGCGACCGGTGAGCGTCCCGATGGCGCGATGCTCGGCCATGCGTCCGAGCGCGGCGGCGGCGGCGCGAGCCGGGGCGGGCTCGTCGCCGCGCACGATCCCGGCGAGGGCACCGGAGAGGGTCTTGTTGCGCTCCAGTTCGATGGCCCGTTCGGCGGGCTGGTTCGCCGCGACGATCTGCCAGGTGCGGGTCACGGAGATGGCGTTGCAGGCGGCCTGCCGCACGCCCGCGTCGGGGTCGGTGAGGGCGCCGTGGATGAGGTCGGCGGATTCGGAGAACTTCATCCGGGCGAGGGTCCAGACCGCGTTCGTCCGCTCCATCGCGGTCGCCTTGCCCTCGGTGAGGATGCGCCGCAGCTCGGGCATGGCGGGAGCTCCGCGCACCGCGAGCTCGGTGATGGCCCGCTCGCGCAGCCAGTCCTCGGGCGCTCCGAGGAAGTGGGAGGCCTGCTCGCTGGTGAGCTTGTCCCAATCCGGATACTTGGGGGCCTGGTAGGGGTGGCCCTTCCGCGACAGCCGGTAGATCGTCCCCGACCCATCGCCGTCCGTTTTGGTGAGATGCGAGGTGGGGCAGCCGTTGCGAAACCACCCGCCCGTGTCGAGGACGAGGAGGTCGCCGTTGCGGTCCTCCAACACGTCGGTGAAGTGGGTGTCGCCGGGATTGAGGAGGCGGAAGATCGTCCGGGTCTCCTCGTTGACGAAGGTGGAGCCTTTCGCTTGGAGTTTTGTCAGGGTGATCTCGGCGGTGTTGAAATGGGTGACGAGCCATCCGTCGGTCCAGGAGGAGTCCAGCGCGCCGCTGCGGTAGCGGCACATCCCGGAGACGGCGACATGGCCGAAATTGTGGGCGGGCGGGAGGAGCTCCCCGGTCTTGCGGAGTTCGGCGAGGACCTGCCCCTGGTCGTAGCGCGGGTAGGCTCCGCCGTGGACCCAGTGGACGAGGGTGTCGCCGCGGGGGCGGCCGTAGAAAAGGTTCACCGTGCCGATGATCTCGCCCTCGTCGGTGAAGTCGATCTCGACGGGGTTGTCCATGCCACCGCCGGCGAAAGGCTCGACCTCGCCCCCGCTAAGCTGCGAGGACCAGAGGCGGGAGCTTTTGCCCTGCTCCATGATCTGCCCGGTGTCGGGATCGGGGATGGCGAAGCCCTTGCGCCCATGGACCCAGTGGAGCCGTCCGTTCGGGTGGAGGAAGGGGCCGTGGACGTCGGCGGCGTTTCCGGTGAAGTCGAAGCCCGTGGCCAACTCCTCGCGCACCTCGGCACGTCCGTCGCCGTCCTCGTCGGCGAGGCGCCAGAGGCTGGGCGGCGACATCACGTAGAGCGAGTCGTAGACCCAGAGCGCGCCTTGGGGGAAGGTCATTTTGTCGGCAAAGAGGGTCGCCTTGTCGAAGACGCCGTCCCCGTCCGTGTCCTCGAGGAGCTTGATGGAACTGGGCAGCTCTTTGAGGAGGCCCTCCTTGTCGAGATTGACCCCCGCGTTCTCCGCGACGAAGAGCCGCCCTCGGTCGTCGAAGGCGGCCATCACCGGATGCTTCACCAGCCCCGGCGCGAGGGCGGAGGAGACGGCGATGCCCTCGTCCACGAGATAGTCCTGGGCGGCGAGCGGGGCCGGGAGGAGGAGGACGGAAAAAGCGGCGAGGGGCAGGAAGCGGTGCATCGGCGGAATTTGCCAGAATCGAGGGGCGGTCGCAAGAGGGAGATGCGGCGTGGTCACAAGCTGTGGATCGCCTTCAAATATTGCTCCCAGTCGTAGTCGGTCACGTCGTGCTTCCCGCTGCGGATGTGGTAGCGCACCCGGTCCCCGACGGCCGTGTCGAGCGGAGGATGCTCCGCCGTCCCGAGCCCCTTCTGCCCGAGCAGTTCATACACCGGGGCGGCGTGCAGCGCGGCGAGGAACTCCCCCTTGGGGTCGGCCCAGCGGTCCTCGACCGCGCTGGCGACATACACGAGCCGCGGGGCAGCGAGGGCGACGAGCTGGTGTTGGTCCACGGGCAGGGCGGCCTCGTTCTCGTTGTATCGCAGGAAGGTGTCGGCGAACCAGTGGGGGAAGGAGGTGTTGATCCGCTCCACCCGCTCGCCGAAGCGCCGACGGCTCAGGGCGGCCCCGCCGCAGCCGGAGTTGTTCGAGATGACCATGGCGAAGCGCTCGTCCTGCGCCCCTGCCCAGAGCGCGGTCTTGCCGAGGCGGGAGTGGCCCATGACGGCGACTCGGCCTTTGTCGATGGTCGGGTCGGTCTCAAGACAGTCCAAAGCGCGGCTCGCCCCCCAGGCCCACGCGCCGATGGAGCCCCATTCGTCCGGCCCGGGCTTGCCGAAAAGCGCGTGGATGCCGTTCTCGAAACCGTCGTCGTAGTCGGGGTCGATGTCGCCGTAGTAGAAGGTGGCGAGGGCCGCTCCGGCGTCGACGATCCTCTCCAGAGGCCAGCGCGAGGCTTGGTTGCCGCGCGATTTTTCGGTGGCGCGGTGGTCGACGACCTGCCCGGTCTCGATCTCGTCCTTCCGCGCCCGCACCCACGACTCGGTGATCGTGATCTCGGGCGAGGGATGGACGCCGTGGTTACCGGTGAAGTTCAGGCCGACGAAGGTGGGGACGCCCCCGGCGGGGACTTGCGACGGCTTGACCACGAGCAGGTCGAGGAAAGGGCCGTCCGCCCCTTCCGAGAAATGGATGCGGATCTCCTCCAGCGTCGCCTTGCCCCCGAGGAATCCCTCGACCCGCTTGCGCGGCTCGAAGCGCATCGTGTCGGGACGGCCCACCGGGGTTCGTCCGTAGACGTGCTTGGCGAAGAGATCGAGAAGCTCGGCGCGGCGCTTGCGCCAGTCCTCCGGCGTCCTCACCGGGGAGCCGTCCTCGAAGAGGAGCGGGGCGGGCAGGGTATAGGCCGGCACGAGGGCCTCGTCGTAGATAACGTCGTCCTGGGAGAAGGCGGACATGGGCAGGAGGAAAAGGGGGAAGAGGAGCGGGAGGGCTTTCGAGCGCATGGTCTAGGGTAAGGCAAGGCGACACCCGGCGGCAATCGCGGATTCGCGGCGGGGTCCGATCTTGGGAAGCCGTCGGAAAGGGCATGGGAAATGCAGGCTTGCGTCCTCTTGGAAACGCGCCATCGTTGCGACCGTTCCCCACGATTTCCTGCGGGTGTCGTTCAATGGTAGGACGCGAGCTTCCCAAGCTTGAGACCAGGGTTCGATTCCCTGTACCCGCACCAAAGCCCCCGATCCGCTGGATTTTCTCGGACGCTCCCGAAAGTCATGAAATCCACCACGCTCATCGAAACGCGGATATTGACGGTCCGAAGCCAGAAGATCATCGTGGACACCGACCTCGCGGAGCTATACGGAGTGCCGACGAAGCGGCTGAATGAGCAAGTCAAACGCAACGCGGATCGCTTCCCGGAGGATTTCATGTTCCAATTGACCACCAAGGAATGGCAAGACTTGAAGTCGCATATTGCGACTTCAAGTTTGGAATGCGGACAAAAACAAGAGGTTACGACGAAACAACCGCAAATTGCGACCACCCCTTCGCACGGCGGAAGGCGAAAGGCTCCCTACGCCTTCACCGAGCACGGGGCCATCATGGCGGTCGCGGTGCCGTAGTCTCCCCTCGACAAGCCGCGAAAATCAAGACCGTCCCGGCTCCCCGCGCCTCACCAAAACCATCCTGCCGAAAAATTCTTTGAACGGGCGGCGGGTTCCGTGCGTCTTTACGCACAATGCAGCGATTCTCCCAGGAGTGGCGCGATTGGCTCGACCGCAACGGTGCCCGGCTCATGCTTTTTGCCCGGCAGCAGACCCGGTGCGAAGCCGACGCCGAAGATGTCCTCCAAGCCGCCCTCGTCCGCACTTGGAAGGTCCATAAGGGCGCGCCCGACCAGCAGGTCGTGAGCCTCGCCTACACCAACATCCGCCGCTGCGCCATCGACCTCGCCCGCAGCAACGAACGCCGCCGCAAGCGCGAAGAGGAGTCCGTGCTGGAGCGCGGCGAACTCGTCGCTTGGTTCGATCTGCCGGAAGACGACACCAGCCGCGCCCTCCAAGTCGCCCTGTCCAAGGTGCCGGAGAAATTCCGCGAGGCCATCACCCTGAAAATCTGGGGCGGGCTCACCTTCGACCAGATCGGCAAAGCCCTCGGGATCTCCCCCAACACCGCCGCCTCCCGCTATCGCTACGGCATGGACGCGATGCGCCGTTCGCTCGAAGGCGAGAGGGTGGGGATCGGGCTGTGAAGTCCGGCGGTCTTTTATCCTACTTGGTTGAAGAGTGGGATTTGGACCACGGATGAACACGAATCACACGGATGGAACTCAAGAAAATTCGTGTCCATTTGTGTTCATTCGTGGTCCAAATCCAAATTGATTCATCCCATCGGAAAGCCCAAGGAGGGCCGATATTCCTTGGGGCACGGAACCCACATTGAGAACGAAATAGAGTCACCCCTCGGCAGGCGATCCGTAATGGACCACCGCCGAGGCGAACGCGACCGGCTCGCCGGAAAAAGGCGTCGCGAAGAGGACGGAGCGCCCCGCCAGCGGGAACTCCAGCTCGGCGGCGAAAACCTTGTGCTCGAAGAGGGTCTGGTCGGGGCGTTGACCCTCTTCGGTCCAGACCCGCCCGGAGACGATCCAATGCTGGCGCTCGCCCGCGACGGAAAGCTCCATCGAATGAAGCTTCTCCGGGTCGATCTCGAAAGGCTTCCGCAGCAGGACCTCTCCACGCCGGACCAGTTCGACCTCCTGCCGAGCGGGGACGAGGCGGATCTGGAAGCCGTTCTTCCCGTAGAGCCCGGCTCCGATCCGGGACTTCAGCCGTCCCCCGCCGGGAGCGAGACCTGTAGCGACGAGGGTCGCGCCCTTTTCGCGGATCTCGGGGCCGAATTCGAGCCAAGCGTCGAGGATCGGCTCGGGCAGGGCCTTCAGCCGTTTCGCCCCGGCATCGACGACCCATTGTCCTGCGACGGGAGTGGCCCCGCCAGGAAGGGAGCCCGTCGCGAAATCGAGCTTCGCAGCGACACCCTCTTCGAGAGGCGGGGCGGGCGGGGGTTTGGGGGATGGTTTGGATCTGGCTTTCCTCCTCCTTCTCGACTGGGCCGCGAGCGGAGGTGCGGCGAGGAGGGCCAAGCCTGACAAAACCAGAAATGTTCGTCTGTCGGACTTCATTCCTTCCGGATCGCGTCCATCAAATTGCCCCGCAGCACCGTCCACGCCGCCGCCGCGCAGAAGACGAGCCCGCCGACGAGGACCGCACCGTTGATTCCGGCGAGCAGCCCCCAAGGCAGCGGGGCCGAGCCGCCCGTCAGTTTCGGCAGCACCGCGAGGACCGCCGCGCCCAGCCCCACGAGCACCCCTGACAAATGCAGAAACCAATGCTCCGAGAGGACCATCCCGGCCAGCTTGCGGCGGGTGAAGCCCATCGCCTGCATCACCCCGAGCTGGCCGCGCCGCTCCATCACGTTGCGCCCCACGAGGATGGCGAGGCCGAGGGTGCCGAGGACGAGGCCAAGGCCGCCGAGGGTGGAGAAGATGCTCAAATAGGTGTTCTGCACCGCGTTGAACTCATTGAGCCGCTCCGCCGCCGGGCGCATTTCGAGGCCGAGGTCGCCGAACATGCGGGTGAGGTGCGCGGCCACGGGCGCGATGGCTTCCGCGTCGCCGCCGTCCCCGGCATCGAGGAGGAGGTAGCGGTAGCCGCCCGCGTCGGGGAAGAAGCGGATGAAGGCGGCTTCGTCGATGAGGAGGCTGCCCTGGAGCAGCGAGGTTTCGAGGAAGCCGACGATCCGCACCGCGAAAGGCTGGCCCGAGACCGTCTCGTAGCGCACCGTGTCGCCGACGGCTTTCTGGAGGGCGTAGATGGCGGTGTTCTGGTCGAGAATGCCGGGGATCACGGGGACGCCGTCCTCCTCGACCTCCGGGGCGGAGAGCAGGGTCCACGCGCTGTTCCCCGGCTCCGGCCCACCCGCCGTCTTGGTGAAGTGAAAGGGATCGAGCGCCGCGATCTTCGCCGCGTCCACCCCCATCAGGCGAGGCTGCTGGGCGCGGTTGAGATTGAGGCAGCTCGCGTCGTCGCCGTCGCTGACGCGGAGAGAGAGGATGGAGAACTTCTCCTGCAAGGTGTCGAGGCCATATTTTTTCCGTCCTTCGGCCCCGTCGAGGTCCTCGTAGATCGGCAAGGTCGATTCGCCCACCCAGGCGAAGCCGCCCGTGCCCGAGTCGCGCCGCTCCGCCCCGCGCGCGCCGTCGAGGCGGAAGGAGTTGATCGCCGTGACCATGAAAACGCCCGCCGCCATCAGCCCGATCACCGCGAGGCTGCGCCCGCGTCGGCGCACGGTGTGCTGGCGTCCCAGCGCCCCGAGCGAGGCGAGGGCCGTGGCGGGACGCAGGAAGCGGCGGATCAGCAGGGAGCAGAGCGCCACGCCCGCCACGGTGATGAGGAAGCCCGCGCCGAAGAACAGGCCCTGCTCCGCCATGGTCCCCGCGACCTTCGGGGCGAACAGGCAGCCGAGCGCTCCGACCAAGCCTAGCAAAAACACCCATCGGTCGAGACGGCGGCGCGGAGCGGCGGAGGGAGAATCCTCCTCGATTCCGGAGATGAGGGCGCTCGGTTGCACGGCGGCGGCGCGGCGGCTGGCGAACCAGACCACGACGAGGGCGACGAGCACGGTGATGGCGAAGGCAACGGCCAGCGAGGACGGTTTCAGGAAATAGACGAACTCCATCCCGGCGGCGGCCTCGCGCCAGACGCCGGACATGCCGTGCAGGGCGAGGCGGGTGTATAGGTAGCCGCCGAGCAGCCCGAGGACCGCTCCGGCGAGGGAGAGGATCAGCGCCTCGGCGAGGAAGAGGCGGCGGACGCGGCGTCGCGTGAATCCGAGGGCGAGGAGGAGCCCGATTTGCGAGGCGCGCTGCTCGATCCCGAAGACGAAGACCAGTCCGGCGAGGACCAGCGCCGCGACGATGAGGAAGAAGCTCATGCTCGCGAAGAGCGATCCGAAGTCGAAGGAACCCGCCACCGCCGCCGCCGCCTCGGCGGGCAGGTCGCGCGCGGCCATGCCGAGATCGGCGAGGGCGAGATGCTCGCGCAGGGAGTCGGCGAAGTCTTTGCCGGGGTCTTTCGGGACGAAGCGAACGGCAGTGGCGTCGCCGAAGCGGTTCGACCACATCGAGCGGGCCGCCGCGAGAGAGACGAAGGCCTTGGGCGTGGCGCGGTGCTGGTCCCAGTAGTCGTCGTCCTTCTGCCGGATGCGGTCGCGGTCGATGGGGATGCCCGGCTCCCAGTCGTCGAGTCCATCGACGTCGAAGATGCCGGGGAACTCCGGCGTCCAGGTGGCGTCCCAGCCTTTCTGCCCGATGGCGGCGACGCCCGCGACAGTGAAGGAGCGGGTCTGCTCGACGAGGGCGCGTCCCGTGCCGACGACGTTGTAGGTGAGGGTGATCGAGTCGCCCTCCTTCGCGTCGAGGTCCTCGGCGAGCCAGTCGGAGAGGAGGATTTCGTCCTCGCCGAGATCCGTCCCGACGAGGCCGTTCAAGCGAGGCGCGACCCCGGTGATCATGGAGTAGGGCGTGCCGCGCGTCGCCGGGGCTTTCGCGATGTCGGTGGCGAGGTAGGTCAGGACCGGGGCGCTGTCGGTGGCGATTTCCTCCAGCGCCGCGACGATGGCGGCGTCGAAGAAGACGCGGGAGCTGATCATCTGCCGGGCTCCCCCCTCCCCCGCCGGGGCGACGGTGAGCTGGAGATCGTCGAGCTGCCAAGCGCCCTCGACGACGGCGGCGAAACGCCCGGCCTCGATCCCGCGTCCGCCGAGGAGGAGATTGGCGCGACCCGCCTGCTCCACGACGGCTTCGAGACGTTCGCGACGGAGGAAGATCGTGGCGGGCGGGACTTGTTCGGCCTTGAGCGAGTAGCCGCCGAAGTCCTCCGGCCCCAGCACCGACGCGACCTCCACGGTGAAGGGCGTGGTCTGCTCGGACTCGCCCGAGAGCGGGGCGTCCTTCGAGAGCGCGCCGGGAATCTCGACGCGGACGATGAGGGTGTCGCCCGCACCCGCGCCAATGCGTTCGGCGAGGGGACGGTTGATCGCGATCCAGCGTTCGTCGTCGAAGCCTTCGGGCGCTTTGCCCGCGAGGGAGAGCTTCCAAAAACGCTCGTCCACCCCGACGATCTGGACGCGGTTGACGCGGCGTCCGCCTTCACGGTTCGCGGCGGTGCCCTCGATCTGGAGGACGGGCGCGACGAGGGCATCCTCGCCGAGAGAAGCGGCGACCCGGTCGGCGAGGTCAGCGGTGAAAAAGCGCTCGCCCCCGAGGAAGACGGGGCCGATTCCCGAGAGCCGCGCCTCGGCGTTGCGGCGCAGGCTTTCCCGCACCGAGTCACCCACGACCAACGCGCCACTGAGGATCGCGGAGGTCAGCGCCACCCCCGCGAGTACGGAGAGGTTCACCCACCGGTAGTGGAAGAGCGAACTGAGGATGAGGCGGGGGAGGGTCATGGGTCACGGGTCACGGGGAGCTCAGTTTAGAATACGGTGGATCGGTTCACCGCTCACGACACCTTCTCCAACTTCCCCCTCTGCAAAACCCGCACCGAACCCAAGGTCGCGGCGAGGGTGCGGTCATGCGTCACAACAACGAGGGCGAGGCCTTCGGATTCATTCAGTTCGGCGAGCAGTTCCATGAGCCGTTTCGCGTTGTCCTCGTCGAGCGCTCCGGTGGGTTCGTCGGCGAGGAGGAGGCGCGGGGCGTTGACCAGCGCCCGCACCACCGCGACGCGCTGCCGCTCCCCGCCCGAGAGCTGCGAGGGCAGACGGTCGAGCTTGTCGCCGAGACCGACCCGCTCGAAAAGCCCCTTCGCCCGGTCCGCCGCCGCCTTCGGGTCCGGGCGCTTGGCCAAGGTAAGGGTCGGGACGAGCGCGTTCTCCAGCGCAGTGCATTGCGGCAGGAGGTGGTGCATCTGGAAGATGAAGCCGATCTTCTCCGAACGGATGCGGGCGACCGCGTCCTCGCCGAGACCGGCGGTGTCGATGCCATCGACGACGACACGGCCCTCGGAAGGCGCGTCGAGGGTGCCTAGGAGGTTGAGCAGGGTGCTCTTCCCGCAGCCCGAAGGGCCGACGATGGCGAAGCGCTCGCCCTCGCGCACGACGAGGTCGAGTCCGTCGAGGATGCGGCGCTCCGGGGCGCCCGCATACCACTTCGACACCTTTTCCAGTTCCAAGATGGATTTGCTCATGGTTTCGCAGGGACGGAACACGGGCGACGGGTTCCCCGCAAGGCTTACTGCCGGAAAATCGCTTTTATTTCACCTGCGTTCCTCCTCCTTGTTCAACGCGGCTCCCATCGGAGGCAATGGTAGAGAAGTTCGTGAGAGCTTCTCCCGCCCGGCGTTTCAAGGAACGCCCGCCGAAGTTCTCATAAACTTCGCTACGGCTCGACATCCAGCGGAACGAAGTGGAACACGATCTCGGCCGGATTGCAGGGAGCGAGTTCCGCAAGGATCTCGCGTCGTGCGCTCATGACATGCTCGAACTTCCCTCCGACACTCGTCACGACCCGCGCGGCCGCGATGGCGCGAGCCCGGTCGAGTCCGACGACGATCATTGGGCAGTCCTCCTCGCCCAAGCGGATGACCTCCGTTTCGTGGATCAGCTGGCGATAGTCGGGATCGAGTTGCTTGAGAAGCTCGTCCCGCAAGCTCCCGGCATCGGTTCCGAAGCTCGCGAGCACCCTCGCCGCAAGGCCTTCTCCTTCGGCCACCAATCCAAGCAGAAGGTGTTCGGTCCCGACGTAGCTGTGATTCAGGGCCTTCGCTTCCTTGGCGGCGAGCGCGCAAACGCGCTTCGACCGGGGCGTGAAGGGAATGGTCGGCCCGACGCTACGCCAGCCAAACCAGAACCACCGCTTTTTCCGGAGCTTCTCCGCGTCCGCCCCCTCCGGCCCATAACCCACCAGTTCGACGACCGACTGCCTCACCGCATCGAGATCGACACCGCGACTCCGCAAGACCGCCACAGCGACGCCGTTCCCGAGACGGAGAAGCCCAAGCAGGAGATGCTCGCTGCCGATAAAACCATGCCGCAGCGCCGCCGCCTCCCGTGAAAAAGCGAACGCCTGCTGGACTCTCGGGGTGCAGTTGTGACTTCGCACGGGATCGGGAAAACTCTACCAGAAACCCGCCGTCAGAGCCATCCCGTCTTTCGAGAATCCGGCCAGCAATCGCTTGTCGTTCACCCCGCGGAATTCCCCAAAGAAGACCGCCCCCTCGAAACCGCCCCAATTTTCCCTTGCGAATTGCGCCACAGGACGCAAATACAGCAGGCGTCCAACCCCGCCCCCCCCGGTCCGCCCCCCGTGTTGGCGTCGGCTCGATTTTTTTCGTGAATTCCTGAGACAAATCGGGAAAGGGAGGACGCTTTCCAACCCGAACCCATCGGTTTCAACCATGATAGAAGTCGAAAACCTCCATAAACACTTCGGCTCCAAAGTGGCGGTAGACGGAGTCTCCTTCACCGTCAAAAAGGGCGAAGTCCTCGGATTCCTCGGACCCAACGGGGCCGGGAAATCGACCACGATGCGAATGGTCACGGGCTTCCTCCCCGCGACGAAGGGCCGCGTCCGCATCGGCGGGGCGGACATCGAGGAGAACGAGATCGAGGCGAAGTCGAAGATCGGCTACCTGCCCGAGGCCGCCCCGCTCTACTCGGACATGACCGTCGAGGCCTTCCTCCGTTTCGCCGCCGAGATGCGCCGCGTCCCCGCCGGGGAGATCCAGGCGGCGGTGGATCGAGCCATCGAGACGACCTTCCTCGAACCGGTGCGCCACCAGAGCGTGGACACCCTCTCGAAAGGCTACCGCCACCGCACCTGCTTCGCGCAGTCCATCATCCACGATCCCGAGGTCCTCATCCTCGACGAACCCACCGACGGTCTCGATCCGAACCAGAAACACGAGATCCGCCAGCTCATCCGCCGCATGGGCGAGACCAAGGCGATCCTTTTCTCGACCCACATCCTTGAGGAGGTCGAGGCCTCCTGCACCCGCGCCATCATCATCGACCGCGGCCGCGTCGTCGCCGACGGCACTCCGGAGGAGCTGAAGGCCAAGGCGACCAACGCCGGGACCGTCGTGCTCCGGGCCACGGGCCTCGCGGGCAGCGGCATCCGCGCGGAATTGGAAAAGCTCGACGCCACCGCCTCGGTCGAGGTGGTCGAGTCGAGCGACGAGGGCCTCACCGCCCGCATCCAGCCCGCCAAGGGCAAGGCCGACCAGCTCTCCGCCGCCGTCTTCGGCCTGTGCAAGGACAAGAGCCTGACCGTCCACGAACTGAAGGTCGAGGAAGGACGCCTCGACCTGCTCTTCCGCGAGATCACGAAGAAGGAGACCGAGAAATAAGCCCATCGGCCCGCCATCACAGAACCCTTCCCCCGAATCCATGGACGCCCTGATCACCCTCCTCCTCGAATTCGCGATCCCGACGCTGGTCGTCGCCGCGGTCTTCGTCGCCCTGCTCCTCTACGCCCTGCCGCGCGAGGTGCGCACCATCTTCAAGCGGGAGCTGAAGAGCTACTTCACCTCGCCCATCGCCTACGTGCTCTTCGTCGTCTTCCTCGGCATCTCGAACGCGCTCTCCTTCTTCTTCACGGGCGTGCTCGAAGGCGGCGAGGCGGACCTCTTCCTCCCTTACTTCCAATACCTGCCTTGGTATCTCATCCTCATCGCGCCCGCCGTGGGGATGCGCCTCTGGTCGGAGGAGCAGCGCCTCGGCACCTTGGAACTGATCCTGACGATGCCCCTCGCGCCCTGGCACGCCATCCTCGGCAAATACCTCGCCGCAGCCGTGGTCCTCTTCACCATGCTCGTGCTATCCTTCCCCATCGTCTGGACGATCAACTTCCTCGGCGAACCGGACAACGGGGTCATCCTCGCGGGTTTCGTCGCGACCTACCTCGTCGCCCTCTGCTTCCTCGCCGTGACCTCGGTGGTCTCGGCGATCACCCGCAGCCAGCTCGTCGCCCTGCTCGTCTCGGTGGCGATCTGCCTCGTCCTCTGGCTCGGCGGCCTCCCCCACCTCAGCGAGATGCTCATGAACCTGAAGGGCGGCTGGCTCGTGGCTTGGCCGGTCCTGAAGCTGATCAACTCCGTCGGGGTGATGCCGCATTTCACCGAACTGGCCAAGGGCGTGCTCGGCCTGCGCGACCTCGTCTTCTTCGTCACCTTCATCGCCTTCTGCCTCTTCGCGACCTCGGTCGCGATCCGTGTGAAACGGGCCTGACCGAACTGTTTTCCACCCCCCTTCCGATCCCCCCCCATGAGTGAATCGAAAGCAGCCTCTCCCGCGAAACTGAGCCGCCGCGCCACCGCCCTCGTCGGGCTCGTCGCGGCCTTCGCCGTCGCCCTGCTCGTCAACTTCGTCGCCGGCAAGCTGAGCTTCCGCGCCGACCTCACAGAGTACGACGTCTACACCCTCTCCGAGGGCACCTCGAACATCCTCTCGCGCCTCGAAACGCCCGTCGAACTGCGCTACTACGTCAACGACGACGCGAAGACGATGAGCCCGAACGAGCGCGCCCGCGCCCGCCGCGTCAGCGACCTCCTCGCCGAGTTCGCCCGGAGCGCCCCGACGAAGGAGATCGAGATCACGGACGACAAGGGCGAGTTCGTGAAGAAGAAGGTCAAGATGCTGACGGTGAAGAAGCTCAACCCCGAGCCGAACACCGACGCCGAGGACTCCGCCGTCATCGACGGCCTCCGCGCCAGCCTCTCGGGCGAGACGAACAACGAGGTCTACTTCGGCATCGCGATCCAGTGCCTCGACTCGGTGGAGGCCATCCCCTTCGTCCCGGCGAAGCCCGAGACGACGCTGGAATACGACCTCGCCCGCGCCATCTCCAGCGTCCACGGGGGCAAGAAGAAGAAGATCGCCGTGATGACGAGCATGCCCGTTGGCGGCGGCTTCGGCGGCAATTTCCAAGCCCCTCCGCAGCAGCCGTGGATGTTCTACGAACTCCTCAGCCGGGACTACGAGGTCGAGACGATCCCGCCCACCACGACGGAGATCCCCGAGGGCACCACGACCCTCATCGTCGTGCATCCCTTCGACCTCGCCGACGAAGGCCAATTCGCCATCGACCAGTATCTGCTCAAAGGCGGGAACGTGATCGCCTTCGTCGATCCGAACTTCTTCTATGCCCAAGCCATGGCCGGAGGCCAGCCGCAGTTCCCCGGAATGCCGCCGCAGGGAGGCCCCGGCCCCTCCTCCGACCTCGACAAGCTCTTCAAAGCCTGGGGCGTGAAATACGACATGAACCGCGTCCTCGCCGATCTCGATTCCGCGACCGAGATCCTCCAGCGCGGCAACTACTCCCCCACCTTCCTCACCCTCGACCGCAAGGCCCTCGGCTCCGATCCGAAAGCTCCCGGGCTGACCGATCCGGTCACGAGCCTGCTCAACCAGCTCAACCTGCTGACCCCCGGCGCCTTCGAGGTCTCCCCTCCAGAGGGTGTGACGTCCGAGAGCCTCGTCCTTTCCTCGGTGGAAAACCAGCTCATCGGCTCCTTCGACGCCGATCCGAGGACGGAAGGCGGGGCCGACCGCATCCGCGAGAAGTTCGAACGCTACGGCCAACGCCGCTCGTTCGTGGTGCGTTTGTCAGGGGAGTTCCCCACTGCCTTCCCCGAGGGCAATCCCGCCAAGCAGGACGAAGCCGCCGAAGAGGGCGGCAACGCCGACGAAAAGAAAGAGGAAGGCGAGAAGGCCAAAGAGAAGGCTGAAAAGAAGGAGGACAACTCCCTCAAGAAGTCCTCCGCTCCGGGCCGCGTTTTCCTCATCGCCGACGTGGATTTCATCTACGACGCCACCGTGGTGCGCCGCAACCAGATCCCCGGCCTGAACATCTCCGTCCCCGAAATGCTGAACGAGAATCTCACCCTCGTGCAGAACGCGGCGGAGCAGATGTCGGGCGATCCCGACCTCATCAAAGTGCGCAGCCGCACCGGGGTGAGCCGTCCTTTCACGAAGCAGACCGAGTGGTATCGCGAAGCGCAGCAGCAATACGCCGCCCAGGTCGCCGAGTTCAGCGAGAAGAAGAAGGAGGCCGAGCGGAAGCTGAACGAGATCATCCAGAAGACGCCGGAAAATATCGATCAGGCCCTCCTCTCGTCCGAAGTGCAGGCGGAGTTGAAGAAGCTGCGCCAGGATGGAATCGAGTTCAGCCGCCGCGAGCGCGAACTCCAGAAGGAGGTCACCCGCGAGTTCCGGCGCAAGCTCGCGACCTTCAAATTCGGCAACACCCTCGTCATGCCCGTGGTCGTGATCCTCGCCGGACTCACCGTCGCCATCCTCCGCCGTCGCCAGATCGCAGCGCGGTGAGCCTCCCGCCCGAAACCCTTATCCTGACATTGCACGAATCATGGGAACGAAAACATTGATCCGACTGCTCATCGCCCTCGCCCTGCTCGGCGGGGTCGCCGCGATCCTCCACTTCGCCGGTTCGGGCGGGGCCGTCTCCGAAGTCGGCTCCTCCACGACCAAACGGAAGGTCTACGAGGATTTCCCGATCAACGAAGTCGCCAAAATCGTCATCAAGCAGAAGGAAGGCTCCCTCACCCTCGCCAAAGGCGCGGGGACTTGGGAAGTCGCCGAGCGCGAGGGCTATCCCGCCAACGCCGAGCCCGTCGTCGGTCTGCTCCGCAAAATCTGGGATCTGAACGTGGTCCAGCCCATCACCATCGGACGCACGCAATACGGCCGCCTCGGCCTGCTCGATCCCTCCGATGAGGGCGCGGCGGCCGACGAGACCGCGACGATCCTGACCTTCCAGGACAAGGACGGCAAGGATCTCTCCTCCCTCTGGCTCGGCAAGGTCTACGAGCGCAACGAAGGCCGCCCCGACCCCTACAGCGGCGGCATGGCCAGGACCGACGCGGGCCGCTACGTGAAGCGTGGCGACGGGAACGCCGTCCACCTCGTGGGCGACACCTTCGCCGACGTGAAGACCGAGGCCCCCGACTGGCTCGACAAGAGCTTCTTCCGCGTCGAGAAGATCCAATCCATCGAGATCGTCTCCGCCTCGAAGGACGACGACTGGAAGCTGGAGCGCGCCGACGAGTCCACCGACTTCACCCTCGCCAAGGCCACCGCGACCGAGAAGCTCGACCCGAACAAGGTCGCGAGCATGAAGTCCGCCTTCTCCAACTCCCAGTTCGAGGATGTCTTCATCGGCGAGGAGAAGGGCCAGCAAAAGACCGACCAAACCACCTTCAAGATCGCCACCTTCGACGGCTTCCAATACGAAATCTCCGTCGGAGGGAAGAACGATCTGAACGAACTGCCGCTCGTCCTCAAAGTCTCCGCCGAACTGCCCAAGGAGCGCAAGCCCGGCGAAGAGGAAAGCGACGAGGAGAAGAAAAAGCTCGATCAGGAATCCGCCGACCGCGTCGCCGCCCTGCAAAAGAAACTCGACCAGGAGAAGAAGCTGGAGGGCCACGTCTTCAAAGTGCGCAGCTACCTTGTGGACACGATCACGAAGAAGCGCTCCGAGCTTCTGGAGGAGAAGAAAGAGGAAACCGCTAAGGCCGAGGAAGTCGCCCCCGGCGTCTCCCTGCCAGTGCCTGCGCCTCCGGCGCCAGCGCCGGAGGCGAAACCCGAAGCGCCGAAGCCCGAAGCCCCAGCCCCCGAGGCGAAACCGGAACCCGCCCTGGAAGCGAAACCCGAAGCGCCGAAGCCCGAAGCACCGGCTCCCGAGGCGAAGCCGGCACCCGCCCCTGCCGCGCAAGAGGCGGGCGATGCCGCTCCGGCTCCGAAGGATTGAGGCGGAATTCCAAATAGACAACCTTTCGGGATTCGGGACGGTCGTCCCATCTGCGAAAATTTGCGGACATCTGCGTCAAAAAAGAATGGGGAACGCAAATTTCCACGGATGAAACGCGGATTGGCGCAGATGGAGGAGCTTTCGCGAGATCCTTCACCTGCTGCCGCAAGGTCCCCGCCAATCCGAAAAGATGACTTCGGTATTGATCCCGAGATTCTTCCGGAAGAGCGCTCTGCTCGCTCGTCTCCACCCAAAGAGGCCGACATTCCTTCGATCAACCGTCCCGCCACACCAAGATCCGCGCTCTACGAGAGCCTGAAACAGCACCTCAGAACAACTCAAAATCGATCAGGTCGTCGCCCACGCCGGGTTTCAAAGCGGTCTCGCTGTGGGCGTTCTTCGTCACGAGGGTGGCGATGGCCTCATCCACTTCGACTTGGTTCACCTTCACCCAACCGAGGATGTCGCCCCCCCGCCGGACCGCGAAACGCTGGTCGATGGACACACCTTGGGCCGATCCGGCGTTGAAGGTGACGATACCCCATTCGGAATCGTAGCTCGTCACCTTCGCCAGAGAGGGCTGGGCCATCACCTGCGAACGCATCCGCCGCAGGCGCTCATCGAGCTCCGGGTTCCCGCCGGGAGGATTCTCGACCGCGTTGCGGAGGAACTCGGGCAATTCGGAGGTGATCTCGGCGTTTCCCGTCCCGGCACTATCGGCGGCGGGGGCGGAGGTTCCGGGGGTGGCGGCGCCGGTCCTGCCCGCGACTTCGTTGAAGCGCTGCTCGGTCTGGCGGCTCTGCTCGCGGGCCTGGTCAAGCGAGGCCCTCAGGCTGGCGATGTCGGGATCCTCCGGCACGGGCAGGGAGGATTCGACCTGCCGTCCGGCCTCCGGGGGATAGGCGGAGACGGACTCCCCCGTTCCGGCAATGTAGACGGGATTACCTTGGGCGTCGTAGAGCACCGTCCCCGGGGCCGGTGCGGGTGCGGTCGCGGCGGGAGTCGTGACGGCGGGCTGGGCCGGCGCGGAGGCGGCGGAAGGAGCTGCGGCAGCGGGATAGCCGAGGCGCTGCATAAGTCGCTCTTCCTTATCCGCGAATTCCTTTTCCAAGCTCGAACGAACGGAATCCCGGTAGGTCAGGGCACCCACCACAAGAAGGAGTGCCGCCGCGATGCCGAAGGCGATGATGGGAGTGTGGTTCGGCGATCTCCGTTCGCCGATGATGTCGTCTGGGCCAATCATGACAGTACGAATTCTACCACATGCCCCCGTCGGAGCCAATCTCCAACTTTGGGTAACTTCCACGACGTCGCTTCGCCGCATCGACAGGCGGGGCCGCAAAAAAACAAGAACGCCCCCGCTTGCGACGGGGGCGCCCTTCAAAATCGCTTGGTGGACGGAGGCTGCCGGCTCTTGCCTGACGTGCGTTTCGTGGTGGCGGGGCGAATCCCCGCCGCGAAAGGCTTCAGCGGGCGGCGATGAACTCCTTGAGCTGCGAGTAGACGGGTTGGACCGCCTCACTCTCGCCATTCTCCTGCGCGACCATCACCTCCGAAATGCTGTCGGCGATGGCTTTGCGAAGGCGACCGACCAGCTCGATGCCCTTGCGGGTGATCTGGACCATGACCTTGCGGCGGTCGTCGGCGGCGTGGAGGCGCTGCACGTAGCCGAGCTTCTCAAGACGGTCCACGAGGCCGGTCGCGGCTGCCGTGGAATGGCCCATCTTCTTCGAGATGTCGGTCATGGTGAGGTAGTCCTCGTTCGCGAGATAGCCGAGGAGGAAGAACTGGGCGTAGGAAATGTTCCCCTTGTTCAACTCCTTGGACAGATCCAGCAGAAAGGACCGCTGGGCGAACATGATGAAATCCGCCAAACGGTCAGCGTTTTGCTCGACCTCGATGGTTTTGTCTTCTGTAATTTGCATATTGTTACCTCCTTGCGATTTTGAAAATTATGGTATTAATGGAAATTTAACACCCGCCGGGTCATTTGGTCAACCGAATATTTATAATTTTTGTAATCGAATTTCACTTCGTCTCCTTTCATCACAAAAAACATCGGCGAATGATCGCATTTTTTTTCAATTTTGCAATCACGAATTGTAAGTCCGCGCTAATTTTCAAATTTGAGACGAATTCACCCTTGGCCATTATCCAACCATCCGGAGGGAAGCGCCAACAGATTTTAATGGTGCCCTCCGCATCCATTCCGTATCTTTCTATTTTTCGAGTTCCGGGGCGTTCAAGCTTCGCGTAGCGTTCCGCCCGCCCCCCTTCTTCACCGATGCGATTCCTCCTCTCCGAACACCACTGGGCCCTCGATTCGCTCTTCCCCGGCGAGTGGGAATGGATGCGCCTGCTCCCGCGCCTCGCCTCGGGCGAGGACTTCCACCCGTCGTCCCGCGAGCGCCTCTACCCCTCCCCCCTCGCCTCCGACGTCCTCGCTGACGAAAATACGATCACCCAGATGGAGGACTGGGACGAGTTGATCCGCCCCGAGCTGGCCGAGTCCTTCGCGGCGGCGCGGGCCGTCGTCGAGGCCGATCTGTCGCGCAGCGAATCGCTCACCCTCGACCAATACGACGAGGACGATCCCGTCCGCGAGGAGCTGGAACAGGCGGGTTTCCCCCGAGATCTCCTCGAAATGCGGCGCATCCTCGTCCCCTACGAGCACGCCGAGGCTTGGTACAGCACCTTGAATCAAGCCCGCCTCCTCATGAACGAGGAATACGACCTCGCCGCCGCGGAGGAGCGGCACCTCGCCAAGACCCTCGGCCCTGCTGCCGTCGGCGAGGACCGCCTCCTCCTCATCGCCCAATATGAATTGTATTCGGTGGTGCAGAGCATCCTCGTCGAGAATATCATGCAGGAGTGATTGGCTACCGGACGACGAAGGGTGGAACCTGGAAAAACGCGCCAGCGCCTGTAGCCGCGCTCAGTGAGCGCGGACCGGACGTCCCTACGACGCCCGAGCGAGGTCAGTGACCTCGCCTACAGATTTCCACCCATCGGCTTTGCTGACATGAACCACCGGGATCAGCGGTCCTCTTTCCGGCCATAAGAATTCCAACACAGATTTTCACGAATTCCCGCAGATTTGCACAGATGGCTGTGCCGTGGGCGGAAGGCCATCAGCGAAGATCAGCGCCCATCAGCGGTCCCCCCTTCCCTTTCAAGGTAACGGTTCTTGCCTCCGGCCCGTCGATTGGGTAAAACATCCCCGTGCTCGTCGCTTCCTCCACTCCCTTTTGCCCGATCCTCGCGGGGATGCCCAGCATCTCCCTCACCGAGGTGGCGGAGGCGAGGCTGGACGCGATCTCCCTCTTCCTCGTCGCCTTCGCCTTGGCGGCGTGGATTCTCCTCAAAGCGTGGAACCGGCTCGCCCGCGACTTCTCCTGGATGCCGTGCCTCCGCTACCGAGGGGCGCTCGCCGCCCTCGTCGTCTCCGGCCTGTTCGTCTACACGGCGATGAGCCTGATCGCAGGGGCTCGCGAACTGATGACGCCCGGTGCCTGGGTGCGGACGGGCTCCACCCATCGCATCGCCTATCCGGAACGAGACCCCAAACCCTGGCTGGAGTCGGGCAGACGCCTCGCCTTGGAGCATCTCCGCGGTCTCCTGTGGACCCATGCGACCGCGCACGAGGGCACCCTGCCCGGAAACCGGAGTGACGGGACGATCCCGGAAAGCGCATGGAGCGGAGTCCACCCGGCGAGCGAACCCCTCGCCTACGTCCCGGGCAGGCGACCCGGGGGAGGATCGGCCATCGTCGTCTACGAACCCGACGCCTACGGCCCGGTTCGCTTCGCGCTGCAAGAGGATGGGGTGGTCGTGAAGCTCTCCCCCGCCGATCTGAGGAAACGGCTGGTCGAGGAAACGATTGCCCAGGAAGCCCGCTGATGGAAAGCGATCCCGATCCACGCCCGGAAGCCAGCCCGAAAAAAAGAGGACCGGGCGGATGCGTCGTCCGGCTCCTGTTGTGGGGCTTCGTCGCGCTCTTCCTTCTTCTCGCCGGTGCGCTCCCCCTCTTGATCGAAACGGCTTTCCACCTCGCCTTCGGTTGGATCTCCTTCCTCCGGCGGAACTTCGGAGAAATCCGATTCGCGCCCGACCGCATCGCGACGGCCCTGATCCTCGGGGTCTTCGCGGTGGCGGGCCTCCACCTCCTCGCCCGCGCTTGGTGGCACCGGATGCGCCCAAGCTCCGGGCCTTGGCGTTGGGGATGGAGCGCGGCCATCGCTTTGTCCCTGCTCGCCTTCTCCCTCGCCGCAATGTCCGACGGCGTTGCCCAAGCCATCGCCGAAGACGAGTTCCAATCCTTGCTCGCGAAACAAGGAAGTTCCCCACCTGTCCAAGAAGGAGCGAAAACCACCGCTCCTTGACATCCGACTGTCACCCCTCCTTCCCCGCCTCCGCCAGCACCTTCGCGCTGCGGTCGGCCTTGGCGAGGTCGGCGAACTCGACGCCAGTCCCGGCGGCCTCCAGCACGGCGGAGTCGTCCACCTTGCTCAACGGGGTGTAGCCGGGATGGTGCGACTCCTTGTAGGGATCGTTCCACGCGGCGTTGTAGCAGCAGATCATGGCCCAGCGGGCGTTCTCGGAATGGTTCGGGCCGGAGCCGTGCAGGGTGTTGGCGTGGAAAAAGACCGCGTCGCCCGGGTCCATCACGCAGTAGATTTTTTCCAGCCGCTTCGCCGCCTCGGCGACGACCTCGCGGTCGGCCCCAGCCTGGTCGCCGGAGAGGACGTGGTTGACCCGGCCCATCTTGTGCGAGCCTTTCAGCACCTCAAGGCATCCGTTCTCCCGCGTCGCCGCGTCCACCGCGATCATCACACTGCACAGGTCAGGGAAAAGGAGGCCGTTCTGATACCAGTAGCCGTAATCCTGATGCCAAGCCCAAGCCCCACCAGTGCGGGCGTCTTTCAGGATCATCTTCGAATGGTAATGGTAGACCTCGCCGCCGATCAACTGCTCCACCGAATCGACGACGCGGCGGCAGCGGGCGACCCTGCCGTAGATGCCGTCGCCGGGATGGTTCCAAAGGGAGAGCCGCACCTTGTTGCCCTCCCCGTCGTCCCGCGCCACGGCGGCTTGGTCGAGGGCGTGGTCGGCACGGGCCGCGTCACCGAGCAGGTGGATCTCCTCGGGGGTGAAGAGACCGCGTTTGATGATGAAGCCGTCGGTGTGGTAGCTCGCGATCTCGTCGGGGGTGAAGATTCCGTTCATAGGAAGATCATGGCGAAAAGGCGGGGGAATGTAAAGCGGTCTCGTTCTCTCTTACTCCTTACTCTTACCTCCTTACTCTTACTCCTCCGCCTTGGAGTAAGAACTTATCCTTAAATAGTGATAGTTTGCCTCCAGCAGATCAATGCGGCGGCCAACGACAGCAGGC
>ERZ761602.1908-NODE-1908-length-35387-cov-4.841079_pt1 | contig 35387 bp, 24 predicted proteins | sample MGYA00512165_ERZ761602 | MGnify/ENA primary metagenome ERZ761602 (study PRJEB28899, sample SAMN02445085) | bioreactor sludge metagenome | biome: EBPR sludge; isolation source: Thorneside wastewater treatment plant | place: Australia: Brisbane, Thorneside...
CGCCCTCAGATCGCGCAGGATCTCGATCTCGCGCGTCCAGCGCGGATCGCCGCCGCAGGTCGCCGCGACCTCCTCGACGAGATCGCCGAGCGCGTCGTCGACGAGGCGGGCGTGGCGGATGGTCTCCAATGCGGCGATCTGCTCGCCGCGCTCGGCATGGGCGCCGGAGGGCAGGTCCGTCTCCTCGTCCCATTCGAGCGCGCCGATGACGTTGTCGAGGGTGAGCAATTCGCCGATGCGGCGGCGCAGTTCGACGGCGGCGCCGTCGCTGCGGTTCTGCGAACGGCGCGGCAGAGTGAGGTCCGAGGGCTCGCGCGCCAGCAGCACCGCCGCCATGCCGCCGTTCTGGGCGACGTTGACGACCTGCTTCTGCGAGACGCGGCACATGACGCCGAGGCCGTGATCGGTCGGCGCGAAACCCATCACCGCATAGAAGGGCTCGATCGCCACGCGGCCGTCCGGGCCGATGACCGGGAACTCGGCGACCGGCAGGCGCGTCGCCTGCTGCAGCACCCAAGAGCCGTCGGGATCGTCGGCGGCGGCAAGCGCCTCGTCCAGCATCGCCTCCCACGCGCCCGCCTCCATCGAGGCGCCGATGGCGACGCCCTCGCCGCCATAGGAGCGGTTGGGCTTGAGCACCAGGGTCTCGCGGTGGCGGCGGGCATAGTCCAGGAGACCGCCCTCGCTGCCGTGCGGCAGGCTGGTGCGGCGGTCGGCAACGACGCGCGTCCACAGGACGTGGCGGCGGAACAGGCGGCATTCGTCGGACGAGAAGAAGCGCTCGGCGAGCGCCGGATCGCTGAGGATCTCCAGGCAGCTCTTGTGGTCGAAGTCGCCGACCGCCGAGGAGACCATGCGGTTCTGGCGGAAGAGCAGGCGCATCGCTTCGAGCGGGCGACCGAGTTCCTCCTCCAGCGCGATGATGTCGCGTGCCTCGTAGTCGCGATAGGCGACGTCGACGATGCGGTCCTCGTGCCAGACCTCGCCGTCGCGGACATAGAGCTCTGACGGGTCGGCGTGCGAGATGACGAGGCCGAGCGCGCTCTCGAAGCGGCGCTTGAGGACGAGCTGTTCGTTGATGCCGTCCTCGGCGTCCTTGCACTCGACGAAGGCGAGGCGGCACTGGGGTCTCCCGAGCGCGCGCGAGTGGTCGATGAGGGTCTGCACGAAGAGGTCGCGCTGGTCGCGCGGCAGGTCGATCTCAAGGCCCGGGTCGTGGGCGAGCAGGCTCGGCACGATGTCGCGCATCATCAGCTGCTCGGCGAGCGGGCTGTAGGAGATGCCGCCGACGCCGGAGAGGTTGGCCTCCATGAACTTCAGCGAATCCTCCCAGCCCGCCGCGCTGAAATCGCAGACCGCGTCGAGCCGGCCGTAGACCGGGTTCGAGCGCTCGTGCGCAGGCGTCCAGGTCTCGCGCAGCCAGCGTTCCTCGCCTGCCCCGATGCGCAGCACGCGGCGCACGTCCGCGTCGGCGAGATAGAGCGAGGGCAGGCTTTTCAGCGCGTCCATCAATTGCTGGCAGACGAGATGGACATAGGCGATCTGGCCGTTCATCGCGAGCAGGGGACGCAGCATGATGGGGATCGGCTGCATCGTCCCCTCGCGCTCGTAGAGCAGCTCGCTCGCCCGCGCGTCCTCGGCGAGGCGGGCGGCGACGCGGCCGAGCGCAGCGTCGCCGATATGGCCCATCGCGGCGCGGACGCGGCCGTCGAGGGCGGCGCCGGAAAGGCCGAGCGACTCGATCGGGCTGAGAATCGACTTCATGGAAGGTCAGGGCCTGCGAATGGGCGATCGCAGCCAGCGAGTCCATGCGGCGGCGGCGCTGTCAACCGCGACGCCGCCGGCGCAAGCCGGCCGCCTCAGCGCGGCAGCTCGCTCCTGCCCATCAGGTACTCGTCGACGGCGCGGGCGCACTGGCGCCCTTCGCGGATCGCCCAGACGACCAGCGACTGGCCGCGGCGCATGTCGCCGCAGGCGAAGATGCGCCCGACGCTCGTCTTGTAGTCGTCGGTGCCGGCAGCGACGTTGCCGCGCGGATCCAGGCTGGCGCCGGACTGAAGCACGGCGCCCTCGGCGACCGGGCCGACGAAGCCCATGGCGAGCAGCACCAGATCGGCCTTCAGCTCGAATTCGCTGCCCTCGACCTCGCGCATTTCCATACGGCCGCCTTCCCCCTTAACCCATTCGACGCGGGCGCACACGATCGCCCGGACCTTGCCGTTCTCGCCGACCGCGCGCTTGGTGATGACCGCGAAATCGCGCGCCGCGCCTTCCTCGTGCGAGGACGAGGTGCGCAGCTTCAGCGGCCAGTCCGGCCAGGTGAGGGCCTTGTTCTCCTTCACCGGCGGCTGCGGCATGATCTCCAGCTGGGTGACGGACGCGGCCCCCTGGCGGTTGGAGGTGCCGATGCAGTCCGAGCCGGTGTCGCCGCCGCCGATGACGACGACATGCTTGCCCTTTGCGCTGAGCGTGCCCTTCGGCGCGGCCCGCGCCTCGTCGTCGCCGGCGACGCGCTTGTTCTGCTGGGTAAGGAAGTCCATCGCGAAGTGGATGCCTTCGAGTTCGCGGCCCGGAACCTCGAGGTCGCGCGGCCGCTCGGCGCCGCCGGCGAACACGATGACGGCGTAGTCGTCGAGCAGGCGGCTCACCTTGACGTCGATGCCGATATGGATGCCGGTGCGGAAGATGACGCCTTCGGCCTCCATCTGGCGAACCCGCCGGTCGACGAGGTGCTTCTCCATCTTGAAGTCGGGAATGCCGTAGCGCAGCAGGCCGCCGATGCGGTCGGCCTTCTCGAACACGGTCGGGGCGTGGCCGGCGCGGGCGAGCTGCTGCGCGCAGGCGAGGCCGGCCGGTCCCGAGCCGACGACGGCGATGCGCTTGCCGGTGCCGCGCTCCGACATCTGCGGCTTGATCCAGCCCTCGTCCCAGCCGCGATCGACGATCTCGCACTCGATCGTCTTGATGGTGACCGGGTTGTCGTCGATGTTGAGGACGCAGGCGGCCTCGCACGGCGCCGGGCACACCCGGCCGGTGAACTCGGGAAAATTGTTGGTCGAGTGAAGGGACTCGAGCGCCGAGCGCCACTGATCGCGATAGACGAGGTTGTTCCAGTCCGGGATCAGATTGTTGACCGGGCAGCCGTTGTGACAGAACGGGATGCCGCAATCCATGCAGCGGGCGGCCTGTTCGCCGGTTTCGCCCGGCGTCAGCCGCCTGGCGAATTCCTTGTAGGAGCGCGTGCGTTCGGCCGCCGGCTCGTAGCCGCGGTCCCTGCGTTCGATTTCGAGGAAGCCGGTCGGCTTGCCCATGGCGTCTAACCCCAGATCAGTTTCGGTGCGCGGGCAGCGCCGCCTTGGCGGCGCGTCCGGCTGCAGGATGGATGGCGTGCGGTCCGGTCATTCCGCGGCGAGCACGGCGTTGCGCTCGGCGCGCAGATCGATGAGCGCGCGGCGGAAGTCGCGCGGCGTCACCTTGACGAAATGCGCCGCCTGCTCGGCCCAGTTGTCGAGGATGAAGCGGGCGCGGGCGCTGCCGGTATGGAGCAGATGGCGCTCGATGAGGATGCGCAGCCGCTCGCCGTCGAAGCGCAGCATGTCGCCCATCCCCGAATCCTCGACCGAAAGCGGCCGCTGGAGCGGCGCCTCGGGATCGCCGCCGGCGCCGAGCGCAGGATCGACCGGCGCCAGATCCACCATTGCAGCGTTGCAGAGCGGCGCGAAGACCTTGTCTGGATCGTAGATGTAGGCGATGCCGCCGGACATGCCGGCCGCGAAATTGCGGCCGGTCCGGCCGAGCACGACCACGACGCCGCCGGTCATGTACTCGCAGCCGTGGTCGCCCACGCCCTCGACCACGGCGACGGCGCCCGAGTTGCGCACCGCGAAGCGCTCGCCCGCGACGCCCTCGAAATAGGCCTCGCCCGCGATGGCGCCGTAGAGAACGGTATTGCCGACGATGATGTTGTCGACGGCGCTGCGCCGGCTGCCGGGCGGCTGGCGCACGACGATACGCCCGCCCGACAGGCCCTTGCCGACATAGTCGTTGCCGTCGCCGACCAGTTCCAGCGCGACGCCGCGCGCCAGGAACGCGCCGAAGCTCTGCCCCGCCGTGCCGGTCAGCGTGATGCCGATCGTGCCGTCAGGGAGGCCCGCATGGCCGAAGGTCCTGGCGACCTCGCCCGACAGCATGGCGCCGACCGTGCGGTTGACGTTGCCGACCCGCTCGTCGATGCGCACCGGCGTCTTCGCCGCGAGAGCCGGCCGCGCGGCCTCGATCAGGATGCGGTCGAGGGCCTTGTCGAGGCCGTGCTCCTGGGTCTCGCACTGGACGATCGCGACGCCTTCGCGCGCCGGCGCCCGATGCAGGAGGCGCGAGAGATCGATGCCCTTGGCCTTCCAGTGATCGACGGCGCCCCGCATGTCGAGGCGATCGACCCGGCCGGTCATCTCGGCCAGCGTGCGGAAGCCGAGGCGCGCCATGATCGCGCGCAGCTCTTCGGCGACGAAGAAGAAATAGTTGATCACGTGTTCGGGTGTGCCGGTGAAGCGCTTGCGTAGCACGGGGTCCTGCGTCGCGACGCCGACCGGGCAGGTGTTGAGATGGCACTTGCGCATCATGATGCAGCCCGACGCGATGAGCGGTGCGGTGGAGAAGCCGAACTCGTCGGCCCCCAGCAGCGCGCCGATCGCCACGTCGCGCCCGGTGCGCAGGCCGCCGTCGACCTGCACCGCGATGCGCCCGCGCAGCCCGTTGAGCACCAGCGTCTGCTGGGTCTCGGCGAGGCCGATTTCCCACGGACTGCCGGCATGGGTGAGCGAGGTGAGCGGCGAGGCGCCGGTGCCGCCCTCGAAGCCCGAGATGGTGAGGTGGTCGGCGCGCGCCTTGGAGACCCCGGCCGCGACGGTGCCGACGCCGACCTCGCTGACCAGCTTCACGCTGATGCGCGCGCCCGGGTTGACGTTCTTCAGATCGTGGATGAGCTGCGCCAGGTCCTCGATCGAATAGATGTCGTGATGGGGCGGCGGTGAGATGAGGCCGACGCCCGGCGTCGAGTGGCGAACGCGGGCGATGTTCTTGTCGACCTTGTGGCCGGGCAGCTGGCCGCCCTCGCCCGGCTTGGCGCCCTGGGCCATCTTGATCTGGATGTCGTCGGCGTTGACCAGGTACTCGGTCGTCACGCCGAAGCGGCCGGAGGCGACCTGCTTGATGCGCGAGCGCATGGAATCGCCGTTCGCCAGCGGGACATAGCGATCCGCTTCCTCGCCGCCCTCGCCGGTGTTGGAGCGGCCGCCGATGCGGTTCATGGCGATGGCGAGATTGGTATGGGCCTCGCGGCTGATCGAGCCGAAGCTCATCGCGCCGGTGGCGAAGCGCTTGACGATCTCGGCGGCTGGCTCGACCTCCTCCAGCGGCACGGGGGCGTCCGCCCACCTGAACTCCATCAGCCCGCGGATGGTCAGCAGGCGCTGGCTCTGTTCGTTGATGGAGGCCGCGAAGGCCTTGTACTCGTCCGGCAGATTGCCGCGCACCGCATGCTGGAGCTTCGCGACGCTCTCCGGCGTCCAGGCGTGGTCCTCGCCGCGCAGGCGGAAGGCGTAGTCGCCGCCGACATCCAGCATGGTGCGGTAGATCGGATTGTCGCCGAAGGCCGCGCCGTGGCGGGCGACCGCCTCGGCGGCGATCTCGGCGAGGCCGACGCCCTCGATCGTCGTGGCGGTGCCGGTGAAGTATTTGTCCACGAAGCGCGAGGAGAGGCCGACCGCATCGAAGATCTGCGCGCCGCAATAGGACTGGTAGGTCGAGATGCCCATCTTGGACATCACCTTCAGCACGCCCTTGCCGATCGCCTTAATGTAGTTCTTCTGGACCTCGTAGGGCTTCAGCTTCATGCCGGTCGAGACGCGGATGTCTTCCAGAGTCTCGAAGGCGAGATAGGGATTGACCGCCTCGGCCCCGTAGCCGGCGAGGGCGCAGAAATGATGCACCTCGCGCGCCTCGCCAGTCTCCACAACGAGCCCGGTCTGCATCCTCAGGCCCTGCTTGATGAGCTTGTGATGGACGGCGGCGGTCGCCAGCAAGGCCGGCACCGCAATGCGCTCGGCCGACACGGCCCGGTCGGAGAGGATGAGGATGTTGGCATCCGCCAGCACCGATTCCGTCGCGTCCTGGCAGATGCGGTCGAGCGCCTTCTCCATGCCGGCGGCCCCTTCGGCCGCGTCCCAGGTGATGTCGACCGTCGCGGTGCGGAAGGCGCCGTCCAGCAGCTCGTTGATGGCCCGGATCTTCTCGAGGTCCGCATTGGTGAGCACCGGCTGCGCGACTTCGAGGCGGCGATGCACGCCGGCCTGGCGGCCCAGAAGATTGGGCCGCGGCCCGATCATCGAGACGAGGCTCATCACCAGCTCCTCGCGGATCGGATCGATCGGCGGGTTGGTGACCTGGGCGAAGTTCTGCTTGAAGTAATTGTAGAGCAGCTTCGGCTTCTTCGAGAGCACCGCGATGGGCGTGTCGGTGCCCATCGAGCCGATCGGGTCGTCGCCCTGCGCCGCCATCGGCTCGAGGAAGTGGGTAATGTCCTCCTGCGTGTAGCCGAAGGCCTGCTGGCGATCGAGCAGAGGCGCGGCGGGGGCGCCGCGGTCGGGCGCCGGATCGGCGAGCTCGGGCAGGTCCTCAAGCTTGAACTGGGTGTCCTGCAGCCAGTCCTCGTAGGGGTGGGCGGCGGCGAGGCGCTGCTTGATCTCCTCGTCCTCGATGATGCGCCCCTCCTCGAAGTCGATGAGCAGCATCTTGCCGGGCTGAAGCCGCCACTTGAGACGGATGCTCTCGTCCGCGATGGGCAGGACGCCGGATTCGGAGGCCATGACGACATGGTCGTCGTCGGTGACGATGAAGCGCGCCGGGCGCAGACCGTTGCGGTCGAGCGTCGCGCCGATCTGGCGGCCGTCGGTGAAGGCGATGGCGGCCGGGCCGTCCCACGGCTCCATCAGGGCGGCGTGGTATTCGTAGAAGGCGCGGCGCCGCGCCCCCATCAGCGGATTGCCGGCCCAGGCTTCCGGGATCAGCATCATCATCGCGTGGGCGAGCGAGTAGCCGCCGGCGACCAGTAGTTCGAGCGCGTTGTCGAGGCAGGCCGTGTCGCTCTGCCCGTGCGGGATGAGCGGCCACATCTTGTCGAGGTCGGGCCCGATGAGATCGCTCTCCATCGTGCGGCGGCGGGCGTACATCCAGTTGACGTTGCCGCGGACGGTATTGATCTCGCCGTTGTGGGCGATGAAGCGATAGGGATGCGCCAGCTTCCACGACGGGAACGTGTTGGTCGAGAAGCGCTGGTGGACGAGCGCCAGGGCGCTCTCGCATAGCGGGTCGGTCAGGTCCTTGTAGAAGGTTCCGACCTGATGGGCGAGCAACAGGCCCTTGTAGACCACCGTGCGGGTGGAGAAGGACGGCATGTAGAACTGCGTCAGGTCGTCGAGCCCGCGCTTCCTCGCCATGTCGCCGAGCGGATTCTGGGTTTCCTTGCGGATCACGAGAAGCTTGCGCTCGAAAGCGTCCTGATCGGCGATCTTGGGGCCGCGCGCGACGACCGCCTGGCGGATCAGCGGCATGCCGTCGAGCACCGCGCGGCCGAGCCCCGCCGGGTCGACCGGAACGTCGCGCCAGCCGATCAGCTTCTGGCCTTCCTTGGCGATGTACTTCTCGAACTGGGCGACCGCGACCGAACGGGCCTCCTCGCTGCGCGGCAGGAAGCACATGGCGACGCCGTACTCGCCGGGCGGCGGCAGGACATGGCCCTCGCCGGCGGCCCAGGCGCGCAAGAGCGGGTCGGGAATCTGGATCAACACGCCCGCGCCGTCGCCCATCAGCGGGTCAGCGCCGACCGCGCCGCGATGGTCGAGGTTGACGAGAATCTGCAAGCCGCGGCGGACGATCTCGTTGGACTTTCGGCCCTTCACATTGGCGATGAAGCCGACGCCGCACGCATCGTGCTCGTTGCGCGGATCGTAGAGGCCTTGCGGCGCGGGCAGTCCGGTATTCATGCAAGCACTCATGTCCATTACAGGCTGGCCCCTGGTGAAGCGGCCAGACCGTCAAGCTTTGCGATTTTGGCGCGAGATCGTGCGGCTACGACCGCCGGGAAACCCCGGTCGCGGCATTTCGTCGGCGCAGGCAAGCCGAGTCAAGACTTTGCCTGCCGCAGCGCAGCAGCTTGCCGCCGCGCAAGGCGCGATCGTGCCGTTCTTCCGTTACGACAGGCGGCACCGCATTTCCGCGCAGGTCAACTGCGGCCGTTCAGGCCTCGCCGCCGGCTTCCCGCTGGCGCCGGCGCCAGATCTCGCGGTGGCGCCGCATCTCGACCAGCTGAACGGCCGCATTTCCGGCTGCGGATTTCTTCAGGCTGTGGCCGGTCACGATCCAGCCGCTCTGCAGCAATGACTTGAGCATCCGCTCGTTGCTCGACACCACCGTCGCCTCGCAATGGAGCAGGCCGCACTCCTCGTACATCCAGTGGTTGACGACCTTGGCGGTCTCGGTGCGCGCGCCCTGGCCGCGGTCTTCGGGCACGCCGATCAGCAGATGAACCCGGTAGGCGCTGCGGGCCTTGTCGATCTCGCAGGTCCGCACACCGACCATGCGCCCGGTCGCCTTCTCGAAGATCCCGAACAGATGCCGCGTGACGCGGTCGAACCTGGCGATGTAGCCGCGCAGATCCTTGAGCGTCGCCCTGACCGGCTGGGCGTTCAGCATGGCGGCCGTCTGCGGGTCGGCCAGCCATCCGGTCCACGTCTCGTTCTCGTCGCCCTCCTGGAGCGAGCGCATGATGTAGTTCGGGGTCTCGAACCGCAGGAGCGGTCCTTTCGGATCGGCCATGAACGGACCTTTGCAGCGCGCGCTGAGGCGGGAGACGCCATCTTCGCCGCTCGGGACCCCGCGCGGCAAGGGCGCTCCGCGAGGGGAGGACTACGAGAGCCCCGGTGTGCCGGTCATCCCAACGAAGGTCCGGACCGGAACCGCATCCCATTGACAATGGTCAATGAGATCTTGACCCCTTCCGGTCATTCTAGAGTGGTCGTTTGGAAGGTGTTTCCCATGCCAATCCGCCGCATTCTCTTTAACGCATTTGGCGTGATCGCAGCTGTCTTCTCCAGCGCTTCCATTGCCCATGCGCAGTCCGACCTTGGCCTTGCTGCGGTCGAAATCTATGGAAGCAGGGGATCGGCGCAGGTCATCAGCAGGAACTCGATCAATATTCCGGTTCGCTTCACGGTCTCCAACTTCGGAGAGACTTCGGAGACCGGATTCATGATCGAATTCAGTCTGCGCCGGGCAGACGGCTCGGTGATCTGGGCAGGGACGACGAACGGCCGCCGCATGGGCGGAATCGACAGCAAGGGCTGTGCTTTGGTGGCCATTCCGAGCCGCCATAGCGTGACGTTTCAGGGCACGGTCTATGTAAACAGCAAGAATGTCGGCGCGCTGGCCGGCAGCGTGGTCAACCTCAAGGTCGACGTGAACCCGGCCCGGGCTCCTGCCGATGACTTCGCTCCATGCGCCTTTGTCGATGAGACAAATCGCGAGAACAACGCACAGACGATCGCCCTGCCGATCGCGCGCTGATTTCCGCCGGGCAGGTCTGTCGCGGCTGCTTTCGGCGATGCCGGATTGTGCAACCTGAGCATCAGATCACACCCGCTATTTCACCATCCGTTAGACTGTGGGCGCATACAGAACGGCCTCTTTGGCGGAGCGGAATGACGCGACCGTTGCGTCCTGGAGCTGCCATCGCTGGGCGACTGCGGCTTGCCCGAGCCGACTTGCCGGTTACTCGCTGGCGGCCTGGCGCTGGAGACGCCGCCAGATCTCGCGGTGGCGCCGCATCTCGACCAGCTGAACGGCCGCATTTCCGGCTGCGGATTTCTTCAGGCTGTGGCCGGTCACGATCCAGCCGCTCTGCAGCAATGACTTGAGCATCCGCTCGTTGCTCGACACCACCGTCGCCTCGCAATGGAGCAGGCCGCACTCCTCGTACATCCAGTGGTTGACGACCTTGGCGGTCTCGGTGCGCGCGCCCTGGCCGCGGTCTTCGGGCACGCCGATCAGCAGATGAACCCGGTAGGCGCTGCGGGCCTTGTCGATCTCGCAGGTCCGCACACCGACCATGCGCCCGGTCGCCTTCTCGAAGATCCCGAACAGATGCCGCGTGACGCGGTCGAACCTGGCGATGTAGCCGCGCAGATCCTTGAGCGTCGCCCTGACCGGCTGGGCGTTCAGCATGGCGGCCGTCTGCGGGTCGGCCAGCCATCCGGTCCACGTCTCGTTCTCGTCGCCTTCCTTGAGCGAGCGAACGATGTAGTTCGGGGTCTCGAACCGCAGGAGCGGCCCTTTCGGATCGGCCATGAACGGACCTTTGCTGCACGCGCTGAGGCGGGAGCCGCCATCTTCGCCGCTTGGGGCCGGGCGCGGCAAGGGCGTGCATGCCGGGCTATGGCGCGGGCCGCCTTGTTCGTGTCAATTTCCTGCACACCACCAGCGCCTGAAAGGACTGCGGCATGCATCTCGCCGAGACGACCGACGACAAGGCATTCCGCGCGGAAGTCCGGCGCTTCTTCGCGCACGACTATCCCCAAGACATCCTGGCGAAGGTGCGCAGCGGCCAGATCCTCACGCGGGAAGACCACAAGCGCTCGCAGATCGCGCTGCAGAGCCGCGGCTGGTTCGCCGTGACCTGGCCGCAGGAGCATGGCGGACCGGGGTGGACGCCGCGCCAGCGCTACATCTTCGACGAGGAGCTGGAGGTCGCCAACGCGCCGGGCGTCATTCCAATGGGCGTCATCTATATCGGACCGCTGATCTGCGCCTATGGCACGGCGTGGCAGAAGAAGACCTGGCTGCCGGCGACGCTGAATTCCGAAATCTTCTGGGCGCAGGGCTATTCGGAGCCGGATTCGGGATCGGACCTGGCCTCGCTGCGCACCCGCGCCGAGCGACACGGCGACGAGTATGTGGTCAACGGCCGCAAGACCTGGACGAGCCAGGCGCACTGGGCCGACTGGATCTTCTGCCTGGTGCGGACCAGCCAGGAGGCGCGCAAGCAGGACGGTATCTCGGTGATCTGCCTGCCGATGGATTCGCCGGGCGTCAGCGTCCAGCCGATCGTCGGGATCGACGGCTCGCACTATCTAAACAGCGTGACGTTCGACAATGTCCGCGTGCCGGCGCGCAACCTGATCGGCGAGGAGGGCAAGGGCTGGGGCCTGGCCAAGTTCATCCTGGGCAACGAGCGCCTCTCCTACGCGCATATCTCGCGCAAGCGGGAGGATCTGAAGATCCTCAAGGCGCGCGCGCGCGACATCCTGAACGGGCCCGGATCGAATGCCCCGCTGCCGCCCGCGTTCGCGACCAAGATCGCGGCCTACGAGATCGAACTGGATCATCTCGAAATCTCGGTGTTCCGCGTCCTGTCGGGAGCGGACGACGGCCCGGTCGCAACCTCGCGACTCAAGGTCGAGGCGACCGAAAACGCGCAGAAACTGACCGAGCTTTTCATCGAGTTGGCGGGCTATGACGGATTGCCGGCCGACGACCGGCGGCAGGCGGGCTGGGCCGACGGCATCCGCGAGGAAGCGCGCTTCGCGCAGCCGGCGATGGCCGCCTATCTCTTCACGCGGGCGCAGACGATCTATGGCGGCACGAGCGAGGTCCAGAAGGACATCATCGCGCGGGTCGCGACCTGACGCGCCCGAGCCCGACGGCCGGAGGGCGCGCCCGATGAGCGGCCGGGGGACCGGCGTCGCGGGCGTCATCCTGGCGGGCGGCGCCTCGGCCCGCATGGGCGGCATCGACAAGTCCCTGATCATGTTCGGCGGCCGGCCGCTCGTCAGCCACGCCATCGCGCTGCTGCGGCGCCAAGTCGACGAACTGGCCTTGAGCGTCCATGCGCCGGATGTGCGCCACGTCCCGTTCGGCCTGCCGCTGCTCGCCGATGCCACGAAGCCGGACGAGGGCCATCAAGGCCCGATGGCCGGCATCCAGGCAGCCCTGGACTGGGCGGCGCGTCCCGGCGGCGCAGCGTGGTGCGTCACGATCCCGGTCGACTGTCCGTTCCTGCCGAAGGATCTGACGGCGCGGCTGCGCGAGGCGGCCGACACCGCAGGCGCGCCGGGCGCGTATCTGACGACCCCGTCGGGAGACGAACCCCTGGCCGCCGTCTGGTCGGTCGCCTGCGCCGCCCGCGCGCAGCAATTCCTGACGGCCGGCGGACGCTCCGTGCGGGCCTTCCACCGCGAGATCGGCAGCGCGGCGCTGGCGGGCGAGGCGGCGTGGTGCACGAACCTGAATTCGCCCGGCGACCTCGCGGCGGCCGAGACGGCGGCAAGCGCGCGCCCTAGAGACCGCCCGCCGAGGTGAATGTCAGACGGGCGAGGATGCTGCGCTGGACGACGGTCAGGGCGCAGAGTCCCGCGAAGGCGAAGGCGATGATCGGAAAGGCGGCGGGAAAGAGGCACATCGCCACGAAAGCGGCGATCGTCTCCGCGCCTTCGGCGAGACCGACGCTGTAGAAGAAGCTCTTGGGTCCGTAAGCCGACGTCCGCTCGCCGCGCTTTGCGGCGATCGCGGCAAAGGCAAGAAACGTCGCGGCGGTCAGCGTGAAGCTGGCGGTCAGCACCAGTGCGGCGGTCAGGTTCGAGGGATCGTGCAGGCCGAAGCCGAGAGGAACGGCGACGTAGAAGACGTAGTCGCCGACGATGTCGAGATAGCCACCCAGGTCGCTGCGCCGGGTCGCCCGGGCGACGGCGCCGTCGAGCCCGTCGAACAGCCGATTGAGCACAACGAGACCCAGGCAGAGGAGGAAGGCGCCGGTCGCGGCGGCCGCCCCGATCAACGCCCCCACGAGGGTGATCTGGTCCGCCGAGACACCGAGACGCGCAAGGAAGCGGCCGGACGCATTCAGCGGCGGATCGATCAGCGGGCGCAGAAGGCGATCAAGCATGGAGGTCCATCGTCTGGCCAGACATCGTAACGCCCGGTCCGACCGTTCCTAGCATAGACGATGCAGGCCATGGCCGAAGGGGCGGACGGCCTCTGGCTTCGCACCTGCCATTGTGAAAGATTTTCGCCGCGCCGATCCGGCGCCCCGCCCGAAGGACACCCCCCATGAAGACGTGGATCGCGCGCCTCGCCCTGGTGATCTCGCTGATGGTGCCGCTCTATTTCGCCACCGCGGCGCTCGGCGTGAAATTCGGGCTGTTCGACTGGCGCTTCGGACTGGGCGTGATGATCGTGCAATGGGGGATCTGGGTGCTGCTCGGCGCGCTGGCGATCGCGCTGCTGGCACTGGCGATCGTGGCGGCGCGGGCGCCGCGGCGCGGCTGGAGCCTGGCGCTCGCCGCACTCCTGATACCGGCGGCAGGTCTGGGCTATCTCGCCTGGGTGCGCGAGAAGACGGCCACGATCCCGCCGATCCACGACATCGCCACGAACCCGGACGACGCGCCGGAATTCTCAGAGCGCGTCATGGCGCTGAGGTCGGCGACCCCCGACGTCAATCCGGTCAATCCGCTGAACGAGCCGCTGTCCAGCTTTCCCATGTACCAGAGCGAGCGCTTCGCGGCGATTTCGGCGCGATCGGCCGGCGATATCGCCCGCGAGGCCTATCCGGACGTCCGCACGCTGACCTTGAAGCTGGGCGTGCCGGAAGCCTATGCGGCCGTTCTGGAGGAAGCGCGCGGCATGGGCTGGGAGATCGTGACGACAGAGGCGTCGGCAGGAATCGTCGAGGCGACCGCGACGACGTTCTGGTTCGGCTTCAAGGACGATGTCGCGATCCGGGTCCGCCAGATCCAGGACGGCGCGGGGGCCGAGATCGACATGCGCTCGACCTCGCGGGTCGGGGTCAGCGACCTCGGCGCGAACGCGGCCCGGATCAAGGCCTTCCTGGAGGCCGTCGCCGCCCGCGCCAAGCCGTGACGCTGCGGGCGGTCCTGGCCGGCGCGGGACACGCCCACCTGCAGTTGATCGCGAACGCCGACGCGCTGCGGCGCTCGGGCGTCGCGCCGGTCCTGATCAGTCCCGCCGTCTTCCGCTATTCGGGCCTCGCCAGCGGCGTCCTCTCGGGCGCCGTCGAACCCGAGGAGGCCGAGATCGACGTCGCCGCCCTGGCGCGGCATCACGGCGTGGAGCACCGGATCGGCGAGATCGAAACGGTCGACCTCCACAACCGCACGATTTCCGCCGCCGGCGGCGCGACGCTCGCCTTCGATGCCGTATCGTTCAATGTCGGCAGCGAGGTGCGCACCCCGGCGGCGCTCGACGGCGTTGCGGGCATCTGGCCGGTCAAGCCGCTGGCCGGGTTGCTGGCCCTGCGCCGCCACCTGGAAGCGATCTTCGCGGCAGAGCGCGGCTGCCCTGCGCTGGTCGTCGCAGGGCGGGGCCAGACCGGATACGAAGTCGCCGCGGCGCTGGCCGGGCTCTGCGAGCGGCATGGCATCGCGCCGCGGCTGACGCTGGCGGGGCCGGCCGAGAGCGTGCAATGGGCCCCGCGAGCAGCCGTGGCGCGGCTCGAGACGTTGCTCGCCCGGCGCGGCATCGCCATCGTTTCCGACGGCGTCGCCGACCTCGCAGACGGACGGTGCAGGCTGGCGTCAGGCCGCACGCTGACTTGCGACGCGCTGGTCCTGGCGACCGGCCTAGCCGCGCCGCCGCTGATCGCGTCGCTCGGCCTGCCGGTCGACGACAGAGGCCGGCTGCTGACGACGCCCATGCTGAACGCGGCCGCCGATCCGCGCGTGTTCGGGGCCGGGGACTGCGCGACGATCGAGGCCGCTCCGCGGCCCTTCGCCGGCGTTTTCGGCGTCCGCTCGGCGGGGATTCTGGCCGGCAATCTCTCAGCCCTCGCGCAAGGCGGGCCGCTCGGGTCCTACAGGCCACAGGCCCGGTGGCTCGCCATCATGGATCTCGGCGACGGCACCGGACTGGCGATGCGCGGCGGCCGGTGGTGGCTTGGGCGTCCGGCGCTGGCGCTGAAGCGCTGGATCGACCGCCGCTTCATCGCCCGCTACCGGCGGCGCGGCGGCGGGCCTTGAGCAAGGCCGTTCAGGCCAGCCGCTTCAGCACCGCGACCAGACGGCGGGTCATCGGCGAGAAGAGCGCCGGAGCATACCACTGCCCGGCCAGCCGCTTGGAAATCTCGCCGCGCGTCGGATAGGGCGCGATCATGCCGGTCAGCTTGCTCAGCTTGAGGCCCGCCGACAGCGCCAGCGACCAGACATGGATGTGATCGCCGGCGTTGCGGCCGACCAGCGTCACGCCGAGCACCTTGCCCCGTCGCGTGGTGACGAGCTTGCCGAAGCCGCGCGTGTCGCCTTCGGCCTGGGCGCGGTCGTTCTCGGCAAACGGGAAGACCTCGACGCGCACCGTATCGCCATGGATCCGGCGCGCCTCGGCCTCGCCGAGCCCGATGGCGGCGATCTCCGGGTCGGCATAGGTCACGCGCGGCACGGCCAGCGCGTCCGCGTTCACCCGCAGGCCGAAGATCGCGCGCCTGACGACAAGGCCGGCATGGGCGCCGGCGAGATGGGTGAACTGTCCCCGCCCAGCCGCATCGCCGACGGCATAGACCCGCCGGTTCGTCGTGCGCAGCGCGCGATCGGTCTTCACGCCGCCGCCGGTACGTTCGATCCCGGCCTTGTCGAGGTCGAGCCCATCGAGTGCGGCCGTCCGGCCGGCGGCGACCAGAAGGTGCGAACCAGCGATCCGCTCGCCGCCGTCGAGGACGAGCACCGGGCCCGACTCGACGCGCAGGACTTTCCGGCCGGCGATGATCTCGACCCCGTCCTTGCGCAACTGCTCCAGGACGATCGCGGCGGCGGCGGGGTCCTCGCGGCCGAGCGGCGCGCCGGCCTCGACGATCGTCACCGCCGCGCCAAGGCGGGCAAATGCCTGTCCGAGCTCGATGCCGATGGGACCGCCGCCAAGGACGATCAGCTTCTCGGGCAGGGCCGCGAGCTGGAAGACCGTCTCGTTGGTGAGAAAGGGAACCGCATCGAGACCCTCGACCGGCGGGACCGCGGCGCGCGAACCGGAGGCGATCACGATCTTGCGCGCCCTGACGGTGTGGCTGGCGCTCGCGACGGTGCGGGCGTCGACGAACCGGGCGGCTTCGCGCACGACGGTGACGCCCAGACCCTCGAAGCGCTCCTGGCTGTCGACCGGGGCGATCGCCGCGATGGTGCGATGGACGTGCGCCATGACCGCCGCGAAGTCGACATGGACGCCGGAGGTGCTGACGCCGAGGGCGGACTGGCGCGCCCGGTGCGCCGCGCCGGCGGCGGCGATAAACGCCTTCGAGGGGACGCAGCCATAGTTGAGGCAGTCGCCGCCCATTTCGCCCTTCTCGAACAGGACGACGCTGAGGCCGAGCTGGGCCGCGCCGGCGGCGACCGACAGGCCGCCCGAACCGGCGCCGATGATGGCGATGTCCGCCGTCGCGACGGGAGCCTTCACTGCGCCCTGCCCTTCCGCGCCGCGAAGCGCTGATAGAGGGTCGTGCCGAGCGTGAGAAGGCCGAGCGCAAGAAGCGGCACGAACACCTTGGGTTCGAAGATGATCCCCAGATCGGGCGCCTCGTCGCGCGCCAGGACATCGCCGATCCCGGCGCCGATCCCGCAATAGATGAAGGTTCCCGGTATGATGCCGATGAGGGTGGCGAAGGTGTAGGCGCCGAGCGGCGCATGGGCGAGCGCGGCGGCGACGTTGACCAGCCAGAAGGGCGCGAGGGGAATCAGACGGAGCGTCAGGATATAGCCGAAGGCGCCCTCGCGGACGCCGTCGATCACCGCCTTGAGGCGGCCGCCGGATGCCTCGGCCCGGGCCCGCAGCGAGGCGCCGAGCGACGTGCGGACCGCGTAGAAGATGATCACCGCGCCGATGGTGGCGCCGATCACGGTGGCAACGCCGCCCACCCAGGTCCCGAACAGGTAGCCGCCCGCCAAGGTCAGGATGGCGGCGCCCGGAATGCTGATGGCCGTCGCCAGCGCGTAGATGCCGACATAGATCACGAGAGCAAGCACCGCGTTCCCGGCGATGAAGGCATGAAGGTCCGCCCCGTTCTCCTTCAGGGTCGACAGACCCAGATACCGCGTAAGGCCGCTGGCGAGGACCAGCGCGAGGACGGCGGCGAGAACAAGAAGCGGGAAATAGCTCTTGAAGCGGCTCATCGGACGCAGGGTCGCCAGATTTGCGCCCGATGCAAGACTTGAGCGCGCCGCAAGCGTCAGCCTTCCCCTGCGGCATGGCGCGCGCCCGTGGCTCAGCGTGACAGACCCCCGTTCAGCGATCATGATCGTGCCAGCCAGAACCGGCCCATCACGAATGATCCAGGGAGACCGCCATGAAACTCGACCCGTCCATTTCCGCCGTGATCACCGGCGGCGCGTCCGGCATGGGCGAAGCGACTGCCCGGATGCTGGCCTCGCACGGCGTCCGCGTCGCGCTGTTCGATCTCAACGAGGAACGCGGGACGCGCGTCGCCAAGGAACTGGACGGCGTCTTCTGCAAGGTCGACGTGACGTCGGACGCCGACGTCGAGGCGGGCTTCGCCAAGGCGCGGGCCGCGAACGGCCAGGAGCGCATACTCGTCAATTGCGCCGGCGGCGGCGGCTCGATCAAGATCGTGTCGCGCGACAAGCAGACCGGCGAAATCAAGCCCTACCCGGTCGAGAACTTCCAGCGAATCGTGAACCTCAACCTGGTCGGCACGTTCCGCTGCATTGTCGCCTCGGCGGCCGGCATGGCGACGATCGCCCCGCTGGAGGACGGCGAGCGCGGCGCCATCGTCAATACCGCCTCGGTGGCCGCGACCGACGGGCAAATCGGCCAGTCGGCCTATACGTCATCGAAAGCCGGCATCGTCGGACTGACGCTGGTGGCGGCGCGCGATCTGTCGAGCGAGGGCATTCGGGTGAATACGATCCTGCCCGGCATCTTCGACACGCCGATGATGGCGCGGGCGCCCGAGGCGCTGAAGGCCGCGCTCGCCGCCCAGGTGCCGTTCCCCAAGCGGCTCGGCCACGCGGAGGAATATGCCCATCTGGCGCATACGATGATCACCTGCGGCTATTTCAACGGCGAGCATGTGCGGCTCGACGGCGCCATCCGCATGGCGCCGCGCTAGGCGCCAGAGCTTCCAGGAGAGACAGAGATGACCGATTCTTCGGCCGACCTTCGCCAGAGCGCGCGCGCCGCCGCCTATGCCGCGCCGCTCGAAACGCTGAACCCGGCGCAGGCCGCCCTTTTCCAGGCCGACGCGCACTGGCCGTATTTCGAGCGGCTGCGTAGTGAAGCTCCCGTCCACTTCACGCCGGAAAGCGACTACGGCCCCTACTGGTCGATCACGCGCTTCAACGACATCATGGCGGTGGACGCCAACCACCACGCGTTCTCGTCGGAACCGGCAATCACAATCTTCGACCAGAACCAGGGCCAGGGCCCGCTGCCGATGTTCATCGCGATGGACCCTCCCCGGCACGACGTCCAGCGCAAGGCCGTCACGCCGGCGGTCTCGCCGGACAATCTGGAGCGCCTGGCCCCGCTTATCCGCGAACGCGCCGCCGGCATCCTCGATTCGCTCCCCATCGGCGAGACGTTCGACTGGGTCGACAAAGTGTCGATGGAGCTGACCGCGATGACCCTCGCGACGCTGTTCGACGTCAAGCAGGAGGACCGGCGCAAGCTGACCTACTGGTCGGACGTCGTCACGGCGGTGCCCGGCCAGGGGCTCGTCGATTCGCTCGAACACAAGATGGCGATCTTCGTCGAGTATCACGCCTATTTCGCCGAGCTGTGGAACCAGCGCGTCAATGCCGAACCCGGCAGCGACCTGATCTCCATGCTGGCGCACAATCCGGCGACCCGGAACATGGAGCCGCGCGAGTATTTCGGAAACATCGTGCTGCTGACCGTCGGCGGCAACGACACGACCCGCAACACCATCAGCGGCTCGGTGCTGGCGCTCAACCAGAACCCGGAGCAGTACGCCAAGCTGCGCGCCGACCCCTCGCTGATCCCCTCGATGGTCTCGGAAACCATCAGGTGGCAGACGCCGCTCGCCCACATGCGCCGCCGCGCCACGCGCGATGTCGCGTTCGGCGGCAAGACGATCCGCGAGGGCGACAAGGTGGTGATGTGGTACGTCTCGGGCAACCGCGACGAGGAGGTGATCCCCGACGCGGACGCCTACATCATCGACCGCGCCCGGCCGCGCCATCACCTGTCCTTCGGCTTCGGCATCCATCGCTGCGTCGGCAACCGGCTTGCCGAACTGCAGCTGACGATCATCTGGGAAGAGATCCTGAAGCGTTTTCCGGCGATCGAGCTGGCGGGGGCGCCGAAGCGAAACTACTCGACCTTCGTGCGCGGCTACGAGAGCCTGCCGGTCATCATTCCGAAAAGACACTAGCGCGCGGCAAAGGGAGCGGGGCGTCAGCGCGGGCGGGTCCGCCAGCGCGGCTCGTCCACCACGCTCACGAGCAGGATGAGGGCGATCGCCTCGAAGGCGATGGAGACGCCCAGCAACACCAGATAGCCGGCGCTGGCGGCGAGCAGGCCGCCGACTAGCGGGCCGATGGTCGAGACGATGCCCTGTGCGGTGCCCGAGAGGGCAAGGCGCATGGGGACGTCTTCCCGCGCGCCATACTCCAGAACCATGGTCTGCGTGCTCATCTGGAAGCCCGACGCCGCAGCGCCGAGGCCAAAGAAGGCCGCGATGATGAGCGGCAGCGATCCCGCGCCCATCAGCAGAACGGTCGAGCCGATCCAGACGACCATGGTGCCGATGAAGACTGAGCGGAAGCCGAAGCGGTCGCCGAGGGTGCCCCAGGCGAGATTGGTCGCAACGTCGGCGCCCAGATAGGCCAGCGTGAGATAGCCGAGATTGGCGCCGGTGAGCTCGATCGTCTGCTGCGCATAGAGGATGTAGAACGGCACGGCGACCCGGCCCGCCACGGCACAAGTCTGGGCGATCATGAAGAACATGAAGCCGCGATCGTCGCGCAGAAGCGACGGGAAGTCCTTCATGCGCGCCAGGAGCGCGGTCTTGGGCCGGACACGCGGCGGCTCGGGCTCGTTCATCAGCATGCGCAACGCGGTGAGACCGAGGCTGGTGAGGCCGAAGGCGAGCAGGAACGTCACGCCATAGCCGTTGCCGAGCACGTCGTTCTCGATGAGATAGGCGCCCGCCGCCCAAGAAAGGACGGCCGCGATGGCGCCGCCCGTGACATTGCGCAGGGCCTGCAGGCGGCCGCGACGGGCGGTCGGGATCACCTTGGCGAGCAAGAGCTGGAAGGCGACGCTCTGCGCGCCGGAAAAGATGCCGAAGAGAAAGAGGAACAGGAGGACCACCGCCATCAGCGGCGCGCCCTCCAGGACAAAACCGGCAAGCGCAATGCCGAGGATCTGGATGCGCATCGAAATGCCCATCACGACGGCGACGGGGAGCACGCGCCGGCGATGTTCGATATGCGTCGCGCCGATCACCGGCGAGAACACCCCGCCGAGCTGCTGCAGCGCCTGGCCAAGCCCGACAAAGGCGGTCGAGCCGGAGATCATGTGCAGATAGGCAGGCAAGAAGGTCGGCGCGTTGAACAGGCGAAAGCCCGTCATGCCGAGCATGCCGTGGACGTAGTGGGCAGCGAAATTGCGCGGCAGGTGTTTCAGCACAAAGGCGTCGTAGGCGGCTTCCGCTTCTTCTTCGGCGACGCCGGGCTCGCTCAGATTGATGGCGTCGGACACGCGGCGCTCCCTGACGCGCCGAACCGGGCGCCGCGTATGGGTCTAGAGCCTGTCCTTCGCCCGGGGAAGCCCTGCCGGACCGTCAGGCCAGTCCGGGGATGGCGGCCCCGACCCAGCCTGCAGGCTGGCGAGGCCCCGAGGAGCGCGGCGGGCCGGGCTTCTGGTCATCCCGAACGCGGGTGCGGCAGACGACGCCAGCTCTCGCGATGAAGGCGGATGTCGATCAGTTCCACGAGCGATCCGTCCGCCGGCGACCGGACCAGCCGGCGCTTGACGATCACCCATCCAAGTCGCAGCACCGTATCCGCGAAGCGCGTGTTTTTCGCTAGGATCGTGCCCTCGCTGGTCAGCAGGTCGAGATACTCGAACAACCAGTGCTTGAGCGGCTCGGAGGTCTCTGCGCGGGCTCGCCGTCCACGCTCTTCAGCTACGCCGATGAGGATGTGAAACCGGAAGGATCTGCGCAATTGGTCGATTTCGACCGTGCGTACGCCAATCATCCCACCAGTCGACTTCTCGAAAATGCCGAGGATGTGCCGGGCGCGCCGATCGAAGGAGGAGATGTAGCTGCGAAGCTCCTTCAGGGTCGCCTTGCGCGGGGCGGCGTTGAGCATGCGCGCGGCCTGGGGATCTTCGAGCCAGCCGCACCACTCAGCATTCGCGTCGTCCGCCTCAAGCGAACGCAGCAGATAGTGCTCGGTCTCGAAACGGAGCGTCTTGCCCTTGCCGGTATTCATCAACGCCTTTCCGCCCGCCGAGCAGACCGCCAAGGCACTTGGCCTGACCAGCCTAGCCTTCGGGCAACCGGCAGGCAGATGCGGCAAATGAGCCCCTGGCCTGAGCGCCTGCAGCCTCAGCAGAGCGAGCCACGAGCGGCGCACATGACGTAGCGACAGCGTTCTTGGGTGATACGCTCGGCGGCGAAGCGGTATAGTGAGTAGCACCACAATGTTCGACCATCATCCCCGCGACGCGCCGGTCCGACCGGCGGGGGCGGAACTTGCCCAGGATTTGACCATGACCGGAACTTGGCCGGCGCGCCTTCTGGCGCCGGCAGTGCTGGCTGCCGCTCTCCTCGCCGCGTGCTCGCCGTCCGGCGGCGAGTCGCCTGCCGAGGCCCCGCGCTCCGTCAAGGTGGTGACGATCGCGATGCGGACACTGGACACCGGACTCATCGCCACCGGCCGGCTGGTGGCGCGCGAGGAAGTCGCCGTCTCCACCCAGCTGGCGGGCTACCAGGTCGCCAGCGTGGCCGCCGACCAGGGCGCCGCCGTGCAGGAAGGCGAAGTTCTCGCACAGCTCGACGGCACGCTGCTGGACGCCGACACCGCCCAGCGCCAGGCTGCCGTGCAGCAGGCCGAGGCCGCCTTCGAGAAGGCCAGCCAGGACGCAGAGCGCGGCGAACGCCTCAAGGGCACGGGCGCTCTTCCGCAGGAGTCGATCGAGGCCCGCCGTCTTGCCGCGCGCACGGCGGAGGCGGCGCTTGCCCAAGCCAAGGCTGCGCTCGACGCCCTGACCATCCGCAGGGACCTGCTGACCATTCGGGCGCCGGTCGCCGGCCGGGTCCTTTCGCGGAGCGTCCGCCCGGGCGACATTTCCGCGCCGGGCAACGTGATGTTCCGGATCGCCGCCGGGGGCGAGGTGGAACTGGATGCCGAAATTCCCGAGCGCGGAATCGGCTTGCTGAGTGTCGGCCAGGCGGCGGAGGTCGAACTCCAGTCCGGGGCGCGGATCGCCGGTTCGGTGCGCCTGGTCGGCGCGGAGATCGACCGCGACACCCGCCTGGGCAGGGCCCGCGTGATCCTGCCCGTTCGCGACGATCTGCGGCCGGGCGGGTTCGCCACGGCCGTCTTCGCGCCGTCCGACGAGGCTGTGGCGACGGTGAACGAAGGCGCGGTGCGCTACTCGGCTGACGGCGCATCGATCATGCTCGTCGGCGAAGGCGACCGCGTCGCTACCGTCCATATCAAGGTCGGCCGCCGCTCGGGCGGCTATATCGAAATCCTCGAAGGCCCCGCCCCGGGGGCACGGGTTCTGCTGGGCGCCCAGGGCTTCGTGCTCGACGGCGACCAGGTGACGCCGGTCAATGCCGATGCGGAGAGCCCCCGGTGAGCTTCCGCCTCTCGGCCTGGGCGATCCGAAACCCCATCCCGGTCGTCGTCATGACGATGGCGCTGACCATCGTCGGTCTCGCCTCGTTCTCGGTGCTGCCGATCAAACGCTATCCGAACGTCGAGTTCCCGGTCGTTTCGGTTTCGGTCATCCAGACCGGTGCCGCGCCGACCGAGATGGAAACCCAGATCACGCGGCCGATCGAGGACGCGCTGACGGGGCTGTCCGGGCTGCGTCATATCACGTCCAACGTCTCGCTCGGCTCATCCGTTACCGTGGTTCAGTTCGAGATCGGCGTCGATCTGCAGCGCGCGGTCGATGACGTGCGCTCGGCGGTCGAGCGTACCCGCAACCTGCTGCCGGCCGGCATAGAACCGCCCAGCGTCGCGCGGCTCGACCAGTCGGACCAGCCGATCCTGACCTATGCCGTCAGCGCTCCCGCCATGACGGACGTCGAGTTGTCGCGGTTCGCCGACGATACCGTGACGCGCGCGCTGCAGATCGTCGCCGGCGTGAGCCAGATCAGGCGCGTCGGCGGGGTGGAGCGCGAGATCAATGTCACGCTCGACCCTGATCGCCTCGCCGCAAACGGCGTGACCGCGGCAGCGATCAGCAATGCGCTTGCCGCCTACAACCGGGACGACACCGGCGGCCGCGCCGACATCGGCGGCCGCGAGCAGACGGTGCGCGTGCTGGGGTCGGCTGCGACGGTGGAGGATCTGCGGGCCCTGACCATCCCGCTGGGCGCCGGGCGCTACATCCGCCTCGACGACGTCGCCACCGTCGCAGACGGCATAGCCGAGCGGCGCGGCTTCGCGCGGCTGGACGGGCGGCCGGCCGTCGCCGTCCAGGTGGTCAAGACGTCCAATGCCAGCGAGGTGTCGGTCGAGGACGGCGTCAAGCTGGCGATCGCCCAGCTGCTGGCGGAACATCCCGGGGTCGCGATCACGCCGATCGTCTCGATCGTGACGGAGTCGCGCAACAGCTACGACGCGACCATGGAAGTCCTTCTGGAAGGCATGGTGCTCGCCGCCTTCGTGGTCTGGCTCTTCCTGCGGGACTGGCGTTCGACGCTGATCGCCGCAGCGGCCATGCCGCTGTCGCTGATCCCCACATTCGGCGCGATGCTGTGGTTCGGATTCAGCCTCAATCTCATCACCCTGCTGGCGTTGACGCTGGTCATCGGCATTCTTGTCGATGACGCCATCGTCGAGATCGAGAACATCGAAAAACGCATCGAGCGCGGAGCGACACCCTACCGGGCCGCCCTGGTGGGGGCCGACGCCATCGGCCTGGCGGTCATCGCGACCACGGCATCGATCATGGTCGTGTTCCTGCCGGTCTCGTTCATGGGCAGCCAGGCCGGGCAGTTCTTCAAGGAGTTCGGCGTGACCGTGGCGGTCGCCGTGCTGTTCTCGCTTGCCATCGCGCGCTTCGTGACGCCGCTGATGGCGGCGTACTTTCTCAAGCCCTCGGCCAAGCCGCCGGTCCACCGGGCGCTGAACCGTCACTACGGACGCGTCCTCAACTGGGCGCTCGACCATAAATGGTGGGCCGCGACTCTCGGCGGCGGGGCGTTCTTCGGCGCCCTGGCGATCGCCGCGACCATCCCGGCCGATCTGCAGCCGACCGAGGATTCTGGTTTTCTCTATCTCAACGTCCAGGGCGCCCAGGGTGCCACGATCCAGGATATGGAAGAAGCGATCGCGCATGTTACGCACGAGCTTCACAAGCTGCCCGACGTCGAGCGGGTCTTTGCGCAGGTCGGCTCTACCGTCGCGATCAACGGCCCGCCCGGCTCGGGCGCCGGCGCCGGCCTCTCGGCCGGGACCATCACCGTGATCCTGAAGGAGGATCGCGCCATGAAGACGGACGCGTTCAAGCGCTCGATCACCGGATTGCTGCGCTCGATTCCCGACGTCCGCATCACCAACCAGGCCGCCTTCGGCGTCGCCGGCGTCGATATCATCTTGGCCGGGGACGATTCCGCCGTTCTGGAAAGGGTGCAGCTCCAGCTGCTCCAGGAGATGCGCACCCTGCCGTCCGTCCTGGAGCCGCGGCCTGCGCCGCCGCCCGCCGCGCCCGAACTGATCATCCGCCCGCGCGCGGCCGAGGCCGCCCGACTGAACGTGTCGTCGGCCGCCATCGCCCAGGCGATCCGTGTCGCCACCATCGGCGACATCGACGCCAACGTCGCCAAGTTTTCCATCGGGTCCCAGCGCCTTCCGATCCGCGTGCGGCTACCCTCGTCGGCTCGAGCGGACCTCTCCGCCATCGCCAATCTCCAGATCCCGACGCTGAACGGCAAGACGACGCCGCTTTCCAGCATCGCCGATCTGTCGTTCCAGGCCGGTCCCGGCCAGATCACGCGCTATGACCGGGAGCGACGGGTATCGGTGCAGGCCGATCTCAACAATGTCACGCTGGGCACCGCGCTGGCGGACGTTCATGCCCTGCCGGTCATGCAGAACCTGCCCAAGGGCGTTCGCGAGGCGAAGGCCGGGACAGCGGAGGTGATGGGCGAACTCTTCGGCGGCATCGGCATCGCGATGGCGGCGGGCATCAGCCTGATCTTCTCGGTGCTGGTCCTGCTGTTCGGCAGCTTCTTCAAGCCCGCCACCATCCTCTCGGCGCTGCCGCTCACCATGCTGGGCGCCTTCCTCGCACTGAAGCTCTCTGGCCTGCCCGTGACGATGCCGGTTCTGATCGGCCTCTTGATGCTGTTCGGCCTCGCGGCGAAGAACTCCATCCTTCTGGTGGAGTTCGCGATCGAAGACGAACGGTCGGGCGCGTCGCGTCGCGACGCCATCGTCAACGCCTGCCGCGAGCGGGCGCGGCCGATCGTTATGACGACGGCGGCGATGGCGGCCGGCATGCTGCCGACGGCGATCGGCCTCGGCGAAGGCGCCGAATTCCGCCAGCCCATGGCCATCGCCGTAATCGGCGGGTTGATCAGCTCGACGGCCCTCTCGCTGGTACTCGTGCCCGCGGTCTACGAGATCGTCGACGGCTTCGAGGCCTGGCTGACGCCGAGACTCGCGTGGCTGATCACGCCGCGACAGGCCGGCGACGACCGGCCGATCACCGCGGAGGAGGATGCGAGCGCCCACAGTCACGCCCCACCGGCCGGCGAGGCGTGACGTCATGGCCGATTCCAGGGCCCGGAACCCAAGGCGCCCGCCGGAACACTAGGCCCGCAACGCGGCCGACTCACCGCGTGCGAAGTGCGGGATCAGGTGTTCGCCCGTCAGGGCCATGCTGCGCAGAACGGCAGCATGGGGGATCGCGCCGAACTGCATGAGGCACATCATGCGATCCGTTCCGATATTGCGATAGGCTTCGAGCTTGTCGCGGCAGTGATCGACATCTCCGATCACGACGGAGTCGAGCTGCTCGAGGACGTCGTGGGCCTCCTCCTTCGAAACGCTCTCGCCCCTGGCCATCAGCTTGAGCAGCCTGAGAACCGGGAGTTCGTCAGGCGCGATATCAAGGCTCGTCTCGTCGGAACCCGTCAGCGCCGCCGTCGAGCGGGCCGAGTTCGGATGAAGCCCTGCCCGGATGGCGTCGTACCAGACGGCGCGCGGTACCTTGAAGATGATGGGCGCGGCATGGACATACCAGAGCGCCGCCAGCGCGGCGCCGTTGCGGATGGCCGCCTCGCGCGTGTCGGCGACGTGGACGAAAGTGAAGATGCCCTTTTCGCGGTTGATCGTCTTGCCGGCCGGGAGACAGGCCGCAAGGCCCGCTTCATGCTCCTGGATCATTTGGCCCATGAAGGAGACGGGACTCAGCAGCGTGGTGCCGAGGCAACCGACGCCCATCTCGCCGGCCATGCGGAACGATTCCGGGCTGCCGCAGGTCTGCCATAGGCGCGGATGAGGCTTCTGCAGCGGCTTGGGGATGCAGTCGCGCGCCGGAATCACGAAGTCCGGACTGTTCCAGGAAACCTGATCCTCGGTCCAGAACCTGGAGATGACCGAGAACCCCTCGCGGACCTGGTCGCGGGCCTTCTCCGGATCGACGCCGAAGGTCTCCCACTCCTTGCCGCCGGACTTGGCGAGGCCGAGTTCAAGCCGGCCGCCGCTGAGCACGTCGAGCGTCGCGGCGGCTTCCGCGACGCGATAGGGGTTGTTGATCCGGAAGGGCGCAAGAACGCCGGCGTGTCCCACGTGAATGCGCTTCGTCCGCATCGCGATCGCCGCCAGCACGAGCGCAGGCGCAGACGAATAGCTGAACGCTGGCGCGCTGTGGTGCTCCACTTCCCACCAGACATCGAAACCAGCCGCATCGGCAGCCTCGGCCTGTTCGAGCGTTTCCCGGAACAGGGAGGCCTCGTGGTCGGCTGGCCAGGGCTCGGCGCGCTGGATCTCGCAGAAGATGTCAAATTTCAAGGTCGCCTCCATTTCGGACGGGGCCGATGACCCTGCGCCGCTTTTTCATAACACTTGTTACATTTTAAGACGCAGCCAGTTCAGCGCATGACAGGGCGCCCGGTTAGAGAACGGCGATCGGGTTGACCGGCGAGCCCGTGCCGCGCTCGATCCTGAGCGGCGCGATCGTCATCAGGAAAGCCCAGCGACCCGCATCGCAGCAGGCGGCGGCGAGGTCTTCCAGCCATAGATTATCGAGCAGATGGAGACCCATGCCGGCCAGGGCGCACATGTGAATGGGCACCGGCCAGTCTTCATACCGCGCACCGCCCGGGAGCGGATCGTGGACGCCGTCGCCGCCGAGCGCCGCTACGCGCCGGGCGTGCAGCCACTCGGCGCAGGACGGGTGCAGGCCGGCAAGGCGCTGCCCGTCGGGTGTGGAGGTTGGGACGCTCTCGCGTCGTACGTCGCGTCCGGTGCGCACCAGAACGATGTCGCCCTCGCCCACCACGACGTCCTGCGCATGTTCGGCGGCCTCGAGATCGGCCGGCGTGATCTCGGGACCCGGATCGAGGTAGGGAACGCCGGCGACGCGGGGCAAATCGAGGAGAACGCCGCGACCGACGATGCCGTCCTTGGCGCACATGATCGAGTTGCGCCGCGCACCGGTGCTCTTGACGTCGGTCGCAGGCCATCCGTTGTACATGCGGCCCCGGACGAAGACGTGGCACAGCGCGTCGATGTGGGTGGACGCCATGCCGTGGAAGGCGATGCCGATATAGTCCATCGAGGTCTCGAGCCCATGACCGCCGGGCACGCACGGATCGTCGCCGGCCACCACCATGTGGTGCTGCGCCGGAAAGGGGTTCTCCGGATGGGGATGGACCGGAAAGTCGCGGGCGCAACTGACGGTTCGGCCGGACACAGCGCAGGCCGCCGCCGCCGCAACCTTGTCCGGGGTCAGGTAGTTCAACGTGCCGCGCTCGTCGTCCGGTCCCCAGGCCCCCCAGTTCCTGACGCGCTCGAACAGCGCCGCTACGTCGCTGCCGCTCCAGGTGCCTGTCACGACACAGTCCTCTTCTGACGCGGCCCCGTCACTGGGGTCCGAGCGCTTCGTTGGCGCGCGAGTGGCGAATGCCGGGCTCGAGCTGGATCAACTCGATCAGCGTGCCATCCGGATCGCGCGCGCAGATGCATCCGATGACGCCCAGCGATCTGGGCTGCGGTTCGACCAGCGCGAATGTCGGAATGCCCCGCCGGGCGAGATCCTCGGCACAGGCATGAACATTGCGCACCCGGAAGGCGATGATCCGCGGCGGCACCTCGACGTCGGGCGGGGACGGCAGCACCGGCCGCACCCACTGAATGATGTCGAGCATCGGGCCTTCCGGGTCGGCCGGAAGATTCATCAGGACGCCCCGTCCCTTGGGGCGCGTCAGGCCGAATAGCGGCCCGATGAAGTCAGGCCAGTCGACGTCCCGCCGGTCGTTCAGGACGCGGAAGCCGAGCGCCTCGTAGAAGGCGACCGTCCGGTCGAGGTCCGTCGCATTGATGACGGTGTGATAGAGACGTTCGATCGACCAGTCCGACATCTTCGCCCCCTAGAACCGCGCGCCCAGCCGGATGCCCCAGGTGCGCGGCGGGTAGTAGGTGAAATTATCGATGCCGAACCCGAGCCCGATCGTATTGGCCTGCAGTCCGTCGTTGGAGATGACGTCCTTGTCCCCCGCGTTGCGCAGGAAGGCCGAGACGTTCCAGCGCTCCTCGGGGTCGGTCCAGGTGATGCCCAGATCGATGAGCGTATAGGCCTCCTGCCGGTCGAACGCCGAGTTTGCAGAGAGAAAGTAGAGGTCGCCCGACCAGAAGACGTCGGCGCGCGGGGTGAAGGTGCCGTAGGCCGTCTCGAAGGCGTACTCGGCGCCCAGCGAGAACGTATACTCCGGGGTCTGCACCAAGCGATTGCCGGCGAAGTCGGCGGGTGTGCCGAACCGGTTGTCGTTGGTGACGTACTCGTCGTACTCGGCCTCCATCAGCGAGAGCGCGGCATTCACGCGGAAGCTGTCGGTGACGAAGATGACCGCTTCGGCCTCAAGCCCCGTCACATGGGCCTTGCCGGCGTTGTCGATGCGAGAGCCTGTGATGTCCTGAACGAAGACCTGCATGTCCTCGATCGCCGTATGGAAGAGCGACGCGTTCAGGACGATGGAGCCGCCGCCTAGCGTCGACTTGAAGCCCGCCTCGTAGCTGGTGACCGTCTCGGGATCGTAGATGCCGGGGAAATTGCCGACCAGTTCGCCGCCGGCGAGATAGCCCGTGGCGACGCTGGCATAGACCAGGAAGTCAGGCGAGGCCTGATAGGATAGGCCCACCTTGCCCGTCAGCTTGTTCCAGCTCGGTTCGACCTGCTTGGACAGGAACAGCGTGAAGGGGAAATCAGGAATGAAGTAATTTAGGAAGTCATCGACGCGCTTCTCGTCGGACGTGTAGCGCACCCCGAGCGTGATGGTCAGCGGGACGCCGGCGGAAGTCTTGGACAGATCGTAGTCGGCCTGGGCGAAGGCGGCCCAGGACGTCGTTTCGATGTCGCCTCCGTTGGTGAAGACGAACCCGGTTCCGAACGGCGCATTGAGACCCGTATCGACGTACTCGAAGCCCTGGTTGACCTTCTCGTTGAAGTAGAACCCGCCTACGATCCAGCGCAACGCCGCATCGTCGTCGTCCGAGGCGAGACGGATTTCCTGCGTGAACTGCTCGCTGTCCATCGTCCAATAGTTGAGATGGGCAATGTCGAGGCTGGTGCTGTCGGCGTCGTTGGTCTGGAACCAGGACCCTTCCGTGTAGGCCGTGATCGAGGTCAGGGCGACGCTGCCAAGATCCCAGTCGAGGGTCGCCGAGTAGAGGTCGTTCCGCTGGTCGAAGGTCTCCGGCCAGCCGGAGGAGGTGCGCCGCGGATCGGGATTGTAGACCTCGCCGACGAAGCGTCCCTGATTGACGAGCGGCGCCGTTCCCCAGGCCAGTTTGGTCGCCCCCGGCGCGCCATTGGAGTTGGTGCTCGCCGACAGCAGCAACTCGACGTCGGGCGAAAAGCGGAACAACAGCTGCCCGCGCAGCATGTAGAAATCCTGGGCATCGCCGTCGCGGGTCGCGCTCGCCAGCGGCGAGTCGTTCTTCTGGTAGGCGTCGTGCTCGGCAAAGACGCCGGTGACGCGCGCCATGACCTGCACCACCGATTCGGGCGAGGTGAGCGGCAAATTCGCCCACGCGCGGACGGTCAGGGCGTCGTAGTCGCCCGCCATCACATCGGCATAGCCGCCCAACTCGCCGTCCGGACGATTGGTGATGACATTGACCGATCCGCCGACCGAGTTGCGGCCGTACAGCGTGCCCTGCGGGCCGCGCAGGACTTCGATGCGGGCGATGTCAAAGAACTCCGGATCGACCGCCGTCGAGCGGGCCATGTAGACCCCATCGACGCTGTAAGCGACCGGGGAGTCGCCGCCGCTGGTCGTGTTCTGGCTCGACAGGCCGCGCAGGGTGATCACGTGCTCGCCGCCGGTCACGCCCGCACCGAAGCGAAGCGACGGCACCCGGGTGCCTAGATCGTCGAAGCCGACGATCGCCTGCTCGTCCAGGCGATCGCCGCCAATCGCCGTGATGGCGAGCGGCACTTTCTGGACGTTCTCCTTCCGGCGCTGAGCCGTGACGACGATGCTCTCGCCGGAAGCGCCTTCTGCCTTCGCGGCTTCCGTGCCGGCGGCTTCGACGGCCGGCGGCGGATCCTGGGCAAGAGCCGAACCTGCGGCAACCAAGAATGCGGCATGGCTGAGCAACGCAACGCGAAGCGCATGGGGCATCTGCGGCCCTCCTTCCCTCTGCGCCCGGATTTGCCCGGTGCGCCGCCTTGCGGGACGCGGCGTCGAGCGCTGCCGTCCCCTCCCGAATGAAACATAACACACGTTCTGGAAACAAAAAGCCTCAACATAACGTGCGTTACAAATGTCGCACCCGGGGGCCGAACCGCCGCGCGTTTGACAAAGCGCCGGGCGGGTCCTAGCTCGTAGCCTGCATTGGGAATCGGCGGCCGGCAGCGCGTCCGGCGAATGACATGGCAAAGCACGCAGATCACGAGAAGCGACGAGCCGCGTTCGCCGAGGCTGCGTTCAGAATCCTGGCGCGCAGCGGCCTGACCGGCCTTACGGTCAGGGATGTGGCCCGGGAGGCGGGCTTCACGACTGGCGCGCTCGTCCACTATTTTCCGTCGAAGAGCGATCTCTTCCTCGCCGCGTCGGAACACGCCGCCATCGTCGTTCGCCCGCGCATGGAGCGCGACGAGGTGGAGCATGCCGGCCTGGAGGCCGTCCGCCACGTGATCTACGATGCGTTGCCGACGACGGCTCAGGCGCGCGATCTATGGAGCGTCTGGCTGGTATTCTGGGATCGCGCCAAGACCGACCCGGTCATCGGCCGGTTGGCGCGCGTGCGCTATTCGGAGTGGCATGGGCGCCTCGCCCGACTGTTCGCCCGGGCGCAGGCGGCCGGCGAAGTCGATGCGTCTATGGACCCCGAGCTGCTCGCCCAGACCGCGACGGTGCTGGTCGATGGTATCGCGGTCCAGGCCCTGCGTACCAAGGCGCGCCTCTCGCCAGCGCGGCAGAAGGCGCTTGTCGATTCCTGGCTGACGAGCCTCGCAAAGACGCCCTGACATGCCGGTGACGGCGACCGGATGGCCGACCCTTGGCCGGGTCCGAATTACCGTGGGGGAGCGACTGCGGGCGAGGCCTAGTAGCCCGCCGCCTTTCCATTCGGCTGACCGTCGACGATCTGGTCGAGGTATTCGCTGAGGCCGTAGCCGACAAGGTCGCCGCAGCGATACTCCGTCATGCCCTCTGTGATGCGGGTATGGAGTTCGCTGCCGTCCGGCGCAGTGCGGCGGTTGCGCAGCGGAATGAGCGAGAGCACCTTGCCCGTCACCTCATAGCTTCGGCCGCTCTGCGTCCTGATGCGGCTGCGCAGCGCGGTCTGGTAGCCGTGCGCGTCCCAGTCGCTTTCGATTGCGCACTCGGTGATGAGGTCATAGGCGCCGTCGCGGAAGACCATGCCGCCCTGACGCGCGCCGCCGGCGCCGTCGCCAATGACCGACAGCATCATGCCGAAGTCCCGCCCGAAATTCATCGGACACCAACGATACCAGTCGATCGCCTGCCAGTAGCGCGGCCCCCAGGACTTGTCGCGCAGTCCGAAGCCCGCGATCTCGTGGCGCTCGCCGCCGAGGACGATCGTGCCGGAGGCGGCGCAGTGCTGCTCGTAGTGCGCCTTGGCGAAGGACTTCTGCGGATCCACGGGGATCGACGATCCGTCCGCCATCACGGTTTCGCCGCCATACATCGGCGAGACACCCTCATAGACGAGGTCGACCGAGCAGGGGACGCTTGGATTTTCGCGATAGGCGCGGCGCGGGTCAGCCATCTCGAAGGGACGGGCGAGCAGCAGCGCCTGACCGCTAAAGGTGACCCTCAGCCGCTTGAATGGCTCGAGGACGTCGACTTTCAGTCCGCCCGCATCCATCGCCGCGTTGCCGGCGATCTTCGGCCGGCCGAAGGCGAAGGCGATGCGGCCGTCCGGCAGGTAGATGCAGACGCTCACTTCTGCGTACCCCTCGTTCGGGCGGTTGCCGATGCGGAACCAGCCGCCGGCCATGCGCGCCGGATCGAAGACGTTGAAATACATGCTCTCGTTGTAGTTCGCCGCCTCGCCCGGCGCGTGCGGATACTCGTCCTCCGGCTCGAGCCGCAGTCTGTAGTTCGCGGGAAGTGTGCTCATGGCAGTGGCCTTCGAAGATGAACAAGGGGACGGGCGCGGTCAGGCAGGGGCCGCGTCGGCAAGCGGCGCGGCCTGCCCATAGTATGCGTCGGGCCGAAGATTTGCCCATCGCTTTCCAGTGCGCGGCGAGACAATGCCTGAAACAGGCCGCGCCGCCGATCATGCAGGACGGGGCCGCCTTCCCTCTCCTTTACGCAGCAGGTAAGCGGTCGTCATCATGCCCCAGCCCACTCCCCAGCATCCTGCCGCCTATCCGGTTCTGCCGATCGTCAATGCCCTCAATCGCGACGCGGACCGGCCATTGGTCGAAATGGCGGGCGGCAGGGCATGGACCGGCGGAGAGGTACGCGACGCCATCAGCCAGTATGCTCAGGCTCTGACGGCGCGCGGCATCGGCGTCGGCGCCCGCGTCGCGCTTCTGGCGACCAACTGCATTGAGGTGCTGATCCTGCACAACGCGACCGGCATTTCGGGCTCGTGTCTCGTCGCCCTCCACCCGATGGGTTCGGCGGACGATCATCTCTTCGCCGTTGAGGACGGCGGCGTCGATGCGCTGATCTACGATCCCCGGAAGTTCAGCGCCCGTGCGGCGGAGCTCCAGCGACGCACGAACCGGCTCAAGACGGTTCTCGCCCTCGGCGAAGGCGAGCATGGCGAGAATCTCTTTGCGCTCGCGGCCGACTTCAAGCCGGCTCCTCTGGTACCCCCTCCGCTGACCGGAGACGAGATCACCCGCCTGTCCTATTCCGGCGGTACAACGGGAAAGCCCAAGGCCATCCCGGGCAACGCGCGGGTCGGGGCTCAGGCGCTTCAGATCATGCTCTCGGAGTGGGAGTGGCCGATCAACCCACGCATCCTCGCTGTGGTCCCGCTCAGTCACGCCGGCGGGACGCTCTTCGCGCCGACCGTCCTGAAGCACGGCACCATGGTCGTCATGCCGGCCTTTGAGCCGAAGGCGGTTCTTGAGGCGATCGAGAAGTACAAGATCACCTGCACGATGCTTGTCCCGACGATGATCTATGCGCTTCTCGATCACCCGGACTTCGGCAAGTACGATCTCTCCAGCCTCGAAACCGTCTTCTATGGCGCCTCGCTGATGTCGCCGGTGCGCCTGAAGGAGGCCATCGAGCGCATCGGCCCGGTCTTCTTCCAGTTCTACGGCCAGGCCGAGGCGCCGATGACCGTGACCGTCATGCGCCGCTCGGAGCACGACCCCAACAACCCCCTGCGCATGGCGAGCTGCGGCAGGCCTGTGCCTTGGGTCGACGTTGCGTTGCTGGACAACGACAATGCTGCTGTGCCCGATGGCGAGCCCGGCGAGATCTGCGTGCGCGGACCGCTCGTCATGAACGGCTATCTCGATCGCGACGAGCTCAACCAGGAGACCTTCGCCGGCGGCTGGCTGCACACGGGCGACGTGGCGGTCAAGGACCCCGACGGGTTCCTGCGAATCGTCGACCGCAAGAAGGACATGATCGTCACCGGCGGATTCAACGTATTCCCGAGCGAGGTGGAGAACGTGATCGCCGGACATCCCGCCGTCGCTCAGGTTGCCGTCTTCGGCGTCCCTGACGAGAAGTGGGGCGAGGCCGTTCAGGCGGCGGTCGTTCTGCGGCCCGGGGCCAAGGTCGATCCGGCCGAACTCATCGCGCTGGTGCGCGAGCACAAGGGGCCGGTGCAGGCGCCCAAGAGCGTCGCGTTCGTCGAGGCCATACCGGTCACGGCCGTCGGCAAGCCGGACAAAAAGGTCCTGCGCAAGCAGTTCGGCGCCTGACGCGACCAAATGGTGCGGAGGCGAGGGCGTGCCCTGCCCTCTCTCCCCAACCCCGTGCCGCTCGTCAGACGAACGACGTGGCGACGTCGCCTAGGCCCTGGTCGAACCGGCAGAGGATCTCGTCGCCCGCCTTCACGGGGATCGCACGCACGAACGAGCCGGTGAGGACGACATCGCCGGGACGGAAGCTGACGCCGAAAGCGCTGAGCTTGTTGGCGAGCCAGGCGACGGCGGTCACCGGATTGCCGAGCACGGCCGAGGCCTCGCCCGACTGCTCGACGACGCCGTTGCGGACGATCTCGCCCTTGACGCGGCGCACGTCGATGGCGTCCAGCCGGCGCGGATTGGCGCCCAGCACCGCCGCGCCGCATGCCGCAAGGTCGGCGACCGTGTCGATGATGTTGAGACCGGGTGCGCGCGCAATGCGGAAATCCACGATCTCTATGGCCGGCAAGACAAAATCGGTGGCCCGCACCACATCCGCCGGCAACACCCCCGGGCCGGTCAGCGTCTCCTTCATGACG
>ERZ761602.1910-NODE-1910-length-35384-cov-11.233264_pt1 | contig 35384 bp, 37 predicted proteins | sample MGYA00512165_ERZ761602 | MGnify/ENA primary metagenome ERZ761602 (study PRJEB28899, sample SAMN02445085) | bioreactor sludge metagenome | biome: EBPR sludge; isolation source: Thorneside wastewater treatment plant | place: Australia: Brisbane, Thorneside...
CCTTGCACCCCATGCAAGTGCGCTACCAGGCTGCGCCACGCCCCGACAAGCTGCGAATTATAACCGAAATCGTCGTCAGCGCCCTTCCGAGCGCAGCATTTCTGCGATGCTCAGCAACTCGGCACGCAACAGCTCGTTGCTTGTCGCAGAATCCTTGTTCGCGGCCTGCGGCTCAACGTCTTCGAGCCGATTGCGCGCACCGCTGATCGTGAAACCCTGACTGTAGAGAAGCTCCCGGATGCGACGCACCAGGAGAACTTCGTGATGTTGATAGTACCGGCGGTTGCCGCGGCGCTTGACCGGCTTGAGTTGCGCAAACTCCTGCTCCCAATAGCGCAAGACGTGCGGCTTGACGCCGCACAGCTCGCTCACCTCGCCAATCGTGAAGTACCGCTTGGCCGGTATGGCCGGCAATGGCTCATTGCCATTGTCTCTAGGACTGGCTTCCATCATAAGCGTGCTCCACCTCGGCCTTCAGTTTCTGGCTGGCATGAAAAGTGACCACCCGTCGTGCGGTGATCGGGATTTCTTCGCCGGTCTTGGGATTGCGGCCCGGCCGCTGCGGCTTGTCGCGCAATTGGAAATTGCCGAATCCGGACAGCTTCACGCCATCGCCCCGTTCCAGCGCGTTGCGAATCTCTTCGAAAAATGCCTCGACCATGTCCTTGGCCTCGCGCTTGTTCAGGCCGACCTTCTCAAACAGAAAATCGGCGAGTTCTGCCTTGGTAAGCGTCATACCCTCCCTTTCTCAGACCCGAAGCTGCGCCGCGAATGTCTCTTGCAGATAGGCCACCAGATGCTGCATGGCGGCCTCGACGTCGACCTCCTGTAATGTCTTTCGAGTATCTTGCATCATTATCCGGAAGGCAAGGCTTTTCTTGCCAGCCTCGACCCCGCGCCCGACGTAGACGTCGAACAGATTGATTTCGCGAACGATTTCCGGACGATTGGCGATCAGACCGTCGATCAATGGCTGCAAATCCAGCGCCTGATCGACCACAATAGCCATATCGCGTATGACGGGGGGTTGGCGTGAGACCTCTGCATATTGCGCCAGGCTAGCCATGACTATAGCATCCAGGTCGACTTCGAAAAGCACCGGTGCCAGCGGCAGCTCGTATTTTTGCTGCCACTGCGGATGCAGTTCGCCGACGAAACCGATCGCCTGGCCGTCGACCACGACACGCGCACTGCGCCCGGGATGCAGAGCCGGATGCTGTGCGCTTTCGAAGCGCGCCACGCGCGGCGCCAGCAGGCGCTCGAGATCACCCTTGACATCGAAGAAATCGACCTTGCGTGCAGCGCAAGCCCACTGCTCGGGAAAAGCGCTGCCGTACGCCAGAGCAGTGAGCTTCCACGGCTGACGAAAACCGGCCACCGGCTTGCCCTGCGGGTCGCGGAAGAAACATCGCCCGGTCTCGAAGAAGCGCGCCCGCGGTTGCCGACGCTTGAGGTTGCCGGCGACATTGGCGACGAGACCGCCGATCAGCGTCGAGCGCATGACACTGAGTTGACTGGCAATCGGGTTGGCCAGACGAATCAGTTCACCGTTGTCGGCAAAATCACGCTCCCAGGCCTCTTCGACGAACGCAAAGTTGACCACCTCCTGATAGCCACAATCGGCGACAATTTGGCGAACACGCGCCAAGGGCCGCGCCTGCTCGGTCTGTGGCAACATCGCCAGCAAGCCCGTCGGCGAGGTCGCCGGGATGTTTTCGTAGCCGTGCAGGCGAGCCAGCTCTTCGATCAGGTCTTCCTCGATCTCGATGTCAAAGCGGTAGCTCGGCGGGGTGACGATGAAATCCTCGGCGTCCCTGCGAAACGGCAGGGCGAGGCGCGAAAAGAGAGCGCCGATGTATTCTGCATCCAGCGTGATTCCGAGCACCTTGGCGACGCGCGACGGACGCAGGCGAACCGCGTGCCGTTCCGGTAGGGTCGCCAGCGCTTCGCTTACCGGTCCGGCCTGACCGCCGCAGATATCGAGAACCAGGCGCGTCGCACGTTCGAGCGCGCGCCGCGTGCCGCCGAAATCGACGCCGCGCTCGAAACGATGCGAGGCGTCGGAAACAAAGCTGTAACGACGGGCGCGACCGGCGATCGCCGTCGGCGCGAAAAAGGCTGACTCGAGAAATAACTCGCTGGTGGCCAGGCTGATGCCACTTTCCTCGCCACCCATCACCCCGCCCATCGCCAGCGGTCGCTGCTCATCGGCAATCAGCAGCACATCGTCCTGGAGTTCCAGGGTCTGCTCGTTGAGGAGCGTGATCTTTTCGCCAGCGCGCGCCATGCGCACGTGAATGGCGCCGTGCAGGCGGCTGTTATCAAAAGCGTGCAACGGCTGGCCGAGTTCGAGCATCACGTAGTTGGTGATATCGACCAGGGCGGAAATCGGCCGGATGCCGCTACGCTCGAGACGACGACTCATCCAGGTCGGCGTCGGCGCCGCGGCGTCGACCCCCGCAATCACCCGCCCGCAGTAGCGTGGGCAAGCTTCCGGAGCATCGAGAACGATGGCCCGTGCCGTGGCGATCGACACCTCGACATCGTCGACCGGCGTAAAGCACGCGGCTGTCCCGGTGAGTGCGGCGACCTCGCGGGAAACACCTTCCAGCGACAGGCAGTCCGCCCGATTCGGCGTCAGCTTGAGGGTCAGCAGGCGGTCGTCGAGATCGAGATGGCGACGGATATCTTCGCCTACCGACGCATCGGCGCTTAGCAGGAGCAAGCCGGCGGCATCGTCGGCAATGCCGAGCTCCTTGGCCGAGCAGAGCATTCCCGACGAGGCGACACCGCGCACCTTGGCGACCTTGATCGTGAAGCCACCCGGTAGTTCGGCACCGGGCAGGGCGCACGGCACCTTGATCCCGGCAGCCGCGTTCGGCGCCCCGCAGACAATTTGCCGCGTCTCGCCGCCACCGATATCGACACGGCAGACATTGAGCCGGTCGGCATCAGGATGTTTTTCGACTTCGAGCACCTGCGCGACGACCACTTTGTCGAAGGCCGGGGCGACACATTCTTCGTCCTCCACTTCGAGACCGGCCATGGTCAACAGATGCGAAAATTCGCCGCCCGAACAAACCGGGTCGACGAAGCTGCGAAGCCAGGATTCTGAAAATTTCATGAACGCAAGAACTCAGGAGAAAGCATGGTCGACGAAGGGGCCACAGGCCGCAGTCAGACGAACTGGCGCAGGAAGCGCAGGTCACCGTCGTAGAACAGGCGCAGGTCGTTGACGCCGTAGCGCAGCATCGTCAGCCGGTCCGGTCCCATGCCAAAGGCAAAACCGATGTACTTCTCCGGGTCGATGCCCACGTGGCGCAAGACGTTCGGATGAACCATGCCGCAACCGGCAATCTCCAGCCAGCGACCCTTTAGGGCACCGCTCATGAAGGCCATGTCGATTTCTGCCGATGGCTCGGTGAAGGGAAAAAACGAGGGACGGAAGCGGACCTGCAAGTCGTCGCTCTCGAAAAAGCGGCGCAAGAAATCGCCGATGATGCCCTTCAGGTCGGCAAAACTGACCTGCTCGCCGACCCACAGCCCCTCGACCTGATGGAACATTGGCGAATGCGTGGCATCGGAATCGACGCGATAGACGCGCCCGGGGGCGATCACGCGGATCTCGGGCATGCTTTCTGCGCTGACATGCCGGGCGACGTGCGCCTGCATGTAGCGCACCTGAATCGGGCTGGTATGCGTGCGCAACAGGACGTTCTCGGCAACGCCCCCCGACTCGTCCTGCAAGTAGAAGGTATCGTGCATCGAACGGGCAGGGTGATCGGCCGGCGTATTGAGTGCCGTGAAGTTCTGGAAGTCGGCCTCGATTTCCGGGCCATCAGCAACGTCGAAGCCGATCGCGCCGAAGAGGGCCTCGATGCGCTCCAGCGTCCGTGTGACCGGATGCAGGCCGCCTCGCGACTGGCCCCGCCCTGGCAGGGTCACGTCGAGCGCTTCCTCAGCCAGTCGACCGGCCAGCGCCATCTGGCGAAGCGCTTCGCGGCGGGCGTTCAGCGCCGCTTCGACGGCATCCTTGGCGCGATTGATACTCGCACCGACGCTCTTGCGCTCGTCCGCAGGGAGCTTTCCCAAACCCTTCAGCAAGGCGGTAATCTGGCCGCTCTTGCCAAGATAGCTGGCTTTGACTTGCTCCAGTGCATCGGGATCGTCGGTCGCCGCAAATGCGGCTGACGCGGCTTGGACTATTTGATCGAAGTTATGCATGGTTCACCGAAAAAAAGGAGGCTAAGGCCTCCTTTCTTGACACGGGACAAGCTCAGGCGTCGAGTTGGGCCTTGGCTTGCACGGCCAGAGCCGCAAAAGCCGGCTTGTCGAAAACGGCCAGATCGGCGAGCACCTTGCGATCCACTTCGATCTGCGCCTTTTTGAGGCCATTCATGAAGGTGCTGTACTTCATGCCCAGTTCCCTCGCCGCCGCATTGATACGGGCGATCCAGAGACTGCGAAACTGACGCTTGCGCTGGCGGCGATCACGATACGCGTACTGACCGGCCTTCATTACCGCCTGTTTGGCGACACGATAGACGTTTTTGCGGCGACCGCGATAACCCTTGGCCAGGGCGAGGATTTTCTTGTGGCGGGCGTGCGCGGTTACACCGCGTTTGACTCGGGGCATCTCTTATCTCCTCAAGCGTAAGGCATCATGGAACGAACCATGGCCTTGTCAGCTGCATGAACTTCGGTCATCCCGCGCAACTGGCGCTTGGTCTTGGTGTCCTTCTTGGTCAGGATGTGACGCTTGAACGCCTGCGAGCGCTTGATGCGGCCGCTGGCACTGACCGTGAAGCGCTTTTTCGCTCCACTCTTGGTCTTCATTTTGGGCATTTCATGCTCCGTTTATAAACATGCTGCCAGGTGTCTCCCGACGGGAGCGCTTTCGACCCGACCGCACTTGTTTTTTGCTACCTGGATTGGCAACAGAAACCACTTCTACAACTAAGCCAGAGCCTATTGGCAGGCGCCGCCCCGCAATTATTTTTCTAACCTTGCTTCTTCTTGCTCGGGGTCAGCACCATGACCATCTGCCGCCCTTCCATCTTCGGCATCTGCTCGACCACGGCCATTTCCTGCAGGTCAGCCCGGATACGCTCGATCTGGCGCATGCCAATATCCTGATGCGCCATTTCTCGACCGCGGAAGCGCAATGTGACCTTGACCTTGTCTTCTTCATCAAGGAAGCGCGTCATGTTGCGCAGCTTGATCTGGTAGTCGTTCTCGTCGGTACCGGGACGGAACTTGACCTCCTTGACTTGCACCTGCTTCTGTTTTTGCCGCTGTTCGTGCTGGCGCTTCTGTTCCTGGTACTTGAACTTGCCGAAATCGACAATCCGGCAAACCGGCGGTCGCGCCATCGGGGCGATCTCGACCAGATCGAGCCCCGCCTCCTCGGCGAGTGACAGCGCCTCCCTGGAACTCATGACCCCCAATGCCTCGCCATCCTCACCGATGAGCCGAATTTCTAGTGCATTGATCTCTTGGTTAACGCGTTGCGCCTTTTGCAGTGCGATGGTTCCGCTCCTTGTGTCGACAAAAGTTAAGCCGTACCACTTCGCGCGGCCACTTCATCCAGAAGCTGCCCAGCCAGAGCCTCGACCGACATTTGTCCGAGATCCCGACCTCCGCGTGTGCGCACGGCCACCATATTCGCTGCCATTTCCTTGTCGCCAACGACAATCTGGTATGGCAGCTTGCTCAAGCTATGTTCTCGTATTTTATAGGTAATTTTTTCGTTGCGCAAATCCGCCTCGACCCGCAGGCCGGCATTGCGCAGCGTCGCCGCCACCGCTTCGGCGTAGGCGCCCTGCTTCTCCGAAATGTTGAGCACCACCGCCTGCGTCGGCGATAGCCACAAAGGCATGGCGCCGGCATAGTTTTCAATAAGAATGCCGATAAAACGCTCCAGCGAACCGAGAATTGCCCGATGCAGCATCACCGGAACATGGCGATCATTATCCTCGCCAATATAGTGCGCATTGAGGCGCTCTGGCAGGGCAAAATCAAGCTGCAGCGTGCCGCACTGCCAGACGCGACCGAGGCTATCCTTGAGGGAGAACTCGATCTTCGGGCCGTAGAAGGCGCCCTCGCCCGGCTGTACTTCGTAGCTCAGTCCCTTGGCAGTCAAGCCTTCGCCAAGGGCGGCTTCGGCCCGATCCCATTGCGCGTCGGAACCAATGCGCTTTTCCGGACGCGTCGACAACTTAACGATGATGTCGGTAAACCCGAAATCGGCATACACCTTCTCCAAGAGATCGATGAAGGCTTCCGTCTCCGGCAGCACCTGCGCTTCCGTACAGAAAATGTGCGCATCATCCTGGACGAAGGCGCGCACGCGCATGATGCCGTGCAAGGCCCCTGACGGCTCGTTGCGATGGCAGGAACCAAACTCGGCCAGACGCAAAGGCAGGTCCCGGTAGCTGCGCAATCCCTGATTGAAGATCTGGATATGCCCCGGGCAATTCATCGGCTTCACCGCGTAATCACGGTTTTCAGAGGCGGTGGTGAACATGTGCTCGGCGTAGTTATCCCAATGGCCCGAGCGCTCCCACAGGGAGCGATCCATGACCATCGGCGTCTTCACTTCGCGATAGCCGTGCCGGTCGAGCAGACGGCGCATGTACTGCTCGACTTCCTGCCAGATGGTCCAACCCTTGGGATGCCAGAAAACCATTCCCGGCGACTCCTCCTGGAGATGAAAAAGGTCCAGTTGCCGACCAAGCTTGCGATGGTCGCGCTTCTCGGCCTCTTCAAGCATATGCAGATACGCTTCCTGCTCCTCTTTCTTGGCCCACGCCGTCCCGTAGATGCGCTGCAGCTGTTCGTTACGATGATCACCGCGCCAATAGGCACCCGCCAGTTTCATCAGCTTGAACACTTTCAGCTTGCCGGTGGACGGCACGTGCGGGCCGCGACAGAGGTCGACGAAATCGCCCTCGCGATAAAGCGACACCTCCTGCCCCTCCGGAATGGCCTCAATCAGCTCGGCCTTGTAGCGCTCGCCAATCGACAGGAAGAAAGCGACCGCCGCGGCCCTCTCCCAGACCTCTCGCTCAACCGGGATATCGCGCTTGGCGAGCTCGCCCATGCGCTTTTCGATGGCCGCCAGATCGTCATTGGTAAACGGACGCTGATAGGCGAAGTCGTAGTAGAAGCCGTTTTCGATCACCGGACCGATCGTCACCTGCGCTTCCGGAAAGAGCTCCTTGACCGCGTAGGCCATCAGGTGCGCGGCCGAGTGGCGAATCACCTCCACGCCCGCAGCATCTTTCTCGGTGACGATGCCCAGCTGCACGTCGCTGTCAATCAAAAACGAAGTATCAACCAGACGCCCGTCGACCTTGCCGGCAAGCGCAGCGCGCGCCAAACCGGCGCCGATGCTTTGCGCGACTTCGGCAACCGTCAGCGGCTGTGCAAACTCTCTTTGCGAACCGTCAGGCAGTGTAACGACCGGCATAAGGAAACCCCAGCAAGGAAATGGAAAAGCCGGATCCGCGATCAGCGGCAGCGAAAAGCCGCGGGAGAGATCGGGCGGCCCGAGCAGCCGGATCCGCGAGGGCGGGATTCTAGCACAGCGGTCAGCAGCTGCGAAAAGCCAGCGCGCCGCTATCGGTCATCGCAGCTGCGACCGCCCGGTAGGCAAGGCTACGCAAACGGCGTCACGAGGAGGCATGGGAAGCGCCGTCGACGTGCATCCAGTGCTCGACATCGCTGCGCAGGTCGGCCAGTTGCTCGGGTTCGATCAGGCGAATGCTGTAGGCACGGGCGCGTTCGCGCGCCGCCGAACCGGTGCCCGGATGCAGTCGTCTGGCGGTCAGCAGCCAGGTTTCGCCCATCGCCCCCCCGACGTGCCGACGCAGACTGTCGAGACGGTTGAGGATTGCCTGGCTACCGCCCTCGGTCGTGATCTGCACACCGGTCTTGCATTCAAGGACCAGCAAGCGGTTACGCCACACCAGTGCAGCATCGAGTTCGTTGCCGACGCCTTCCACGGCGCCCTCGGCGTCGATGCTGACGCTGGTGCCCCAGTGGCCATCGGGTATCTGGCCGTCGGCCTGCAGGCCCGCGAGCGTCAACCATACCCACTCCTCAAGCCAGCCGCCACCAGCGTAGCGGGCCACGGTCTCGTTGGCGAAAGCGAAGTGACAGTCGCCATCCCATTGCCAGATACCAGCCTGCTCGAAGGCCCAGGCGAGCTGGTGGTGATTGGCGAAGAGTGGCCGTTCGGCGACGATTTCGCTCTGAAACGCACGCACAACGGCTCCATCCGGACGCGTCTTTGGCAGCACTTCGCGGGTCAGGCGATTGACGTAGCCGAAGAAGCCGCCGAGCTGCGAGGCGGAACACGCCAGATGCTCGGTCAGAAAAGCGCGCGCGGCTGCCGCTCGAGCGAAATCCGCACTCCAGGTCGGGTCGGCGACGACGCGGTAGCCCTGCATCTGCAGCAGGTCACTCAGGCGCAGCATGTCCGGCGGCAACGCCAGCGCCGCGCCGCCCCCCAGAGGCTCGAGCAGATCATGGTGGGTATCGCAGTACCAGGCATCGCCCAGACCGGCAAAAGCGCCGAGAAAACCAAAGGACATCACCTTTGTACCGCCACTGGCATTGAGATCGATCGGCCAGCCGGGAAACTCACGGCTTAAGGCCGCCGCCAGTTCGCGGGCATAGCTGCTGATGCGCCCGAGGTCGTGATCCGGTGTGTGGCGAACAATACGCACCGCATCTTCCGCCCAGCCCGCCTTCTGTAGCACGCGACTGACCTGCGACGCGCCCCGGTACGCCGCTTCCCCATCGCTGGCAGCGATCACCACGCGGGCCGGCCGCAGGCGCAGCGCCGGCAGGGCATTCTGCATGATCTGCTCGGAAGCCAGGCAGACAAGAACTCGCGGCTGGAACGACATGAAGGACTTTGGTAGACGAGTGAAGTTGCCATTGTGCCCTGTTTGCCGGCGCTTGCGTCCTGACCACACGCGCTTGAGTCGAAATGGCGGTCGTGCGATGATCGCCGCGCCGCCGACTTTGGAAGCGGCCAGCGCCGCACCGACGCGGCGGCGCCGGGCGTGGCGGAGTGCACGCCGGCCGGCCAGCGCTGCCAACTACCGCACGGAAAACATCACATGCTCTGGTTCATCCCGGGTCTCATCGCCCTGATCTTCGGTGCCGAACTCATGGTTCGCGGTGCTTCGAAACTCGCGCTATCTTTCGGCATCTCGCCGCTGGTGGTCGGACTGACCGTCGTCGCTTTCGGAACGAGTTCGCCCGAACTTGCGGTGTCCGTGCAATCAGCCTGGTCTGGCCAGGTCGACATCGCGCTCGGCAACGTGGTCGGTAGCAACATCTTCAACGTCCTGTTCATTCTCGGCCTGTCGGCCCTGATCGCCCCCCTGCTGGTGCACCGCCAGTTGATCCGGCAGGAAGTGCCAATGATGGTCGCTTTTTCGCTGCTGCTCTGGGTGCTGGCCAGCGACAGCGGCCTCAGCCGTGGCGACGGCCTGCTGCTGGTCAGCCTGCTGCTCGCCTACACCGTCCTGGTCATTCGTCAGAGCCGTCGCGACAACCTTGCGCTCAGGGAGATCGAATCCGAATTGCCAGCCGTGGACGACCGAGCCTGGGACGCTCACTGGCTGATGCAGATCCTGCTGGTCGCGGCTGGCATGGGCCTACTGGTAGTCGGCTCCAACTGGCTGGTGGAAGCTGCAGTCACCCTGGCCCGGCAACTGGGGATGAGCGAAGTGGTGGTCGGACTGACCATTGTCGCCGCCGGCACGTCGCTGCCTGAAGTCGCGACCTCAGTCATGGCGGCAATCCGCGGCCAGCGCGACATCGCCGTCGGCAACGTCGTCGGCAGCAATATCTTCAATATCCTCGCGGTGCTCGGAATCTCCGCGAGCATCGCCCCGGGCGATCTGCTCGTGCCAGCGTCGTTGCTGGCTTTCGACCTGCCAGTGATGGTCGCCATCGCGGTTGCCTGTTTGCCCATCTTCTTTACCGGCCACCTGATCGCGCGCTGGGAAGGGGCGCTGTTCCTCGCCTACTACGCGGCCTACACCACCTACCTGGTGCTCGACGCCGCCGGTCATGCCGCGCAGAGTGGCTTCTCGATGGTGATGGGCGGCTTCGCCCTGCCGCTCACGGCAATCACCTTGATCGTGCTTGCCTGGCGTCATCGGCACGGCGCGCGCAACGACCAGGCTTCCGACCCCTGATCACTCCGTTCGGATGCAGGCCCGTGCGTGCTAGAGTCGGAGTCACTATGAAAACCCGACGAATCCATACTCTGCACCGACCAGCCGTCGGCCCGACGCGTTTGCCGCGGCTCCTCTTCGTTCATGGCGGGTACGCCACGGCGGGTTGCTGGGACGCGAATTTTCTGCCTTACTTCAGCGCTCGCGGTTTCGATTGCCGAGCGCTCGATCTCGCCGGGCACGGCGCCAGCGACGGCCGCCAGCGGCTCGACTCCTTCGGGCTCGACGACTACGTCGAAGATGTCATCCAAGTCGCACGAGGCATCGCCGAGCCGCTGATCCTGATCGGACACTCGATGGGCAGCGTCATCGTCGAACGCGCCCTCGAACAGCAGCCGGCGCAGGCCGCGATCCTGATGGCGCCGGTGCCGCCCGGCGGCATCCTTGGCGCAACGATGAACATCGCTTTCAGCCAGCCGTCGTTCTTCGGCGAACAGGAACGCGCCATGCAGGGCAAGTACAGCGAGAAAGCGCTGCGCACGATCCGCGACGTCTACTACTCACGCGAAACGAAAACCGAGGATCTGATCCGCTTTGCAAGGCTGTTCCAGTCAGAGTCCCGCCGTGCGATCCTCGATCTGACGCTGCTGGCAATGCGCATCGGCGGACGCCGACCAAAGCTGCCGGTTCTGGTCACCGGCGGCGCAGCCGACGCAGTTTTCCAGCCCGGTCTGCTGCGTTTCACCGCCAGCCGCTGGCAGGCCGAAGCGGCCATCATTCCGGGCGCCGGCCATACCCTGATGCTCGACGCCCACTGGCAGGCGGCAGCGGCGAGGATCGCCGACTGGATCGAGGCGCTGCCGTAGCGGCCTGGCCGCCTGCCGAAAGCGGGTGCCCCCAGCGGCCAGCGCTTTCCCGATCACCCAGCAGGCGCCGGCTGTTTGCAGTCCTTGAGCTGCCGACGCTGCGCGGCGTCGAGCCGCCAGACGGTTCGTCGGTCATCGGCAAATGCGATCGCCTGCTCGGGAAGGAATGAATAACGCTGCGCCTGCGCCGTTTTCCCCCACACCCACAACGAAGCTCCGGTGTAGGCGCACAATCGCGCCACGAACTCCTCGGGAAGCAGCAGTACGGCACGCATTTTCTCGGCATCGAACTGGCCGGCGTCATAGAGCTCCTTGCGCCAGTTGTCGCGTGCCGCAATGGCCGCCGCATCCTGCCATTCGCTGACCACCCAGACGTCCCGATCGGGCCGCAGATAGAACGGCAGGTCGTACTCGTACTCATCGATCATCACCAGCTGATCATCGGAGCTGTACAAGGGCGCCACCTGCTTGCTTAGGCTTCTCGTCGAGGTCGAATCGAAGACCACCACCAGCGCGATGAACGCGACGCACAGGCTGGCGGCAAGGAACAGACTGCCGCCCAGGTAGAGTGACCGCCGGGCGCTTGGCCCTTCATCCTGCCCCTGCGCCCGCTGCTGCAGCCAGCCGAGCAGCACATCGGCGATCAGGAAGGCGAGCGGGGGCAGCGCCGGCAGGATGTAGCCGACGAGCTTCGAGTTGGGCAGCGAGAAAAAAACGAGAATGCCGAACATCCACAGCAGCATCAGGCTGCGGATGTCGCCCCTCTCCGGATCCACCAGGTACTTCCACGAGCAGACGCGCAAAATCCACGGCGACCACGGCAGCGCGCCGAGGAGCAGCACCGGGATGTAGAACCAGAAGGGCTGCGCATTGCTGAAGCCGGTCTGTGAGAAACGCTGGAAATGATGATAGACAAAGAAGTAGTCCCAGAACCCGGGATACGAGATCTGCATCCAGACGAACCACGGCGCGGCAACGGCCAGGAACAGACCGATCATCGGCAGCGAAAGTAGCGCCGGGATCAGTCGGTAACGCCTACGCAACAGCAACCACGCGAGCAGGATCGCGCCGGGCAGGACAAAACCAATCAAGCCTTTGGCAAGCACACCCAGGGCCGCAAAAACGTAGGCGGCGGCCAACGCCGGGCGATACGACCGGCCGCTGTCGAGGCGCAGAATGGCGCTCGCCCCGCAGACGATGGTCGCCGAGATCATCCCGGCGACGAGCATGTCGAGGTTGGCATACTGGGCAGCGGCAAAAAACATCGGCTGCGTCACCAAGACAGCCACGGCGACAGTCGCCAGGCGCTGCTGTGCATGGCGCGCGACAAAAAAGAACAGCCCGCCGACGGCGAGCAGCGCGCCGAATACAGACGCCAGGCGAGCCGCCCAGTCGTTCACGCCAAAGAGCTGCAGAGCCAGTCCCGTCAGCCAGTAGAAAAGCGGTGGCTTGTGGAAATATGGCAGGCCATCGAGCGTCGGCGTCAGCCAGTCGCCACTGCTGAGCATGGCCAAGGCGACGCCGACATAGCGCCCCTCATCAGGCAGCATCAGCGATCTTGTGCCAGCCAACATGAGCAGCCACGCGGCACAGAGCAGCAGCACCAGAAGCTTGCTACGCGGTTCGAGGAGGCTTGCCGTCACTGCCGAAAGAAAACGTTTCATGTCTGCTCGACCGAAGGGGGTGGCGGGTTCTGGCTGCCGCTGTCTGACGGCGCCGGCACGAGAAGGCCGATCGGCTCGACGGACGCCGCCCAGGCGTCGAACAGACGGCGCAGCGCGGGCAAACCCTCGCGAATCGCCGCCGGCCCTGGCGAGAGGATCAGTGCCGACTTGATCTCGTGCAACTGCCCGGTAGCGACCGCGGGAATTTCCCGCCAACCTGGCCGCGCGGCGACTTTCTCGGCGCGAAAACGTTTCCCGCACCAGGAGCCGATGATGATCTCCGGCGCGCGGCGGACGACCTCGAGCGGGTCGGCGATGATCCGTTCGACAGCCGACTGCTTGCCTGCCCGCTCGGAGAAGACGTCCTCACCACCGGCAATCCCGATCAGTTCAGAAACCCAGGCGATGCCGGCAATGGACGGATCGTCCCATTCCTCGAAATAGACTCTTGGCCGGCGCGGCAGACGGGTGGCCTCAAGCCTGGCCTGGGCAATGCACTCCTCCAGCTCACCGACCAGCGCCATCGCCCGTTCGCTGACGCCGACCAGGCGACCAACGGTCACGATCATCGCCAGGATGCCTTCGACCTGGCGCTGGTTGAAGACATGCACCGCCACGCCAGCCTTGATCAGCTCGCGGGCGATGTCCGCCTGCAGGTCCGAGAAACAGAGCACCAAATCCGGCTCGACGGCCAGGATGCGCGCCAGATCGCCACTGCTGAAGGCAAAGACCTTGGGCTTTTCCTGGCGCGCCCGCGGCGGGTAGACGGTATAACCACTGATGCCGACGACACGCGCCTCCTCGCCGAGTGCGTAGAGGACTTCAACCGTTTCGGTGCTCAGACAGACGATGCGCTTGGGCAGGCGATCACCACCGAAGGTGAACGCCGAAGAGGTGGCGGTAGTGGAGGTCATCGAGGGCGTTGAGGGCGTTGAGGGTGAAAAAAAATGGTACTCACTGTCGTGGCCGACGGCTACGCGCCGTCTCGAGATGCTGGCAAAGGAGTTCGGCGCCGTCGAGCAGACGCGGCGTGTGGCGCTGGATCAGGTCGGGTGGAACGAAGAACAGATTGTTGCGTGCAACCGCCTTGATCGACCCCCAGCGCTGCCAGTCATCGAGCCACTCGGGGCGTGCTTCACCCATGCCACTGGCAACAATCGCTTCCGGATTTGCGGCGAGGATTGCTTCGACAGTCACCGTCGGCGCCATTGTATCGAGGCTACCGAAAACATTCTCGCCACCGCACAGGCGAATGACGTCGGAGATGATCTGGCGGCGACCGACGGTCATCAGCGGTTGCTTCCATATCTGATAGAAGGTGGGCACCAACGGCCGCTCGCCGTAGCGTGTCTGCAGCGCGGCCAGGCGCCGGCGAAAACTGGCGGCGGCAGGCTCGGCGACCTCCGTGCTGCCGGCCAGTACCCCGAGGCGCTCGATCTCGCTGGCCACATCGTCGATACGATCCGGCTGCGAGACGTAGACCGGGAAACCGAGCGCCCGCAAGCGGTCGAGGTGGGCAGCCGCGTTGCCGCTCTGCCAGCCGATGATGAGGTCCGGGCGCAGCGCGATGACGCGTTCGAGGTCGATCTGCGAGTAACTGCCGACCCGAGCGATCGCCGCCGCCGCCGGCGGGTAATTGCTGTACTCGACGCTGCCGACGACACGCTCGCCGGCACCGGCGGCAAACAGCGTTTCGGTTAGGTGCGGCGCCAGGCTGATGATGCGCTTCGCCGGCTGCGCAAGGCGTAGGCGCCTGCCGGCATCATCGATGACCTCGATCGCCTGCGCCGCGGCGTGCAGCAGGCCGCCAGCGCTCAGCAGGCAGAGGGCAAGACAGAACCGCAACGACCAAGCAAACATGTCAAGGCACCCAGGTGGTGAGAGCAGAAGACAGGCGCAGCCATTCCCTCTCGCAAGCAGGCAGGCCGCAGCGCAGCAAGCCCTGCGCCGGAAAATGCCGCGTGAGAATGGCCTGGCGTGCCAGGTGTTCGAAAAGGGAAGCCGCGTGCGGAGTGGACAGGCTGACGAACAATGCCGTACCGCCGAGCTCGCCGAAAGGCCGCAGCAGCGCCGTCAGCCGCGCCGCGGCGGCAGCCAGTTGATGGCGAGTCTGTGCCTGCCAGCCGCGATCGGCCAAGGCCAGTCTGGCAACCGCACGCGCCGGACCGGACAGCGGCCAGGGACCGATCGCTTCGCGCAGCAGCGCCAGCTTGTCGTCGGCAGCGAAAACGAAGCCGACGCGGGCACCGGCAAGGCCGAAAAACTTGCCGAGCGAACGCAGGACGATCAGATTTGGCGCCTCCGGGCTACCGGCCAGAGCGGCCAGGCAGTTCCCGGGCTCGACATCGCCGAACGCCTCGTCAACCACCAACCAGCCGCCGCGCCGCTGCAACTGAGCCGCCGCGGCGAGCAGCTCTGCGGCCGGCAAGCGTCTGCCGGTCGGGTTGTTGGGGTTGCACAGCACGATCATCGGCGTCGCCACGGCAAGAGCGCGCGGCAGCGACACGTTTTCCAGGCGGCGCAGCTTGTGGCCGGCACGTTGCCAGGCCAGAGGATGTTCTTCGTAGATCGGCGTCATGCAAGCCACCGCCAGCGGCGCGAAGAGCGCCGGCAGAAGCTGGATAGCGGCCTGCGAACCGGGCACCGCGAGCAGCCGCTGGCTGCCATAGTAGGCGGCGGCTGCGTCGTTCAGACCGTCGTCGTCCTCGGGCAGGCGTTGCCAGCACTGCGGATCGATCGCCGGCACCGGGTAGGCACGCGGGTTGATGCCGGTCGACAGGTCAAGCCAGTCGGCCAGCGGCCAGTCGCCGAAAGCCGCATAGCGTGCAGCGGCGGCGCGCAGTCGACCGCCATGTTCAAGCACGCGCCAAACCCCAGCAGACCAGCAACGCCAACCATAGCATGACGCTGCGCCGAAGCAGTGCCAGCGCTTGCGCAATATCCCCGGCGCCGGCCGGCCGGCCTTCGCCGAGTGGCGGCCGCGGCTCGAGACGACCGTGATAGCGGGCTGGCCCACCCAGCGCGACCCCCAGGCTGCCGGCCCCGGCCGCCATCACCGGTCCGGCGTTGGGGCTCTTCCAGCTCGCGGCCTGCTCGCGCCAGCAGCGCAAGGCGCCGCGCGTGTGGCCGCAGAGCGCGTAGGAAAGCGCGGTCAGGCGGGCCGGCACAAAGTTGAGCAGATCGTCGACCCGCGCGGCCGCCCAGCCGAAGTCGGCAAAGCGCGGGTTGCGGTAACCCCACATGGCGTCCAGCGTATTGGCCAGACGAAAAAGCAGCGCCCCCGGCCCGCCCAGCAAGGCGAACCAGAACAGCGCCCCGAAAATGGCGTCGTTGCCATTCTCCAGCGTCGATTCAAGGCAAGCACTGGCGACACCCGCAGGGTCGAGGTCGTCGGTCTGTCGCGAAACCATCCAGCCGACATGTTGTCTCGCCAGCGCCAGATCACCGCTCGCCAGATCGTCGGCAACGCGGCGCGCGTGTTCGCCGAGGCTGCAACCGCCGAGCGCCAGGTAAAGCAGCAACACATGCAGTACCCAGCCTGGCAAGCCTTCTGGCATCAGCCACAGGGCCAGGGCGAAGAATGGCAGGACCAGCAAGCACCAGGCCAGCAGACCGCGTAGACGGCGCCCGCGAGCACGGTTCAAGCAACTCTCGGCAGCCGTGGCCAGGGCGCCAAAACCGACCAGGGGATGCCAGCGCCGCGGCTCGCCGAGTAGCCGATCGAGCCCGGCGCCGGCCAGCGCGGCGAGCGGCAGAAATAACGCCGGCGGCATCTGGATGGCAAGGAAAGCGGAGGAAGACACGGTCGGCATGCGAGAATCGGGGCAACGAAACCCTGGATTCTACGATGAACGAGCGCCCACCCCCCAGCCTGATGGTGCAAGGCTGCACTTCCGATTCCGGCAAGACGACGCTGGTCGCTGCCCTGTGCCGTATCCTGCACCGCCGCGGCGTGCGCGTCGCGCCCTTCAAACCGCAGAACATGGCGCTGAATTCGGCGGTCACCAGCGACGGTGGCGAGATCGGGCGCGCGCAGGCACTGCAGGCTCAGGCGGCCGGCGTAGCGACCCACTCGGACTTCAATCCGGTCCTGCTCAAGCCCGCGACCGACAAGCGGGCGCAGGTAATCATCCACGGCAAAGCCTTGACCGACCTCGACGCGCGCGACTACCACGCCTACAAGCCGCGCGCCATGCAAGCGGTGCTCGAATCGTGGCAGCGCCTGCGGGCGCAATACGACTGCCTGCTCGTCGAAGGTGCCGGCAGCCCGGCGGAGATCAACCTGCGTGACCGCGACATCGCCAACATGGGTTTCGCCGAGGCCGTCGATTGCCCGGTGATCCTGATTGCCGACATCGATCGTGGCGGCGTTTTCGCGCATCTCTGCGGCACCCTCGACCTGCTCTCGCCATCGGAACAAGCGCGCGTCAAGGGCTTCGTCATCAACCGCTTTCGCGGCGATATCGGCCTGCTCGAAAATGGGCTGCGCTGGCTCGAGGAACGCACCGGAAAGCCGGTGCTCGGCGTCCTGCCGTATCTACACGGCCTCTATCTCGACGCCGAAGACGCACTGCCACGCGAGAACCTGCACAAGAACTGCGCGGCGCTGCGCGTCATCGCGCCGGCGTACCCGCGCATTTCAAACCACAACGACCTCGACCCGCTACGCTTCCACCCGGAAGTCGATTTTCGCTTCGTCGGCCCGAACGAGGCGCCGCCCGCCTGCGACCTGATCGTGCTGCCGGGGTCGAAAGCGGTGCAGGCCGACCTCGAATGGCTGCGCGCACAAGGCTGGGAGGAAGCGATCCGGCGGCACCTGCGCTACGGCGGCAAGCTGATCGGGATCTGCGGCGGCCTGCAGATGCTCGGCCGCCAGTTACACGATCCGCTGGGACTCGAAGGTCCTCCGGGCAGCAGGCCGGGACTTGCCTGGCTGGACTTCGAAACGCGGCTGGCCGCCGAGAAAACCTTGCAGAACGTCAGCGGCGAGTTGCTGCTAGCGGGTGCAGCGAGGGTCAGTGGCTACCGCATCCACATGGGCATCACCGAGGGCGCAGCCTTGACCACCCCGGCACTGCGACTCGCCGGCCAAGCGGACGGCGCGCTGTCGAGTGATGGCCAGATTCTGGCGACCTACTGCCACGGCCTGTTCGACTCGCCACCGGCGCTGGCCGCGCTGCTGACCTGGGCAGGCCACCGGCCGACGCAGGACTTCGATGCCCGGCAGCGCCGGGAAGCCGACATCGATCGCCTTGCCGACGCCGTCGAAGCGCACCTCGACCTGCGGCAGCTGGCGGCCTGGCTGCCGGCACAAGCCCTGGTAGCCGCGCCGCGCGCGGCTCGGCTCGCCGTGCCTGCCAGCGCTTAATCGACCGGATCTTCGCCGCGCACCAGCAGTAGTGAGCGGCGACCCTTGCGTACCAGGCGCTCGGCGACGCTACCGACGAAAAAGCGCTCGACGCCGCGCATGCCGTGCGTACCGACGACCAGCAGATCGGCGTGCCATTCGGCCGCCGCTTGGATGAGCATGTCGGAGACGTGTTTCTGCTCCGACTCGATGATCCGGGTTTCGGTCTCGACTCCGGCCGCACGTGCCGTCTCGGCCGCCTGGTCGACAAAACCCTGGGCGCCGAGACGCAGCCGCGCTTCGGTCTTGCCGACGCTGTTTGGCAGCATCATCGCCACGTCACGCTGGGCGAGGACGGTTTCATCGATGGCATGACAGATCGCCACCCGTGCGCCGGTGCTCTTGGCCAGTTCTATCGCTGTTTCCAGCACTCGTTTGGTCATGAAGCTCTGGTCCAGGGCGACCATGATTCGCTTGTACATTGCTCACTGCTCCTCACTTGGTAGACAGGTTGTCTGACAACCGAAAGAATAGCACTCATCACCCTCGGCGAAAACAGCGCAGAATCAACGCAGAGTCAACGCAGAGTCAACGCAAAGTCAGCGGCAAGCCGGCGACCACCAGCGTCACCCGCTCGCAGACCGTCGCCAGCCGCTGGTTCAGCCGGCCCTGCTCGTCGGCAAACAGGCGCGACAGCGCCGCCATCGGTACGACGCCCCAGCCAACCTCGTTGCTGACCAGAATGATCCGCCCGGGCAGTTGCGGCAGCGTCTCGATCAGAGCGGCTGTGGCGCCGGCAAAGAGCGGGCAGGAAACGCGCTCGCCGGCGTCAGCCTGGCGCGCGGCGTCGCCGGCAAAGAGCAGGTTCGACAACCACAGCGTCAGACAATCGACCAGCAGGCAGACCCCTGGTGCCGCGTGCCTGCGCAAGGCGCCCGCCAGATCGATCGGCTCCTCGATCAGCCCCCAGTCGGCGCTGCGGCGCTGCCGATGGTGCGCGATGCGCTGCGTCATTTCGCCATCGAGCGCTTGCGCTGTCGCCAGGTAGACCACCTTCAGGCCGCTCTCGCTGGCCCGGCGCTCGGCCAGGGCGCTCTTGCCCGAACGGGCGCCACCAATGATCAGTTCTCGCATCCCACGAAGATTAGCATGCCCGGGTGGCGGGTATAATCGACGCTTTGCCGGGGCTCGCCAGACGATGCACTTCTCCATCCCGCCGACCATCCCGCTTCCCGCGCTGCAGGCGCGCATCGACGGCAAAACCAAACCCCGCGGTTCGCTTGGCCAACTCGAACGCCTGGCACTGCAAATCGGCCAGCTGCAGCAATCGCTGACGCCGAGCCTGCAGCAGCCGCATCTGCTGGTCTTTGCCGGCGACCACGGCGCCGCCCGCGCCGGCGTTTCGGCGTATCCGCAGGAAGTCACCTGGCAAATGGTCGAAAACTTCCTCGCCGGCGGCGCGGCGATCAATGTCTTCGCTCGCCAGAACGGCCTGCAACTGCAGATCATCGACGCCGGCGTAGCGCACGACTTCGGCGCCCGCAACGGCTTGCTTGACGCCAAGATCGCCTTCGGGACGAACAACTTCATCGAGCAGGCAGCAATGAGCGCGGACGACTGCCAAACGGCCATGGCGCGCGGCGCGAAAATCGCCCGCCAGCTCGCCGACGACGGCTGCCGGGTGATCGGTTTCGGCGAAATGGGAATCGGCAACACCGCGGCCGCGGCCCTGCTCGCACATCAGCTAACCAACACGCCGCTGGTCGACTGCGTCGGCCGCGGCACAGGCCTGGACGACGCCGGGCTGGCGCGCAAACAGGCGCTTCTGGCGAAGGCTGCAGAACGCGCGGCGCTGGCGCCGGATGCGCCAGTGCTGGATGTGCTCGCCGAGTTCGGCGGTTTCGAAATCGCGATGATGGCTGGCGCGATGCTTGCCGCAGCCGAGCGCGGCATGCTGCTGCTGATCGATGGCTTCATCGTCACTTCGGCACTCCTGGTCGCCACCCATATTGCCCCGGCCATCGGCGACTATTGCGTGTTCTGTCACCGTTCTGCGGAACCGGGTCACCGGGCCCAATTGCGCGCCCTGCATGCCGAGCCCCTGCTCGATCTCGGACTGCGCCTAGGCGAAGGAAGCGGCGTGGCGCTGGCCTGGCCGCTGGTCCTCAGCGCCGTCGCTTTCCTCAACGAAATGGCCAGTTTCGAGTCGGCCGGGGTAAGCGAGCAGATCTGACCACACCGGCGCGCAAGCTACTTGCCAATAGCGGAACGCGTATCGAGATTCTGCCCGGCCTGTTCGAACTCCGGGCGAATCTGACTCGCCCCGCGGTAGCGTGGCTGAATGTGCGCTTCCGGCGTTGGTGCCACGTCACGTGGCAGCGGCGACATCTCGACGGGAGGCGGGTTCGGCGCCAAGCGGCCGCCGTAATTGCGCTCGTAGCGATCGAGGAAACGTCGCAGTTGCTCGTAATTCGGACAGCCCGGTGTCAGGCAGGAGCCAAAGCGGTCGTAGGCGAAGAATGGCGGAAAGGCCGCCCCGTAGGGTGCGTACCAAGGACCGCCGATGAGCGTGCCCGCGACAGCGAAATTCCCCGCCGTGGCAGGGACGGAAATCGTAATAAGCGCTACCGCAATGAGCAGAATCGAAGGCATGCGCCGCAGTTTAGCACCCTGAGGCCACCAACTCCGACGTCAGCAAGCAGTCTGGCCAGCGAGCGTCCGCAGAAATCCGGGCACTGCGACAAACTGCTCGGCACTGTGACAATACGCACAGCGACCTGTCAACAAACTCCTTAAGCTGTAGCCATCGTTCGCTGACCTTCTTCTGCCTAGCCAGCGTTGATCCCCATTCCGGGAACTCGAATCTCTGACCGGAGTCTTGCGTTCAATCATGAAATGCCCTAGCTGCAACTCTGAAGCCATCCGCCGTTCAAGACGGCGCGGACCACAGGAAGGAACGGCGCTTCGCCTCAAAAGCGAGGCTCCATTCCGTTGCCGGGACTGCGGCTTACGCTTTATAGCCCAAAGCGATGCCCCCGATCCCGGCGGCGCTGACCGCCACGTGTCTTTCGCCGACTATCTCGGTCTGAGGGGATGGCCAAGGCGGGTATTTACCGATGAAATGATCCTGGGCAGCCTGCTGGCCGCGGTCTCGATGGGGCTAACGGTTGCGCTCTTTGCCTTGGCCTACGGTTGGATCGACCTCGAATCCCTGCGTGCAGTGGCCTCGACCCCCATCCGGTAGTCCCTCGACCAAGGAGTGACGGTCGGCACGCAGCCCATACTGCGGCGCACAAATTGCGATCAGTCTACAATCACAAGCGGTGTTAAAATGGTGCCTCGCGCGATGTTGCACCCCGGTCAACCATTTTACTTCTGGGTCGTTGTACGCCCTTTCACCGTCAATAAGGAACACCCTATGAAACGCTCGCTACTGCTTGCTGCCCTACTCGCTCTTGCCGTTACCGCCTGTGGCAAGAAAGAAGAAGCCAAGCCCGTCGCTGCTCCGGAGCCCGCTCCGGCCACTGCTCCTGCCGCAACCCCGGCTGCCGAACCCGCGACCGCTCCTGCCGCCGCTCCAGCGGCTGATACTGCTGCTGCTCCTGCCGCAGCGCCTGCAGACGCCGGCAAGTCCGCCACCGATGAGGCCACGGACAAGGCCAAGGAAGTTGCTGGCGCCGCAGCCCAGGGCGCTGCCGACGCGGCCAAGGAGACAATGAATAAGTAACTGCTGTGTCGTCAGAACAGCAGCACAGAAAAGCCGGCGCAAGCCGGCTTTTTTCTGGCTGCGTGGATGAGCTTTAGCTCAACTGCCGCCAGGCGAAGCCACCCTCCTGGCCAGCAACGCCGATCCAGTCGTCACTGCAGCCAAGGACCGCGGCAAGTGCCCTGACGGCAAGTTGCGGCCGATTGTTTTCCTGGCTGAGGTGCGCGGCCACCACATGCTGCAGGCGGCGGCTGTCGATCTGCCGCACCAGGCTCGCCGCCTGAGCGTTCTCAAGATGCCCGAAGCGCCCACCGATTCGCCGCTTGAGGAGCGCAGGATAGCGCGACGCGGCGAGCAGGGCGTGATCATGGTTGCACTCCAGCACGAGCGCGTCACAGGCGCGCAGCACTTCGACAATGTAAGGGGTAATCGAACCACTGTCGGTGAGCACGCCAAGGCGATGCTGGCCGTCATCAAACCGGTACTGCACAGGTTCGCGTGCGTCGTGAGGTACCGGGAAAGGCAGCACTTCGAGGCCGTCAATCGCAAACGCGGCGTGGCCGTCGATCAAACGACACTCAGGCAAGGTCGGCGAAGCTCGCGAAGCCGCCGCATGGGTACCGTGGGTGAGAAAGACGGTGAGCCGATGACGACGGGCAAAAGCGAAGACACCGCCGAGGTGATCACCATGCTCATGGGTGACCAGGATCGCCGTCAGTTGATCCGGGGTAAGGCCCAACCGGGCCAAGCGGGCCGTCGCCACGCGGGTCGAAAAACCGCAATCGACCATCACTTTCGTCACGCCGGCGTCGACAATCAGGGCGTTACCCTGACTGCCGCTGCCCAGCGACGCGAAACGCATCACTTCAACTGGTCATAGAGCAAATTGAGGATCTTCTTCGCGGTCTCGGATTGATCGACGCCACCTTCGGCCGTCAGCACCTGCACCGTAGATCGGCCAGCGGCTTCCGTCACGTAGATCCGGTACTGGATCCTTTGCTTTTCGACCGGGCTGCCCTTGAACGGATTCAGCTTGGCCAGGAAGCCGTCTTCCTGCTTCTCGCCGTCAGTTTCCGGATCGACATAGCGAACGAAGTACAGGCCCCTGGAGCGATCCCGGTCGACGACCGTAAAGCCGACCCGATCGAGTGCCAGACCGACTCGCCGCCAGGCGCGATCGAAGGGCTCCTGAACGTCCAGCGTGCCGGCACCGTCGGTGCCGCGCGAAAGGGAAGCGCGCTCGGCAGGCTTTTCCTTGGCCGCCTGAATGGCTGCGGTGGCGCGTTTCTCGTCGCTGCCCAGGCGCACCATCAGGCGCCGCAGCATCTCGGCCTCAAGCTCCGGATCGGGCGGACGCGGCTGCCACTTGGTCTGGTCCTTGCCCTCGGAGACGAAGACCTCGTACATCCCGCGATGACTGATGAAAATGTCCGTCGTGCCGGGGGTGATTCCCGGTTCCAGACGAGTGCGGAACTTGTCTCTCTCGGCCGTCGAGTAAACCGAATCGATCACTTTGCCAAGGATGTTGCGAATGAAATCCTGCGAAATCTTGGCACGGTTCTCGGCCCAGTCGGTCTCCATCACGCCGGCATCGGGCAGGTCGATCTTGATGACAAAGCCGGTTTCCTGCCAGAAGTCCTTGACCGGACCCCAGAGTTTGTCGGGAGAGCCTTTGACCACCAGCCAACGCTCGTTTCCGGCGCGTTCGACGCGTGCGTTGTCGACCTCCGGCAGGACGTCGCTCTTCTGTTGTGCCAGCGCCTGCGGCGAACGTTCGGCGCTATACGCCGAATAGGTCGCCGACCCCTTGCCGCCGCCGGTGTCGGGAATCGCGTAGCGATCATCGCGTGTCGGCGAGGTCAGGTCTGGAGGTATCTCGAGCGTCGGCACCTGGCTCTTGGAGGCCGTCTTGTAGTCAATTTTCTTGGTCTCGAAAGTCGTGCTGCAGGCCAGCAGCAGCAGCGGCGCCACCAGCAAGCCGAGCAGTCGAATGCGCGCAACGATAGGACTCATGTGGCAACCTCGGATCTAGACGAGTACGCCGGCCTGGCGCAGGGCAACGCGAACCCGCTCGTGACACGCGGGCGATAGTGGCGTCAGCGGCAACCTGAGTCCATCCTCGATCAGACCCAGTTCCTGGCACGCCCACTTGACCGGAATCGGATTCGCCTCGCAGAACAGTTGCTGGTGCAACCCGAGTAGCCGCGCGTGCAGCGCACGCGCGGCAACCGCGTTGCCGGCCAAGGCCGCGGCACACATCTCGTGCATCAAGCGCGGCGCAACATTGGCCACCACCGAGATGTCCCCCTGCGCCCCCATCAGAATCAAGGCACAGGCACTGGCATCGTCGCCGCTATAGACGGCAAAGCCTGCCGGCGCCCGGGCAATCAGGTCGGTTCCGCGTTCGATGCTGCCGGTCGCGTCCTTGATGCCGACGATATTCGGGATTTCGGCCAGACGCAGGGCAGTGTCATTGCCCAGATCGGCGACCGTCCGCCCCGGCACGTTGTAAAGGATGACGGGGATATCGACGCCTTCGGCAATGGCCCGGAAGTGGCGATAAAGGCCTTCCTGGGTCGGCTTGTTGTAGTAGGGCACCACCGATAGCGCCGCGTCGGCGCCGGCCTGGTGAGCGAAGCGCGTCAGGGCGATGGCTTCGGCGGTGGAATTGGCGCCGGTTCCGGCGATCACCGGAACACGACCGGCAGCCTGTTCGACCGTGACCCGTATCAGTTCGCAGTGTTCATCGACAGTCACCGTTGGCGATTCGCCCGTGGTGCCGACGACGACGATGGCGTCGGTCCCCTCCTGCACATGAAAGTCGACAAGGCGGCGCAGGGCGGGTAGGTCGAGGCTGCCATCGGCGTGCATCGGGGTGACGATCGCGACGATCGATCCAGTAATCATGGTCATGGGTGGGGGGCCCGAGCAATAGCCGAAAGCATTCGACCGTGGACAATCAAGCTTCGAATTTTAACCGAAGGCAAGCGCCTTGGCCATGAAAACGGCCAAGGCGCAAAGAACCAGAAACACCGCTGACAGGAAAAAATCAGTCTCAGAAATCGGCCATGACCCGCAGGTGGGCGACGACGCTGCGGGCCAGCGCGGACAGCGCGTACCCGCCTTCGAGCATTGACACGATGCGCCTTTGCGCGCACTCGTCGGCGAGCTCGGTGAGCTGGGCGGTGACCCAGGCGTAATCTTTCTCGAGCAGCCGCAAGCCGCCCATCTCGTCTTCGTAGTGCGCGTCGAAACCGGCCGAGATGAAGATCATCTCCGGCTGAAACTCACGCAGACGCGGCATCCACAACTCGCTGACTACCTGTCGGAACTCCTCCCCGTCGGTATCGCGGCTGAGCGGCACGTTGAGCATGTTCGACGCCGGTTTCTCGGTACCGCTATAGGGGTAGAAGGGATGCTGGAAGGTGCTGACCATCAGTACGCGCTGATCGCCCTTGAAGCAGTCCTCGGTGCCGTTGCCATGGTGCACGTCGAAATCGACCACTGCCACCCGCGACAGTTTGTGCGCTTCCAGTGCATGCGCTGCGGCGACGGCGATGTTATTGAAGAAACAGAAACCCATCGCGGACTCGCGCTCGGCATGGTGGCCGGGAGGTCGGACCGCACAGAACGCGTTCTGGGCCGCGCCGGCCATCACCAGATCGACCGCCAGAACCCCTGCCCCGGCTGCGCGCAGCGCCGCTTTCCAGGTGTGCCGGTTCATCGCCGTGTCCGGGTCGAGGTGCACAATGCCCAGCTCTGGCGAGGCCCGCTTGACCCGTTCCAGGTGCGCCGCCGAGTGCACCCGCCGTAGATGCGCGAAGTCCGCCAAGGGAGCATCGTGGTAGGAAAAATACGAATCCAGGCCTTGCGCAATCATGTGATCACTGATCGCGGTGAGACGTTCCGGACATTCCGGATGATACGAGCCCATGTCATGCAACTGGCAATCTCGATGGGTGATGAATGCGGTACTGGTCACTATCGCCTCTCTACCGCAATCAAAGGTCGCCATGGACGCCGGGATCTGCGGGAAATCAAGTTATCTGATGATGGTTTATTATCGTCGCAATTGCGCCACCACGACAAGCCATGCGACCGATCACCCGACAATCCCCGCTCGACGAAATTCTTGCCGCCGCCAACCAGGTGATTCTCGGCAAGAGCCGGCAGACCCGCCTGGCCCTGTGCTGCCTGCTCGCCAAAGGACACCTGCTGATCGAGGATCTGCCCGGCGTCGGCAAGACGACCCTGGCGCATACCCTGGCTCGCCTGCTCGGATTCCAGTTCTCACGCGTCCAGTTCACCAGCGACATGCTGCCGGCGGACATTCTTGGCGTGTCGGTTTTCGACCGTGAAGGCGGTGATTTCCGCTTTCTGCCCGGGCCGGTGTTCTCGCAGGTGCTGCTCGCCGACGAGATCAACCGCGCGACGCCAAAGACGCAAAGCGCGCTGCTCGAAGCCATGGAAGAGGGACAGGTGACCACCGAGGGCGAGACGCGGCCCTTGCCGCAACCGTTTTTTGTCATTGCCACGCAAAATCCATCGAACCAGATCGGCACCTTCCCGCTGCCCGAGTCGCAGCTGGATCGTTTCCTGCTGCGCATCGAACTCGGCTACCCGGACCACGCCGCCGAACGTGCGCTGCTCGAAAGCGGCGGCCGCCGCGAGCAACTGCCGACCCTGAGCGCGTGCCTGAAGCCGGGCGATTTTGCAGCACTGCAACAGCAGGCGGCGGCGGTACACGCCTCGGGCGCCGTTCTCGACTATCTGCAGCGAGTAGTGGAAGCGACGCGCACCGACGCCCATTTGGTGCATGGCCTAAGTCCGCGCGCGGCGCTATCGCTGCTGGCGGCGGCGCGCGCCTGGGCGTTTACCGATGGCCGCGAGATGGTTTTGCCCGAAGATGTGCAGGCGGTCCTGCCGGCCGTTGCGCGCCACCGGCTACGGCTACTCAGCGGCAGCCATGCGGGGGCGGAAGACATCGCCGCGCTGATTCGCGCGACCCCGCTCCTCTGATGCCGAGACTGGCCGCCCTGCAGCGCTGGCTGTTTCGCCTGGCCCCGGACGAGCAGTCACCGATCGTCCTCAACCAGCGCCGCATCTTCATCGTCCCGACGCGCGCTGGCGTCCTCTTTGCCGTCGTCCTGGTGGTGATGCTCATCGGCGCCATCAACTACAACCTGAGTCTCGGCCACGCGCTGATTTTTCTGCTTGCCGGCCTGGCCATCGTGGCCATGGTGCATACCTTCTACAACCTCTTCGGCCTGCGCCTGACAGCCGGGCGAGTGCCCGCCGTTTTCGCCGGCGATGCGGCGCACTTCCCGCTGCAGCTCGAGAACGCCCGTCGGCAAACACGTCGCGCGCTCGAGTTTTGTTTCGCCGGGCAAGCAAGCTGCAGCGTCAACCTGCCGGCGGAAGGACGTGCGTCGGTCGCCATCCCCTTTGCCACACAGCGGCGTGGTCGCCTCGACCCGGGTCGGGTGACCCTGCTCACCCGCTACCCACTGGGACTCTTCCGCGCCTGGAGCTATCCACACCCACGCTGGTCGTGCATCGTCTATCCGCAGCCCATACGGGCGCCGTCGCCGACCATGCACGCCGATCATCTGCACGGCGACAACGGGCAGGAAGATTTTGCCGGCCTGCGGCCGCGTCAGCTCAGCGACTCGACGCGGCACATTGCCTGGAAAACGGTGGCCCGGCGCTCGGACGAGCAGCCGCATCTGGTCAAGCAGTTCGCCGGTGGCGCCGCCGAAGAGCTGTGGCTCGACTGGTCGCTCATCGCGTCCGAGTGCGGCCCTGAAGAGCGCCTGTCGATACTCACCGGCTGGGTATTGGCCGCCGAGGAGGCGCAGGCGCGCTACGGCCTCAAGCTGCCCGGCAAACAGCTTGCCCCCGGCCAAGGCGACGCGCACCGGGCAAGCTGCCTGCAAGCGCTGGCCCTGCACGGTGAGAGCGGTGAAAATACTGCAAGCATTCGCCAGGCCTAGCGCCGGGCCGGTGCCCATGCTTGCGCTCGAACACGGCGCCATACCGTGGCTGCTCGCCGTTGCCCTGGCGACCGCCGGGCCGCACTTCGCGCACCTGCCCTGGTGGCTGTCGCTGCTCGTCGGCAGCATGCTGCTCTGGCGCGTCTGGCTATGGCAGCAGGGTCGCCCGCTGCCACCGCGCTGGGCGCTGGTGCTGCTGGTCATCGGCAGCATCGCGGCCATTGCCTGGCAATTCCGCACCCTGCTTGGCAAGGATGCGGGCGTCGCACTGCTGGTGGTCTTCATGGCCTTGAAACCAATGGAGATGAGCCGCCGGCGCGACGCGCTGGTGGTCATCATGCTCGGCTATTTCCTGCTGCTCACCCATTACCTGTACTCGCAGAGCATCCCGACCGGCGCCTGGTTGCTGGCCGCCATCGCCCTGCTCACCGCCGCCTTGCTCCGCCTGCACGGCGGCGCCCAGCCGGTGGCCACCATTCTCCGCCATGCCGTCCTCTTGCTGGCGCAGGCGCTGCCGTTCATGCTCATTCTCTACCTGCTCTTCCCGCGTGTTTCCGGTCCGCTGTGGGGCTTACCACAGGACGCCTACGCCGGACTCAGCGGCCTCTCCGAAGAGATGTCACCGGGCAGCATCAGCCGCCTGACCCTCTCCAGCGCGATCGCCTTCCGCAGTCGCTTCGCCAGCGAGCCGCCGGAGAAATCCGACCTCTACTGGCGCGGACCGGTATTCGACGAGTACGACGGCCACAGCTGGCGTGCACGCCCACTACCGGCCGGTGCAGCGAAGCAGTTACCGGTGGTCACCGGTATCGACGCGCCGCTGGCCTATACCAGCATCCTCGAGGCGCACAACCGGCGCTGGTTGCTGGCCCTGGACATCGCCACCCGCCTGCCGCCCGACAGCATGCTGGCACCGACACTTGAAGCCCTGGCTCGTGAGCCGGTACGCCTGCGGGCGCAGTTTTCCTTCGCTTCTTCGCTTGACTATCGCGCCAATGTGATCGAGGCGCCGGCCGTCCTGCAGCAGGCCTTGACCCTGCCCGCGAAGATCAATCCGCGCACCCGCGCGCTGGCCAGCGAGTGGGCGTCGCGGCCGCCGGAAGAAATCGCCGCCGCGGCACTGGCGATGTTTCGCAACGAGGACTTCTACTACACCCTGCGCCCGCCGCTGCTCGGCGCGAACGCCATGGACGAGTTCCTCTTCGACAGCCGCCGCGGTTTCTGCGAGCACTACGCGTCGGCCTTCGTCTTCCTGATGCGCGCCGCCGGCGTTCCGGCGCGGGTGGTCGCCGGCTACCAGGGCGGTGAGCTCAACCCGGTGGACGGCTATCTCGTCGTGCGCCAATCCGACGCCCACGCCTGGACCGAAATCTGGCTTTCCGGAAAAGGCTGGGTGCGCTTCGATCCGACCGCCGCGGTGGCCCCCTCGCGCATCGAGCAGGGAATCGCCGCCGCCTTGCCAAGCAGCGAGCCCCTGCCGATCCTGGTCCGCCTCGACAGCGACTGGCTGCGCCAGCTGCGCAATCGCTGGGAAGCCGCCAACAACAGCTGGAACCGCTGGGTACTCGGGTACAATCCGCAACGCCAGCGCGAAGTACTCTCGCGCCTCGGCTGGCGTGATCCCGACTGGCGCAGCATGAGCGCCTCGCTGGCCATTCTCTGCGGCATTGCCTTGCTGGTCGTCACTCTATGGACCCTGCCACGACGACTCGCCGCGGACCCGGTACAACGCGCCTGGCAGCAGTACTGCGCAGCGCTCAAGCAACGCGGAATGGCGCGCGCAGAATGGGAAGGCCCGCTCGATTTCGCGCAGCGGGTGGCCCGCGAAAGACCTGATCTTGCCGCCCTCACCGACGAAGCAGCGCGCTATTATGCCGAGTTGCGCTACGGTCGCCACAACCGCCAGAGCGACCAGCTGAGGCGCCTGCAACAATGCCGACACCGCCTGCCACCACGAAGGAGACGACACTCTTGAAAAGAACACTCACCGGCCTGCTCTGTACTCTGCTCACTGCTCTGCTCGCCACGCTGCCACTTTCCGGCCTAGCCCAGCAGGGAGCTCCTTTCAGCGAGCAGCCCGAGGTGCAGGCCTTCATCGTCGAAATGCACGAGCAGCACGGCTTCGATATCGCTCAGCTGAACAGCCAGTTTGCCAGCATTCACTCGAACGCCACGGTGCTGCGCCTGATCCGTCCACCAACCCGCCCCGGCAAGCAGCGCTCCTGGGAACGCTACCGCGAGCGCTTCGTCAACGGCCGCCGCGAAGCGGGTGGTCTGCGCTTCTGGGAAGAGAACGGTGCCCTCCTGCAGCGCGCCGAAGCGATCTACGGCGTCCCTGCCGAAATCATCGTTGCCATCATCGGCGTCGAGACCGAGTACGGGGGAAACACCGGCAGCTTCGGCGTCCTCGAAGCGCTCGCCTCGCTGGCTTTCGATTACCCGCCGCGGGCCGAATTCTTTCGCAGCGAGCTGGAAAATTTCCTGCTCCTGGCCCGCGAAAATGGTGATGACCCGCTCGCCATCCACGGCTCCTATGCCGGTGCCATGGGCATCCCGCAGTTCATGCCCAGCAGCCAGCGCAACTACGCGGTGGACTTCGATGGCGACGGTCGCATTGACCTGCGCCACAGCACCGCCGACGCCATCGGCAGCGTGGCCCGCTATCTGCAGCAGTATGGCTGGCAGAAAGGCGCACCGGTGGCCGTGCCGGCACGCGTCGACGGCGATCCGGCCGCGCTGATCGCGGCTGGAATCAAGCCGGCGCTCACGGTTCAGGAGTTGGGCGCCCGCGGCGTCTTCATGCTCCGCCCAGCCAGCGACGATGCCCAGCGAGCGGCCGCGCTGATCGATCTGGAAACGCCGGGCCAGGCAACGGAATACTGGCTCGGCTTCGACAACTTCTATGTGATTACCCGCTACAACCGCTCGAGCTTCTACGCCATGTCGGTTTTCCAGCTCGCGGAAGCGGTGCGCGAAGTGCGCCACAACCGCCTGGCAGCGACGCGCTAGAGCAGGTTGTCGCGCGTTACGCCGCCGCGTCGGATGATGCGGCGCAGCTGATCGAGCGCCTCGATCTGAATCTGGCGCACGCGTTCGCGGGTCAGGTTCAGGTCACGGGCGATTTCCTCGAGGGTGGAAGTTTCGCCACCATCAAGTCCGTAGCGGCGCAGCAGCACCTGCTGCTGTTTCTCGCCGAGCTGCCCCACCCAGGCACCGAGCAGGTCACCAACTTCGCTGCATTGCAACAATTCATCGGGATCGCTCAGGCTGTCGTCGGCGATCACCTCGCCGATGGTCCGGCTGGGGTCAACCTGCAGCGGCGCATCAAGCGAAGCGATACGCTCGTTGAGGGCCATCACGCGGCGCACGTCCTCGACTGGCCGGTCGATCAGATGCGCGATCTGGTCGTAGCAGATCTCCCGCCCGTTTGCCGCTTCGAGATGGCGGATGGCGCGCAGCACAACGTTGATCTCCTTGACCACGTGTACCGGCAGACGGATGGTCCGCGATTGATTCATGATCGCCCGGCCGATGCCTTGCCGGATCCACCAGGTGGCATAGGTCGAGAAGCGGAAGCCGCGATCGGGGTCGAATTTTTCTATCGCATGGATCAGGCCGAGGTTCCCCTCCTCGATCAGGTCGAGGAGCGGCATACCGCGGTTGAGGTAGTGCTTGGCGATGTTCACCACCAGGCGCAGGTTGTGCTCGATCATCTTCTGCCGCGCCAGAAACTCCCCGGCCTTGGCCCGTCGGGCCCAGGCCACTTCCTCGGCCGGCGAAAACAGCGGCTTGGCACCGATGTCGTTTAGATAGTGCTGGGTGACGTCATTGAGCAGCTCGGCTTCAGGCGACGGCAAAGCCTCTTCGGATTCCGGCTCGACGAAGGCGAGCGGCTCGGCGCCGGCAAACTCCGGCTCGTCGAGATAGTTCTCCAGGCGATCCTCACGATCAGAGTCGGCATCGGAATCGAAGCGCCCGGACATGATGATCAGCGTGGCGGCAGATACTTCTGCGGATCGACCGGCTTGCCTTGCCGCCGAACCTCGAAGTGCAGCTTGACCTGTTCGGCGTCGGTATTGCCCATTTCCGCGATTTTCTGCCCCTGGACGACGCTCTGGCCTTCCTTCACCAGGATGTTCTGGTTATGCGCGTAGGCAGTCAGGTAGGTGCTACTGTGCTTGACGATCACCAGCTTGCCGTAGCCGCGCAAGCCGGTGCCGCTGTACACCACCTTGCCGCCACTGGCGGCGAGCACCGGATCGCCCGCCTTGCCGGCGATATCGATACCCTTGGCACCAGCTTCGCTAAAAGTGCCGACCACCTTGCCGCTGGCCGGCCAGATCCAAGTGCTGCTCTCACCACTGTCCGCGGCTTCGCCTACCGTGGCAGCTGCAGCCGGCGCAGCCCGGGTGGTCGCCGCCGGCGCCCTCCCCTCCGCCTGCGCAAGAGCCCGCGCCAAGGTCTGTTCGGAGTAGCGTTCCTTGCCCACCTGCGGCGCACGCTTGACGGTGTAGCCACTGCCACTGAGGCTGCGCTCCTCGACTGACGAGCCTGTCGTATCGATCGGCTTCACCACCAAGGCCTCTCCGGCCGACGAAGATCCCGGCGCTCGCGTACGCAGCGCCTGCCCGACAAGAATGTGATTCGGATTTTCGATACTGTTCCAGATCACCAGACTGCGGAAGTCCACGCCATGCGCGGCGGCGATGGAATGCAGGGTATCGCCTCTCTTGACCACATAAACATCCTTGCCGTAGGCGGCCGCACCGCCCTCGCTGACCGCCGATGGCGAACTGCTGGCACAGCCAGCAAGCAGCAGCGCAGCCAGCAAGGCCAGGCACCCCAGGTATCCCGGCACGACCGCATGGCCAGCACAAAAACCTTGATCCTTCATTCGACTCCCGTAAGTAGCGGAACGAAACGCACTGCGTCAAGACGGGTTTCGACAAGAGCCTCGCCCTGTTTCTCGATCAGCATCAACTGCTGTGTCGCCACGCCCAGCGGCATGATCATTCGGCCACCAGGTGCGAGTTGCTGTACCAGCGCCGCGGGAACGCGCGCCGCCGCCGCGGCAACGATGATGCTGTCAAACGGCGCAGCTTCAGGCAGGCCCAGGCGACCGTCAGCATGCTTCAAGCGTACCTTGAGCTGCTTGATGGCCCGCAGGTTGAGCTTGGCCTTGGCCAGCAGCGGCGCGATCCGCTCGACCGCATAAACCTCGTCCGTCAACTGCGCCAGCACCGCCGCCTGATAGCCGCAGCCGGCACCGATCTCCAGAGTCTTGCCCAAGGGGCGACCGCCCGCACACAGTGCCTCGATCATCCGCGCCACCACATAGGGCTGCGAGATGGTCTGCGCGAAACCCAGCGGCAGCGCCGTATCCTCGTAGGCGCGCGAGGCCAGCGCCTCTTCGACAAAAACATGCCGCGGTATGGCGGCAATCGCCGCCAGCACGTCTTCATCGTCGATTCCCTGCTCGCGCAGGCGCTCGATCATCCGCGCCCGCGTGCGCTGCGAAGTCATGCCAAATCCGGAAACAACGCGATTCATTCTACCAGCCAGCCACGCAGCAGCGATAGTTGGGCATTGTGGGTCAAATCGACCTGCAGCGGAGTCAGCGAAACATGCTTGTTCTGCACGGCATGGAAGTCGGTCCCTTCGCCGGCATCCTGCGCCTCGCCAGCGGCACCGACCCAGTACACCGTCTCGTGCCGTGGCGACAGCGTGCGCACCACCGGCTCTGCCTTGTGGCGCTTGCCGAGGCGGGTGACGACGGTCGCACGCAATTCCTCGTAGGGCACATCGGGAACGTTGACGTTCAGCAGCACCGGCTCACTCAGCGCCTGTTTCTGCAGCATGGCAACCAGATCCAGGGCCACCCGTGCGGCAGTCGCGTAATGCTCGCCCGCCTTGCTGCACAGCGAAACCGCCAGCGAGGGAATGCCGAGCAGAAAGCCCTCGGTGGCCGCGGCGACGGTCCCCGAATAAATCGTGTCGTCACCCATGTTGGCGCCAATATTGATTCCCGAAACCACCATATCCGGCAGCTCGTCGAACATGCCGGTGACGGCCAGATGCACGCAGTCGGTCGGCGTGCCGTTGACGTAGTAGAAACCATTGGCGGCGCGCTTCAGCGACAGGGGCCGATCCAGGGTCAGCGAGTTGCTCGCCCCGCTACGGTCGCGCTCGGGGGCCACAACGGTGACCTGAGCGACGTCGGAAAGCACCCGTGCCAGGTGCTCGATCCCGGGTGCGAAATAGCCATCATCATTGCAGAGCAGGATCCGCATCATCAATCCACACACACGGGCAAAGAGACAAGAGAGACAAAAAAACCGGCAAGCTGCCGGCCTAAGCAAAAATCGGCGGGGCGATGGTCGCTCGCGCAGAGTGCGCCAAACAGCGCCCGGAACAGCTTGAACCTGTTAGCTGCGAAGCGCCACTTTTCCAGCGCTATTCCGCAAGGCCCGCGCGCCACCAAGCCGCCGCCAATTATAACCGCCTGCGCGTAGCGCGGAAAACTGAGTTGGCGCGGTGAGCCGACCGTCATTACGACGAGGCGCAGCCCCGGTAGCCCCTCTCCCCTCGCGGGAGAGGGGGCCAGCGGCATTGGCGATCTATAGTGGTCAAGCCGACGCGGCAAGCAATCTAGGGGGTTTGCTCCAAGCACCTTGCCGATGCGGCAGCCGCCGCGATAGGCAGAGCATGGAACTGGACTGCCGCGTCGGCTGCGCCTCCTCGCAATGACGGCGTGGGGGCAGCCCCATCACGGGGCCTCATCGCCGGGCAGCGCGGGCGCGTCCGCCACCATTCCCAGGTAGCGCTCGAAATCGCTGCGCTGGCCTTTGGCAGCTTCCGCCCTGAGAAAGTCAAGCGTCATCACCGATGCCATTTTTTCTGACACCGCGCTGGCGATGAATTGGTTCACGGAGATCTCATCGCGGGCAGCAAGTTCCTTGACTTTCTGGTGAACCGAGTTGGGCAGACGAACAGTCAGCGCAGTCATGGTTTTCTCCTCAGCAGCTGCAAAAAATCGCCCGGCGTGATCGCCTGGATCTTCAATTCCTCCACGCGGCGGAAATCCTTCATGTTGTGCGTGATGATGAATTCACTACCGGACGATGCCGCACACTCGAGCACCATGTCATCGTCCGGGTCGCGCAGAAAAGGTCGCCACAAGAAATGCACCTCCTGCAGGTGAGCGATCGTTGCCAGATAGCGCACGAAGCCCAGCGCAAGGTCGGCGCTGGCGCCGGGTGGCAGGTGCTCGGCACGGGTCAGCACGGCCTGCCACTCGGTGTACAAAGCCACCGTCAGCGCGATCTCAAAGTCTCTACTCGGCAGCATTGAGAGCAGTTGAAAACTGGCGCCCTTGCGTGAACGAGCAGCAGCGACCAGGACGGAAGTGGCGAGAACCACACGCACCATGCTTGCACCGGTAGCTTGGTATTACAGATGTAACCAAGTATCGCGCTCGTTGACGTTTTGCGCAAGAAGAAGACCCGCTGGGCTACGCAAGCAGGCGCGACCAACGCGGCAACTCAACCCTCCCCAGTCATTGCGAGGAGGCGCCAGTAGCCCCTCTCCCCTCGCGGGAGAGGGGTTGGGG